>Ga0307477_10003976_pt1 | contig 10849 bp, 10 predicted proteins | sample atmos_gasesECM2C_FD_203316 | JGI IMG/M metagenome (GOLD analysis project Ga0307477, IMG submission 203316) | Hardwood forest soil microbial communities from Morgan-Monroe State Forest, Indiana, United States - atmos_gasesECM2C_515 | ecosystem: Environmental > Terrestrial > Soil > Temperate... | reverse complement strand
TTGGTTTCATTTGTTCTTCTCTCTTTGGGATTCCTGACCGAGCCAGTGGGACTGAGTCTTGCCATGGCCGGAATCTGCTTCATGGTCAGTTGGATGAGAGGGACGCGTGAACGAAATCGGTCACTGATCTTGTACCCGTTGCTCGCAGCTATATGCTTCTCTGCCGCCGCTGGAACCCGCGAACCATACCTGATATTCCCAATTGGCGGTATCTTCCTCGTCCCTTTCATTCTTCGGGTCCAGAGTAAGAGCCTCGGACATTTGCAGAGGGCTCGCAGGAACTCTCTGCTTGCGGCTTCGGCTCTGGCTTTCATTATACCGAGCCTCTTCTTCCTCCAATATCCAAACTCGCTGTTTTCAGGGCAAGTGACACCGACGGCAGAGAGTGTCGCCGGCGGGATTTCCCAGACGATACCTACTCCGCCCGCCTTGACAATCACTTCTACAGTTGTCAGAAACCTCACCTCGATTCTTACAGTGGTCTCCGGCAACACTACCACCACCGTCACGACCACCACGAAGACGACCTCGACCGAGATCGTTACGATTGCTGGCCCCCAACCTAATCCCCTGGCGAAGACGCGATTAGGCAATACCATTCTGATATTCTTCGGAGGGATAGTCCTGGGTTGGGGGCCGATACTGTTTCTGTTAGGGCTCACAGGATTCCTGCTGCTTCTGGTCTCGTTGAGGAAGGCCGACAGCACCAGATGGCTCGTCTTCTTCTTGGCTCTCTTCTCCGCCGGTTCTTATTTCATCGTTTCGTTCGTATTCTCAACAGACGCATTCTACCTTTCATTCTTCAACTACTCGACAATCATCAGGTTCTCTGACACGGCGATTCCAGCCTACTTTCTGTGCGCTCCGGTTGTTCTCTCGATTGTCGCAAGACGGAAGAAGCAAGCCTTAGGCCTTGTCCTGGTATTGGTATTGTTTGTGGTCGCCGCCGTGCCCGTCTATGAGACATACGCCTCATCGAGCCTAGTCTCCTACACCGGAGCCAATCCATTCGCCCTCAGCTTCAGAACGGACGCAGTACTGATAAGAGATTATGTCGCTGGTCATCAGGCCGGCTCTCCGTTCCACATCATCGGGTGGCCGAACGGTTGGAACCTAACGCCAGGGACCGACCTGCTTTCCAGTACCGATGTGTATGGGATAATACAGCCCGGGCAGCCGCCCATCCCTTACCAACAGTTCCTATCTGATAGGTGGGGTACAGTCTATGTCTATTATACCTCGAACGCCGATCAGTTCAAGGCAAACGCCCCATACTTCCTGCCTTTGATAGAGCCTGGAGCAACATATGGGAACTCAACATCTCCGTTCTCGGTGGCCAATAGACAAGTAGTCCTGTCAGGGTCTGACTTCAGTCTAATCAAAGTCAATCTCACTTGGTCGTGAGATTCAACGCCTCTGAAACGGCCTGAAATGATTCGAGAGGCCTCTTTTCGTTATGCGTGGTCTCAACATACCATTGCTGCGATTGGAAACAATTCAAGAGACCTCGACCAAACTAATAACTATCGGAGTTCGAGGCAGTTCCCATCCAAGTTGCTTCTCCCTACTGGAATAGGTCTCTCAGCTAGAAGACACGTTCCAATTGTCTACTTTTGCTCCGGTTCTTTCTACTTTCATTCTTTTCTCAAGCTTGCGTGGCAATGGCGGAAGTTGAGCGTCCTTCAAAGGGACGAGAAAGAGGTTGTAATTAGGCATGATCAGACGGTTATGAGGATTGAGCTCGGCTTTGCTTACGCGATGGTGCGAGAATGGTACGGACCTTGGACTCGATACTACCTGCCGGGATTCCCGCTGGCTGATAAGACTGTGCTTGATGTGGGAGCAGGGTGTGGGGAGACAGCGTATTTCTATCTCAGCCATGGAGCGAAAAAGGTGGTTTGTATAGAACCAAACACTAGGAGGTTCGAACTGCTTCAAGAGAATGCAAGGAGAAATGATTGGAACGTGGAGACAGCTCAGTTACCTTTTGACGTTTCCATTTTGGAAAGGTATGATTATGACTTCATGAAGATGGATTGTGAGGGGTGCGAGAGCGAGCTCCTGACTTTGAGAGAGATACCTCCTTGTGCAATTGAGGTACATGGAGATTCAATCCTAAAAGGTCTCATGGGCAGGTTCCACGGAGGCGCCTCTCCGAAATCTAAAGAGACGGACACTTGGCTGTTCACTTTTGCGGGTCGACAGAATTGAGTCCACAAGATTCGAAGAGAGCCCTATCGCAGACATGCTGCCTTGTATTGCATCAGGCTAATTGTGATAGTCGCCGCTTGAAGATGGCAGTGTTTTGGTGGATAGCTTCAACGCCTTGAGGATTTCGTCAACCCTCAGATCATATGTGTGCTTTGCATTAACTTCTCTTTGTCCCTCGCGGCCTATTTTCGTACGTTCGTCTCCTCTGTTGACGTAATACTTGAACAACTCCACAAAGTCGTCTACATCGTCGTAGATGATGAGATGCGTCTTGTCGGTGAAGAGTTCTCGAAGCCCGTTGCCGATGCTGTCCGTGAAGAGCAGCCTTCCACACGAGAGCGCCTCAAAGACCCTCATGGTAAGGTCGCCCATATTCGACCTATTCAACACAATCTTGGAGTTGTTATGGATTCGAACCATATCCCGGAGAAAGGCGCCGCCGAAGTAGGTGTTGTAGCCTTCTAGCTTCTTCTTAACGTCATCTAGGAAACGTTGCCGTTCTGAGCCTGGCCTGGGTGTTCCCACGAAGCAAAGGTCGAAGACCTCTCTCAATGGCATAGGCTTGTAGATCTCCGGGTCTGCTGCCAAAGGTAGCCAAATCGTCTCAGAGCATCCTGCTTCCTTGTAAAAAGGGAGGTAGTCCTTCTGGGTCACGAAGACATGGTCATACGTCTCGACGTGAGTGCGCTTGACATGTTGCATTCTGTGGGCGTATGGGTCCATGGCATAGAATGCGGTCGGAACATTGAGTTTTCTGAGATCGAAGGGCATCATCACAGGGTCTGATACCAAGACGGCATCGACTTCCGGAAGCCAGCTCTTGCCCCTAAGGAATCTGCCAAGCATCCATTTTGTGAGCGGCTTTGCAAGCGGACCCATTTGTCGGCCTCCAAGGTAGTATAGCGAACTTAGCTCATCGACGTATATCGAAACTACGTTGCTCTTCTTGCGAAGGGCTTTCTCTAGATACATGGACATCGAGAAGAAAAACGAGTCACGGATTAAGAGTATCCAGGGCTCTCCGTCGACAACTTTGGGGTCGCGCCAGGCCGACATGGGTTTAGACTACTTTACCATTGGAAAGTTCTATTTATTCGCTATCCGAATCAAACGGTTGGAAGCCTTTCGCTAGTCCTATCTCGTATTGTTGAAGGTGATGACTCCGGTAGAGGCCCAAAACGATAACTTCAGGACTTGCAAACTGTTCTCTCTCAATGCTTTTCGATAGGAGCGCGCAACGCCTGAATAATGTACCCGTCTCTGAACCCCGGGACGGCCAAAGAAAGAACCTTATGGACGAATCTGAGGGAACGCTCGGTAGTAGTGCGCTTCTCCAATCCCTCTCCCCAGTAGTCGAAGAAGTCGGTACTTTTTACTAGGAAACCGGTTCGAGCCATTGCCTCGTGCAGTTCGCCTGCGGTGTAGAGTCGCAGGTCGGTCTCGTTTTCGAGATAGGTCTTCCCAATCAAAAGCCTCCAGCGACAATAGAGCGATGCCATGTTGGTGGTCGACAGGATCAGCAATCCATCCTCTTTGAGGACCCGGCCTATCTTCAAGAGGACGGCGTCGATGGTCCGAGGATAACCCTGCGTGAGATGCTGTATTACCTCGCAAAGAAGAACCACGTCGAAAGACCTTTCGGGATATGAGGATTCCTCATCAACGACGTCCCAAAACCTAAAATCTATTCCTTCGTGTTCGAACCTACGAAGCCATCGAGGATTCTCAGTTCTCCTCACGTCTGTCGCTGCTACTTCCATATTCAATAGTCTCTTGACCAAGAAGATCAAGGCTCCATGGGCAGCGCCTACTTCGAGGATTCTTGAGCCACTTGGGACATGCGAAACAATGTCAAGTGTTCTCGACCATCTGGAAAGATGCTCTTCCAGATATTTTCTGTCGGACTCCCAGCCATCTACCTGCCTCAGGTATTCATCCAACAACGAGCGCATTGCATTGAAGCTGGTTGGTTTTGGGGGCGCCCGCTGCAATCTGTGAACTACTTTTCGTAATCTACAAAAGCATTTCCATCACGGACTCTGCTCGACTAGTAGGATTCTCTTATTTCGGAGAACTATTTACTTCGTCTGACTAGGAGCCCGAATCGTACTGAGTCTTCCAGAGTATTTCCTCGAGCATTGCTTCGAGTTCATTGTCTTTGCCGTCTAAGACCCGGGATGGGAGGGTAGCCACTTGCTCAAGAAAGGACGAATCTTTGCGCATGTCATTGTTAATCTCGGTCAATGGAAGACAAACATTTTTGGCACCCGCTTTGCAAACCACTTGAATCAGACGGTTTGCTTGAATCACAGAGCGGGAGGCGCCGATATTAGCAGATGAAATCTGTGGCATCAAACCATCCAAAACCAACATACTGAAACAACCGAAAAGCGCAAGAGCCCAAAGGCCTTATGTTTACATCATCTTGTCAAGCCATGCTCTCGGTGCCTTCTTCTTGATCTCCAGGGGTAGCGTATATGTTGGTTCTTTAGGTCCGACTTCCTTAGCCCAGCTCCACATTCTTTTCATGCCTTTTGCGAGAGTAAACCTTGTCCTGTAGCCCAATAGATGTATGGACTTTTCGCCATTACACCATGCGTATCTGACTTCTCCTGGTCTTTCTGATTCATAGATAGGTTTTGCCTTGCTTCCTGTCGCTCTTAGGAGAAGCTGGCAAGCCTCGTTTATCGAAACCTTCTCTTTGCTTCCCACATTGATGATTTGATTGGCAGCCTTCTGAGAGAAGCCAGCTTTTGCCAATACTGGGGCCACATCCTCTATGTAGGAAAACGCGCGAATCTGTTCGCCGTCCCCGTAGATCATTGGAGGGCGGCCGCGCATTATGCGATTCATCCAAATGCCCAGGACGTTCCTGTAAGGGTCCGCAATATTCTGTCGCGGTCCGTAAACATTGTGTGGGCGGATTATCACGAATTCGAAGTCATACGTCTCAGAGAATGCTTCTAGGATTGCCTCGCAGTACGTCTTACCGATTCCATACGGGTCCACTGGTTTCCTCGGCATTCTCTCGCTGAAGGGAGGCTTCTGCTTCCCGTACACAGCCATAGAAGATGTGAAAACGAATCTCGAAACACCGTGGTTGACGGCTGCCACAAGCAGGTTGTTCATCGGCGTAATGTTAATGTCATTAATCGCAATCGGTGAGAACAAAGATTGGCCTTCTGCGGCGTAAGCCGCCAAGTGAAAAATGACATCCGCTCTCTTCGCGATGCCGTTTGCGAGATCGAATTTTCGCAGGTCCCCCTTTACAAATTCGCAGTCTTTGTTGACATTTCCGATATGACCGCCAAGAAGATTATCCACACTTGTGACGCTATGTCCCATTTCGACGAGCTCGTCGACCAACCACGAGCCCATGAAACCTGCTCCGCCTGTTACTACAACTCTGTGAGTCTCCACCCTCTTCCCCGAATTTCTCGTGTGAATGCCTATAACCATTATTAACCTGTCGGGGCTGTTTTGCGGGCCGAAAGATTCCCGCATCCACTGCTCCGTGACAGCAGTCTAGAACTCAACGCAAGTCTGGGAAAAAGGACTTTAGCTTCGGCAGCCGACCTTACGACAGAAAGAGATGCCTATGAGCTCTAACGTGAGAGTGATCGTCTCGCACCCCAAGTTGCTTCTCTTCTTGACAGGGGGCAAGGGAGAGGTCATGAGGAAGCATGCTGGCATCGAGGTCGAGAAGGCTCGGACGATTTATTCGCGCGAATCTGACTCGAGTATCGTGCAACTATTCAACCGGTTCGACCGGGACCTATGTGTTAACTACAAAGGGTGCTTTCTTTACGCCCTGATAAGAAAGGCGAAACCTCTTGTCGTGATTGAAACAGGAGTCGCCAGCGGGGTGAGCTCATACTCCATTCTCCAGGCTCTCGAAGACAATGGGAAAGGCGCCCTCTATTCAATCGACCTGCCAAATGCCAGCCTTCCTCTGCCCAAGGGACAGAGCACAGGTTTCCTTGTACCAGAACGTCTCAGGTTCAGATGGACCCTCAAACTGGGGGACAGCAAGTCTGAACTACCCAAGATTCTTGATATGGTCGGAACTGTCGATTTCTTCATCCACGACAGTCTTCACGAATACGGGCACATGATGTTCGAATACCAAGCGGCTTGGCCGAAGCTCAGGAAGGGTGGCATTCTCTTCAGCGACGACGTCTCTTTTACTGACGCGTTCCAAGACTTTTGCAAGGCCAACGATATTCAAGGAACAACCGTTGAAAGAAAAGAGGCGGGATTCAACATAAAACTGGGGTGGGCCGAAAAACCTTGAGGCGGAACCGTGAACCTGTCGCAAGGATTGGCTGGGGTGCGTCAGCACCTTGAGAGTAGCCGTCGCGATATCCACGCTGCCGCAACTGACTACAAATCAGCTCGTCGGGCTCAGCATCGTGGAAGAGCTGGAGAGGAGAGGCCATTCTGTAGACATCTACTGCATCGGCAGCGTCTCCCGCGAACAGCTTGCCGCGACCTTTCACAAGGAGATACACGCACGAATCTTCTGTCGAGAGTGGCTCTGGCCTCCCGGCTCAACAATCTATGATTATCCCATCTTGGCGACTCTAATGGGCGGCTATTCTGGATATGATTTTGTCTTCGAGGCGATAGGCCCTGTAATTCATCTCAGCAAGGAGCGGATGCCCCAGCTTGTGTACGTGTTCTTTCCCCCTGACCCTGACCTCATGGGAGATGGAAAGTTCAGGTCTGGATTCTGGCGGGTCTACTCGACTCCCTACCGAATCTTCTACAAGATGTTCTCCAAGAACGTTCAATCCACCCACATCCTATCGATAAGCGAATATGTCGCTTGTCTTTGCAAGGAGGCTTGGGGAATGGACTCCCAAGTTGTCTATTTCCCGGTCTCGTACGGAAATTGGGAACCCGTTTCGATTTCGCCTAGGGACGGGGTGATAACGATAGGTCGATTCAGCCCGGAAAAGAACCAGGCCGAACAGATTACGATCGCTGAGACGCTTGACAAAGCCAACATTTCACCACCGGTAAGGATTGTCGGAGCCGTCGCGACATCCCTGAGCCATCGTCTTTACCAGAAGCTCCGCAACGAAATAGAGAGGAAGAGATTCGCGAATGTAACTTTGCACCCGAACCTTCCCCAGGGCGAGGCGATCTCACTGGCGCAGTCGTCCAAGGTGTTCCTTCACACGATGAGAAACGAGCACTTTGGAATTGCGGTTGTTGAGGCCATCGCGGCCGGTTGCGTCCCTATCGTCCATGACAGCGGAGGGACCAAGGAGATTGTCCCGGTTGCCGATCTTAGATTCCGAACCACAGCAGAGGCGGTCGACAAGGTCAGGTTGGCGCTCGACGGAGAATATGACGGGTTCCTTCCCTTCCTGAGGCAGCACATCTCGAAGTTCAGCGAAGCCGCGTTCAAGTCAAGGGTAACCGACATCATAGTTTCGTGCTCTCGAGACGGTCTTCCTAATGTTGACTAGCAGCTTTCTTTATCTTCATTCGGCTCCGGCTAGCAAGAAGGGTCCGCGAATGACAACAGCCGTTCATTATTTTAGAGATTTCATGGGTTATGAGACTGAGCTGCCAGTGCCCTCAAAGACTACCTTGTCGTCGCCAGTGTAGCGTTGAGGGAAAGGATGAAAGGCGGCGTGCAGCATTGATAGGCACTTGCATGAGTATGTTGGTTGCGTTCAAACTGAGGGCTGGCCTCTAAGCATGATTGCGTCGAGCGTTTGTGTAGCTGTCAATTTCCAAGAGTAACTCTTCGCGCATTCGAAGCTCTCTTCCGAGAGCTGCCGCAGAAGGCCTCTGTCCGCGTATAGTTCCCTAACGTATTCCGCCCACATATTGCCTGCGTTGATTGGGACGAGGAAACCATTCTTACCATTCTCAACTAATTCCGATAATCCGCCCGAATCGGAGGCGATCACTGGGACTCCGCAAGACATGGCCTCAAGCGCCGCGAGCCCGAATCCCTCCCAAATCGATGGGACCATGCAGACATGTGAACTTCGGAATTCGCCCGAGAGCTCTTCAGCGGGCAGACGGCCCCTGAAATCCACCCTATCAGCGACCTTCAGCCTCTCGCAAAGTCTCAAGAGCGATTCCCTTTCTGGTCCATCGCCAACAATCACAAGCCTGAGGTTCAGGCCTTCCAGACTCGCCAGGACTTCCACGGGTATCTCCGGTCTCTTCTTACGGAGCAAGTTGCCGACGAAGATCATCTGGAACGGGAATTCTGCGGGCATCGCTTTCTTCAGCCCCAGGAGTTCTCTCCTGACACCTAGCCGCGTCACCGTGGCATGCACGCCGAACATGTGCAAGATCGCATCGCGCATAAAGTTCGAACTAACCAGGACACCCGAAAGTCGTTTGACAGAGATTCTTTGCCTGAACAGCGAGACCGCATATAGGAGTAGGGGGAATTTTGGATTCTTGAGGAGAAGCTCTTCGAGAGTCAGGTCATGGACAAAGCTGATGGCAGGTCTGCGAAACAATCTCGAGGCGAATGAAGCGATGAAGCCGTTCTCATCGAGACCCTGAGTAAGGATTGCATGAGGTCTGAAGTCGGCCACCAACCCCTTCATAGCTAACAGGGCAATGAGAGGCCTGAACAGCTGGGTCGTGACGCGAGAGTCGAGTTGGCTGGGTATGGCACGATCCAAGCTTATCGGCTCGAGCGGCATGCCTTGCGGTTTTGTGCCCGTATAGGCCATTTCCACCTCAACGCCGGTCTCAATTAGCGCACGGACCAGGTTCTCTGTATAGGTAAGTGTCCCCGTCGCGAGCTCGCGAACCAGAAAGAGAATCCTCAAGGCCAAGTTGTGTCGTTCCCAGTCAATTCTGCTTCGGTTACTAGTGCCTCAATCTTCCAGGCTATTTTCTTGCGGCCACAAGCACGAAATGTGGCGACCGAGGATGACCCAGATAGACTACCTTCTGAATTGATAGGCCGCTATTCGCGAAAAGACTTTGGAAGTACTCGGTTTCTAATGGGCGCCCGACGAGTCTAGGCCGTCCGAGGATTCGCCTTATCCCGCTCTGATAAAGCTTGGATTGGTAGATGGGCGTGAAGAGCCACTCGAAGAGCTGGTCGAGATTCGAGACTCGTCTCGCGTTCAGATACCACCTCCTTATCGGCAGCGTGACGCTTCCAACCACTAAGCCTCCAGGTTTAGTGACCCGGGATAGCTCGTTCATCGCTTTTTGGGGATAGGGGAGGTGTACGAAGGTCTCCATGCAGCAGACGAAATCGAAGAAATTGTCCTCGTATTGCAGGTTCTCAATGTCCATGGACTGGAATCTGATCTTTCCGTCGACGCCTCTAGCTACCGCTCTCTTCTTGGCGATTGAGAGCATCTCCTCTGATAAGTCGGAGGCGTAGACAATCTCTGCGCCGGCCTCCACAAAGTCTATGGCGAAGCGGCCCTTTCCGGTCCCTGCGTCCAGGACTGTCTTGACCTGGGGGCCAAGTAAGGACTTGACAATCTTTCGCTGCTCTATGTACAACTCCTTAAAGAGGCCGGGCTTCTCTTCAGGGTCCCACCACTCTGACACTGTGTTCTCTCTCTTGAAGTAATCCTTCACGCTGGCTCTATCTAGTTCCATTCGATCTCTTCTGACTCTATTCTCGAATAGCTCAAGTTCGATTTCTTATTAAACCCGCGGCAATGGGAAAAGGCATACGGAATCGGCGATGAAATTCAACCAAGCGGTGACGCCCTACGCGAAACAATGGGAGTTCCCTCGACTATTCAGGGTCTTCAGGAACGATGGCGTTGGACGGATCATCCCTATCCCGTTGCCCGTAATCAACGAGCGTATCTTCTCTCCTAGAAGTTACCTGAGAGGAGTCGCACTGGCGAAGGCTTGGGGCGTGAAGACACTCGATAACGGGCACCTCATTGTGCCCGCACTGGACTTTGAGTTCACCAATTTCTTCTATTTCTCCGTGCTGGCGAACGAATGGAGATGCTGGGAGGCTGATTACCTGCCTGTAAGCGTCCAAGGTAAAGTGGTGCTTGACGCAGGCGCTGCCTGCGGAGAGACGGCCATGTTCTTTCTTTTCCACGGCGCAAGGAGTGTCATCTCTGTAGAGCCTAACAAGGAGAGGTTCGCTGTTCTCAAGCGCAACGTGGAGGCCCACGGATGGCCGGTGGACTGCGTCAACGATGTCCTTAGACCGGAGCATCTCAAGATGGGATTCGACTTCGCGAAGATAGACATTGAGGCGGGAGACAAGGACCTGCTGAAGCTCGACTCCCTCCCTCCTTGCGCGATAGAGACTCATTGGAAGGAGGTCACAGATGCGTTCATCGAGAAGTTCGGAATGAGAAAGCTGAGTTCGAGGCCGCAGTGCGTGGTCTTGACAAATGCAGTGAGGCATCAGTAATCAACCGGCTGGACGTCGGCCGGTGAAAGTAGGCGCGCCCCGGTCAACGTATAAAGCGAAGATAGAGGAGCCGCGCATAACAATCGATGGATTCCCTAGTCTCGGTCATAGTTCCCACCCGGAACTCAGCTGCGACCTTGGGGAGGTGCCTACAGTCCCTAAAGGAACAGACTTACAAGAACATCGAGATAATCGTCGTTGACAACCACAGTTGGGACAAGACGCAAGAGATATCGAAACAATTCGGAG
>Ga0307477_10003975_pt1 | contig 10849 bp, 8 predicted proteins | sample atmos_gasesECM2C_FD_203316 | JGI IMG/M metagenome (GOLD analysis project Ga0307477, IMG submission 203316) | Hardwood forest soil microbial communities from Morgan-Monroe State Forest, Indiana, United States - atmos_gasesECM2C_515 | ecosystem: Environmental > Terrestrial > Soil > Temperate... | reverse complement strand
CCCCAGCACGCGGTCCAACTCGATGGGATGCCCTACCGATTCATGAATCTGCAAACCCAATTGGCTGCCGCCCAAAATCAGCGTGCCGGTTTTTTGCGGGCATTGCGCCGCCGCGTGCAGCGCCACCACTTCTTCCGCAATCACGGGCGCGTGTTTCAACAAATCCAGCGACTCCACCAGTTCATATCCTTGCAGCGCATGCTGTCCGCCAAAACTGTTCGGATACGACCGCTTCTGGATTTCGTCGCCCTGAAACGACGTGGCCACAATGCCGCAGCCGGTAATCACTTTGCTTTGGTGAATTCGCGAACCGATGCTCGATGCAAACCAGGAGTCAATCTTGCGAAACTGCATGTCCGTTTCGGTGAGCGTCACGCCTTTAACTCGCCGCATCTCCGCATCTGCCGCAAGCAGCAGCGCCAATTGCGTTTCCAGTGGAATTTCGAACGGGTCTTTGCGAAACGGGCTCTGCCAGCTATCCACGTACGCATTTTCCGGCGCCATCACCACGTCTCCGCGCTTCGCCAGCGCCGAAGCTTTCGCGATCGACACCGCCTGCATTGCGCACGCCGCTACGCCTTCCCGGGTCATCCGGTCCGTGGACGCAAATCCCCAGGCGCCATTTGCCAACACGCGAATCCCAATCCCAATCGATTCCGACTGCGCCAGCGTTCCCACTTGCCCGTTCTTCGTGGTCAAGTCGCGCTGCCGCAAATGCATCACGCGCACGTCCGCGTAGGAGGCTCCTCGGATTTTTGCAGTGTCAAGTGCTGTGGTGGCCAGATCGTACATGCGTATGGATACGACTCCGCTTAGTGGAGAACGCGAAAACGCATCGCGCGAGAAAAATTATCCTGATTCGCGAAGCCTACGTGCCTTCTTGCCAGGAGGCGAGGTAGTGCTCTTGCTCGGGCGTGAGCTTATCCAGTTTGTGGCCCATAGATTCGAGCTTGAGGCGCGCGATTTCGCGGTCGAGATGTTCCGGCACCACGTAGACTTGCGGCTTCAGCGCCTTGTAATTCTTCAGCAGGTATTCCGTCGAGAGCGCCTGGTTCGCAAAGCTCATGTCCATCACCGCGGCCGGATGGCCTTCCGCAGTCGCCAAGTTCACTAGACGACCTTCGCCCAGCAAATAGACTTTGCGTCCGCCCTTCAGCACATATTCATCCACCAGCGGACGCACTTCCCGCTTGCCGTTGGACAATTTCTCCAACGCGGGAATGTCAATCTCCACGTTGAAGTGTCCGGAGTTGCAAACCACGGCGCCACTTTTCATCACTTCAAAATGCTCGGTGCGAATCACGCTCTTGTTTCCGGTCACGGTGATAAAGACGTCGCCTTCTTTCGCAGCGTCGGCCATCGGCATCACGCGGAAACCATCCATCACCGCTTCAATGCCCTTGGTCGGATCAATCTCCGTGATGATTACGTCCGCGCCGTGCCCCTTGGCGCGCATGGCGATTCCGCGCCCGCACCAACCGTAGCCCGCAATCACCACTTTCAATCCGGCAAGCAGAAGATTCGTCGCGCGAATCACACCATCCAGCGTCGATTGCCCGGTGCCATAACGATTGTCGAAGAAATGCTTGGTCTGCGCATCGTTCACCGCAATGATCGGGTATTTCAGCGTGCCATCCTTGGCCATGGCGCGCAGTCGAATCACACCGGTAGTCGTCTCTTCTGTTCCGGCAATGACATTGGGCACGAGGTCGGTGCGCTTGGTCAGCAGCATAGTCACCAAGTCCGCGCCGTCGTCCATCGTGAACTGCGGTTTATGCTCGAGCGCCGCGCCAAGGTGCGAATAGTACGTCTGGTTATCCTCGCCCTTGATGGCATAGGTGGGAATATTGAAGTCGCGGTTCAGCGAAGCTGCCACTTCATCCTGCGTGGAAAGCGGATTAGACGCGCACAATACCACGTCCGCGCCGCCATCCCGCAACGCGATCATCAGGTTCGCCGTTTCGCTGGTCACGTGCAGGCAAGCCGAAGCACGCAAACCCTTCAGCGGCTGCTCCTTCACAAAGCGTTTGCGAATGATTTCGAGGACCGGCATCTGCTGCGCCGACCACTCGATTTTGCGCTTGCCGGCGTCCGCCAGCGAAATATCCTTCACGTCACCCTTTTTCATTTCCGCGATAGCCAAAGTGGTGCTCCTCGAATTTGGAACTCTTAAATTTCTAATGTCACATAGCTGAAACGGCGATTTACCTCGACGAGCAGAAACCGCGCGAGGCGCTAAGCCCGCGCGCCCACTTCGACGGCCGCGCTGGAGTTCGCACCTAAGCCCGCGGCCTTGCGCAAAGCGGCGGCGCGATCCGTGCGCTCCCAAGTGAAGCCCGGGCCGCTGCGGCCAAAATGCCCGTACGCTGCGGTCGCCTTGTAAATTGGCCGGCGCAAATCCAGCGCCTCGATGATTCCCTTCGGTGTCAACGCAAAATTCTCGCGCACCAGCGAGGTGATGCGCTCTTCTGATACGCTCTCCGTGCCAAACGCATCGACCATCACGGAGACCGGCTCCGCCACGCCGATGGCGTAAGCGAGTTGCACTTCCGCTTTGCGCGCCAACCCCGCAGACACAATGTTCTTGGCAATGTAACGCGCCATGTAGCAAGCCGAGCGGTCCACTTTCGAGGGATCCTTGCCGGAAAATGCGCCGCCGCCGTGACGGCTGTAGCCGCCGTAGCTGTCCACAATGATCTTGCGTCCGGTTACGCCGGCGTCGCCCATCGGCCCGCCAATCACAAAGCGGCCGGTCGGGTTGATGTGGTACTTGGTGTTGCGATCGAGCATGGACGCGGGCACGATCGGCCGAATCACCTGCTCCATAACTGCGTCGTGCAGATCCTTTGTGGAAACCTTCTCATCGTGCTGCGTGGAAATCACGACGGTGTCCACGCGTGACGGGCGTCCATTGCGGTATTCGACGGTGACCTGGGATTTTCCGTCCGGGCGAAGGAAAGTAACTTTCTTGGACTTGCGAACTTCGGCGAGGCGCTGCGTAAGGTGGTGAGCCAGTTGGATGGGCATGGGCATCAGTTCGTCGGTTTCGTCGCAAGCAAAGCCAAACATGAGCCCCTGGTCGCCCGCGCCGCCGGTATCCACACCCATGGCGATGTCCGGCGACTGGCGCTTCACAGTGCACATGACCGCGCAGGTACGACCATCGTAGCCGTAGGTCGCATCGTCATAGCCGACGGCCCGAATGGTGTCGCGCACCAGGCTGTCGTAATCCACGTGGGCGCTGGTGGTGATTTCTCCGGCGACCACGGCCAAGCCGGTGGTCACGAGCGTTTCGCACGCCACGCGGCCCATCGGATCCTGCCGCATCACCTCATCGAGAACCGCATCGGAAATTTGATCGGCGATCTTGTCGGGATGACCTTCGGTAACCGATTCGGAGGTAAATAGGAAATTGCGTAATCCTTCGCTCAAAATAGGATCTCCTTTTTCAATTCAAAACTTGGATGCAAAGCGGCAACGATAAATGCGCAAGGGGACACAGCCCGCATCAAGCCTAACTTCCATGCCATCCGCTTATCTGCTTATCTTCAGTAAGCTACCATCCCGACCCGCAAGAAGCAATGAATTGAACCTGAACGGCGACATAGCGCACTAAACGGCGAAAATCGCGGGTTGAAAGTGCCGCCCTGCTTATGAGCACTATTCCGGCTCGTTTCACCGATTGCCACAACAGCTCCAAGGAGTCCTACCCCCACCCCGGGTGTTTTGCAAAAGAGGCTGCAAATTGTTGATTTTGCCAAAGAGGCTGCAAATTACTGCAAGCAAATAGTTTAGGTCTGGAAGTGCGTGCAAATCTGCGGATGGGAGTGCCAGAGGAGCGGCCCAACACCCAGCCTCTCGCGACCGGCGATCGTGACAAAGCGTCGATTGCATGGCGAATGGTAGCGCGGAATTAATTCAAGCGTAAAGGAGAAAGCAGCGAACGGTCGAAATTGAGGGTCGAACGGCGATTTTGGGGGGTCGAATCGCGACTGGTGCTCCGCCAAGATTTATGCGGTGGCGATGTCGTCGTCGTCGGGCTGGACTTCGAGCTTGCCTTTGGTTTTCTTAGCCATCAGGTAGGAGCGCATGAAGGGGTCGAGGTCGCCGTCGAGGACGCGGTCGACGTCGCCGACGACGAATTTGGTGCGATGGTCCTTGATCTGGCGATAGGGCTGCATGACGTAGGAGCGGATCTGGCTGCCGAAGGAAATGTCCATCTTGGTTTCGTCGAGCCGGTCGGTTTCCGCCTGGCGCTTCTGAATCTCCAGATCGTAGAGGCGGGAGCGAAGCATCTTCATCGCCAGCTCGCGATTTTTGTGCTGGCTGCGCTCCACCTGGCAGCCGACAACGATGCCGGTGGGAATGTGCGTAATGCGCACCGCGGTCTCCACTTTGTTGACGTTCTGACCGCCCTTGCCTCCGGAGCGGAAGGTGTCGACGCGCAAATCCTCTGGCCGGATGTTGATTTCGATTTTGTCGTCGACCTCGGGAATGACGAAAACGGAAGCGAACGAGGTGTGGCGGCGCGCAGCCTGGTCAAACGGAGAGATGCGTACGAGGCGATGTACGCCAGCTTCACCGACGAGCATCCCATAGGCGTTTTCACCGGCAAACTGGATGGTGGCGTTCTTGATGCCGGCTTCTTCGCCGGGAGTCTCGTCGAGAACGACGGCGCTCATGCCCTTGCGCTCGGCCCATCGCAAATACATGCGCAGCAGGATGGAGGCCCAGTCCTGCGATTCAGTGCCGCCGGCACCGGGCTTGATGGTCATGATGGCGTTGAGATGATCGCTCTCGCCGGAGAGCAGCGTTTTGGTTTCCAGGTCGGCGATGTAATTTTCCGCGCTGCTTAGCTCGCGGTCGAGCTCTTTGAGCAGATCGTTGCGTTGCCCGGCATTGGTTTCTTCCTGCGCTAGATGAATATAGGTGTCGAGGTCGCCAGAAAGCGAAGTGAGCTTTTCGTCGGCGGAGATCTGTTCTTCCGAGCGCTTGCGATCGCGCAGGACGGATTGCGCGGCTTCCTGATTGTTCCAGAAATCGGCCTGAGCGATGCGGGCTTCGAGGGACTTCAGACGTTCGCGATGGGGAGCGGCGTCAAAGATAGCTCCGGACCATCGTGATGCGGGGCTTCAGGAGTTCGTAGCGGTGCTGGAGGTCTTCGAGAATCATGAGATGTTGGCGCGTGGTAGAAGCTAAGAACCCGGCCGGGACTAAGGTCCCCTACGGCAGGGGCTAAAGCCGCTGGGACGCGCTGAAGCGCGCCCCAACAAGGGACGACGGAATATCCGCAACCGGCATCAGGAGTTCTTCTCGCGCTGTGTTTCCTTTCTTAAACGTTGAGGCTAACAGAATAACGGAAACGAGGACGCAGAGCCAAGCGAACCAATCGCCGAAGCGTGTGTAGATGGTTTCGTCGGTGCGAAAGTCGTAGGGCAAATCGACGGCGGCGCGAATGTCGGGAGGAAGCGGGCGAAAGATGCGGCCGTAGGCATCGACGCTGACGGTGAATCCGTTGTTGGTGACACGAACGAGCCAGCGGCGATTTTCGACGGCGCGCACGCGGGCCATGCGGAGATGCTGTTCCGGCGCGGCGGAGCGGCCGAACCAGCCGTCGTTGGAGATGTTGACCAAGAGGTCCGCGCCTGAGGCGGCGAACCGACGAACCTCTCCGGGATAGATGGCTTCGTAGCAAATGAAAGTGCCGAAGGTGTAGCCGCCTGGGAGATGCGCGACGGAATATCTGCTGCCTTTGCGGAAGCCGCCGACTTCATCGGAGACGCTGGCGACGACGCGATGAATGAGCGGAAAGGGCTCGTATTCGCCAAAGGGAACGAGATGAATTTTGTCGTAGGTGAAAATTTTCTGACCTTGCGGATCGAGCAGAATGGCGCTGTTGTACGGAGCAAGCGCGGCGTGCGCGTGGGCAGATGATTCGGGCGCGGGCTTCCACTCGATAACTCCGGCGAGGAAGGGATGCTGAAAACGAATCGCGAGCTGCGAAGCGTGGCGCGCGAACTGAGGATCCTCGAAGGAAAAAGGAGCGGGCGCTTCCGGCCAGACGAGAAGATCGGTGGAGTGATTGGAAGGAGCTAGGCTTAGTTGCTCGATTTCCTCGAGATCGCCGGCGTGACTCTTGAACCAGTCCGCAGGGTATTCCATAGCTTCCGGAAAGTTGGGCTGGACGGCGCGGGCGAAATGCGTGGCGGAGGTTCGCGGGACGAAACGCGGGCCGATGGTCATGACGGTGAGAATGAGGAAGGCGGCTGCGACGAGAAATGTGGCGCGAATTTTGGGAGCAGGCGTGGGGGCCAAAGTTGTCCAGGCGAGAAGCGCGTTGAAGGCAGCGACTAGGAAGGAGAGACCCCAAATGCCGGTGACGGTGGTGAGCTGGAGAAGAGCGAGATTCTCGGAGGCCGGATAGCCGAGCAAATTCCAGGGAAAACTAATTTCTGGAAGATGCGCGAGGGCGAATTCGAAGGTGACCCAGAGAAATGGCGCGCCCACGCACGCAAGGGCGAGGCTGCGCTGGGCGAGCCGGCGAACGCACCAGGCGAACGTGGCGGTGAGAATACCCATAACAGAAGCGATGAGGAACAGAATCGCCCAGCCGCCCGCGCGAGACAGGCCGCCGTGAACGGCGAGCACGGTGGCGATCCAGGGCACGGAAGTAAAAACGAAAACGAGCGTGTGGACGAAGCCGCAAGCAAAGGCAATGCGCGGGCGCGCGTCCAAAATGACGACAAGCAGGAGACCGATACAAAGCCAGGAGTAGATGCTGAAATGAAATCCGGTGTAGGAAAGAGACAGCGCCGCACCGGAGACGGCGGCGCAGACCAAGCGAAACGCGGCGGGAGTGGCTGGTCCCGGGTACGGTGGGAAAAAATGAGTCCAGGAACGCAACGGCGTCAATGCTTCACAATAGCTTTGAAGCCGGCGCCCTCGAGGCCTGTCCTAGCGGCGTCCGCGGATTTTTGATCGGCGTAGGGGCCAACCTGGACACGGTAATATTTGTCGCCCTGCGAGGAAACTACGAAGGCGGGGAATTTTTTCTTTTGCAGGTGAGTGGCCAGGCTCATGGCGTCGGATTCGCGGCGTAGCGCGGCGACTTGCAAGGTGTAGGAATTCGCGGGGATCGCGGGCGCTGGCGTAGATTTTCCGCCCCTGCCTTTCGCGGAAGTTGGAACGGTGCGCGAAGTCGGAGCTGGCAGGGACCAGGCAGGCTTCAGATTGTCGTCAGGCGAAGAAGACTTGCCGGAGTTGTAGAAGCTCCAGTCGGAGTTGGGCTGGGAATTGACGCCGGTGGCGGGATCGGAAACGCGGCGCGTTTCGTTCGAGCGCCGTGCGGAAGGATCGGACTTCGGAGCGACAGGGGCGGGCTGAAGCGTGCGCGGATTCGAAGCGGCGCGCACCTGGCCGTCGAACTGATTGCGGCCCATTACGTAGCCGAGAGTGAAGAAAACGCCGGAGAATAGAAGCATCAGCATGAACAGGCCGATGACATGCCTGCTCTCGAGCACGCGCTCGCCGGCTCCCCCGCGTCTACCTCCTGATGCCATTCTTACTTGTTTTGCCCCCCTAACGATTGCACCCAACTGTTAATGATATCGATGGGCAGCGGAAACACAACCGTTGTGTTCTTCTCTACACCTATCTCGGTAAGGGTTTGCAGATAGCGAAGCTGGATGGCGGAGCGTTGCGTTTCGAGAACCTTCGCAGCTTCGGCCAATTTTGAGGAGGCTTGGAACTCGCCATCGGCATGAATAATTTTTGCGCGGCGCTCGCGTTCGGCTTCGGCCTGGCGGGCGATGGCGCGCTGCATCTGCTCGGGGATGTCAACTTGCTTCACTTCGACTTTGCTGACCTTGATGCCCCAGGGCTCGGTTTCCGTGTCGAGAATGAGTTGCAGCTTGGCGTTGACTTTGTCGCGCTGTGCGAGGATTTCGTCGAGTTCGAATTGACCGACGACGCTGCGGATGGTGGTCTGCGCGAGCTGCGAAGTCGCGTATTGGTAGTTTTGCACCTGGGAGAGCGCGAGATTGGCGTCGACGATGCGGAAATAACAGACGGCGTTCACTTTCACGGAGATGTTGTCGCGCGTGATGATGTCCTGAGGAGGGACATCGAGCGTTTCGATACGCATGCTCATGCGCGTAAGCGTTTCGATTGGCCAGAAGACGAGGTTGAGCCCGGCGCCCTTCGCTTGCGGCATCATTCGGCCGAGGCGGAGGACCACGCCGCGCTCCCACTCTTTGATGACGTAGAGGGAATTCCAGAACCAGATGAGCACGAAGCCGATGATGACCAGCGTACCTACACCGAAGAACTCGAACATTTGTCCTCCTAACTCGGGCGAATCAATCTAACTCATTGGCGGCAGTTTGGTCTTGAAAATCGCAAACGGCGCGACGACGGTGCCCCTACGCTACCGGTTCTACGTAGAGCTTCAGGCCGTCCATTCTTACCACACGCACGGATTTGCCTTCAGGCACGGTCTGACTCGATATGGCGCGCCAGAGTTCGCCATGAATGCGAATCATGCCTTCGGCGCCGTCCGCCAGCGGAGTGACGACAATCCCTTGCGCATTGATCATTTCCTCGCGGCCGGTTTGCGTTTTCCAGGCGCGGGAACGCAAGACAAGACGCATCAAGAAAACTGTGAGCGCGGCAAAGGGCAGCGTAACGGCCACGGCGACGCCCAGGCTGACGCCGCCGGCGGTTAGCGGCGAGCGAATCAGAAACATGGCGCCGAGCAACATGGACACTACGCCGCCGGCAAGAAGCACGCCATGGCTGGTGTATTTCGCCTCCAGGATAAACAGCGCCAGGGCCAGCAAGATGAGAAGCACTCCCGCGATGTTGACGGGAAGAAGTTGCATGGCATAGAGGGCCAGCACGGTACAGATACCACCGATGACTCCCGGCGCAATCACGCCAGGATGGGTGAACTCCGTGTAGAGGCCGAGCACGCCGATGATCAGGAGCACAAAAAAGACGTCCGGCTCGACGATGCGCGCGAGGAATTTTTGCCGGCCGGACAATTCAAAGGGCGTGAGCTTGGCGTTCGAAAGCGAAAGCTTCATCTTGCTGCCGTCAAAGCGCGTAATCTGACGGCCGTCGAGCTGCCGAATCAGGTCGTCGGTCGTTGGGGCGACGAGATCGATCATCTTGCCATCCAGGGCCTCTTTGTCGGTAAAAGCCTTGGCATCGGTGACCGCAGTTTCCGCCAGCGTTGGGTTGCGGCCGCGCTTCTCCGCATAGCTGCGCAAGAAGGCCAAAGCGTCGTTGAGAATCTTGCGCTTCATGGTTTCGTCGACTTGCAACTGCCACCCGCCGATGGCAATGACTGGCGAAGCGGCTCCGGTATGCGTGCCGGGAGCCATGGCGGCAATATCAGCTGAGAGAAGAATGAAGAAACCGGCGGAAGCGCCGCGAGCGCCGGTGGGTGTGATGTACACAGCGACCGGAACGCGCGATGCCAGGATGTGCTTGATGATGTCCTGCATGGAGTCGCTGAGGCCACCCGGCGTGTCCATGGTGATGAGAATCAAGGCAGCTTGGCGGCGCTCGGCATCCGCGATGCCTTCGTCGATATAGGTTGCGAGGATGGGTTCGACGACGCCGTGCAGATTCAGATCGAGGACGACGGGCGTGGAAGGGTGTTCGTCGGCGGAAACCGAGGGGAAAAAGCAAAGGAGCGCGAGGGTGGATAGAGCGGTGAGAAAAGGATGTTTTCTCAAACGCTGAAGCCTTCTGGTCGCGAATGGTTTATGGCGGGGCCCGCGTTCCGGCCTCCGAGAAATTGGTGCAAGGCTGGCGAAGAGAGTTGGGATCATTGCGCGCCTCCGTTGGGCTTGGAGTTTTGGAGGTGTTCGAGCAATTGTTTCGCTTCCGGGTAGTTGGGCGCAAGCTGCAAGGCGCGCCGCACCTCGGTTCGGGCCAGATCGGTTTTTTTCTGCTCGAGGTAGATGCGGGCCAGCATCGTGCGAACTTGCGCGGAGTCGCGAGCCGCGAGCGAAGCTTGGAGTTCTATGACAGCGTCATCGAGTTTGCCGCGCCGATGATTGACTTCCGCCAGGCCGCGGTGCGCGGCGGCATTGGCACGTTCGGTGCGCAGAACACCACGAAATTCGTTTTCGGCGGAATCGAGATGGCCCGCAGCAAGCTCCTGGCGTCCACGACGAATGTGCGAGGCCGAGGTGTCAACCGAGGCGCTCACCGCAGCGGAATTCGCTGCGCCTCCAGAAGCCGCAGTTTCCAGGCGCAGCGCCGTCGTGTCCAACTCCGTGCGGATACGCGCAAGGCGAAAGCCTGCATCCGGCTTGGTGTCCACACGTACGGACTGCAATGCATTGGGGCCGAGCGCCTCCTTAGCGGATTCGCGTTCTTGATCGGCCTCGGCCAGCTTCCCAGCCCTTTCCAGGGACTGCACGAGCAGCGCGCGGTCTTCGGGATTATCCGGCTTGCGCTCGGAGGCTTCGCGGAAAGCGGCGGCGGCCGCGGCGAAATCGCCGGCATGCATGGCGAGGAGGCCGAGATTAAAAGAGTAATCGTCCTCGTCGGGATCAAGATCGGCGGCGCGGCGAAGGTCGGCCTGAGCGGCGCTGATCTTGCCTTGGCGGGCTCGCGCAACGGCCAGGTTGTTCAGAATCTCTGGAACGTCCGCGCCACTCGGAGCCCCAGCCTGCGACTCGCTTTTGCCAGCGCTATTGAGTGCGGTCTGCAGGGACGTAAAAACTTCCTCGGCGCGCTCCGGCTGATTCATCTGCAAGCGGCAAACGCCGGTGGAGAAAAGAGCTTCCACGTAGCGATCGTGAGCGGGAGGAACGTGCGCCAGGAAGGAGAGCGC
>Ga0307477_10003974_pt1 | contig 10851 bp, 7 predicted proteins | sample atmos_gasesECM2C_FD_203316 | JGI IMG/M metagenome (GOLD analysis project Ga0307477, IMG submission 203316) | Hardwood forest soil microbial communities from Morgan-Monroe State Forest, Indiana, United States - atmos_gasesECM2C_515 | ecosystem: Environmental > Terrestrial > Soil > Temperate... | reverse complement strand
AAGCTGCGCAGCCGATTTTCGTACTGCGCATTGTCGACGACGCGGATGGAAGCCGTCACACCGATGCGTTCGAGCGACGGCTTGTAGAACAGCACAATCCGTTCCGCGGAGGGATCCTCAACCAGAATTTCCACCGTGACCGGCTTGCCTGTCGCATCCACCAGCTTGCGGTCCTTGATCTCGTACCCTGCCTCCTTCAGCAGTTTCGCGGCCTCACGCAGATTGGCACGGACCGCCTCAGGATTGCCGCCGACTGGGTTTTGATAGGGGGCGGTAAAGACCTCGGGCGGCACCTTGTCGCGCACCGTTTCCAGAATCGCCAGTTCTCCCCCCTGTGGAACGCCGGAACAGGCAAGCTCGGTACCGTCGAAGTAGCTGTTGATGCGCTTGTATTGCCCGAAGAACAGCTGCTTGTTCATTTCCTCGAAATCGAAGGCGTAGTTGAAGGCGCGACGCAGCCGCGCGTCCTTGAACTGCTCACGCCGCAGATTGAGGGTGAAGGCCTGCATGCGGCCGGAATCGTTGATCGGAAATTCCTCCCTGACCACGCGCTTTTCCGAAACGGCCGGAAAATCATAAGCAGTAGCCCATTGTTTGGCGGAATTCTCGGCAATCCAGTCGGCCTGATCGGCCTTGAACGCTTCGAGCGCAACGACGTTGTCGCGGAAAAATTCGAAGCGCAACTCATCGAAATTGTTCTGACCGACCTGCACCGGGAGGTTCGCGCCCCAATAGTCCTTCACCCGCTCAAGGCGGACCGAACGGCCGGCGACAAAATCCTTGATGCGATAGGGACCCGAACCGAGCGGCGGATCGAGTGTCGTTGCGGAAATGTCGCGCTTACGGCCCTCGCTGTCGGTACCCTCCCAGTAATGCTTCGGCAGGACCAGGAGTTCGCCTACGATATGCGGAAGCTCGCGATTTCCGGGGGAATCGAATGTGAATTTGATTTCGCGTTCGCCGGTTTTCTCGACCTTTCCCACATGGCGATAGTACGAAGCATACATCGGGCTGTACTTTTTCAGCACCCCGATCGAGAAAATCACGTCTTCCGGCGTCACTGGCTTGCCGTCGTGCCAGCGTGCCTCCTTGCGCAGACGATACGTCACCCAGGCAAAATCATCGGGATGCATCGCGGCTTCCGCGAGCAACCCATATTCAGTGGCGACCTCGTCACGGGAACGCTCCATCAGCGTTTCGTAGATCAGCGCGGCAGCCGGTGCGAGCGAGCCTTTGACGCCTGCGACCGCGATATTGAAGTTGTCGAACGTTCCTAGCGAAATCTGGCGCGCGACGCCGCCCTTCGGCGCTTGCGGATTGACGTAATCGAAACGCTTGAAATCGGCTGGATACTTGATGTCACCAAACAGCGAGAGTGCATGACGCCAGGCAGGCTCGCCCGCCGGTGTCTGCGCAGCCGCAGGGCTGGTTAGAGGGAGGCCAGCGGTTGAGCCAAGCGCCGGGGCAAGCGCGGCAAAGGCCCCGCTCTGCAAAAGATGTCGTCGGGAAAGTGCCAATGGAGGATCCTCTGACCGGGGTGCGCTACTGAGGAGGCAATATAAGGCAAGGTTTCGACCGATTAAGTTGCTTTTTGCTCATGATCGCAGCCGTCATGCGGCCAAAAGCCTCGGTAACGAGGATGCAATTGGGCAAAACTACCTCCTGTCCCGGGAACCGCCCTTCACTTTTCGGTCCGCGCCAAAACGGCCAAGCATCAGCCTGGCCGTTTGCAATTCAAAACTCAGTTCGAAAGGCGCAGCTATTTCGACGCGGTCGGCAGCGGAACCGGGTTATCCGAAAGTGTACGCAGATAGGCGATCACGTCCGCACGCTCGCTGTCCTTTGGAATACCGGCAAAACCCATCGCGGTACCCGGGACAAAGCCCTTGGGATTGGTGATGAACTGGTTCAGGTCATCGTAGGTCCATTTGCCGGTCTTGGCCTTCATCGCGGCGGAATAGTTGAAGCCGGGCTCGCTGGCGCGCTGACGGTCGACGACGCCGTAGAGATTGGGACCAACCTTGTTGGGGCCGCCCTTGGTAAAGTCGTGGCAGGCGCCGCACTTCTTGGCCGCCGCTGTGCCCTTCTCGACCGAGGCGGTCTGCAACAACTTCTCGATCGGCTCGGACGGAGCGGCTGCGGCCGCGCCCTTGCCGTGGCCCTCGCCCTCTTCCTTCGCCGCAATCTCGAACCCGGGCTTTTTTGGATTTTCGGGCGCGAACAGCGCGTTGGCAGTGAAGTTCGTGATCAGCAAAACGAGGCAGGTGCCCAGGATGGCACCGAGAATCTTGTTGAGTTCGAAGGAGTCCATTTTTGAGCAGGCCCCAGGCCGGAAAATGTCGGTTCTTGGCCGGAGAGAAACGGCCGCGGATGAGCGTCAGGAATCGGGCCTTCGCACCGCACCCCGAGCCCCGTCCAGATATCGGTTTGCCCGTGCTCTGGCAACCCGTATAAATACCTCAGCTTTCACCCAATCCCCACCATTCCCCCATCGACCGGGTCTCGAGCATCATCCGAAAAAGTGGAAACCGGTTTTCCAAAAAGATCATGCTCAAACAAAGAGATGAGATCATGATGCGATTCCAACTAATCGCATCATGATCTAGTGTCCCGGTTCTGACATTCACACACCAGACCTCACTCTGATGATCAATTCCCGTGTTCTGGTACTGATTCCGGCCCGGATGGCTTCCACCCGATTGCCGGGCAAGCCGCTCCTGGACATCGCGGGCCTGCCCATGATCGCCCACGTGCTGCGCCGGGCCCAGGAAGCCGCGATCGGCCGGGTCGCGGTCGCAACCGATACGCCCGAGATTGCAAAGGCGGTGGTGGCCCATGGCGGCGAGGTGGTCATGACCCGCCCCGATCATCCTTCCGGCTCGGACCGGATTTTCGAGGCGCTCGGCACCCTCGATCCCGAAGGCGAAGTTGAGGTCGTCGTCAATTTGCAGGGGGACTTTCCCACCATCCTGCCGGACCAAATCCGGGATGTGCTGGCACCGCTTGACGATCCGGCGGTCGACATCGCCACGCTTGCCGCGGAAATCCGCACCGAGGAGGAAGCCTTGAACCCGAACGTGGTGAAGGCGGTCGGCTCGCCGATCGGCCCTCGGCGCCTGCGCGCCCTCTATTTCACCCGCGCCACCGCGCCCCATGGCGATGGGCCGCGCTACCATCATGTCGGCCTCTATGCCTATCGCCGCGCAGCCCTTGAGCGCTTCGTCCGGCTACCGCCCTCGCCTCTGGAACTACAGGAGAAGCTGGAGCAGTTGCGGGCGCTGGAAGCTGGCATGCGGATCGACATCATGCTGGCTGATACCGTGCCACGCGGCGTCGACACTCCGGCCGATCTTCAATCCACGCGCGAAATGCTGGCCAAATCGTAGGCGGCTGATACAACGCGCCATGACCAAGCCGACCAAGCCAGCGACCACGACCATGAAAATTGCATTCCAGGGCGAACCAGGGGCGAACTCCCACATCGCCATCGCGGAGGCCTATCCGGACGCGGAAGCCCTGCCCTGTGCGACCTTCGAGGACGCACTTGCCGCGATTTCTTCGGGCGAAGCCGATCTCGGCATGATCCCGATCGAGAATTCGGTCGCGGGCAGAGTAGCCGACATCCATCATTTGTTGCCGCAATCGGGCCTGTTCATCGTCGGCGAATGGTTTTTGCCGGTCCACCACCAATTGATGGCGCCGCGCGGCGCCAGGCTCGACGACATCAAGTCGGTGGAGAGCCACGTCCACGCGCTCGGGCAGTGCCGGCGCATCATCCGCAAACTCGGCATCAAGCCGATCGTGGCGGCCGACACCGCGGGAAGCGCCCGGGACGTGGCGGAGCGCGGCGACAAGAGCCGTGCCGCGATCGCCTCGCGGCTTGCCGCCGACATCTACGGGCTCGACGTTCTTTCCGAAGACGTCGAGGACGAAGCGCACAACACCACGCGCTTCGTGGTGCTGGCGCGCGAGGCGAACTGGGCCAGACAAGGCTCCGGGCCGCTGGTCACCACTTTTGTTTTCCGCGTGCGCAATCTTCCGGCTGCGCTCTACAAGGCGCTGGGCGGCTTTGCCACCAACGGCGTCAACATGACCAAGCTGGAAAGCTACATGATCGACGGCAATTTCTTTGCCACGCAGTTCTACGCCGATGTCGACGGCCATCCCGACGACAAGGGGCTGGCTTTCGCGCTGGAGGAGCTGAAATTCTTCTCTCGCGAATTCCGTGTTATAGGCGTTTATCCCGCGCATCCCTTCCGCGCGACTTTCAGCGAGAAGCTGGAATAGATTGGGTGCACGATCAACCATCCGTGTCAGCCAAACCGCTCCGCATCCTTGATGGGATAATTCTCCGCGGCTCCGTAGCGTTCGGCATCCGGCCCTGATAGCGTGAACAGCGGACCGCTGACATTTTCTGCGGCACTGCCTTGGCTGATCGGTTTTCCCAAGCCGACGGCACAACTTGCAGCAAGGCTAGCAAGTGCCGCTCGGCGCGAGATGTGCAGTTGCCCCCCGTGCATGCGATCAATTCACCTGCGCCGATTCCTTCTTCAAGCCGAACGCCTCCGCCAGCAGGCTGTAGGATTTCTTGCGCGCCTCGTGATCGTACACTGCGGTGACAATCATCAACTCGTCGGCATGGCTCGCCGCAATCATCGGCTCAAGCTTTTGCATCACGGTTGCGGGGCTGCCGACAAACAGCCGCGAGCGGTTGCGTGCGATCGCAGCGCGATCGCGTTCGGTGTAGGGATAAGCAAGCGCCTCTTCGACGCTGGGCAAGGGACGATATTGCCCGCGGTCGCGAAGCAGGCGGTTGAGATCCATCGACGCCGCAAGTCGCTCGGCCTCTGCGTCCGTTTCCGCCGCGACCACCGCCACGGCGAGAATGCCGTGCGGGATAGAGCGCCAAATCGTTGGTTGGAAGTGCGAGCGATAATTCGTCAGCGCGGCAATCGCGTCATAGCTTGCGAAATGATGCGCGAACGCGAAGCCCATGCCGACCTGCGCGGCGAGTTCCGAACTGTAATCGCTCGACCCCAGGAGCCAGATCGGCGGCAGCGGCGTGTCGTCGGGCATCGCCACCACCTGGTTGTAGGGATGGCCGGGCGGAAAATCCCGCGTTTCCCACAAGGTCAGTTCGTGCAGCCGTTCGAGGAAATCATCGCCCTCGCGGCGATCGAGCCGGCTGCGCAACGCGTGGGCGGTAGCGCCGTCGGTGCCCGGCGCGCGGCCAAGCCCGAGATCGATCCGCCCCGGGAAAAGCGCCTCGAGCATCTTGAATCGCTCGGCCACCACCAGCGGGGCGTGGTTTGGCAACATCACGCCGCCCGAGCCGACGCGGATATTTTTGGTCACCGCCGCGATCTGCCCAATCATGAGGTCAGGCGCCGGGCTTGCGACCGAAGCGAGATTATGATGCTCGGCAAGCCAGTAACGGACATAGCCGAGCTGATCTGCGTGGCGCGCCAGATCGATTGAGTTGCGCAGCGCCGCGGCTGGTTTGGTGCCGGTGGTGACGACGGAAAGGTCGAGGACGGAAAGGGGGATCATTTGGCTTAAGCTAATGCGCCCGGTTGAACCGACAAAGGCGCGCAGATCAGGGCCGCGCCGGCACGGCCGGCAGCCGTTCGGCCTCGGCGGGAGTGGGCCAAGCAAAGGTAAATTAATAGCCCTATCATATTACCCACCAATTAAATTTCCTAGTTTTCGAAGCCAAAACGATCATTATCTCATTTTTTCAGTGGTTTGCTTCCAAGCCGGTTCCTCTCCTATTTGCCCATCTCTTCGAATTATTGCCTTGATATCCCGAAAATCTGGCCAATGGTGGGCAATTTCCCATACCCGATGGGCTGTTTGATTAAGTCTCCTTCGCCTATCTTAGCTTACCCAAAAAATGCCGGACGCCCGATCGCTTCGCGGAGCTTTAAGAGTGCCATGACCGAGGTAACGCCCCCGACTGAAGATGGGCCACGCGTACTGAAGCATCCCGCCATCTCCTTTGAGTTCTTCCCGCCGAAAACCGGGGAGATGGAGAAGAACCTGTGGGAGACCATCAAGCGCCTCGCGCCGCTGACGCCGAGTTTTGTGTCGGTGACCTATGGCGCCGGCGGCTCGACGCGCGAGCGCACCCATTCCACCATCGCCCGCATCCTTGGCGAGACCACGCTGTTGCCGGCGGCGCATCTGACCTGCGTGGGGGCGGCGCGTGGTGAGATCGACGACATCATCAGCCGTTATCACGATATCGGTGTCCGCCATATCGTCGCGCTTCGGGGCGATCCGCCCGGCGGCATCGGCACGCCGTTCTCCACCCATCCCGACGGCTACCAGACCTCGGCCGAGCTCGTCGCAGGAATCAAGCAGCGATATCCCGACATCGAGGTCTCGGTTTCGGCCTATCCGGAAAAGCACCCGGAGAGCCGCGACTTCGATGCCGACATCGACATGCTGAAGGCCAAGGTCGATGCCGGAGCGACGCGCGCGATCACGCAGGTCTTTTTCGATAACGAGCTTTACTTCCGCTATCTCGACCGTGTTCGTGCGCGCGGCGTCTTCATTCCGATCGTGCCCGGCATCATGCCGATGCACAATTTCAAGCAGGCGCGGGTTTTCGTGACCCGGGCCGGCACTTCGGTGCCGGGATGGCTCGCGGAAAAATTCGAAGGTCTCGACGACGACGCCGAGACCCGAAAGCTGGTGGCCGCAACGGTGGTGGCGGGCCAGGTGCAGAAACTCAACAAGCACGGCGTCGACACCTTTCATTTCTACACCATGAACCGCGCCGACCTCGTGTTCGCGATCTGCCATTTGCTTGGCATTCGCCCCGCGGGCGCGCGAGAGGCCGCGTGAGTCATGATCGTACCCGTCTCGCCCGCGCGAACTTCCTTTCTTGCGGCGGCCAGCGAGCGCATTCTCGTGCTCGACGGCGCCATGGGCACCATGATCCAGGCGCTTGGATTTGACGAAGCAGGTTTCCGCGGCGGGCGCTTTCCGAATTTCCGTCGCGACGTCCGCGGCAACAACGATCTTCTGATCCTGACCCAGCCGAAGGCGATCGAGAATATCCACGCTGCCTATTTGCGCGCCGGCGCCGATATCGTCGCCACCAATACCTTTTCCTCGACCTCGATTGCGCAAGCCGATTACGAGATGTCGGACCTTGCCTATGAGCTCAATCGCGAAGGCGCCAAACTCGCCCGCGCCGCCGCCGAACGGGTGAGCCGCGAAGACGGCAAGCCGCATTTCGTGGCAGGCGCGATCGGCCCGACCAACCGCACCGCATCGATCTCGCCGGACGTCTCCAATCCGGGATATCGCGCCGTCACCTTCGACGATCTGCGCAAGGCCTATGGCGAGCAGATCAAGGGATTGCTCGACGGCGGCGTTGACCTGCTGCTGCTGGAAACCATCTTCGACACCCTGAACGCGAAGGCTGCGCTCTACGCGATCGCCGAACTCACCGAGGAACGTGGCATCGACGTGCCGGTGATGGTCTCGGGCACCATTACCGACAAATCCGGCCGATTGCTGTCCGGGCAACTCCCCGAAGCGTTCTGGTATTCGGTGCGCCATGCAAGGCCGATCACCATCGGCTTCAACTGCGCGCTTGGCGCCGAAGACCTTCGCGCTCACATCGCCGATATCGGCCGCGTCGCCGACACGCTGGTATGCGCCTATCCCAACGCAGGACTTCCGAACGAATTCGGCCAGTATGACGAGAGCCCGGAGTACATGGCGCGCCTGATCGGCGAATTCGCCTCTTCCGGTCTCGTCAACGTTGTCGGCGGTTGCTGCGGCACCACGCCGGACCACATCGCGGCGATCGCAGCGGCGGTTAAGCCGCACAAGCCGCGCGCGATTCCTGTGATCGAGCCGCGTCTGAAGCTTTCGGGGCTTGAGCCGTTCGAACTGACGCTCGCCATTCCTTTCGTCAATGTCGGCGAGCGCACCAACGTCACCGGCTCGGCCAAATTCCGCAAGCTGATCACCGCCGGCGATTACGCAGCCGCGTTGCAGGTGGCGCGCGACCAGGTCGAGAACGGCGCGGTGGTTATCGACGTCAACATGGACGAAGGCTTGCTCGACTCCGAAAAGGCGATGGTGACCTTCCTCAACCTCCTCGCCGCCGAGCCCGACATCGCCCGTGTCCCGGTGATGATCGATTCCTCGAAATTCAACGTGATCGAGGCCGGCCTGAAATGCGTTCAAGGCAAGCCGGTAGTGAATTCGATCTCGTTGAAGGAGGGCGAAGAGAAATTCATCCACGAGGCCAGGGTCGCGCGGCGTCACGGCGCGGCCGTGGTGGTGATGGCGTTCGACGAAGCCGGACAGGCCGACACGTTCAAGCGCAAGACCGATATCTGCAAGCGCGCCTACGATATCCTCGTCAACCGCCTTGGCTATCCGCCCGAAGACATCATCTTCGATCCTAACATTTTTGCGATCGCGACGGGAATCGACGAGCACAACAATTACGGCGCCGATTTCATCGAGGCGGCGCGCTGGATCCGCCAGAACCTGCCGCGCGCGCATGTCTCCGGCGGTGTCTCCAACCTGTCGTTCTCGTTCCGCGGCAACGAGCCGGTGCGCGAGGCGATGCATTCGGTGTTCCTCTATCACGCCATTCACGCCGGCATGGACATGGGCATCGTCAATGCCGGACAGATGATCGTTTATGACGACATCGATCCCGAGCTGCGACAGACTTGCGAGGACGTCATCCTCAACCGCGACGCGGGCGCGTCCGAACGCCTGCTGGCGCTCGCCGAAAAATTCCGCGGCAAGGAGAAGAAGGCGCACGAACAGGATCTCGCCTGGCGCGAATGGCCGGTCGACAAGCGGCTCAGCCACGCGCTGGTGCACGGGATCACCGAATTCATCGATGCCGACACAGAAGCTGCGCGCAAGCTGGCGGCGCGCCCGCTCGAGGTGATCGAAGGACCGCTGATGGCCGGCATGAACATCGTCGGCGACCTCTTTGGCGACGGCAAGATGTTCCTGCCGCAGGTCGTCAAATCCGCGCGCGTGATGAAACAGGCGGTCGCCTATCTGATGCCGTTCATGGAAGCGGAGAAGGCGGAGAACCTGGCAAAGGGCATCAGCGGCGACGGCCGCCACTCCGCCGGCAAGATCGTGATGGCGACGGTGAAGGGCGACGTCCACGACATCGGCAAGAACATCGTCGGCGTCGTCCTGCAGTGTAACAATTTCGAGGTGATCGACCTCGGCGTCATGGTGCCGGCGGCGAAGATCATCGAGACCGCCAAACGCGAAGGCGCCGATATCATCGGGCTTTCCGGCCTGATCACGCCTTCGCTCGACGAAATGAGTTTTCTCGCCGGCGAAATGCAGCGCGAGGGGCTGAATTTGCCGCTTCTGATCGGCGGCGCGACCACGAGCCGGGTCCATACCGCCGTGAAGATCGATCCGAACTACCGCAGCGGGCCGGTGGTGCATGTCAACGACGCAAGCCGCGCCGTCGGCGTCGCCTCCTCGCTGCTCTCGCCGGACAAGCGCGATGGCTTCGCTGCCGAGGTGCGCGCCGAATACGCGAAAATCTCTGCTGCCCACTTCCGCGCCCAGGCCGACAAGAGGCGCTTGAGGCTTTCGGATGCGCGCACCAACGCCGTCAAGATCGACTTTGCCAAGACGCCGCCGAAGAAGCCGGCGTTCCTGGGAGTCAGGACTTTTGCGGATTACGACCTCGCCGAGCTCGTCGACGCCATCGACTGGACGCCGTTCTTCCAGACCTGGGAACTGGCCGGCCGCTTCCCCGCCATTCTGGACGATCCGAAGGTCGGCGATGTCGCGCGTTCGCTTTATGAGGATGCGCGCAAGATGCTTCAGCGCATCGTCGCCGAAAAATGGTTCAAGGCAAAGGCCACGATCGGGTTCTGGCCGGCGAATGCCAAAGGCGACGACATCGTCGTCTATGCGGATGAAGCGCGCGAAAGGCCGATTGCGACCTTCCATACGCTGCGCCAGCAGCTTGAAAAACGCGCGGGCCGCTTCAATGCGGCGTTATCGGATTTCATTGCGCCAGTTTCCTCTCGTGTACCCGATTACATCGGCGCCTTCGTGGTCACCGCCGGGATCGGCGAGGACGAAGTTGCCGAGCGGTTCAAGAAGGCCCATGACGACTATTCCTCGATTATCTGCAAGGCGCTCGCCGACCGCCTGGCCGAAGCGTTTGCCGAGCGCATGCACGCGCGGGTGCGCCGCGAGTTCTGGGGATACGCTCCGGACGAAGCGCTCTCGAATGAGGACCTGATTCTCGAAAAATATCAGGGCATTCGGCCTGCGCCTGGTTATCCCGCGCAGCCCGACCACACCGAAAAGGCGGCGTTGTTCAGGCTGCTCGACGCCGAGAAGACGGCCGGCGTGAAGCTGACGGAGAACTTTGCGATGTGGCCGGGCTCGTCGGTGTCCGGGCTTTATTTTGCCAATCCCGAGAGCTTCTATTTCGGCGTCGGCAAGATCGAACGCGACCAGGTCGAGGACTATGCCGCGCGCAAAGGTTTTAGCGTGCAGGAAGCCGAACGCTGGCTCGCGCCGGTCTTGAACTACATTCCGGCTCAGGACCAATCGGCGCAGGACCGCTCCTTACGGGAGGCGATGCCGAAGGAGCCGACATTCTCCGCCGCGCCCGCCAACGACATCGAGGCAAAGGAATTGCGCTCGCATCCGCCCGGCTGTACCTGCGCGGTGCATCTGGCCTGGCGCAGACAAGCGGTGGGCGCGGGTTAACTGTTCCCTCTCCCCGCGTGCGGGGAGAGGGTCAGGGTGAGGGGGAGTCTCCACGCTCCGAACTCACCAAGAGTCCCCCTCACCCGGCGCTTCGCGCCGACCTCT
>Ga0307477_10003972_pt1 | contig 10853 bp, 11 predicted proteins | sample atmos_gasesECM2C_FD_203316 | JGI IMG/M metagenome (GOLD analysis project Ga0307477, IMG submission 203316) | Hardwood forest soil microbial communities from Morgan-Monroe State Forest, Indiana, United States - atmos_gasesECM2C_515 | ecosystem: Environmental > Terrestrial > Soil > Temperate... | reverse complement strand
AACGAACCATCCTCGACATGCCGCCTGCGCTTCCAACGATGAGTCGAAGCCAGTGCGCCCCCGTAGATCAAGATACGGTGCGGCCATGGCCTGCGCAAATTGTCGGCGAAAGATCGAGCGTTAAGAGATTACTGTGTTCTAATCTGCTAACCCTTCAGAATGTGAGGTAGATGCAAGCCTATATTGATAATCTGCAAGCCGGGAGGACGGTCAGATTTCTGCGAAAACCCCGCACCGGCTCGGTGTGGCTCGGACGCGGCACGATCGCCGCCACCTCTCTCGCTCTGGTTTGTCTCATCGGGTATATCGACTTCAGAACTGGCTACGAGCGATCCCTTTCGCTTTTTTACCTGGTGCCGATTTCCCTCGGCACGTGGTTCGTCGGCTTAACATTTGGATTTACCATCGCGACGTTGAGCGTCGTCGTGTGGGTCGCTTCGGATTTGGCGGCGGGAATTCCATCGGTCCGAGTTTGGAACGCTGGGATGGCGCTAGCTTCCTATTTTGCCTTTACCGTGGTTCTTTCCAAGTTGCGCACATTGCTTCACGAGCTCGATCAACGCGTGCGCGATCGAACAATTGCTCTGCAACGGGAGATGGCAGAACGCGAACGGCTTGATCAGGAAATAGCTGAAGTCGCGGACCGCGAGCGGCGACGGCTCGGCCAAAGTTTGCATGATAGCGTTGGGCAACATCTCACTGGTACCGCCTTGGCCGCTCAGGTTTTGCGTGAAAAATTAGAGAGACGCTCGGCAAACGAAGTCGCGGACGCGGATAAGGTGGTTCGCTATCTTGAGGAGGGGATCGATCTTACGCGAAACTTGGCGCGCGGCTTCTTCTCGCCCGAGCTGGAAGCGGACGGATTGAACGTTGCATTGCAGGGGCTGGCGGAGAACGTGAGCGAGCGTTTCGGAGTTGCCTGTATTTTCAAAGGAAATGATGCCATGCGAGTCCGCGATTCCACCACCGCCACGCAGCTTTATCATATTGCCCAGGAAGCGACTACCAATGCGGTCAAGCATGCACAACCTCACAGAATCGACATTGAGCTAGTGCAAAAAGGGCCGCGATTGACCCTTGCCGTGTCTGACGACGGGAAAGGATTTCCAGAAAAATTACCGGAGCCGCCTGGACTGGGACTGCGCTTGATGGCCCACGGCGCGGCCTTGATTGGTGGAAAATTTTCTGTTCAGCGTAACCGTACGGGCGGAACAGTAGTCACTTGTAGATTGAGTGCGGACTAAAACCCAAAAATATGAAACCAAAAAGCAGTAATGGAACCGCCCGGACTCGCCGGGTTTTTATTGTGGACGATCACCCGCTGGTTCGCGAGGGCCTGGCCAACTTAATCAACCAACAGAGCGATCTCACGGTCTGCGGTGAGGCCGGCGACTCTGCTGGAGCGATTGTCGAAATTGAATCGACTAATCCGGATGTGGCGTTGATCGACATCTCGCTCAAAAACGAATCCGGTCTCGAACTGGTCAAGACACTGCAAAGCCGCTTCCCAGAGGTTGCCCTAATCGTCATCTCTATGCATGACGAGGCGCTTTATGCCGAACGCGCCCTGCACGCTGGCGCCCGTGGTTATGTAATGAAACGCGAAACCACCAAGAATGTACTGACCGCGATCCGACGAGTTGCCGAAGGAGACATTTACGTCAGCGACCGGGTTGTGAATTCCATGGCCAAGCGAATGAGTTCGCGCAAGACCGCCGCGGCCGAGCCAGTGGAGAGACTCAGCGACCGTGAGCTGGAAATCTTTCGATTACTCGGCCAAGGTCGCACGCCGTCGCAAATTGCGGAGGACCTGCGCCTGAGTCTGAAAACCGTGCAGGCCTACTGCGCGCGCGCGAAAGAAAAATTCGGCGTGACTTCTCTTACCGAACTTTTGCGCGCCGCCATCCGCTGGGAAGACGCGATGCACGTAAAGTAATCAATCTAAGCCGACAGCCCGTGCGTGCAGCGGACGGATGCTGGCTGCGGCGTTCGCCAGTTGGCCGGTCGACGGGCGCAAACTGCAAAAGGTCGATAGCTCCTCAAGCATCGCGGGCGGATTCGCCTGCAGCTCTTCAAATTGGAGCCGCTCGTAATGTTCTGAATTGGCAAGTCGCTCTCCGGCGCGAACGTACATTTCAACGAGCTGTCGGCAATAATGGAGGTTCGCCAGATTCGGCGTTGGAGAGTCGCCCGCGGCTTGAAATTTCAACTCTCGCTCACGAATGCTCTCGGCTGCGGCTAACGAATCGCGAACCACGTGCAGAATTCGCGCGCTGGGAAAAATCTTGAGCCAGATCGGAGCGAACAATGTCGTGCGCGGTTCTTTCCAACCCCAGGCCGCGCCAAGTTTCAACCGCACCCGATGCCACAGACCGGGCGGACTACTTCGGTATCCAAAAATCCTGGCGAAATGCGCATCGATATTTGAGCGGAGATATTCGAGGCAATCGTTCTCGCCTTCGGCCGTTTGTATCCGTTCCAAAAATGGCGCTGGGTCGTGCCAGGCCGCTCCGACGCGCCGCAGATAATCTTCGTGCAACCTCTGCAGCCCGCGCGGTTCGCGATGACTGTCCAATCGTTGCCCAATTTGCAGTCCGAGCAGTTCCAGCGCGCGCGCGGTCGCGCTTGTCCCTGAACGGTGCGCGCCGATGATGAGCACGGGCGGACGATGTCGATCTTTCATTTGGGCCCGGTCACGCCGTGTAGCCAAAACGCGCATCCAGGTGCTTGAGCGCGTCCGCGGCAAAGGCCTGGTCTTCCGGCGAAAGATAATCGCGATAGCCGCCGACTTTTCCCCGCCGAACCTTGAACGATTCCGGATTTCGTACGTCCCGCGACCGCAGGATCTTCGAGTCGAACACGCCTGCGGTTTCAAGTCGCTGCATGTTGGCGAAATCGGAAAACTCGAGTGCGTGTTTAAATGCTTCCGAATCCGGCGACGTTTCTCCCAATGTCGCCAGCAGCGCGCGAAAGTTTTGGTCGGGCGAGGCTCGCAGCGACTCGTAATGCAGGAGCGTGAAATTTTTGCGTCGCCCAAACTCGGCAAACCAATCGTTCATCGTTTTGATGATCGACATGATTCCGTAGCGCCGGTCGCGCATTAGATCGCCCACTTTCTTTTCTTTCACCTGTTGCGGAGTCTCCCGCGTGCGATGGACGAGCTGCATGTAAAGCGAAACGAACGCATCCCGCGGATCGCGCACCAGCAAAATGACGCGGGCACGGGCTAGTTCTCGCTCCGGCACAAGATATTTTCCGCGGATCCGGTCCCAAAGCCGGCCTTTCATGCGTTGCTCGGCGAAGTCGTGGGAGAAAATTAAGCGGGGAATACTAGGATCGTGGTAATGATCCGGCCTGAGCGTGAAGGGCCGGCCCGTGCGCTTGCAAAAATAGGCGCAAAGAAACGTGCGGACCCAGGTGCGCCCGCTCTTTGGAACAGAAATGACAATTGCATCCCCGCCGGAAAGTTCGCGGGCCCGGCTGCTGAAATTCCAGCGTCTGAACGCACTGCGCGGCACGGCGGACATCGAATCGCCCGGGACTTGCGCAACTTCCCGCAAGAGTTTCACGTAACCTTGCGCAAACGACTCGAGCGAATAACGCTGCTCGATTAATTCGCGTCCACGAATGCCGAATGCTTTTCGCTGCTCGGCGTGCACGATCAAGCTCGCCAGGGTTTCGATCCAGTCGGTTACGCTCCGCGCGAGGAAACCGTTTTCACCGTGAGTGATGATCTGGCTATTGACTCCGACATCGGAAGCGACCACCGCCGTACCGACGCCCATGTATTGCAGGATTTTGTAGCCGCACTTGCCGCGAGTCCAAACCGAGTCCCACAGCGGCATGATGCCGATGTCGAAACTCGCGAGGATCGCCTGTTCGGTTTCGAGCCGCCACGGTTCGTTTTCAACCTGAACGCCATCGAGCTGAAGTGGCTTGTCGCAGATCACTTTCAGTTTTAGTCCAGGAAAACGCGCACTCAATTGTTGAAGCGCCGGATGAATATGGCGCAGATACGGCAGCCCATCGCTCAAACCGAGCCAGCCGATGGTCAGGCCGAGACCGTCGCTGTGGCGTTTCAATTTGTATTTGGTCAGATCGATCGACGTGGGCAGAATTACAGCGCGTCGCCCGCACGCTTCCGCGAAACACGCCAAAAAGTCGTTTCCGGCGACCACGGCTTCGCACCGCTTCACCGTTCGCAAGAATTTCTTGAACGTCTTGGCCCGAAGCGGGCGCCGATGTTTTTGCTCTCGAAACATTACCGCGTCGTCGAAATCGAAAACGATTCGGCGATTTGCACGTCGGAGAAGGCTAAGCTCCAGATCGTTGAAGCCAATTGTCTTGAACAAAACAATCACGTCGTGTCGGGCCGCTTCCTTGAGTACGCGCAGACGATCGCCGAGACTGGATCGTCGCGCCGGAATGATGGTCGCCTCGACCCCGAGCCGTTGATAATGCTCAAGGCAATCCCGCAAACGCAGCCGCGTGCTTGGAGCGTTCCCGTGTTCGACGACGCAAAGGACCTTCATTTTTGATTCGCAAGGCGAATTCTAAACGGCAGTTTCGATCACGAATTCAAATTCTTCCAGTGCCCCAGCGCCGGTGAAGAAAACGCTCCCATGGCGAGAACAAAATTTTGTCCGCCAATAAACCGATCACGACGATCACAAGCATGATGCCGATTACTTGATCCATCGCGTTGAGCTCACGGCCGTAATGGAGCAGATGCCCGAGTCCGAAACCGGTCAGGATCGTCACGTAAATTTCAGCCGCCATCAATGACCGCCAGGCAAACGCCCAGCCTTGCTTCATTCCACTGATCAAATACGGCAACGAGGCCGGCAGAATAACATGCACCCAGCGATGAAACGGGCCTGAGCCCATGGTTCGCGCAGCGCGCGCGAAGATCGGCGGAAGCGTGCGCACACCGGTATCGGTCGCGATCACGACCGACCAGACCGTGCCCATGATCACGACAAACAACATCGCGCCTTCAGTTTGTCCGAACCAAAGCAACGCCAGCGGAACCCAGCACACGCTTGGCAAGGTTTGTAGACCAAGCGCGAGCACACCGATAGTATCTTCCACGAATTTTGAGGACGCGGTGAGAAGGCCAAGGGGCAAACCAATCGCCAACCCGATCACGTAACCGAGCAACAGACGTCGCAGTGTTACGGCAGTTGCTTGCAATAGAGTCCCGTCGCGAAACGCGCTTGCCAAATATTCCGCCACGCTCTTGGGCGAAGGCAGCAAAATCGGCGACCAGACCTGCGCCTGGACCAGCGCGGTCCAAATCGCGACGAGCGCGACAAAGAACAAAATGGCAAGTAACGCTCTTCTCATGTTTGGGCGGGGGTTGGATCTGGAGCGTAACTTTTCAGCGCGCGTGTTAACTCCTTCGCGTGTTGCGCGATCTCGATGCTGTTGAAATCGCGCGGACGCGGAAGATTCACTTCAAAGACCTCGCGCAATCTTCCCGGCGTCGGCGACATGATCATCACTCGATCGGCAAGGCAGGCTGCTTCGCGCACGTTGTGCGTCACGAAGATGATTGTCTTCCGCCGCTTCTGCCAAATCGACTGGATGTCGCCATAAAGTTGTTCGCGAGTCATCGCGTCGAGCGCGGCGAACGGTTCGTCCATCAACAACACCCGCGGATTCGGCGCGAGTGCGCGTGCCAGCGCCACGCGTTGCTTCATCCCTCCGGAGAGCTCGTGCACATTTGCCTCCATGAATTTTTCCAAGCCCACCAGGTGCAGAAAAAACTTCGCGACCTCGCGCCGCTCGGAGTTGCGCAAGCCAGGCTTCAATTTCAAACCGAACATCACGTTTCCAAAAGTGTTTAACCACGGAAAGAGCGCCGATTCCTGGAACATGACGAGTCGATGACGCCCCGGAGTACTGACCGGTTGATTGTCCGCCAGCACCTGGCCTTTATCGGGATATTCCAAGCCAGCGATGATGTCGAGCAAAGTCGATTTGCCGCAACCGCTCGGTCCGACGATGACGATGAACTCGCCTTCCGCCACTTCGAACGAGACGTCGTCGAGCGCGTGGACGGTGTGCCGCTTTTGCTGAAACCATTTCGAAACATGATCGACAATCAGTTTCGCCGGCGGCGGACCTTTGAGCTCTTCCTGGAGCGACATTCAGGGCGTTTCAAAAAGTTTCGACAAATCAGGCGCAGTTTTGATGAAACCGGCCTTCACCGAATTCTGCATGAACTTCTCGACCGACGTCCGCGGCGTTTCCGGCGTGAAAACAATTCGTTTCCACGCGCTGGCGATGATTTGCGGCGCCATGTCGCTTTTCGTTTCCTCCAGCAGCTCCGCTTTGATCAAGCGCTGTGCTTCATCGGGATTCTTCGCGATCCAATCCGTTAGCTCGGCGTGAGCCTGCGCGAACTTTTTCGCCAGGTCGCGCTGTTGATTCAAGAATTTCACGCTCGAAATGAGCACGGTCGTGGCCGTTTCTTTCTCTTCGACCAGGGCTTTTCCCGACGCTTCCTCCTCTAAACGCGAGAGCCAAGGCTCCACTGTCCAAACTGCATCAATCTTTTTCGCCTTAAAGAGTCCAAGTTGATCCGGATTTTGCGTCGGCAACACTTGAGCATCGCCTCCGAGCTGCGTGATCTTCAATCCGCCGTCGGTCAACCACGCGCGGCAGGAAATGTCCTGCGTATTTCCCAGTTGCGGCGTGGCGATCCTTTTGCCGCGAAAATCAGCCGGCGATTTCAAATTGCTGTCCGGCTGAACAATCAACCCCGATCCGCCGTTGGCCGCTCCCGCGATCAAACGGATCTCTTCTCCATGCGACTTCGTGTAGGCATTCAATGCCGGCCCGGGGCCGACGTAGGTCAGATCAATCGAATTCGCGAAAATCGCTTCCATCGCGCTCGGACCCGCGTTGTAAACGAACCATTCGATCTTCGTATCCGGTCCGAGCCGTTGCTCGAACCAGCCTTTTCCCTGTCGAGTTAGCGCGTGAGCGATCACGCCTTGTGCGTGCGTGATGTTCGGAAAATGGCCTACACGAATTTTTGTTTCCGCGGAAACCCGTCCAGCCATGAGGACGAGCAAGGTGGATAAGGTGATGACCGACAGCTTCATGGGCGACTGTCGATCTTGTCAGCGGTTCAGTGCAACCACAATTGCCGAAACCGGCGCCAGTCCGGCTCGGGCCTAGCGCAGCGGCCGCGCCACCAGAATTCCGCTGTCGCTGCGGTAGGTGTTCAGATAAGTGGAAAGCCGCGAATCAACCAGCACCCGGCCGTAGTTGTGCGGAGCGGATGCATGCATGAAATGCAAAACGCCGTCGCTTGTCCGGAGCGCCAGGCCCACGTGCGACGTCCCATACAATCGTCCGTCGTGCGAAACAATCCCAATAATGTCGCCGGTTTGTAATTTTCCTTCGATTTTCGCCACCCGGCTCTTCGGAATTTGATAGAGCGGTCGCGACGAAACGTCGTCTTCCATTCTTCTGAGCGGTCCGAGCAAGGACTTGTTCGCCGCGAGGTAACGATAATGCCGCCAGCCGTTGCTCATCTCTCTCGCCGCGTGCGGCGCGCTCCGCCCGCCCAGCTTTGCCGTCAGATCTTCTACCAGCCCTCGCTTGTTGTTGTCGTAAAGCCAGTCTTCCAAATAATGCAGCCGCGAAAGATATTCGCCCGTGCAAACGCCTCCGCGATAGCGATCGACTTCGATGTAGTGCAGAAAATTTTCAGGTGTCCAATTTTCTTCCGGCTCGTTCAACATTCGCGCGAACGCGAGCGACGTTTCGAAAAAGGTCCAGCAATCAAGGCCGGTGAAATTCACCGAAGGCGACTCGATCCGATTGTCGATCTCGAGTGTGTACGATTTGTAGCGCGTCCCGGTGAGCGCCTGTCCGACCGCCGCCGTCCGTTCGCCGATCGGGAGCGACTTCCAGTTGTTCTCCTTCGCCAACGACACCAGCCGATGGAATTGCGGCTCGCCTTTGAAAATGGTCTTAAACGGCAATCGCGATTCAAACGCCAACGCGCTCGCGCAGATTAAAGTGAGGGGAATGAGGATTTTCCAAGTCCGCATGAGAGTGGGAACTGAATCCGAAATCATCTTGTGATCAACCTTTGATTCGGTCTCGCAGTGAATATGCACGCGATTTGAGAAATTCCTTCGGCCGTTCGCCGCGGATCGGTTTGATGAAATAACGCAGCGACCTTCTCGTCAATCGGGGTTCGTAACTGAACTCGGGCATTAAATCGCGGCAATGCCATTCAACCCAGCCGATCTCGTCTTCGTGCAGGTCGTTTTGCCATCGCGTCACTGGGGCGGTGCTGACCTCGGCAAATCGCGTGCCGGCCGCAGAATTGCCGCCCCACGACCGGCCGACCTTGGTTGGATTCAGCACAATCTCGGGATCGAAACTGATTTCGAGATAATCGCACACCTTTTGCATCGACATCTTCGGCTCGAGCGCGAGGTCTTCATAACCAACGACGAGTCCCGGCATTTCCTTATTCCGAATTTTTCGCGCGAGCTTCGCGGCCGCGCGCCAATGCGCGACCACGTAGTAAACTGAGAAACGTCGCGTCTTGCGTGTGTGCTCGAGCGCAATCTGCGCCGAAAGTAGCGCGCGGGGATCGCGCATCGTCAAAAGCAGTTTCGCTTTCGGAAAACGATTCAAGATTTCCGGAACGTAATTTCGATTCGCCGGAGTCTTTTCAACCCAGCGCTTCACCCGGGCGAGCGGAACGCCGACGACTTCGGCGTACGCTTCCATCATCAGCACGAGCAAAACGCGTTTTTCGTTCGCAGGATCGAACGCGATGCGCTCGAACGTTTCAAGAAACTCCTTTTTTGGAAACTCGGCGTAATCCTGCCGGCCGCGCATCGCCTGAAAACCGAAGAGCACATTTGTCCACGATTCCTTGGTTAAATAATCGAACTGGGCGCGCCGGCCACGATCGCGATACTTCGTCAGCACCGTTGGGAAATAGGCAGTGTCCTGCGGCATCACCAGCAGCTCCGGATGACTGTCGAGCAACGATACGAGCAACGTTGTCCCCGATTTCGCCGCGCCGGCGATGAAGCAGGCACGCTCGTCGAACGGCAAGTTTTCCATCAACATCAACTTAAATCTGGTGGCCTAACCACACAAACTGCCGATCATTCTCCGAATGTTGCTCAGTAAGACAGCTATTGCCGAATCCGCCGATGCTCTGTTGCCGGAATACCGCGACGTCATCTCGCGCATTGCTCCAGAAGCCGGCTTCGGCGGAATTTGGGAGAGTGAAATGTTTTTGTTTTACGCGGCGGTAAAACCGTTTGCTCCAAAACAAATTCTAGAGTCCGGTCGCGCGCGTGGTAAGAGCACGCTGATTCTCGCGCGCTGTTTTCCCGAATCGCGTGTCGTCAGCGTTGAGTACGACCGACAATCAGAAAACGCGTCTGCCGCGGAAGCGAAACTGAAGAACGAATCGAATGTCGATCTTCTCTACGGGGATTCGCGCGAAATTTTGCCGGAACGATTGCGAGGCGGCGACGCAGTATTAATCGACGGCCCGAAAGATTTCCGCGCGCTTAAGTTGGCTGTCGATCTTCTCCGCACTGGAAAGCTGTGCGTTGTTTTCATTCACGATTTTCCACCGGGTTCGCCGCAGCGAGAATTCGTTGAGCGCAATTTTCCCAACGCATTCTTCGGGGACGATCCGCTTTTTCAACGCTTCCAAAGTTTGGACGCAGACCGCGATCCGCGGCCAAATTCACAACACCGCTATGGGATTCTCTCTTGCTTGCCGCCCCCGCTCCCGCGGCTCAACTTATTGTCGCGATTGCGTTTGCAGTTCGCGAAATAGTTGGCCCCGGTTTGATTCGAGTCGCGTCGACTTATATGGTTCGGCGCTGTGCCGAGTCCTTTTTCGAGAAAGCGTGAGATCGTTCGCCAAAGTCCGTCTGGCGATCCCAAGAAATCGAAGCGCGTTAAATTGCGCCCGGGCAGCGATTGGACGAGGCGCAATTTCATCACCAGCGTTTGGATCCCGTCGCTCTTCACCAAACGTTCCGGCACGCGTGCTCGTCCGCTGTTTCCAAAAGTGCAGCCGGGGCAAATCTGCATCACCTGGATCGGGCACGCATCGTTTCTAATTCAAACGCACGATGCGAACGTCTTGATCGATCCGATCTGGTCGATGTGGCTGAGCGTAATCAAGCGACTTAAAGAGCCGGGGTTTCACATCCATCATCTGCCCTCGATTGATTTTGTGCTCGTGACTCACGCGCATTTCGATCACCTCGATCGTCGCACGCTCCGACTCGTCGCGGCCGATCAACCGATTGTTGTCCCGGTCGGCGTTGGTCGTTTGGTTCATCGGCTCGGGTTCAACATTGTCCACGAGCTCGACGAATGGCAGACGATTGAACTCGGCTCATTGCGCGTGTCGCTCACGCCGGCGCATCACTGGGGCGCGCGGTTTCTCGCCGACACCCATCGCGGCTTTGGCGGCTTTGTCATTGGAGCAGATGGGCGATCGGTTTTTCATTGCGGCGACACTGCCTACTTCGAGGGCTTCAAGGAAATCGGCGAACGCCACAACATCGAGATAGCGCTCTTGCCAATCGGTGCCTACGACGCGCCGCTTGCGCGTGAAGTTCATATGAATCCCGAGGAGGCGGTGCGCGCGTTCAACGAGCTCAACGCAAAAACGCTGGTGCCAATGCATTACGGAACCTTTCGGCTTGGCTACGAGCCGCTCGAAGAACCGCTCGAGCGTTTGCGCGAATCGGCGCGCGTTCACGGCATCGAAGACAGAGTCCTTGTTATGACCGAAGGAAAACCGGTCGTCTTTTGAGAAAAAATTTTATCGGCGCATT
>Ga0307477_10003971_pt1 | contig 10854 bp, 8 predicted proteins | sample atmos_gasesECM2C_FD_203316 | JGI IMG/M metagenome (GOLD analysis project Ga0307477, IMG submission 203316) | Hardwood forest soil microbial communities from Morgan-Monroe State Forest, Indiana, United States - atmos_gasesECM2C_515 | ecosystem: Environmental > Terrestrial > Soil > Temperate... | reverse complement strand
AGCGGCTTCCCAGCGCGCGTGGGCCAAATTCCATGCGCCCCTGGAACCAGCCAAGAATCTTGCCCTGCGAAAGAAGCTCCGCCGCCGTTGCCGCCGGATCGTCCAGGCGCGTGTACGGCAACTTATAGGTGCGCAGCGCGGTCTGGGTGGTGGAATCGTCGAACGCAGGACCAAGATACGCATGGCGCATGGCCTTGTTCGGCAGGCGCCCACCATTATCCAAATAAGGAGCGAGCGCCGCGCCAAGCGCCACTCCTTCATCCGACGCAGCGGGTTGCACAAAGACTTTATCGACAAGTCCTGACGCTGCGATCTTTCCATTGCCCTTCGAATTCAGCGCCACGCCGCCCGCCAGGCAAAGATTCCGGCAGCGCGTTTTCTCTACCGCCATGCGCACTACGCTCATCATCGCCCGCTCGCAGGCGTCCTGAACGGCATACGCAATGTCCTTGTGCCGGTCGTCGATTTCGCTCTCCGGTTCGCGCGCCGGACCCAACAACGGAGTTACGCTCGAAAACGAACCATTGCCATTCCCGAACAGCCGGCGCGCATGCACGCGATACGGCGTTGCTTCGGGGTCAATGAATACGTCCAGCTTCCGGCCGGGCCCGCCATACGGCGCCAGCCCCATTACCTTCCACTCATCGCTGTTACGCTGAAATCCCAAATAGGCCGTGAATTCGCTGTAGAACAAGCCAAGAGAATCGGGAAAGGGAATGGTTGCAACATGTTGCAGGCGGCCATTGCTCCCTTGCCAGATTGATGTGGCCTCCCACGCGCCCCGGCCGTCCATGACCACAACGGCGGAATCCTGGAAACCTGAATACGCATACGCGCTGATCGCATGGGACAAGTGGTGATCCACAAACCGCACGTTCGCCTGGGTCTCGCCAAAATGCTGCACAAATCGTGTCCCTCCGGATTCCTGGTGCCACATGCTGGCAAAATGCCGCGTAGAATTAAGTACATTGAGATAAGTGATGGGCCAACGGCCTGTCGCAAAGAGTTTCAGGTCGTGCCGGTAAACGGGTCCGGCTGTCTGCCAGCCGAAACATATTTCGTCCAGTCGCTCCGGTCGGGCATCCGCAAACTCCAGGCAAGCGTGAATCGCCAATTTCGGGAAGCGTGCGTCGTGCTTGACCCGGCTGATTCGCTCTTCCGCTACGGCGAAGAGCAGCTCTCCATCGCGCACGATGCACGCCGAAGAATCATGCATCTGCGAATAGTTGATACCCAGTGTGATCATGGCACGACGAGAATCTCTGTATGCTTCGGGTGGATGATTGCGAACACTTGGCCTGCGTGCATTTCAGTGGCTGCTAACCTTCGCGTGCTTTCTTCCCTTTACTCTTGCGTCTTGGATTGCCGTCTCCTTTGGGTCGTGCAAGGTCCTTACGGCTCTTGGTTGGCAGTGTAGGTTTGTGCCAAATATCATATTCACTGCGCAGGCTCATGCCTCGAATTCTTCCGGGACCGTTACGCGAGTCTTGCCAGGGGGTGGCAAAATATTCTGCTTCACGATTCGATACCACGCCTGCTTTCCGAGCCATCGGCGGCCTGCATAAAACCATTGCGGTGGGAGCAACAACGCAAGGATCATTGTTGCCGTGCGAAAAATGCGATGAGATCGCGGCGCATCTTCGTGCATTATCCGGTAAATCGTGTTTTCCGTACGCACCGTCTCCCAGGGAGTGCCACCGTGCAACATCAGGCGCATTTGTTCTGCTTCTGCCTCGATAATTTCACATATGTATTCAACCGCATCGGCAGGTACGCCCCACACGCGCAGGCTTCGCCGCAGGGCTTCCGCCAGCGCCGCCATTACCCTCTGTTTTCTGATGAGTCCAGCTTGGTTCCCCCCGGCCGCGTTATACAAATTAGCGCCGTGCTGCCGATAATGTGTCAGCACATCCGGAACGATTACAAGATCGCTGATGGCTGTCAGTAGCGTGAAAATATATTCGTCAGCCTCGATCACCAGCGCTTCGGGGACCGGCAAGATTCGACGCACGACCGCCGCACGCACCGTCATCCGGCTCGTGCCCAGATAACTTTTGCGCATCCGAAAGACGCGGGCGGCCGCGGCCGAATTAAGGCGAAGGAGTTCAGCCTTCTGCACTGTATCGACATGTTGTGGCCCGTTCTCAAATGCGTTCGTGATCCCGTGTCCGACGATTCCGCAACTCTCATTTCCCGCCAGCACGGCAACCACCCTGGCCAGCTTTTCGCGCGCCCACCAATCATCGCCATCCAAAAACGCGATAATCTCGCCCTTGCACTCCGGAATGCCGGCGTTGAACGCGGAGGCTTGTCCGCGATTGGCTTGGCGCAGCAAGCGCACCCGTGGTTCGAACCTGCGCACAATTGCTGGCGTGGCGTCGGTCGAGCCGTCGTCCACCACCAAAATCTCGCGCTCGCTCGCGGGGAAGTCCTGCTCGATCGCGCTCACAATCGCTGGTTCGATAAAGCGCTCGTGGTTGTACGTGTCAATCAGAACGCTGACAAAAGGTCTTGGCACGGCTCTCTCTAATTCACCGTCGAGTGTACTCGTTGCGCTCGCTGGGACGCGACCATTTCTTCCAGAATTGTATCCAGCCCGCGCGTAATCTTCCAATTCGGGTAGTGCGTCTGGAATTTCCGCAAATTGGAGATGTAGCAGATGTGATCGCCCTTGCGCGCTTCCTCCACGTAATGCCAATCCAGCTTGCGCCCGGTGAGCTGTTCGATTCGCGCAATGGCTTCGAGCATCGAGACGCTGTTGCCGCGCCCGCCGCCCATGTTGTAGACCTCGCCCGGGCGCGGATTCGCGGCAAATTCTTCGATGGCCCGCACCACGTCATGACTGTGAATGTTGTCGCGCACCTGCTTGCCTTTGTAGCCATAAACGCTATAGCGCCCGCCGCTCAGCGCGACCTTCACCAGGTACGACAAAAATCCGTGAAGCTCGACCCCCGAATGAGCAGGCCCGGTCAGACACCCGCCGCGAAAAACACCTACTTTCATGTTGAAGTAGCGCCCGTACTCTTGCGCCACCAGGTCCGCCGCGGCTTTCGACGCGCCGAACAGCGAGTGCAACGCGCGGTCGATCCGGCAGGTCTCATCAACGCCGTCGTAATCTTCAGCCCGCGCGTAGTCGTAGCGCGTTTCCAGCTCCTTCAGCGGAATCTCGTTGGGCGCGTCGCCGTACACCTTATTCGTGCTGAAAAAAACGAACACCGCTTCCGGGCAATGCTGCCGCGTCGCTTCCAGCAGATTGACGGTTCCCAGCGCGTTGACCTCGAAGTCCAAAAGCGGAATATCCCGCGCTTTGTCGTGAGAAGGCTGTGCCGCGCAATGCACAATCAGGTCGAAGCGCTGCGCCCTGAACATCTCTTCGATCGCCGGGCGATCGCGAATATCGATGGCCGCGTGAGTAAACCATTTGCAAGTGTTCTTCAGGCGCTCCAGGTTCCACAGCGTGTCGCCCGCGGTGCCAAAAAACACTCGCCGCATATTGTTGTCCACGCCGAAAACTTCGTGCCCCTGGCGGTCAAAATGCTCTACCGCCTCGGAGCCGATCAGTCCGCTGCTGCCGGTAACCAGAACTTTCATCGCGCAGCAAGCTTATCAAAAAAGGTGCATTCCGCAGGAAGGTCAAACTTGTCTTTTCCCCGCGCTGGACACCTCAGACCGCATGCCTTAACTCGCGGCGCCGTTTTGCAAAGTCAAACGCGCGATCGACTCCGCGTAGTCGCGTCTTCTCTGCGTTTCGCTTCCGTCTGAGCGGTAGAACCTGGAATGCGCGGACCGGAGCCCGCCTCGCCGTAACTCTTCTTCACGCCCGCCTCACTCGGTTTGCCTCGAAGTCCTAGCAGCGTCCGAAACGGCCGCGTGAAATCCATCAGCGCAAACCAAGCTGGCACTACCTGCGGCCTTGCGTATCGCCAATACGGTGCCCACAGGCGACGCAAATTCCCGCGCTCGCCGTCGCCATCTAAAATGTGCGTCGCATCGTCAATCGTCAGCAGGTGCCATCGTCCGCCCGCCAGCCGGTAATTTTCCTCGGCTTGCTCATCTGTCCATACGCCGCGCGCTCCCTGCGGGTGATACGCGTAGCTGTGGTTCTGGTGAATCGCCGTAACCACCTCGGAAGCGTCCACTACGTCCGCCCGCTGCGCGCGCGCCTTCCACACCAGCCAGTGGTCCCACCACACTCGCCCGATCACTAGCGCCGGCATCTCCGCGTACAATCCTCGCCGAAACGCAAAATAGTCGATCGACCATCCGGGCTGCTGCGCTCCCCGCTTCCGCGCCAGCTCCTTCACGCGCGTGCCCCACGCGGCATTGCTAAAGTCCAGCGCTTCGCGGATGTCCGTGTCCCAGCGCCGCCCCACTATCAGGAAGCGCTCGTGCCGCTCGCGCACTCTGCGCAGCACCTCGCAGAATTCCGGCAGCAAAATAATGTCGCAGTTGCAGTAGCACAGTACCTCGTGCCGCGCCATCCCCTGCACCCGCGCGAACATGTAGTCCAGCCGCTTGCTCCCAAATCGGTTCCGCTCCACGTGCGGCTCGTGACGCAACCCCAGCTCCCGCGCGACTTCCGCCGCCCCCGCGTCGTCGCCGAACAGAATCACTTCCACGTCCGGATGCAGCAACGTCCAGCTGTTCAGCGCATTTCGCTGAATGACGCCGCTGTGCCCGTCAAATGGCTTCGCCGTCGTGAATAGAGTAAGAATGCGCGCTCCTCCACCAACCAAATTCTATTCTATATTCGATGGGCACACCCGAAGCATGTGCTATAACCGGAACGCGTGCCATTCCCCCTCGGAATTATTGTTCAGGAGCTGCAGTTTTCGTCAGAGGACGAGCCTCTATCGCCGCAAGCGCCAGCCGTTTTCCCCATACTCGATCATCGGTGCCCAGTCCGGCCCACGCATCCCATACAAGCCCCGCATCGCCACGCGCTGCCACAGTCCGCGCACTTTTGGAATCGGATGCACCGCGCGGCTCATCCACCGAAATGCCTTCAGCGCCGCCTTCTTACGCCCATGCAACCTCTCCACTTCCCGCGCCGCAATCTCATCGCAATTTCGGTTGTAGCGCTCCATATTGCTCGCGCTCAGCGCACCATCATGCAGCCTGTATCCTCCAATCAGCGCATTTACCGAATGCAGCCGCGCGTGCCGGAAGAATCGCACCCACAACTCGAAATCGCCTTCCGCGCGATATTCCGTGCTCAACCTTCCTCCCGCGTGTTCCCACAGGCTCCGGCGCCAAAACGTCGACTCCTGCTGAATGTATTTGTTCGCGCCCGCCAGAAAGCGCTCTCGCGACCAGCGCGGCACCGGTAGCACATCGATGGTCGTCCCCGTCGCGCTGATCTTCGTCGGCCGTCCGGTAATCCATTCGACTTCTGTCAGGGCCCGGAAAATGCTACCTACCGTAAACAGCCCGTTCACCTGCAGCAGGTCGCTTGAATTCAGCCAGCCCATGATTTCCCCGCTGGTTCGGGCGAAGCCCTTGTTCAGCGCGTCGTACATTCCGTTGTCACGCTCGGCTAGCCAGCCGGAGATGGAACCCTCATATTTCCGTATGATTTCAATCGTGGTGTCGGTCGAACCGGCATCCACCACAATGTACTCCAGATTCGGATATCCCTGGTTCACCACCGACCGTATCGTCGCCTCAAGATACTCCTCGCCGTTGTACACCGGTGTGACCAGCGCGATTCGCGGCCACTTCACTCCGCTCTTCGCGAATTCGCTTTGTGACGCTATCGTTCGTTCAGTGGTTGCTGCCATATGTTCCTGGGTCCACCGCCTGCGGGTCTGATCCCATCTCCTTGAGCGTCCCCAGCGATTCCTCAGGGCAGGCAATGAAATTTCCGTCAAAATCCCTAAAGCTGAGATCTAACGGCTCGACCGAGCCGCCTCCCAGAATCCGGAACCACTTGTAACCCCGATCTGCCAAGTAGTCGATGATCGCTATTGCTGGATATCCCCAAGGCCGAGTCCGGACGTCCTGTACTTCTGCAAGGACGGTCGGTCGAGGGCGGCTCTCAAAAAGCTGCGCCCCGCCCTTGAGCGCATCCAGTTCCGCACCTTCCACGTCGAGCTTAATAAAATCTACGTGATCAATTCCTTGTTCCATCAACCATTCATCCAACCGGGCGACGCGAACACGAATAGGGGTTGTTGCGCTGAAAACTTCAGGTGGCCTCAGGCTGTTGCATCCTCTTTGACTGCCCTGCACGACAAAGAGATTCTGCTCACCATTCTCACGGCCCAACGCCAGACCTTGCACGGACACGTTACTCACAAGGTTGATGAACAAATTCATTCGTAAAGCTCTTCTTTCGCGGGGAGATGGCTCGAAGGCAAAGACCCTTCCCGCAGCCGCAACCCTCTCCGACGCGAGAAGACTGTAAAGTCCATGATGCGCGCCGACGTCAAGCACCGTCATGCCCGGTTGCAGAAAGCGCTCGACAAATGCTAACTCCGCTGTTTCAAACTCTCCTGCGAGCAGTGGTTCTCCTACGTTATCCTTCCGCAATATCCACCAGGCCCCGAATGGCAACCGAATAAGCTTAGGTATTTTCGCGAGTGTAGCGGACCATCTAACACCTATTGACCTTACCTTTTCGCGCAAGGGCTTTCGCAAGAATCGCCAGCCGCGCGAAAAACCCCTTATCACTTCTGATTTTTGCGCTTGGCTCATGCCGGCATTCCAAAGTTCGCGCACTCAACGCGCGCTGTCTTTGCGGATGAATGTTAAGTTCTCTTCCTGATCATGCGATTGCTTTTCGACACCCACAAGTGCGAATCCCGCTTCGTCGAGAAAGGCAACTATCTCATCCTTCGATGGCGCGCCTGAGTATAAACGGACCTCCTTGATGTCCACTTCAAGCGTTACCTTCGCGACGTCCCGGAGCCTCGAACCCGCCGATTTCAGCACGGCTAAATCCATCCCCTGCGTGTCGATCTTCAAATAATCGACCTTCTGAATTCCCGTGAGTGCCATAAACGTATCAAGACGGATCGTCGGCACGCTTATGACCGAGTTCGCCTCCAACGATTCGCCGCCAATCCACGAATCCAAAGCCCTCTTGTTCAACGGAAGAAGCGAACTGGCAGCCTCAAAAGCATTGACATAGAAACTTGCAAATCCATCCGTCTCGCTAACCGCCATTGGAACGACAAAATAATTTGCTGCTCGACTCATCAGTTTGACCGCCGCCGACAAGTTTGGTTCCAACGCGTATATCTTCAAGCCTGGATTTCGTTCTGCCCATCGAAGGGACGTTTCCCCGCAGTGCGCTCCCACATCAATCCATGTGCCCTGAATTCCGCCTGCCTTAACTAGCCTTTCCCCTACATGGTGAAAAAAGCGTCCGACTCGGCCGAGCGAATTCGAGAACATGCGCTTTGTTACCCTATCTTCATCCAGCTCTCGGGTCATTCCGATGCTGTAATCTTGATCGAATTTCTGACCTTGCGCGCAACTTTATTCAATTTAGCGCGCATTCCGCTGAACGAGCTGGCGTTTGACCAAATGTCCCACGGACGCTTCGGTTCTGAAATTAATATTAACCCGCCCTTATTAAGGCTCTGGCGCGAAGCCACCAGCATAGTGCGCTCCCTTCGCCGCGACCGCGTAGCGCGAAACGGCGGATGATCAGGCAATTGTTTGAATCCGTAGACAAACGGAAAGCCCGCTCGATATAGCATCTTCACTAAGCAAGATTCGGTGGGATAGAGCGCAACATGGTTAAGGCCCTGATCCTCTTCCTGGTATTCGTCCAATAGTTCCAAGGTGGGCTGATCTCCGGGGGCGCACATGGATTCGACTGCTAACAGCTTCCCAGTCAAGGAAAAAAGATTGCGAACGGCTCGGAATGGATTCTCCAGATGATACAAAAGTCCCGCGCACAAAACGAAATCGAAACTGCCAATCTCCGGCAGCGCTGCATCCTCTGCGTCTCTCGTCAGGAATGTAATTTCCGGGTAACGCCTCTTCCCCTCCTCGGCGTTCTGCGGCCGCCCATCTATCGCGACAACGCGAAAGCCTAGCTCAAACAAAAATCTAGAGAAGGAGCCAACACCGCAGCCGATGTCCAGCGCTGTGGCCAATTCCACTTGCTCTCGAACAGCCGCCAGGAACTCGCCGATAAACGCTTGCCGAACCTCGGTGTATCCCTGCGTTAAATCGCTATCGAACGCCCACTTCTTTTCCACCTTCGGCCTCTGTCATAATCTCGAACCGCGACGGCATGTTCAGAATTCCATTCCATTGATCGTCCATATGCTGGTGCCCGTCGGTCGCAATGATCATCTCCGGCAAGCAATCCCAAGCATCCAGTTCTTCTCCCTCATCATATAAGCTGACCTGCCAGTAGTATGGCCCCGGCCGAAGAGGCAGCATTGGAAACGTGTAGCGAAGCTCATGCTTCCCCCGCGCTAGTTTTACCGCTTCGGCTGCCCAGGCCCAAATGAGCTGGCGCTCACTGTCGAACAGCGCGCAACCATGCTGACCCATGCCGATGGTTTCATCGACCTGTACAGTAAACCCCACGGTGACAGGCCCGAGGCTCTTCAGAACGTTTGGTTCATCTCCACGCGGCTCAACGATCTCCCACTTCACAAATCGCCCTTTGCTACCCTCCCGTGTGGCGCTTCCCACTGAGTTGCCGTTCCTTTCGCCTCCCGCCATCGCCGATTCATACGCGCTCACCACCTCATGCGTCCCGCCCGCCATGCGGATCGATCCGCCATCCACCCACGCCACCCGCTCGCACAATCTGCGGATCTGGTTCAATTGGTGGCTCACCAGCACCACCGTCCGCCCGCCCTTCGCCACCTCTCCCATCTTCCCCAGGCACTTCTTCTGAAAATTGATGTCCCCCACCGCCAGCACTTCGTCCACAAGCAAAATCTCCGGCTCCAGGTGCGCCGCCACCGCGAACGCCAGCCGCACGTACATCCCGCTCGAATAATGCTTCACCGGAGTCTCGATGAACTTCTCGATCTCCGCGAACGCCACGATCTCGTCAAACTTCCGGTCGATCTCCCTCTTGCTCATCCCCAAAATCGACCCGCTCAAGTACGCATTCTCCCGCCCGGTCAGCTCCGAATGAAACCCTGTCCCGACCTCCAGCAAGCTGCGCACCCGCCCGCGAATCTCCGCCCAGCCTTCCGTAGGCCGCGTGATGCGCGACAATATCTTCAGCAGCGTCGTCTTCCCCGCCCCGTTCCTCCCGATCAACCCCAGCACCTCGCCCTCGCGCACCTCCAGCGAAACATTCCTCAGCGCCCAAAATGTTTCCGGCCGCGCGCCCCGCAGCGCCCGCATTGGCGACCTCGCAAACCGCTCCAGCGCATGCCGCAGCCCCGTATCGACGCGCACCCCCCGCCGGTACCGCTTCCCCAGCCCCGCCGCCTGTATCACCGTCGTCATCAATCCACCAGCCGCAACTACTTTACATCGCTTACCTTCATCTTCAACCGCGTTCCTGCAGCGATTGCTTACTCTGAGCCACGAACAACTCGTGTCACTCACCTGAGTCCGTTGGCCTGGAAGCTGGTTTTGCCCCGGGTCTTCCTAATTGTTACCTTTCCACCCCATCTTCTTTACAACTCTCCGCGTTTGAATGCCTTAGCAAGTCGTTCGAACGAGTATCTTACAAGTAAAAGATTCCTATTGACAACTTTTATGTTCCGCGCTACCACTCCGCATGGAATCGGCGCACCAGCAGCGTTTCACCCACCCCACCACTCTTTGTCGTCGCGAAAACAGTCAACTCCCTTGTTTCCAAGCAATCCCAAACTCGTGCTTGCCCAGAGCCTCGAAGGGAGCGCACTTCGCGAAGGGTTGCAAAAACACCGAACCAGCAACTTTAACTACCTTTAGAATCAACACTTGCAAAAGTGTATCAAAACAAAGGACTTTAACTCCCTCTAGAATCAACACTTACAAAAAACAGGGGGAGGGGGGTGCCCCCGCACTTCCGCGTCTCCAGCGTCCAGCCTCGAGCACTATATGCGCTTCTCTATCCCCTGTGCCCTCACTCGATTGCGCATACTTCCCGTCACCACGGGGGTGTACTACCTCTACGCTCCCAATTTCGTTCCTCGCCCTGGACGTTCTCCCCGCCCCCGACTACTCGCTATCCACTACCCACTACTCACTTTCGTGGCTAGAATGATCGCCTATGAATCTCGCTACCTTCATCGAAGATCACCGCGAACAGCACCTCGCCGAACTTTACGAATTTCTGCGCATCCCCAGCGTCAGCGCCAAGAGCGAGCACAAGCCCGACATCGAGCGCGCCGCCCGCTGGGTTGCTGACAAACTGCGCGCCGCCGGATTCAAGAAAGTCGAAATCGTTCCCACCAGCATGCATCCGTTGGTTTACGCAGAATCCCTTGAAGCGCCCGGCAAGCCCACCATCCTTTTCTACGGACACTACGACGTGCAGCCCGCCGAGCCCCTCGATCTCTGGACCTCGCCGGCCTTTGAGCCCACCGTGCGCGAAGGCAATCTCTTCGGCCGCGGCACCGCCGACGACAAAGGCCAGGTTCACATTCATTTGAAAGCGCTCGAATCCCTGCAAAACGTGAACGGCAAATTCCCCATCAACGTCAAAGTCCTGATCGAGGGAGAAGAAGAGGTAGGCAGCGTCAGCCTCTGGGATTACGTCCAGAAAAACAAGGAAAAACTCAAAGCCGACGCGCTGGTCGTCTCCGACACTTCCATGCTCGCCAAGGGCGTGCCGTCCATCACCTACGCGTTGCGCGGCCTCAATTACTACCAAATCGAATTGACCGGACCGGCCCGCGATTTGCACTCGGGTGTCTACGGCGGCGCCGTGCCCAATCC
>Ga0307477_10003970_pt1 | contig 10857 bp, 10 predicted proteins | sample atmos_gasesECM2C_FD_203316 | JGI IMG/M metagenome (GOLD analysis project Ga0307477, IMG submission 203316) | Hardwood forest soil microbial communities from Morgan-Monroe State Forest, Indiana, United States - atmos_gasesECM2C_515 | ecosystem: Environmental > Terrestrial > Soil > Temperate... | reverse complement strand
ACGGACGCGGTCGCGGGGGCGCACGGGCGAAATGCAGAGGAGTTTATTGACCGCGTGCGAGACGGCGGCCAGGACCCTATGCAGGCGTTGGTATCCGCGAATTCGATCGGGGCCGAAGCGCTGGGGATGGGAGAGCAGATCGGGACGCTTGCACCGGGTTTGCAAGCGGACATTATCGCGCTTGATGGCGATCCGTTGAAGGACATCACAGCCGTGCGGCGAGTTGTATTTGTGATGAAGGGCGGATTGGTTTACAAAAATGTTTCGCGTGCTGCGATTCCTGTTTATGCGGGCATGCAGCCTTGATTCCCGAAAGTCAATAAATTGTCCTGCTACAGAGTACAACAGTTGACATAAGCATTAGACAGGTATAGCACTGTTACGATAACGAGTGAATATATAGGCCGTCGTGGCCGCACTCGGTTCGTTGATTGACAGGAGATTAGACGATGATGATCGGCGATCGATTACGAGAGTTGCGCATGGCGAAACAACTCTCGCAGGGGGACATCGAAAAGCGCACTGGGTTGCTTAGATGTTATCTCTCTCGCGTTGAGAATGGCCATACGGTTCCTGCCATCGAGACACTGGAAAAGATGGCCAGGGCTCTCGAAGTGCCCGTGTATCAATTATTTTATGACGGTGAAGAACTGCCTGCATTGCCGAGGCCAAGTGCACTCAATGGCGACCAGTGGGGGACGTCCGGACGAACGAGTCGCTACCTATTCAAACTCCGTAAAGCTCTCGCCCAAATGAAGCCAGAGGACCGCACGCTCTTGTTGTTTGTGACGCAGCGAATCGCCAGTCGCAGACGATAGTGACGAAGATGCAAGGAATTCGTATGTCGTCATTCGGATCAAATTCCACGCGGGTCACTTGTACTCTGACCTGAGCCTGCGCTGGTTGCAAGCGCTGTGTTGCAATAGGGACAATGAAGAATCCCTTGTGGCATACAGCCCCACCATCTTGCATACTCATCGCGATTGCCCGCATCACCAGAGAAGTTTCAGGCCGAACTGGACCTGGCGCGCTGTTGTGGACGTGCTGGTGATGGCTCCAGCAGTGCCAGAGACGCCCGTAGGATTTGCCGTAGTCGGTGGTGTAAACACGATTAGATTCGGCGTGTTGAAATTGGCGCGATTCAGCAGATTGAAGATCTCCGCGCGGAACTGGAACCGAAAACGCTCAGTGATCGTCGTGTCCTTCAACACCGAGAAATCCCAAGTAGCGAGACCGGGGCCGGGGATGATGTCACGCCCAGCGTTACCGTAAAACCCGCTGTTCGGTGGCGGCGCAAGAAACGCTTGTGGATTGAACCACTGGCTCGGATTTCCGAGTACCAGCGGTCCCTTAAAGTTGGGATTGCGAAACGGTCGGACAGGATTGCGTGTGTCACCGTTGTTTGATGGGTTGTAGCTGAGTTGCGGCGTAAGCAGGAATCCGGATTGTAAGGTGACGATGCTGCCAAGCGCCCAGCCGCTAACCAGATAAGACTTCCCACCCGTCGAACCGCTCAGATACATTTGTCCCTGGCCAAACGGCAAGGCGTAAAGTGTATTCAGGACCGCCAGGTTTGTTACATTGAATGTTGCAAGTCCCTTGTCCGCGCGCAGATTGTACGGATTCGCCACCAGTCCTGGGGCATTACCGGCGGTCGTCTGATTCAAGGAATCGCCATCATCCAACGCTTTCGAGTATGTGTAGACCCCACGGAAAGATAGCCCTTTGCTGAATCGCCTAGACACGTCCACCTGTAGGGCGTTGTAGGAACTCGTGCCAACGGAAAACCACGTCCAGGTGTTCGCGATCGTGGGATTCGCCCTTGGGGTGGCAGGCGCAACAAAAGGAATGTAGTAGGTTCCCGCGGGAACCGGAGTATCGGCGATTCCCGCAGGAAAATTCGAAGGGTAGGTAGCGGGACACGGAGAGGCCGGGCATATAACGGGCACAGGCGTGTTCGCGTCGATCCCGACAAGTTCGTGATAACCGTGCGAGCCGACGTAGCCGACCGTCACAGACGTGTTGGGTGAAAGTTCGCGCTGCACCCTCAACGACCAGGAGATCAACGTGGGCGTCTGCATGTCCGGCTGGACTCCACCCGGAACAAGCTTCGCTCCCGTCGGCACAGGAGCCCTAGGATCAATCAGAAGCTTCGAAACTGGATAGTTAGCAAGGCTATACGTGGGATTGAAGGGGGCATTCTGATCAGCCCGATAGCCCAACGCGTCTTGCAGATCGTTGTACATGCCGAATCCTGAACGCAAGACAGTTTTCGGCCCCAAGGGGCTCCAAGCGAGGCCCCAGCGTGGCTGGGGGAGGAATTTGGCGTTGTTCTTAGTGAAAAGTGACGTTCCGATGTTGGGTTGCGAGGAGATGACGCCATTGGGATACGTGTAATTCCCCGCACGGCCGTGAGCCTCATTCCAACCCGTGGAGATTTCTCCTCTAAATCCAAGAGAAAGTGTGAGGCTTGGTCTAAAGCGGATGACGTCTTCGGCGTAAAACGCGCTGAAGAGCGAACGCCAGTTCATTTCCGTCGGCGACGGGTCAAAGAGGAAGGAGCTTGTCACGCCCGTTTTGATGAATTGCGTCAAACTGGGAAACGTCGCTTGCCCGTACTGGCTGAGCGCGATTGTTTCATTCGACTGAAACTGCTGGAACCACGCACCGAAACTCAGTTGATGATGGCCGCGCGTAAGTGTCAGACGATCTTCATAAGTGAAAATATTTCGCTTGATTGGCAGGTTACTGCCATTGTTGCTTCCTGCAAGACCGATTTGCGCTTGCGGATTTGAAGCAGCGCTGCCGCCGACCACTACTGCGCCTACGCGCAACCCCGAAAGAAATCCGGCGACGCTGGCGGCTGGGGTACCAGGAGTGGGTTCGCCCGTGAAATAGTATCCCGCACGAGAGAAGCCGAAACGTGCCGTATTCAGGAGGGATGCGGAAAAGACGTGTGTCTCTTCGAGGCTGATGACTTGTTCACGCAGGTTGAGAATGTCCGTACTGTATGGGTTGACGGGAGTCGCAGTGAGATCACCGCCGTCATCAATGGTGTAAATCGCCGACAAAGTATCAGCGGAAGAGAAATTCTGATCGACACGGAGTGTGCCAAAGTCCTCACGAATGGTCTGCAATGGGCTGCTGGAATAAGCCGAGATGCCGTTATAGTCCGGAGAACCAGGCAGCGGCGTGGGCCACAGATTGAGGAGTGGCTGGACGCTGGGAACCGCCGCGGCCCGCGAGGCGAGACTCGGAACAAAAGCGACGGAAGTTTGATTGAGATCCTGACGGAATCCTTCATAGTTTCCAAAAACGAAAGTTTTATCTTTGCGAATCGCGCCGCCCGAAGACGCCCCGAACTGATTTCGCTGGAAAGGCGGCGGACCGCCGGGCGCATCAAAGTAATTCGCCGCGTCCAAGGCGCTGTTGCGCACGAACTCATAGAGCGCGCCGTGCCATTCGTTGCTACCGGACTGCGTCACAATGACAACTTGCCCTCCTGGATGCTTCCCAAACTCCGCTCCATAGTTGTCACGCTCGACATTGAATTCTCGGACCCCATCGACGCCAAGAAGCATCCCACTGGCGCCGCCGGGCTGCATATTATTCTCCGCCGCTCCTGTATATTCGACTCCGTTCAGCAAAAACATATTCTGCTGCGGTCGATTGCCCGTCACAGCGAAGTTATTCGCAGTTGAGGAATTTGAAATGCCAGTTCCGCCAGTCTTTTGCGATGTGAAATTGACAATCCCGGGATTAAGACTGAGCAACAAGTCGTAGCTACGGCCATTCAGAGGCAGTTGTTTGATCTCTTTGGCGCCAACGAGTCCCGAGATGTCGTTGGTCGTGGTGCTTACGAGGGGGGCATCCTCGGTAACGTTGACGGCGGCTTTCAAGGAACTCACTTGAAGCCGAACGTCAATATTTACCTCCTGATTGACGTTGAGTTGAATTCCGCTGCGCGTGGAATCCTGAAAACCGGACTTGGAGACTGTTACCTCGTAGGGGCCAACCGGCAGGGCCAAGAACAGGTAGGTACCGTCCGCTTCTGACATGCCGCTACGCGAAACGCCAGTCTCCCTATTTCGTACGGTTACGCTCGCGGACGAGACAACTGCTCCGGACTGGTCCGTGATTGTGCCTTTTATCAGCGCCGTCACCTGAGCCCGTGCAGTTGCCGCCCATGCGAGCAGCGTAAGGAGTCCGAAAAGGAGCCAGGCTCCAGTGGTTCGTTGTGAGCGACGTTTCGGACTGAGTTGCAGGGAAACATCGGACAAATGAGCATACATAGAACGTGCGTGAATCATTACAGTTTTCCCTCAAATTGCAGGTATCCGTCGTACCTGGTAGACCCGAAGAGCCCTATCAAGGTTTCAATTCAATACGGTTCGGAGCGTTAAGTCAAACCGGCTTAAATCGAATACGATGTAGTTGAATTTAGACGAATTTTGGGATCCGAAATCGTCCAAGGCGGGAACGAGACGGCGTCAGTGGCTAAACCTGCTCTCGGAGGATCATGATTGGGGACGACTTTATAGGGAGCGAAGTAACCATATTCTCGTCCGATGTTGATACAGGCGCGCGCTGAACATCGGATGGTTGAAGAGGTCACCCAGTTTTGGGAACACTGGCCCGAAGCGTTAACTCCGGTGCTGGCGAAACACTTGAAACGAACCGGTGTCGCTGGCGGTATCGTCGGCAAACAGGAAGTTCATCCGGCGTTTCCGGTTACCCGTCAACCGTAGGAGTCTCGGTTGGATGGGCATAAGTCCTTTGCCAGGAGCAGAATCCACGCAGTGTCGGCCGAGGGATCGGGAGGTACGTGAAAGTCGATGGCTAAATATACGCCGGGCCCTCAACGTCAGAAACGGTCTCGCTCGTGAGAGCTGCAAAGATTCCGGGTGAATGTCGACAATCCGGAACTAGTCCAGTAAAGCCCTCGCGGCCGTCAGCTTCCTGTTCGTCCGTGACTCGGGTCTATCTTCGAGAGTACTGCCAAGCAGCCCTGGCTCCTGGCTCCTATTACAGGGTGAAACCGTGCCGCAAGTCGGCACGGTTTCCAGTCCAGGGTTGTCCTCCGCAACCCGAACTGCTCATGGACGAGCTTCGTAGACGACGTTAAAGGGCGTTTCCGCGGCTCTGCGGAAACGGCTGAAGCCGGCCGCGGTGACCACTTCGCGAATCCGTTTTTCGCCGGACTGCGCGCCCAAGCACAGCGCAACTTCCTGTGAACGCGAACAAGGCGTGCACAGCAAAGTTGAAAAAGAGTAGTACACGCGACCGACCGGATTCAGATTGTCTTTTAGTTCATCGTGAGCAAACGGTTCGACGATCATCCATGTGCCGTCCTTGCTAAGTGAATTGCGTACATGAGTTGCGGCGCCGACTGGATCACCCATATCGTGCAGACAATCGAACACAGTGACCAGATCGTAGTCTTTGCCTGGAAATTCTTTAGCCTTCGCGACGCCAAAGTTGACGCGAACCTCGAGCCCCTCTTTAGCGGCGGTTGCGCGAGCACCGGCGATGGATTTGTCATGATAATCAAAGCCAAAGAATTGCGATTGTGAAAAGGCTTTAGCCATCAGTACAGTGGATGCACCTTTGCCGCACCCAACATCGGCGACGCGCGCTCCGGCCTCGAGCTTGGCCTTCACGCCTTCCAAGGAAGGAATCCAGGAACTTATAAGGTTAGCTGCGTAACTCGGGCGGAAAAATTTCTCACAGCCATGAAACACATCTTCTTCGTGCTCGTGCCAGCCCATGCCTGCGCCGGATCGGAACGCCTCGGTAATCCGGGGAACTGCGGCCAGAGAGCCGAGAGCCAATTGGAAGGCCCCGGGAAGATAGGCGGGACTGTCTTCGTTCGCCAGCGTAAAAGCCTGTTCTTCGCTCAGACTGAACTTGCGAGTCTGCTCATTATAGGTGACGTAGCCGCCGGCCGCTTGCGAGCTCAGCCATTCGCGCACATAACGTTCATCTGTTCCGGTTTTAACGGCCAGCTCGGCTGAAGTCAGCGGGCCTTCGGCGAGAGCCTTGTACAACCCCAGCTTTTCGCCAATCACCACCATGCCAGAGTGGACCGCCGCGCCTAGATCCCCGACGAATTGCCCTACGAACACATTCAGTTTGTCCATATCGAGTGCCATTCTCATTCTCCTTTGTAAACGCGATTTCTCTTCCGTTGCCCAGTATCGAACTGGCGGGAATCATGTCTTAGCCTGAAAACGATTCCAATGAAGAGCGAATACCGTTTTCCTATTTTTTATCTATCGTCGTAAATTGCTGATTCCTAGGGGATAATGGCCTTCAAAGCTTATGCGACGCACAAGATCGGCAGCAAGCGAAATCGAACTGGACCTGGGGCGTTACGAACTTCGCCGCAACGGATTACGGATCAAACTCGAAAAGAAGCCCATGGAATTGCTGATTTTTCTCGTGAGCCGGCGGGAACAGCTAGTCTCGCGGCAGGAGATTGTCCGCAAATTGTGGGGCTCGGATCTGTTCATCGATACCGAGCCCAACATCAACAATATCGTGCGAAAAATCCGCGCCGCTCTGGGTGACGATCCCGCCAAACCACGCTTTCTTGAAACCGTAGTGGGCAAAGGCTACAAATTTGTTGGGCCGGTGCGCGTCGTGGACGCGCAACATCCACAATCCAACTTTGGGTCGGGCGTTCGACGAGCGGCCAGCCCCGAAAAGACGGCCGGGCAGCACGAGCGCTCGTCATTGGCCGTGTTGCCATTGATGCTTCTCGGCAAGGCCACCGATGACCATGGCGTGTGCCTGGGGTTCGCCGATGCACTGGTCGTGCGCCTCGGGAATTTGCCGGGCGTGGACGTTCTGCCCACTTCTGCAGTATTGAATGTGCCGGCCGAGGCGACACCATCGGAGGCCGCTTTGCGTCTTGGGGTGCGTCTTGTCGTTCACGGCGGCATTCAAGTGTCCAAAGGCCTTTGGCGCCTCTCGATAGAAATGTTTGACACGCACCTCCAGAGGGTTTGCTTCACGCGGAAACGAGATCTGGACCTCAACCGCCTTTCCGACCTCGAAGATGAAATCGCCAAGCAGATCGCCTTGGCATTGAACCGCCCACCAGGATCAATGGTCGCTCAACGTTCCCCACGCTATAGCAAGGAACCAATGGCCTATGCGGAATTCATACAGGGTTACAAACTCAGTTCCTCAGGCAATCCTGCGATGCTGGACGAAGCCGCCCGGCACCTGGGCAATGCCGTTACTCGAGATCCCGCCTTTTCTCTGGCGCATGCCGCACTTTCCGTCGTGTGCGCGACGCGCCACTTTGAACTTGACCCCACGAGCGAGTGGTTGGAGAAGGCCGAGTTCCATTGCCGACGCGCCCTGGAACTGGAACCGGATTTGCCCGAAGGGCACGTCGCCAAAGCTTTTCTACTATGGGGGCCGTCGAAGAACTTCCAACACCTTGAAGCGATAGCCGAACTTAAGCGAGCCTTGGCTCTGCAGAACAATCAGCCCCAAGCGTACAACCGTCTGGGCACCATCCTCGCTCACATCGGGCTACTCGAGCACGCCCGTGAAATGTACGAGCGGGCACGGCCATTTCATCCCAGAAAAGCTGTTAGCCATAGCATCGTGCAAGCCTACGTTTGGAACCAGGAATACGACTTGGCACGCGGGGAGATCGAAGCTTGGCGCACCGAAACGCCCGAGAACAAGTATCCTCTCTACTTTGCAGCTCAACTGGCCTTGCTGACCGCAGACTTGAAAGAAGCAAGATCCCTATTGGATGAAGCGGTTCAGTTATTGCCGGAGGAACCGCTCATTGTCAGCTTGGAGGGCGTCTATTACGCGTCGACCGGATTAGCCGCAAAGGCGCTGGACTGCCTGACGACGGCTTGTGCGAGTCCAAAATCGTTTGGGCATGCGCACCACAGCTACTATCAAATCGCCTGCATACTTGCAATGTTGGAACGGCGTCATGCTGGGTTTGAGTGGTTGGAGCGGAGCGTCACGAGTGGATTCGCATGCTGGCCTTTTTTCCTCAAGGACCCTCACCTAAAAAACCTACGCGAGCTCCCGGAGTTTGAGGTTCTGGTGAGCTCATTGCAAGGCAAGTATCCCGACCATCTCGGGCTGCTCTAACTGGATGCGCTCTCCTATGCCCGCGGGCCCAACAGACGCGGATCTGTGCAAGTCCCGTGTCGGCAAACCGAAAGTTGGCCCGACGAGCTTCGAGGAAATGCCTATTGACCGCTGCAATTGGCGTGTCCGTTTGTCACCCGTGCCGCTGGAAAGAAACACAGAACCGGACCATCGGCCTAATCTGCCCCTTGGCCCCGGGTGTTCTTGTTAAGTGTTCATCCATCATGAAGATGGATGGTAGGAGCGGTGGGGATCGAACACCCGCCTATAGCTCGCTAAGATGCTGATTCATTTGGAGATAGGTGTTCGATGAGGGTTGCGAAGCTCCCCGTTGCAGTGAAGATCTCCCGTTTGCAGTCTATGGTTCAGCAACTGTTCAGCAAAAGTCCCTTCTCGAACCCCACTAGGCATGGCGATTCTTGGTCACTGACAACGCAGTTTGTCGCTGAGAATGAGAACTATAACTAACCGTCGAGAACCTTGAGATCGGGGTGATGACGTTGCAGTCTTGCACTGCTGGTATCACCTGCTATTGCTGCCAGCCCCCGCCCAACGCTTGGTACAGCTGAACCACAGCCAATAATTCATTGAGCTGCGCCTGGACGAGGCCGAGCTCCGTGGAGAAGGCGTTGGTTTCGTTGGTCAAGACTTCCAAGTATCCTGTGACACCACCGTTGTACCGCATGTGAGAAAGACGCGCCGCATCCTCGGCGGACCTGAAGAGAGGTTCTTGTTGTGTGCGGAATTCTCGGGTCTTGCGGTAAGCCACCAAGCCATCGGAAACGTCGCGAAACGCACTCTGAATCGATTGCTGGTAAGACAGCACAGCCGTTTGCTGGCGCGCTTCCGCGAGGCGTACCTGCGAGCGAAGCCGGCCGCCTGTGAAGATTGGCTGTGTTAGTGAGGCGCCGAAGCTCCATGCGCCTGCGGGTCCCGTGAACAGGCTGGTCAGCGCAGAACTCTGGAAGCCACCCGCGCCGTTCAGCGAGATCTGAGGAAAATAAGCGGCTCGCGCGACACCGATCTCAGCATTTGCTGCGACCAGTTGGGCTTCCGCTTGTTGAATGTCCGGCCGATGTTCCAATAGAGATGAGGGAAGGCCGGGCGGCACTTCAGGAGGCTGGCGCTGCTCGGTGAGCGTTTGCCCTCGAGGTATGTCACCTGGATTTTGACCGAGCAGAATGCTGATAAAGTTCTCCTGCTGCTCGATTTGCTGTTCGAGGACGGGAATCTCTGCACTTGCGGTAAACACTAACTGCTCCGCTTGGCGCACGTCGAGCAACGACGTCGAACCCCCGTCTGCCAGAATTCGTGTCAGTCGCAGAGATTCCTGCCGCGCATTTAGCGTCCGTTTTGAAATTTCCAATTCGAGGTCGAGCGCCCGCAATTGGAAGTAGGCACTTGCGACATTGGCGACCAGCGTAGAAAGCACTTCATGTCTTGCCCATTCACTCGCAACAAGATTTGCTCGCGCGGCTTCCGTGGCACGACGATACTTTCCCCAGAAATCAAGTTCCCAGGCCGCGGAAACGTTCACCTGCCCGGTGCTCGTTTCAAATGCGGGAAGAAACTTGGATTGAGAATTGCGGGTGTCAGAAATTCCCGCTCCGGCACCTACACTTGGAAACTGATCGGCGCGGGTGATTCCCAGTTGCGCTCGCGCTTCCAGAACGCGGGAAGCAGCGATGCGCGAGTCATAGTTTTGGACAACTGCGGTGCGGATCAGCGTGCGCAGTTGCTCGTCTTGAAAAATGTCCCACCACTTTTGGTCTCCAAGCGCAGCGAGCTGCGTTGGGGCGGCTTCCGTTGAGACCATCCCCCGATACAAACCCGGTACCGCGACCGTCGGCCGTCTATAATTCGGACCCACGGTACAACCGGAAGCCAGCAGAGTGACGCTGAACAAGAGAATGGGAGGCTTCATTCTAGTCAGCCTCGGAGGGTGCGCCTTCGGCAGCAGGAAGCAACTGGTGTTGCTTGCCGGCACCGGACCACTCTTCGACCAAATAAAACATGGCGGGTATGAAGAAAATGCCGATGAGACTTGCAGCCAGCATTCCGCCGATGACGGCTGTGCCCATGATCTGGCGAGCTACAGCCCCCGCGCCGGTAGCGGTCCACAGCGGGACGGCGCCCAAAATGAATGCGAACGAAGTCATCAGGATTGGGCGAAGCCGCAGACGCGCTCCTTCGAGGGCCGCGTCCGTCAGGGACTTGCCCTGTTCATATTGTTCCTTCGCAAATTCCACGATCAAAATCGCGTTCTTTGCTGCTAAGCCAATCAACATCACCAAGCCGATTTGCGAATAGACATCGCTTTCGATTTGCACCATATAGCTCGGCAAAAATGCCGAGAGAAGTGTTCGGCGCAACCACAAAATGAAGAATGCACCGAATATCGCGACGGGTGTGCTGAGTAGCACGCTAAACGGAAGCGACCAACTTTCGTATAATCCAGCGAGAATCAGGAACACGAACAAAAGGGAGAATCCGAAAATCGCTGCCGCCGGGACTCCTTCCCGCGCTTTCTTCTCCTGGAAAGACATGCCCAGGTAGTCAAAGCCCATCTCGCGCGGCATCGTTTTCCGAAAGACGTCTTCAAGAGCGTTCATCGCCTGCTCCGCGCTATAGCCAGGAGCGGCGGCACCATTAATTTGTGCGGCGCGGTACTCGTTGAATCGCATCGTGAATTCGGGGCCATCGCGAGGCTCAAAGCGGGTGATGGAA
>Ga0307477_10003967_pt1 | contig 10865 bp, 12 predicted proteins | sample atmos_gasesECM2C_FD_203316 | JGI IMG/M metagenome (GOLD analysis project Ga0307477, IMG submission 203316) | Hardwood forest soil microbial communities from Morgan-Monroe State Forest, Indiana, United States - atmos_gasesECM2C_515 | ecosystem: Environmental > Terrestrial > Soil > Temperate... | reverse complement strand
GCAAGCCGGCCGAGCAGCAAGCGGTGTACGCGAACCGGCGGCGGGTGCGGGGCGAGTACGGCAAGAGTTTACTGCGGCGGCGCGGTGAGTTGGTGGAGCGTAGCTTCGCGCACTGTTACGAGACGGGCGCGATGCGGCGCTGCCATCTGCGCGGACAGGAAAACATTCTGAAGCGGCAGTTAGTTCATGTCGGCGCGTTCAATCTAAGCCTGATCCTGCGCCAACTGCTGGGCGCGGGCACGCCGCGGGAGTGGAAGAACCGCTTCGGCAGACTTGTTTTGACCCTTTACGTACTCTTCACGTGTCGGATGAATCAGAAGCGGTTTTGCAGAAGCCGAATCTCCGCGTCCGTTGCCAAGTGCTTCCTGAGATCGCGTAGCCGACTACGTCGCCCGACTTGCAGGAAATCCGCTACTTGCACCCCGGGCTGCTAGGGCGGATCCGGCCGTGTGAAAATCATGAATCGCTCAGACTCGTGAGGTGCAAACAACATCGCGATTGCCGACGACCATCGCTGTAGTAAGGAGGCAAGCGTTGGTGACAAACAGGGAGGTTCGAGCCAACGCCTACCTTCTTGCCCCTCGCGTTGGGGCTGCCCTAAGGAATAAATGAGCAGTGCCTGCCCGTCTATCGTGCCGAGTGTGTATTTGTCCGGAAGCCTTTCACTACGTTTCAGCCACTGCGACTCTTAATCCTCATTCACAGCGATGCAATGTTCAGAAAAAACACAGCACGCCCAGAGAATCAAACACATGCAGTGACGAGAAAAGACCGACTTCCCTCGGCAAACGCTCGTCCATTCACATTGAAAATGATTTCCCCGCCGCCCATCGGTACAGCAACAACTGGAATCTGATACTGACCGAACAGGATAGACCGTTGCTTGACTCCGCCTCTACTCTCAAGCATGAATCCGGCAAATCTCACTTCGTTATCTCAGCCAACTATTAAACCGCGTCAAGGGAGGCTGTCGTGAACATAGACTCTGCGATTGCAGATCCGGTTCCTCTAGGCTGTGATCTGATCAAACGCGCACAAGAAGGCGATGCGGACGCCTTTGGCGCCCTGTTCCAGGCGAATAGGTCGCGGATCTACTCCGTGTGTTTGCGCATGACCAGCAATGCTGCGGAGGCGGAGGATCTCACGCAAGACACGTTCTTGCACGTGTTCCGCAAGATCAACAAATTTCGCGGAGACTCAGCTTTCTCGACGTGGCTTCACCGAATTGCGGTCAACACGGTCCTGATGCACTTTCGCAAGAATTCTCTGAATCAGGTTTCACTGGACGAGCCGCAGAGCAACATGGACGGCGACAAGAGACGGCGCGAATACGGAACCAGAGATAAAGAACTGGCAGGCTGCATCGACCGGCTTGCATTAGCCCGCGCCATCAAAGAGCTTCCCCCGGGGTACCGGACCGTGTTTTTGCTGCATGAAGTTGAGGGCTATGAGCATCAGGAAATCGCCGAGATGCTTAGTTGCTCCGTAGGCAATTCGAAATCGCAACTTTACAAAGCGAAACTGCGATTTCGGGAGCTGTTATCCCTTTCGAGTAGGCCTCAATTAGGGATTCGAAGCAGACAGTTGAGCACTCAAGAACCAGCAAAACAAAAACTCAAGAACTGCGTTCTGCCAATTGTCTCAGATGTGCTAACACAGCTAGCCCCTTCCGTGATGGAAGTGGGACCCAAAGCCGCGTGACCCAGAGCAGCACAAACTAAGTAGCATAAGGCCGACGGCCATTGACATTCAACGGCAACTGGCAGCCACCTTAGGCGTTGGAAGGAACTCTCAGGAACTCGTATTGGACCCCGATCGGACCCACATTCACCTCCAAGCCTTCCGCACATCGTTCCTTATCACGGTGCGGATCCGTGAGTGCTATCTCACAATTCTGTTCTTCTTGCGCAGTTCCCAGATCATTCTTACCAAGATTGGCGGAAAGTCCAATCAGCCAAAGTCCGTTTTGGCGATCGAGTTCTCCGGGAACTGTTCCCAAGCGCACCGACGCCACCTGATTCAACAAGGGATGGTGCGCCGGTTGTGCTTGCGACTGGAATAGTTTCAATGTCCTTGGTAGAGGTCATTTGGGCCTGTGGTACTTCCACTTGTACTTGGTAGCTCACGCCTGATCGTGGGTCTCTCCAGTAGTTGGGAGAAACGAAGCGACTCGACCCGGTAGCAGAGACCACCGCTTCGCCGATCTTATCGGCAGTTGTGCCAAGCTGTCCTGCCGTGACCCGAGCCGCGACATCAATCGGGCAATCGTGCGAGCCGGGACACCACCGCGAGGAGTGACCGTCCAGGTTCGCGGCCAGATAAGCGCAATGAATCAGATATTCGGGAATCTTTTTGTCGGCCTGGTAATTGCCGTGATCGTGATTTTGTTGCTGCTGGCGGCAAACTTCGAGTCGGTTCGTCTTTCGCTGATTGTCCTCTCCACTGCGCCCGCGGTTCTGGCCGGTTCAATGCTTATGCTGCTCATCACGAGAACTAGCCTAAATCTGGAGAGCTTCATGGGCACGATCATGGCGATTGGTGTGGCCGTCGCGAACGCGATCCTGCTTGTGACCTTTGCCGAACAGAACCGGAAAGCTGGCGCAGACGCCAAAACCGCGGCTCGAAATGCCGCGGGCGAACACCTGCGAGCAGTACTTATGACCAGCCTCGCGATGATCACCGGCATGATTCCGATGGCGCTAGCCATAAAGCGCGGAAGTGAAGGGACTGCGCCACTGGGCCGCGCGGTGATTGGGGGACTGCTGGTTGCCACTGCGGCCACGCTGCTGGTGTTGCCCATGGTCTTCGCGATCGTGCAGCGAAGCGCGCCTCTCGCCTCACCAACGCTTGATCCTGACGATCCTGGTTTCGCCGGTTCGCCGGAGGTTGCGCGATGACGCTGTTCTCTTTTCTTGTGCTGGTATCAACTCTACTTCTGGCGAGTTGGACCGAATCCTCGCCATCGCAAGCTGGCGCTCAACCGGCGCAAGCAGTGAACGTGGTTGCGGTCGAGTCGCAGAAGCTCGACACGGTGCTTTCTCTGCCGGCGCAAATCATTCCGTATGAAACCGTGGATATCTATCCGAAGGTCACGGGATTCATCGAAACGATTCGCGTGGATCGCGTGTCGCACGTCCGGGCTGGCGAAGCGATAATTCGCCTGACCGCTCCGGAACTGGTAGCGCAGCGCGCCCAGGCGGAAGCGAGCCTTCAGAGCGCCCAGTCGCAGCTATCGGCAGCTCAGGCAAAGCTTGCCTCTGACGAGGGAAGTTACCAGCATTTGTCTGCGGCAGCGAAGACTCCGGGAGTGGTCGCGGGCAAGGACCTGCAGGTTGCTGAACAGAGCGCAGCCGCGGACCGTGCGCAGGCAGAGGCCGCTGCGAACAACGTCCGAGCCGCACAAGCTGCACTGCGCAGCGTGAAGCAGCTTGAGTCGTATCTCGAAATTGTCGCTCCCTTTAGCGGGGTGGTCACGTTGGGAAACCTTCATCCGGGTGCGCTGGTGGGACCTGCGTCCGGAACACCAGGCGCGCAACCGATTGTCCAAATCGAAGATCTCGACCGCTTACGGCTTGTGGTTCCAGTTCCGCAAGCGTATACAGCCGGCATCCGGGAGGGCCAGCAGGCTGCGTTCAGCGAGCCGGCATAACCAGGACGCACGTTTCACGCTCCCATTGTCCGCATTGCCCACGACGTCACGCAAAATACGCGGACCATGGCAGTCGAACTGGATGTCCCGAACGGCGATGGGCAGATCACCTCAGGAAGCTTTGCCACCGTCGATTGGCCGATCCAGCGTTCCTATCCAACGATGTTGGTTCCATCCAATGCCGTTACAACCGACCTTCAGCGGAAAGACGGAAGTGTTCGGCGAACTGCAGCCAGGTGACATCGTGGTAGCAAATGCCACTGACGCGATTCGGCCCGGCGCCAGATTATCTCCCCAACAGCTATCATCACCAGCGCAGGGAATCTAGCAAGATCCGACCGCTGTCAACCGTGTGCTTCCTCTGACACTTACGACGCAACAAGAAACCAGGGAAGTACTCGACGAGGTATTCCGTACGCACATCAAGCTGAAACACTCTGAAGACTTCGGCCACTCTGGTTATTGAGCGCAATCGAGAGAGGTTAGCCAACAATCCCCGCGCAGGGCTGATTGTTCCCTCAGACAAGTAGAGAGCTACTCTTGTTCAGCTTTCCGCCTTACGCGTGAGGGTAGGCGCGGAAACTTGGCACATTCTTGCCTCTCGAATGCCTTCCGCACTTTTGCGGGCGGTTTGCCAGAATCCCCGTAACCGGGATTGGGGATTATCCAATGGCACTCCTTGCATCCCCAAGCAGTAAAAGCAAAATCCTCTAGCCAAACCAGCTCTCTGCCATCGTGGAATAAGGTTTCGAATGCAGTCACGAAATTAGCCTAGATTCCTGATGGACGGACACCGCTCCAGCCTAAACGCAGTGAGTCCAACATGCTGGCAAAAAGAAGGCCACGCCCAGAGCGGGTCTAGCCGGAAAAGAACTTAAAAATTGAAGCGGTCGTGAGGGTCGAATGTCGGGTTGCTCGCCGTTAACCCATGACCGCATCCCTGTTTGAACTATTAAAGAGGTTTTGCGTATTCCTTTCTATCGGCTGGTCAATTCAGCACACTTCTTAGCAAATAGCCGATGATGTGACGGCTCCCTATTGGCACTCCTTGACCTCGATGAGTTCCATAAAAAGGGATGTCAAGAAAAACTCCGCCTCGGCGAATCTCCCCAATATAGAGAGAGTGGTCAAAAGTGAGCATACGTTAACCTTCCGCCACGACTAGCATATTGCCAAAATGGGTTGGGGACTGCTGTGCCAGTCCGTACACCAGCCGTACCAAAATCTCTTTGGTTTTCAAACCTGGGGAGGTCAATCATGTGGGAAAAACTAGCTGGCGGCGTGCTTCGGATTGTGACTCCGCTCGGGCCGCGGTACATCAACCCTTCTTTTCTTCAGCGAGTTTATCTGGTCTGGATATTCCGTCATTTTGCAACTCTGCCACACCAGGTCCTCAGATCGCGCCAACAACAAATGATCGACCGTCTGTGCACGTCGCATGCTTTTGTTTCGCGGCGACCGCACAACGGACGTGAACAGGCTCCCATAGTAGGAACAGTGGAGCGGCGGCCGCTTGTCTTGGTGGACAAACCTCCAGCCCGCAGGCCCGTGGTCGTATTTGCCGAGTCCGCGTTCCAAGCCTTGTTCGCTACCTCCAGATTGAATTCAGACGTGGGTGTTATCGTAAGGCTCTCGCGTTTGGCTCACAACGTACGGTCGGGGACCTTAAGGCAGACAGCTCGTGGGCTCACTTACTTTCGCAGTTGCTTCTTGGCGCTCCGGCGCGACAGTAACGGCTTGGTCCAGACTGAATTGAAGGACCGTTTCCCGGGTAACGATCCCTTGCTTGCCCTTGGTGAGCAGCTGCGCTCCCTGCGCCGCCGGGGACGCCAACAAACGCACGGCTGAGATGGCCGCAGGTGGAGCACGTAATCGCCACAATCAATTCGAAATCTTTTTGGAAACGGAAAGGGCACGGCCATCGGAGCTGCCGTTAGCGCCAAATCGCCAATTGACGGGCATGCAGGTCAGTCACTCGGACCCTCTTGATCGTAAGACACCGCGCCGTGCGGGTACTCCTCATCAAACTCACGCCTTTTGGTAACTGACGTATATCAAGGTGAGTACACTCAAACCCCTTCGCACGGGTCGATGAGTTCTTTAAAAAGGGATGTCAAGAAAAACTCCGCCCCGACCGGAGCGGAGATTCGTTCTAGCTTCAGACCTTGCCTTAATTTCCCAGCAGTGCCAAGCATACTCAGACCAGAGCATCCCAGACAGCTGAAATTTGAGAATCGTTACCCCACAATCAGACTAGGCAGCTTTACGTCCTCCCGTCGTGTCTCTGTTGCCCAGGTCGGAACTTGTTTTGTGCGTAAAAGAAAGGTTCTCGCCGCCCGTCTGCGCCGCGAGTTTGCGTCTTCTCCCCCGGTTGTAAACAGGAACCCCTGCGCCTATAAGGAGCACCACCATAACAACAGCAACTATCATCAATGTGGACCGGCTCGAGGCGGGCTTTGGAGCCGCAACAGGTGCAGCCTGTGCAGGTGCATCGGCAGCCTCCGAAGGTGAGTCGACGCGCGCAGCACCTGCAGTCGCGACCGAGGCAGGTGTGGAGGCAGGCTCAGCCGGTGCAGGCACCGCAGCGGGCGATGCTGCCAGTTTCGGCGGTCGAGCTGAAGGGCGCGTTCGGCGAACAGCGGTGGCGGCAGCGGGTGCGCTGGCAGTCTCCGCAGGCGGACTGATGGCCGCGGGTGCAACTGCGGCAGGTGCAGCGGCAGGTGCCGCTGGAGTAGGACGTTCGATGACTATATCCGCTGGTGTGCTGACATTCTCCGAAGACATGCTGAGAGTTGCATCCGGAGCAGCTGCAGATGTAGCGGCGGCGGGTGTGCTTACAGTCTCGGCAGGCGCGCTGGCAGTCGCAGCCGGTGCAGTTGCGGCCGGCTCAGCAGCGGCGGCAGGAGGAGGTGTGCTGATCGTATCCACAGGTGCGCTAACAGCCGCAGCCGGTGCAGCCGCGGCCGCTGCACAGTGTTCGGTGACCATTTTAACTTCGGTAACGGCAAGTCCGTTATCGGCAGTGCCCGCTTTGTGCCCGATGAGGATTACTTCCTGGCCCTGATACGCCTTGAGATCGGCACTGCTGCTAGTGATCCTTAAAATCTTGCCCGTCTTGTCTTCCGCAATGTTGTAGTTGCCTTCCGAGCCCCCCAGGCAACCTTGAATGTTGATCTGGTCGGTATTGCCGCCCGCCGCGGGAGTCTGTGCCAACCCCATCGCGACCAGCAAAGCCGGTACAACGATCAGCAGGAATACTCGCTTCATGGAATCCTCCTAGAAGTCTCGCCTTGCGGCGATCTGCATTCCGCTTGGGTTTGATTGTGCTTCCGATTTCTCTGTCGAATTCTCGCGCGTGCGGGGCCCCGGCTGGAAAACCTGGAGCATCCAAGTGAAACTACATAACCTTACTGCCTGGGAATGTGACTGTCTGTTCCAAACCGCTCACATTTAGAGAGAGGCGAGCCAGATACCGATCAGAGTATGGGATAATTGACGTAATCAGGCGTGGGTGTTGAATAACTCGATGATGAGAAGACGTTTTGGAATCGAGTAAGGTTACTGCCAGGTTCTTTTCTCAGCTCGGCTAACAGGTAATCGCCGCAGTGGGTGGTGTGGGCTGGGGCGGGAAAGCGCGCAAGTCGCGCGATGTTCTGCGATACCGCGGCCAGGATGCTAGCGAACAGACCTCTAATCTGCGCATGCGCAAGCGCCGCGGTCCGATTTGATTTTTGAGTTTGGTTCGGCCCCCGAACAGTTCTGCGCGTCCGGTCCATCGAGGAAAGGGTCACGATTGAGTTCGAGCGTAAGCGACGGACGATGTACTGTTTGGACACCTGCACCTAGCACGAGCTACTTTTGCCGCTTAAGGGTGTTCCAAAATCCTGGACGGCGAGCAGGGTCCATCGAGGAAAACAGACCGTCCGTTCCGGTCGCCTTTTCTACGGAGCCCAACGTTTCCTCTGCAGCGCTGGCGCGCTTCTTAGTCAGTTCCTCGGAAGGTAATTCGTCCGAAAGTAGAGGGGCGACGATCCGTAGGCTCTCGATTTCGTGGCGGACACGGGCAAGGTCGGTTTCTTTCTGCTCCAAAACTTCGTAAGCACTCTTCATCCGGACTCCTTGGGAGGGTATACGATCGTTCCGGTTCGTGCAGGCTCCACGTTCTCGCCAGTTGTCGCTTTATTGTGTTGCAATATACGAGAAGCCTCTGGTACCGGACTAGTTTGGCGATCCGAGAAGGCGACGGTAAAGTCACCTCCTCGTGCCAAGAAGTGTCCTTTACGCTAGTACGGCGTGCTTTTGGAAGGTCGAGCTGACAACGTCAAACGTGTGAACCTGGGGCGTTCCCTCGATGAATCTTGCCAGGGTCTTCAACACTGTCGGGTACGTATTGGTGTTGTAAGTATCAGCATCGTTCTTGCTTTCCCACAGACTGATTGTAGTCACATCGACCCCGCCGGGGCCTGCAAGAGTGATTTCATCCTTGAAGCCATTCTGCTTACGAAGCAAGGGGAGGACTTCTTTGTCAAATGCGCGCGTGTAATCGGAGAGCATATTGGATTTCAGATGGATAGAGATATTGCGTGCAAACATTATCAACCTCCTAAGGTTGTAGTCGCTAAGATGGGACAACTTCAGATGGCTGACTTAGTTTCAGGAAACCTGAAAGAGGAGAAGATGCTCACTCGGCTTAACTGGTGCACTTAGGTGGCCCTTGGCGTCGACTCTCAACCTGTTGAATCGATACGGCGGAAAGCAGATCGCCAAGCACCATCGAGTACTTTTGGCGGCAGGCAAGCACAAACGGAGCACTGGCAGTAACGAGACAAACTGGATTGCGGCTGTCGTCTGATCAAAACCAGACACTAGACAGGTCGGGTTGCAGAGGGGAGGAGAAAATTGAAGAAATGCTCCGCCCGGAGCCATATCCGAAGGGCCCAAATCCGAATCTATAGGGTTCTCACGTAGTGCCTTTTCCAATAACAATTATGGGCACTCGCTCAGGCAACTCGCCGCGCTCTTCTCTTAGGATGCTCACGCAGGATTGTTTCGATGAGCACTTGTAATTCCGCTGCGATGTTCTTTTTGGCATTTTCGAAACTACTGCCATGGACCGTGACGGACAGGCTTTTACAGAAGCCCTTCCATCCGTCATCTTCCGGCGAGAAATCGCAGTTAATCGGTATGCTCGCGCTCACCGGCAGGCTCACCACTTGAAAAGTCATAATCACTCCACTCGAATCTTGCTTCTGCAAATCGATCATCGGGGGAAAGCGCGGTGACCGGTTTGGCATTTACGCCAAGCGTCAGGCAATCCCGGGCTCCACCCCATCTAGCTGCCGAGACCGGACTCGTTTGCCTCGCCAGGTGGGTTCACGACTGCGTCAGGGGCGCCACCCTCATCATCCATGCGGGACACAGCCTCTTCGTCTAAATGTTGCTGAGTAGATGAAAAGGATTCTGCACTCTTCTCTCTGCGCCAGGAAATGGTTAGCAACATTGCACTCTCTTCCAAGGCTTCGATGTCGTGTAGTACTCCACAGTCGAGCACTAGCAGATGACCGGACGACACATCCACCGTTCGATCGGCCAAGTGTATACGGACCTGTCCCTTCAACTCTTGGATGGAGATCCTTCCCTCTGCTCTGTGCTGGCGCATTCGCGTGCCACCCTTCATCATAATTAGGACGATCCGGAAATCTGGATATTTCGCCAGCGTTTTGGAACTACGCCCAGTTTCCCGCTGCCAGGAGTCTTCTTGCCGCAGTTGCTGCAGCTCTCGTTCTAAGTCGATGTGCAAGAGAGGTTCCGCCAATCCGGGCAATCGATTCAACACCTCAATGCCATCGCCCGGATGGCAGACGCTGAGATTTGTTGCCATGATGAACGCCTTCCGCTAGAGCAGTCTGTGCATCTCGGACGTGATTAGCCGCGCCAACGAGAGTATCCCCAGCTCCCGCCACCGAGCAAAAACGGCACCAAAAGAACAATCAATACGGTTTCCATGTGGGAACCTCATTTGTAAGAGGAAGCTGGACTGGCCTTTGTAACGGCCATCTCATTTCTTCACTACAACTCATGGTATAAGTGGCAAGGACGTATGTCTGAGCAGATTGGACCACATAAGCGCTCGATTCGTTCGGCCCGCCATCCTGGATTGTGATTAGATTTGCGCTGTCGGCGTCCAATTGCCAGAACTGTGCAGTTCAGACCAGCCCGACAATTCTTTCCGCGCCTACGCTGTATTTATCGAGGTGATGAGCCCTCGCAGCGAGGGGCGGTGCTTGCCTCTCGGAAAGAGAACCCTCGAATATGAACCATATCGCCAACAAGCCGATACCTAAATTGCGTAAAGCTCCCCAACCGCCCCTGGCACACGCCGGAGCGGCCCCTGACTCAGACCGTGCCAAGAAGCCACCGCTCGCGGAGGCGGCTACCACCGACCAGGTGTTGAATCCCGGAGATCGCGTCGAGGGTTTGGGCAACTTCGGAAAGCCGACTGGAGCATTCGGCACAGTTGAGCAAGCTAACGAAGATGACGCGATCGTCAAGTGGGATGACGACGGTCGTGTGAGACTCCACCGACCGTCGCTCAAGAAGGTGTAGCCCGCAACAAGGCTGACCGATCTGGGAAGTTCTCAGACCAAACCGTAAGTTTTCGGAGACGTACTTTGGGAGATTCAACTACGCCAGCTGCGACACAGTTCTCATCCTGCGATAGTCCGACTTGGACACCATGAAATGACTGCTCACAATTGCACATTCTTGCGAAAAACCTGGGGGAAAAGAGGTACCGCCGACCGGCACGGCGGTGAATCTTCCACGTCCGTTGATAGCAATCAGGTCACGCTGGACAACCTGCAACCAACAATGCTTCCGCTCTACCGTTCTCGGATGTAGCACAGGCAACGATGTCACATACTTCTTCGCCTTCACAGTGATATTGCGTCAACAATCGGGCAAGGAGCCGTCCCTAAAAAGTTGCGGGCCACGACGCGTACATGATGTGAGCGATCTTGACCAGACAGGTCGGACTTAGGTCGGTAGCATTAACCTATAGAGTCGGTTACATGTCAGATGAAACATTAACTTGTAACCTGCTCCCGCCATCGAATGGTTGAGCCGCGGAGTAGGACCATGACGTACGTGATGACCAAACCGTGCCCCATCTGCAAAAGACAATTGACCAAGCAACTACCTACCGAAACCGTAACCT
>Ga0307477_10003966_pt1 | contig 10868 bp, 7 predicted proteins | sample atmos_gasesECM2C_FD_203316 | JGI IMG/M metagenome (GOLD analysis project Ga0307477, IMG submission 203316) | Hardwood forest soil microbial communities from Morgan-Monroe State Forest, Indiana, United States - atmos_gasesECM2C_515 | ecosystem: Environmental > Terrestrial > Soil > Temperate... | reverse complement strand
ATTCAAGGAAAGGTACGCCTTCGAATTCCGCTGGGAGACATTCAATACCTTCAATCACACGCAACTGGATTCCTTCAGCGGCACGAATCCAGGAGGCTCGGGTGGCGCAGGCGGCGCGATCTCAATGGGTTGCTCGCCAGTGCAGGCGCTCGCGGGAGGGACCGACCCGACGTGCGGTGGATTCCTGGTGTTGAATGGTTCACACAATCCGCGCATCATGCAGTTCGGATTGCGTTTCCAGTTCTGATTTTGCACCTAGCACTGCAGGGCGCATGGCCCAGCCTGTGCCCTGCGTCCGCTCCTCTCTGGAATTTAAGGGGGAGTTCCGTGTACAATCCGGTGCATGAATCGACGCACATTTATTGAATCTGCCGTCGCAACGGGTGTTCTTGCTTCGCTTCCATCAAAGACTTTTGCGGCGACCCACCAAATCGAAAAAGTCGGCGTGCAGCTCTACACCGTGCGCGACGCCATGAAGACCGACTTCGCGGGCACCATCGCGAAGGTCGCGTCGATTGGCTACAAGGAAGTGGAGTTCGCGGGCTACTTCAATCATTCGCCGAACGAGGTCCGCGCGATTCTCGATAAGAATGGACTGACCGCGCCGTCGTGCCACGTCGGCTACGACGTTGTGGAGACAAAATGGCCGGAGACGATTGAGGCGGCTCACACGATCGGCCACAGTTTCATCGTTTGCCCATGGATCGATGAAAAGCTTCGCAAGTCTCCCGGTGGCTGGAAACAGGTAGCGGAATTCTTCAATAAGGCAGGAGAGACCAGCAAGAAAGCTGGCATCCAGTTCGGGTATCACAACCATACTTTCGAATTCGTGCCCGATGCCGGTCTCGGAGGGAAGCTGCCCTACGACTTCTTACTGGAAAATACGAATCCGAATTTCGTCAAAATGGAAATGGATCTCTGCTGGATCACCGTCGCCGGCCAAGATCCCGTTTCCTACTTCAGCCGCTTCCCGGGCCGCTTCCCCCTGGTCCATGTGAAGGACGTCAAAGCGATCCCCAAAGCGACGCCCGGCAAAACCGACGAGTTCCTCAACACGGATTTTGAGAAGCGCGAAATGACCGAGCCCGGCAGTGGCGTGATCGACTGGAAGCGTATCTTCTCTCACGCGGATGAAGCCGGGATTCAGCACTATTTCGTGGAGCACGACGCGCCGAATGATCCGTTCGCGAGCATTACGATCAGCTATAAGTACCTGTCGACGCTGCGGTTCTAGGCCACGAGAGCAGGCAAGATTGGCCTGATGGATTGACTCTTGTTCCCTGTGTGATCACGGCAGGACGCGCCATTTTCGGCTTTCCTCCGGCAACTCCCCTCACCTATAATCCCCGCCAACGACCGGAGCCCTAGCCTTGCCCGAAGCCGCAACGAGCCCAGAACGCTACACCCTTGTCGTTATTACCGACGACGATGAATTGTATCCGGAGATTCGGCGTCACCTGGGCCAAGAAATGCGCACCGTGCTAGCCACCACCGAAAACGAAATCAAGAACGTGCTGGAGCAGCCTGATCTGCACGCCATCCTGTTTAACCTCGACTGTATTGGAGACGGCGCGGTGGATGGGCTGGACGTTCTAGGAGAAATGCGCAAGATTCGCGATGATGTCGTGCTCGTGGCGCTCACGCACTCGAACAGCCGCACTATTCCCCTGAAAGCCAGTCAGGCCGGCGCCGATGAATTTTTCCTTTTCCCGCTGAACTACGATGAGCTCAAGATCGTGGTTTGCCGCGCGATCGAAAAACGCGCCCTGGAACTCGAAGGGCGGCGCATGATCCAGCAGGCCGAGGACAAATCGGCGTTTTGTGGACTGGTGGGCGCGAGTTCTGCGATGCAGAAGATCTATCAGGCGATTGAAGCGGTGGCCAGGACGAGCGCGAGCGTGGTGTTGCGCGGCGAAAGCGGCGTCGGAAAAGAGCTGGTAGCAAACGCCATCGTGCAATGCAGCGACCGGGCCGATAAACCATTTGTGGCGCTGAATTGCTCGGCGCTGCCGGAAACGCTGATGGAATCCGAGCTATTCGGCTACGAGAAGGGCGCGTTCACGGGAGCTGACAGCGCCCAGCCCGGATTGATCGAGACGGCGAGTGGCGGCACGGTGTTCCTCGACGAAATTACGACCTTGAATCCCAACCTGCAAAGCAAGCTGCTGCGGGTACTCCAGGAACATGCGGTGCAACGGCTGGGCGGACGCAGCGTGAAGAAAATTGATTTCCGGTTGATTACGGCGACTAATGACGACCTGGAAGATTGCGTGCGCAAAGGGCGATTCCGCGAAGACCTCTATTTCCGGATCAATGTTGTTCCCGTGTTCGTGCCGCCACTGAGGGAGCGCGAGGGCGACGTAGCCCTGCTGGTGGATCATTTCCTGCGCGTTTATTGCGCGGCGGCGAAAAAGCCCGTAAAGACGCTGAAGCCGGACGTGCTGGAAATTCTCGAGGATTATGGCTGGCCGGGAAACGTGCGCGAACTCGAGAATATCGTGCAGCGGCTGGTGGTGATGAATGACAGTTCGACGATCACCCCGGAACATTTGCCCCAAAACCTGCTATATGCGAGCAGCGCGAGCCAGGAAGCCATCCTGATCCCGGAAAAGGGTGTGGATTTCGACGCGGAAATGCAGCGGATCGAGGTGGCGTACCTGAATGCGGCGTTGCGGCGCACGAGCGGGAAAAAGACAGCGGCGGCAACCCTGCTGCAGATTGATCCGCAGCGGATGAAGTATCTGTGCCGGAAACACGGGATCGAGTAGGGGGTGGAGGAGAGCGCTTGGGCTGGCAAAAAGGTTAAATTTTAATCTTAGAGGGGTTAAGTTTTGACCGAGGGTTCAGAATTTAACTCGGGCTGGCCAACGGGCCAGCAGTACTTTGCTACTAAGCGGTTTGCTTTCGAGCAGAGATGCCTTGCACTGGGGCTGGCCCGGATTTGGAATCGTTCCTGCATGACGCTAAACCGTCTACGGGCCAACAAATCTTAGAACAAGGAGACTGTGAACTATGGCAATCTAGAAGAGGAGCCTTATCAACACCCTGAAGACGACCAAGAAGGCCAACGTCGCCAAGGAAGAATTTGCCCCTGCCACGAACGAAGGCGCGGCGACGCGGAAAGTAAAAGTTCAGAAGTCCGCGGTGAAGCGTGCAGAATTCAGTCGAATGTCGCGCACTCGTGGCTTGGAGTAGGACGGGCGAAGGTGCAAGATTCTCGGACTTTCGCCAGATGGTTGAAATTCGGAGGAGGCTGTCTACCGGCAGCCTCCCAATTTTTTTGAGCAGCCCTCGTGGGCAACGGTCTGTCCTCGCTGCGCAGGAGACTCCTAATCAGCTACCAGAGCTTGCGGCCCCAGAAGTTGGAGAAGGTTTCCCAACCCAATCCGAGCAGGCTGCGGCGTTTTCCATACACGCGGGCGACCCCCGCCATTCCGGGTTTCAAAGTGCCATCTGGATTCTGAACGATCAGATCAACAATGTAGAAATGGGGCGGGTTCATCCCCTGCAATTCGACTTTCCCCGCAAGGCGCTGGTCTATTTCCGTCGGTCGAGCCGCGACTAAGGTAATTTGAGCCGGCCAGGTCATGAGCAGCCCCTGCACCTGGAGGCGCGCCTTTGCGCTCTGGCGGATCTTATAGAGATCGTATTCGGAGATGTAGATTCGGGCGCGCAACGAACGGAGATCCGCAACTTCAAGAAGTTCTTGCCCGTCCTTCAGGTAACTGCCGAGAAGCTCGTGGACTCGAGGCGTCACTACGGTGCCTTCGATAGGACTGGTGAGTTCAAGAGCCGAATCCATCGCCGAAATTTGTTGTAATTGCCCAGCCAGACCTTCGCGTTGCTTCAGCGCCACGCCGAAATCCGAATAGTGAAGAGCAGCGGCATTGGCTCGATCCGAAGCCATCAGAAGATTTGTTTTCGTGTGTTCGAAATCGGACTGGAGAGGCAGATTGCGAAGTGTAGCGAGAGGAGCACCGGGAACGACCCCCTGGCCCTCCTCAGCGTCGAGACGGACAACAATCCCTGGAACGCGAGCGCGCACTATCGCTGAGTGTGCGGGTTCGAGGAGGAATCGCCCTGACGCCGACTCGTGCCACAAGGGCAGGGCGAGAAAAATGATGAGAGCAGAGACGACGGCGAGAGAGTGGCGTGGAGTAAACCAAGCAACGATGCGGTCTTTTTTGTCCAGATACACGAATTTCATAAAGTTCACCAATGCGCGAATTCGAGAACGAAAAATCAGCACGGCCACGGCAATTTCCGGAACGAAGCCCCATTCCGGACTAAAGCTGCGGACAATGTTGCCCACAAAGCGCGCGACTACATAGAGCACGGTATAGCTGTATGCTCCGGAAAGCAGCGCATAAACGGCATAACCAAAACGACGGCTTTTGGGAACGTAAGGAACTTCGACCGGCAGGCGCCAGATGTGTTTCTTGAACCAGGCGGAGACGTAGGCGGTGGAAGCTTCCTTCAGGTCGGAAATGCGGATCAGATCGCACAGCATGTAGTAGCCATCGAGCTTCATCAACGGATTCCAGTTGAGCAGGACGGACATGATGCCGGTGAGCATCATCAGGAAATAGGCACCGTTGTGCACGGCTGTGTCGGGAGCAGTGCCCCACCAGATGATGGTGGCGATGGAACAAATGATGAGCTCGGACCAGACTCCGGCGACGGTCACGATCAGACGCTGATAGCGTGTGGCGGTGACTTCGGCTTCGGTGGTGTCGGTGTAGAACGCCGGGGTCAAGTAAACGAGAGCGAAGCCCATTGCGGTCACGCGTCCGCCAAAATGCTTGGAGGTGTAGGCATGGGCAAGTTCGTGGACCACGACGACACCGAACACGATGATGTAGAGGACGAGGATGTCGCCAAACGTTCTGTTCGAGAAACTGTAGAACGCCGCCGTATCGCGCCCAACTTCGCCCCAATGGGTGATGGTGATCCCGGCGGCGACAGCGAAAAGGCCGAGCGTGAGAGTTGTAAACCACCCGCTATAGACGAATTTGGTGTAGCTGTACAACTTCGTCAGGAATGGGTCCGGATTGAAAGCGGGAAACAATACGTCCGAGAGATCGCCCCACCTGTTTTGCTGCTTCAATTTTTTGCGACGATCCTCGGCCGACTGCTGCATCAGCAGAATATTTTTCTCCTGGGGAGTTCTGTACCAGAAGTCGATGGCGTCCAGACTGGAGGCGAAATCGCGCATTTCCTCCGCAGAGTACTGTGCGCCGGTCTGCTGCGAATAAAGCTCGGCAATCTCCTCATAGGTCCGCACGCCATCGAATAGCTGGGCGAGCTTCCAATTCTGCGGCGGGAACGTGAACATGCTCTTCGCGCAGGGAACATACGTGCGAATGACGGGCTTGCCCTCCTCAATATGCTCGCGGGCTATAATACCGGGATCGAGGCGCGGAGAGCGTTCGGAGAGCACGCGCGCCGGCATGTCCGGAAGGGCAACGTTGAGGACGCGCGTCAGGTTCATCGTGGACTCAGTGTGGGTTTTCGAGGCGAATGCTAGCGGTCATGCCGGGACGCAAGCTGCCGCGATCGCCGAAAAGTTCGACAAGGACTTCAAACGTGCCGCTCGAAGGGTCGACGACGGGACTGATTTCCTTCACGCGGGCGGTGTGTTTTTCGCCGGGCGCATCAGGCGAGCTAACCTCAAATTGCTGGCCCTGATGGACGCGGCCGAAGAATTTTTCCGCGAGGGTAACCCGCATTTGGAGCGGCGCTTCGGCGGTAACCCAGAAAAGCCGCTCTCCTTTGGCAACGCTTTGCCCCTCGCGAACGTAGCGGCGGGCAATTAGGCCATTAAAGGGAGCAGCAATCCTGGTTTTTTCCATCTCGAGTTCGAGCGAGCGTTCTTCCTGGCGCGAAGTATTCAGAGTCTCCTGAACGCGCTTGATGTCCCATTGGTCGGATTCGGCCTTGTACTTGGCGTGTTGCAATTGTTCCTCGGAGGTCAGACCGAGATCCCATAGACGTTGTTGGCGCGCGTAATCCGACTTGAGCACCTCGGCCTCCGCTTGCCAGTTCTTCAGGTCGGCTTCAATGCTGCGTGACTTGGCGCGAGCGGCTTCGAGGCTTGCAGTGAGTTGGCGGGCGTCCATTTGGGCGAGGGCGGTGCCTGCCTTAACGCGCGCCGGGGCGTCGAGAAAGATCTTGTCGATGATGCCGTCGCGTTGCGCGGTGATCTCAACCTGATGTTCAACGATAATCGGTCCGGAAATAACGATTGAAGCTTCCGTGGCTTCCGCAGGAGGAGCGGCAGGCGCTGAGGCCACAGGCGTCGATGGAACGGGAGCCGCATTCGTTACGGCCGGCGCGCCGGTTTTCGAGTCGCCGCAACCAACAGTGAGCAGAGCGGCCGCGATGGCGAATGCTTCAAGCCAACTTCGCATACACTTCCTCCGCTCCATTTCTACCATCCCACCCAGTTCCAGATCTTTGAGTAAAGCCAAAGGAAGGGCCGCCGAAAGAAAACGTAGGCTGAGGGATACCAGCCAACGCGCACCTTCCCTCTTCCTTCCATGCCGGCCCGAATCGCGCCATCGGCGTTGGGGAGACCGACGCGGGCAAAAAACACGGGCGTCTCATGAAGGAGCTCGGCCTTGGGGCTCACAATGGCAACGTCGCCATGAAAAGTGCGGGTAGGGTAGCTGTTCAGTTTTACCGAGGCGCGCTGCCCATTCTTCAGAAGCCCAGCATCGACATCGTCGATGGCTACGTCGACGATCGCGCGGGAAGTATCCACGACCTCGGCGAAGGTATCACCCTGGGTGAGCTTGCGTCCCACAAAATTCTCCACGTGGGGCGTAGCAATGGTTCCGTCAATTGGAGAACGCAGCTGGGCCTTGTCGAGGAGCTGGCGCGCGCGGTCGACTTCTGCCTTCCAAAAATCGGCTTGCACGCGATGCACGCCCGCTTCCGAGCCATCATTCGCGGCGAGAGCGCGGTTCATCTGCAACAGAGCGGTTTCGAGCTTGGATTGCGCCTCGGCCAGCGCCGACCGAAGATTCCAGGCCTCCAGCTCGGCAAGGATTTGACCTTTTTGCACGGTTTGCCCTTCGCGGACAAGCACCCTGCCGATGACTCCTTCAACCTCGGGCTGGACGAGCGAGCGTTGCCCCGGGGCAACGACGGCGTCACCGTTGAGCCGCAGCGGCAACGGGCACGCGACGAGGAAAAACAATGCAGCAGCGCCAAGAACGATGAAAAGGGCGCGGCGGCGCTTCTCCATGGCCATGAACTTGCGCTTGCGAACCAGGACCGGCTCGAGGACGGAGATGAAAGGAACTTCCTTGTACATCTGGGCGTTGCGCAGAGCGACGGTGGCCTGGCCGGCAAGAAGCTCGAGGATTTCAATGTGCGCGGGACCGAGGAAATCGGGATCGCTGCTTTCCACCGAAAGCATACCGACGCGGCCGGTGTCGTCGTTGAGCGGGCGCACATAGAAACCGCGCATGCCAGATTCAGCAAAATATTTGCGGAACTTGGCGCGGGTCTCTTCGCGGTCACTGTCGAATTCGTCGCCATGTTGACGGACGTGGATGACCTCTTCGGATAGCGAAGCCCATTGCAGGACTTCGTTGAGCGGAGCGACGTCTGGAGCATCGGCATTGACCTGGGTGAGTCCGGTCACCGCGCTCAGCTTGAAGCGGCCGTTCTGCTCGAGGACAATGGCGGCGCGCTGATAAGGAATAACCGCTTGCGGGGCGTTGACGATGGTTTGCAGCATGCGTTCGAGGTTCAGAGTGGAGGTGATTTCATGGCTTACGGTGTTGAGGGTTTCGAGGACTTCAACCTTGCGCTCGGCAAGCAGAAGGCCGGCGTTGTGCAGCGCGGTTGAGGCCGTGTCGGTCAGACTGTTGAGCGTAAACAGTTCGTCATCGTCGAACGGTTTCCCGTCCAATTTATTCACGGCCTCAACCACTCCGACGAGCGCGCCCTGATCCATGATGGGAGCGGCAATAAGCGACACAACGGGAGAATCCGGGGCGGCCTGGTTGCGTTGAACGAGTCGCGGATCGTTGGCGTCGGAGATAGAGAGCGCTTCGCCGCTATCCGAGATTGTTCCGGCAACGCCTTCATTGGCTTTCTGGACCTGACCCTTAAACACAGTCGGATCTGCGCCCGCCTGGTGCATCAGCTCGACGGACTCATCCGGCTGCAGAAGCCAGATATTGACTGCCCGGCAGGCAAGAATTTCAGAGAACTTGGAACCGATCAGAGGCAGCAATTCGTTCATTTCGAGAGTGGAGGAAAAAACCTTCTCGAGATCGTAGAGTTGCGTCAGCCTAGTGATGGACGAAAGTGTGCTGTTGCGCTCGTCCTCGTAATTTTGCGCGGAGGCCAGAGCCGTACCGGCAACTTCCGCGGCGGGGAGGAGCGCCTGGACGTCCGACTCAGAGTTGGGCTCTTCGAAGGCGAGGATTTCGAGGGCACCGATAAGACTTTCCTTGTGAATGAGAGGAATGCAAACGAGCGAGAGCAGCGTGCGGCGAGTGTCGATATGGGCGTAGTCCTCACGCTTGAGTTGCGCCGCGGAGCGAAGAATGGGAACAGTTTCGCTAAGGAGTGAACCGAGAAACCCGGAGTCCCCGGAAATTGCCTGATCGTGAATTGCCGCTTCACCGACGGTGGCGCGCGGGAGCCAGAAATTCGATTCTCCGTCCGATGCCAGGGTATAGACACTGACGGCGGACTCAGGCAGCAGCCCCGCAACATATTTGGCAAAAACACGCGCTCGCGGAGCCACTTCTTGCTCCGCAAGCAATTGAGTTGAGAGCGGGGAGAGATCTAGAACGGATTCCTGTTCCTGGCTTGCCAAGGTATGACTCTTCGTCCGAGTGACTCGTTGCGGGGTCGAACTTTCATCGGACTAGGTTTCTTGCTTTTTGGGCTAAGATTATCTAACTTGTGCGCGCACTCTAACAAAGGGATTCGGGAGTGTCAACGAGCGTGCCGGTCGCGCGGCCGACGCGACCCCGGGGGTAGCTATTTTGGAAATTGAGACGAAGACACATGACGCGATAAAGGTGGTGAAGCTGAGGGGCCGGCTCGCCATGGGTCCGCCTTTGGATCGCTTCAATACCACTATGTCTGAACTACTTGGCCAAGGTCATAATCGAATCGTGTTGGACCTGGAGGAGGTGCCGACGATCGATTCGAGCGGCATCGGAACGCTGGTGCGACACCTGACTTCCGCGAAGCAAGGTGGGGGAGGCATCCGCCTGCTCAAGCCTTCGAAATTCACGGTGCAGACATTAAAGATGGTGGGTTTGCTGAACCTGTTTTCCACGTTCGAAGAGTTGCCCGAGGCGGTTGCGTCGTTTCAATAAAGTCGGTGGCAACTTGACAAGTCATCCGATTGTCGCGCATTTCCTTGGTGGGCCACCCGTGCGGCTCCGCGAATCAGACGCGCGGACAGAGGTGGCGGCCACTCAGGAAGGATTGAAATTCTGAGCCGCGAGATCGGCGCTAGGGAAAAGAGGCACGAGCTTATCGACGTGGGTTAGCATCAGCGTGTCGTGCACGATTCCCTGAGGGCCGGCGATGCGGAGCATGCCTCCGGCTTTTTGCATTTTGGCCTGGCACATCACCAGGATGCCGACGCCAGTGCTATCGATTCCGTCGAGCTTGCTCAGGTCAAAGATAATTTTTTTGACTCCGGCGACGAGTAGCTCCGAGATGCTCCACTCGACCTGACGGCTGTCATTTCCCATCATCAGTTTCCCGGTGAATTCAATCAGACAGATGTCCGGGGTGGGCTGTGTTTTGTGCAATTGAAGAATCATTGGGCAACTCCCCGCATCCTCTTGAGTTTCGATCGGAAAGAAAAGCTACGGAAGGGCATGGCGCTGGGCGCGCCCGAACCTGTAAGACGAACCCTGTTCCGTCGGCCGCATGATAGTAGGACTGGACAGGGACGGGAGTCAACGGAGAAAGCCAATCATCAAAAGTCCGCCGGGCAGGATCAGGAAGTGCGCGGCCCGCTAGAAGCGGCGGCGCCTTTCATGCATTCTGATCAGCACTGCAGCACGCGCTCGACGACCTTGGAAATGTCGCCAAGGAATTCTGGCCGGACATCAACCACACGATTTTTAATAACAAGTACTGACCGGCGCGTTACGGAGATTTTCTACAAGTTAATTTACCGACCAGCGAAAAAGTGAGAGACTGTTCCTGCAATTTCCGCGCGAGTGACGCTCGACTCGTCTGAGACGGCCAGCCGGCCGTAGCACCGCCCCACCGGGGATTGAGGTTTTCGCATGGGATCAGCGTTGGACGTGCACAGGCTGCACTTCGCTTTCACGATCACCTTCCACTATTTGTTCCCGCAATTGACGATGGGCCTGGCGCTGCTCATTGTGCTGCTGAAAACCATGGCTCTTCGCACCGGTGAAGAACACTACAATCGCGCGGCGCGGTTCTGGGCAAAAATATTTGGGATTAATTTCGCCCTGGGTGTGGTTACGGGCATTCCGATGGAATTTCAGTTTGGCACGAACTGGGCGGAATTTTCGAGAACGGCCGGCGGCGTGATTGGCCAGACGCTTGCCATGGAGGGAATTTTCTCATTCTTCCTCGAGTCCAGCTTTCTCGGATTATTTCTCTACGGAGAGAGGAGGCTGGGGCGGATTGGCCACTGGTGGGCGGGATTCCTCGTATTTCTGGGCTCGTGGATGTCTGGTTATCTGATCGTTGCGACAGACGCCTGGATGCAACATCCCACGGGGTACCGCTTGCTGCCGAATGGAGAAATTGAACTGGCCAGCTTCTGGGGACTCCTGCTGAATCCCTGGGCGCTCCGGCAGTACGCGCACAACATGCTGGGCGCGCTGCAGACGGGATGTTTT
>Ga0307477_10003965_pt1 | contig 10868 bp, 8 predicted proteins | sample atmos_gasesECM2C_FD_203316 | JGI IMG/M metagenome (GOLD analysis project Ga0307477, IMG submission 203316) | Hardwood forest soil microbial communities from Morgan-Monroe State Forest, Indiana, United States - atmos_gasesECM2C_515 | ecosystem: Environmental > Terrestrial > Soil > Temperate... | reverse complement strand
TTTGAAGAATTCTGGTCTTCTATCCGTTGCCATGGGGTGGAGTCCGCTCCTGATCTCTGTTGAAGGTGGCGCCAGTCTGAATTCGCGCGCGACAGACAGCCTAACCACTATAGCAGTATCCGCGCTTGTCCTTGAAGTGTCTCCGGGCGCCCTTTTTTGAATCCTCGTGCGAAAGATGGGTCAATTCCTCATTGCCATGACGCGATGCTGTTTGGACTCCTTGTGGCAGGTCTTCTCTGTCTGGCATCCATAACGCATACTAGAGAGGCATGGTTGACGTTCACTGCCACATTTTGCCTGGCCTCGATGACGGCCCGAAAACAATCGAAGATTCCCTGGCCATGGCCAAAGATGCTATCTCCGATGGCATCACCCATGTAGTTGCCACGCCTCATGCCAATTCCGATTACGTGTTTGAGTTCAGCAGGGTTCGCGCCGCCCGCAACGAACTGAACGAAAAGCTCGAGGGCCGCCTGACCCTGGCGACGGGCTGCGATTTTCATTTGAGTCCCGAGAATTTGAGAGCCATTCGCCAGCACCCCACGCAGTTTTGCATCAATCAAAAGGACTACCTGCTTGTGGAGTTCAACGACTTCTCGATTCCGCCATCCATGGATCAAGCCCTGCATGAACTGCAATTGGCCGGAATGCACCCGATCATCACGCATCCTGAACGGAATCGAATTCTGCGGGCGCAGCCTGAGCGGCTGCGGAAATGGATTGAACTTGGCTGTTACGCGCAGGTCACCGCCGGCTCGTTGACGGGTGTCTTTGGCCCGGGCTCGCAACAGGATGCCTGGGCCTGGATTACAAATGGACTGATTCACTTTATTTCGAGTGACGCGCACAATACGGCGCGGCGCCCCTTGAAGCTCAAATTCGCCTACGACGCGATTGAGGATCAGCTCGGTGAACAGAAAGCGCGGGCTCTACTGCTCGAAAATCCCCTTGCTGCCTTCGAAGGCCGTCCCTTGCCGTACGTTCCGGAGCTTTTGCCGATTCCGGAACGCCGCAAGCGGAAACGATTCCTGTTTTTTTGAAGAAGCTTCACCCTCTACTTTGCAGGCTCGATTGGCAGGCCTGCCCAGGCGTTCATCAGGCCCAGCACCTCTCGCACGACGTCGAGTGCGTCGCTCGTGTTCCTCCACCAGTGGGCAGGATCGAACTCATCATCGGAAACGCCTCGAACTATCGCCTCACCTTGAGCAGCCGACAAACGCTTCCAGAGTGCCTTCACACGCCTGGTGTGTACCTTTGAAGTAACAATGATCACCGTGCGCGGCTGCTCTTTGCTCAATGCCAGGCCAATCGTCCGCATCTCGTCTGCCGTATTCAAAATCGGAGGGTCGAGAACCCGAATCGCGTTCTCGGGCACCCCTTTGTGCATCAGGATTAGCCGGTCGTAGTGCTCCTCTCCCGTAAACGGAACCGAAAGCTTCCCGAGTGAAGCGCCGGGTTCGGTCGAATAGGTGAGCCAAACCTGCGAAGCGTAACCCTGCCGGTAGATCCGCGCTGCTTCCAACGAGCGGTCCGGCATTTTCCCGCTAAGAACGGCAATCGCCGCGGCCTTCTCGAGAGGGTCCTCCACGACCAGCCATTTCCCAACGTTGGAAAAAACAAATAAGCCCGTGAACAAGAGCGCCCCGGCTATCAAAATCCAGGGGCGTGGGGGTCGTTCTGGCTTGGTTGGCAGGAGTGAGCACAGCAGAAATCCAGGCATGCGCGTCGATCCTAACCCGCTTAGTTCTGTGCGTCAAATGCGCACTGCTTCGGTCGGACGATTGGAATTGAGTTACCCGAATTTCGAGTCGGCAGGTTAAAATGAACCTTTTTTGAGTGTCCTGGAGGCCGAATGAGAGCAGTGGTCACGGGTGGAGCGGGATTCCTCGGGTCGCATCTTTGCGACCGGCTTTTGGCGGAAGGCTGGGAGGTGCTCGCGCTTGATAATCTGATCACCGGAGACGAAGGCAACCTTCGCCACTTGAAAGGGAATCCTCGATTCCGTTTCGAAAGGAAGGACGTTACGGAACCCGTCCGAGTAGAAGGCGGGGTTGGCTATGTTTTCCACCTCGCTTCGCCCGCCAGTCCGCCGGACTATCTGAAGTTTCCGCTCGAAACCCTCAAGGTTGGTTCCATTGCCACGATGAACACGCTCGAACTTGCCCAGTCCAAAGGCGCCAAGTTTCTGCTCGCTTCTACGAGCGAATGCTACGGCGATCCGGACGTCTCTCCCCAGAGCGAGTCCTACTGGGGGCATGTGAATCCCGTCGGACCTCGCAGCGTCTATGACGAAGCGAAACGGTTCGCGGAGGCCATCACCATGGCCTACCACCGCTACCACGATGTCGACACGCATATCGTGCGCATCTTCAATACCTATGGTCCGCGCATGAGGCTCAACGATGGCCGCGCGCTCCCGAATTTCGTGTTTCAGGCGCTCAGCGGTCAGCCAATTACGGTGTACGGTGACGGGAAGCAAACACGCAGCTTCTGTTACGTTTCCGATCTCATCGATGGAATCTACAAACTCAGCCAGTCCAACGAGCATTTTCCGACAAATATCGGGAACCCTACCGAACTGACCATCTACGAATTTGCCGAACGCATCCGTTCCTACTTCCCGAATGCTCGCCCGATTATTCATGAGCCGTTACCCGAGGACGATCCAAAACAGAGGCGTCCAGACATTACGAAAGCGAAGCGGTTGCTCGGATGGGAACCGAAGGTAGGTCTCGAGGAAGGCTTGAAGTACACCCTGGACTACTTCAAAGAACAGTTTGCGAAGAATTCCGTCGCCCGCTAGGGTTCGCGGCGCCAGCTGCGCTGCCCTCGTCGACCGAACGCCAGGCTCCCTTACTCGTCCTGCCGCCGTGCGCGTCGCTCAGTTCCGGCCGAAGGAATAGTAGTCAAACCCCAATTCCTGCATTTTCTTCGGTGAGTATAGGTTTCTTCCATCAATCACCAGGCGCCGCGCCATCAGCTTGCCCGCCCGCTCCCAGTCGAGCTGACGGTACTCTTGCCATTCCGTGCAAATGAGTGCTGCGTCGGCCCCTTTGAGGGCATCGTAAGCGTCTTCGTGGTACGAGAGATTTGGGAAAAGAGCCTTCGTGCGCGTCATCGCCTCTGGATCGCTTGCGTGGACCTCCGCCCCTTCTTCCAGGAGCCTGCGAATCACGTCCAGCGCCGGCGCGAAACGGATGTCGTCTGTTTTTGCTTTGAAAGCCAAGCCCAGCACCGCGACCCTCTTCCCTCGAACCACCCACAGAGCTTTGTGAACTTTTTCGAAAAACCGGTCGATCCTTTGTTTGTTCACACGCTCGGCAGCTTTGAGCATGTCGAAATCTACGCCAACCGATGCGGACAGATGAATGAACGCCTGAATGTCCTTTGGGAAACAGAACCCGCCGAATCCCAAGCCCGCTTTCAGGAACTGGGTCCCAATCCGCGGGTCCAGCCCCATCGCGCGAGTCACTTCTTCCACATTTGCGCCGATGCGCTCACACAGGTCGGCAATCACATTGGCGTAGCTGATCTTCAAGGCCAGGAACGAATTGGAAGCGTGCTTAATAAGTTCGGCGCTGCTAATCGTCGTGACCAGCAGCTCTCCCTCACCACTTGAACATTTGCCAGTATGCACCGGGCAATGAAATTTCCTCTCCAGAATCGGCCGATAAATCTCGCGCAGTTTGGCGGCGCTTCCTTCGCTTTCGACTCCAACAACGATGCGATCGGGGTGGAAGAAATCCTCTACGGCCGTGCCTTCCCGCAAAAACTCGGGATTCGAAGCCACCTCGAACCTGATTTGCCCGTTCCGGGAATACGCGGCTAAAGCCTTTTGCAATTGAACCCCTGTCAACGCAGGAACCGTGCTCTTTTCCACGACCAGTTTTGGTGTCCGTGCCTCTGTGGCAATCTGGCGCGCCACATGGTCGATCGCCGAAAGGTCGGCTTCGCCACTTTCTTTTGGCGGCGTGCCCACGCAGATGAAGATGACTTCGCCGGCCCGGATCGCTTCGCCCGCATCCGGCGTGTATGAGATCTTCTTCTCCGCAGCCGCGCGTTTCAGCACTTCATCGAGATGTTCCTCGTAAATCGGTACCTTGCCCGCTTTCAGCAGGTCGATCCTTTTTTCGTCGATATCCGTGCAGAAAACTTCGTGGCCGGCCGCCGCCAGGCATGCTCCTGTCACCAGTCCGACGTATCCGCACCCAACGACTGTCAAGCGCACTGTCGTTTCTCCCCATGATTCAGCTGCTTAGCGAGACCGGGCCGGAAGGCATTTATCAATGTCTTCAATTAACCTATCCAGCTGACTAGTGTGTGCTCTGTAGACCAACCACTCGAGGAATAGCCAGTTGAGTTAGCCCTTAAGTATAACCTCCCTCCGGTCACAAATTGGGCTGAAGGATCATGCAGAAGGTGAATTCGAGCGGACGATTTGTCCAGCTCACGCTCGTATGGAGCGCTCTCCATCCATTCCAAGGCCAGCAACAATTGCCGACACCACCAGCGTCGCCGCCATCGCCGTTCCAAGTCCCACGTTCTCCCAGGCCCAGACTTGCCAGGCGATACGCGGAGTGACCCTTACCGGGCATGGCGAACGGCAACAGTCCCCGATCAGCATCCGAGATCAACGTCGCATAGAGAATCGTGGGACTCAAAATCAAGATCGGAGCCAGCCGACCCGCCAGATTACTGGACTGTTCGAAGTGCATTCAGTCCCAGGAAGACGGGTGGAAGCAAGCAGAGTTCGAGCGGCGAGCGGGGAACGGGCCGCAGCACGCTCGTCCCGTCGCACTTTTTCCATATTCTTTGAACGGTCTGGCGGTCTGGCTGGCCTGCCTTGCCTACCCACGCCTCCCCAGCGCTAGAATAAGAGCTCGTGCCTGGCCTGGGGGCTTCATGAATTCGTATCTGCTTGACCGTCGTTCTTTCCTTCGAGTCAACGCTACCGCCGCTGGCGGTTTCTTGCTCACCTATTACGCCGATCCTCTTCCCGACATTTTGGCCCAGGCGCCGCCCGCCCCAAACCCGTCCTACTCCCCAACCGCTTTCGTCCGCGTCCATCCAGATGGCCTCGTCACCATCATGGCCAAGAATCCGGAAATTGGTCAGGGCGTGAAGACCCATCTCCCCATGCTCATCGCCGAAGAACTCGATGTGGATTGGAAGAATGTCCGGGTCGAACAAGCCGACCTCGACGAAACCAAATTCGGCCCGCAGCGCGCTGGTGGCAGCACCTCTACGCCCACAAACTGGGACCCGCTTCGTCGCGTGGGCGCTGCCGCTCGTCAGATGTTTGTCCTGGCGGCGGCTCAGACCTGGAGCGTGCCGGAATCCGAGTGCGCTGCCTCTTCGGGTCGCGTGCTTCACGCATCCAGCAAGCGCAGCCTCACCTACGGCGCACTTGCCGAAAAAGCAGCCGCTCAGACTCCGCCCGATCTCAAAAGCGTCACCTTGAAAGATCCAAAGGACTACAAAATCATCGGCCGCCCAACTCCTGGCGTCGATAATCGCGACATCGTTGCTGGAAAACTTCTCTACAGCATCGATTTCCGCGTTCCCGGCATGCTTTGGGCTACTTATCAGAAATGCCCTGTCTTTGCGGGAAAAGTTGCCTCCGCCAACCTGGATGAGATCAAGACCCAGCCCGGCGTACGCCAGGCGTTCATCCTGGAAGGCACGCAGGAACTCTTGAGCCTGCACAGCGGCGTGGCCATTCTCGCCGACAATTGGTGGCAGGCCTATTCCGCGCGCCAGAAACTCAAAGTCACTTGGGACGAAGGCCCCACGGCGCAACAAAGCAGTGAGGGCTTTGCGCGCCGCGCAGAGGAGTTATCCAAACAATCTCCCACCGTCACTTTGCGCAAGGATGGCGACTTCACCGTGGGTCTCGAGTCCGCCGCCAAGATTGTTGAGGCTGCTTACTCCTATCCCTTCCTCGCACACGCGCCGATGGAACCGGAAAACTGCCTCGCTCATTTCCACGACGGCAAACTGGAGTTCTGGTCTCCGAGCCAGACGCCCGCCAATGGCCGCCAGCTCGTTTCGAAGCTTCTGGGAATTCCTGAATCCGACATCATCATTCATCTTCGCCGTGCCGGTGGAGGTTTCGGCCGCCGCCTCACCAACGACTACATGGCTGAGTCCGCATCCATTGCCAAAAAGGCCGGCGTTCCCGTCAAATTGCTCTGGACCCGTGAAGACGATTTTCAGCATGACCATTACCGTCCAGCCGGCTTTCATTTCCTCAAAGGTGGGGTCGATTCCTCGGGCAAACTCGTAGCCTGGCAAAATCATTTCGTCAGTTTCGGTGAAGGCGAAAAATTCGCGCCCTCCGCGGGCATCTCCGGCAACGAATTTCCTGGCTCCTTCGTGCCTAATTTCTTTTTCGGCGCGAGCCTCATGCCGCTCGGTGTTCCCACCTACGCCCTCCGCGCCCCCGGCAGCAATGGCTATGCTTGGGTGTTTCAGTCCTTCCTCGATGAACTCGCGCACGCTTCCGGGATCGATCCGGTCGAATTTCGCCTGACGCTTCTGAACTCGCCGCGCCTCGCCGCAACAGATCCCAACCCGGCTCCCAATCAACCGCCCGGTTTCGATCCCGATCGCATGCGCGGGGTTCTCGAACTTGTCGCGGAAAAATCGCAATGGACTTCCCGCAAGCCCTCTCTCGGCTCCGGCAGGGGAGTAGCATTCCACTTTTCTCATCGCGGTTACTTCGCCGAAGTTGTGGACCTCACCGTCGACAAAAATCACGCGGTTAAGATCGAAAAGATTTGGGTCGCAGGTGATGTGGGCAGTCAGATCATTAATCCAAGCAACGCCGCCAATCAGGTTCACGGGGCCGTCATTGAAGGCCTCAGCAGCGTCATGTCCTACGAAATCACGATCGACCGCGGACGCGCGCTCCAAAGCAATTTCCACGAATATGAACCGATCCGCATGCCTCAGGCTTCTCCCGAACTCGAATTGCATTTTCGCCTGACCGATAATTCTCCTACGGGCCTCGGCGAGCCCGCGCTGCCGCCCGTGCTTCCGGCCGTCTGTAACGCCATCTTTTCGGCCACAGGCCAGCGGATACGCTCTCTGCCGCTTGCAAAGCATGGTTTTACTTGGGCTTAGCGGCCGGGTCAAAAAGAATCACCGCATCGCCACTTGCGGCCCCTGTTGAAAATCACTCGGGTCTGTTTACACGTCACACGAGTCAGTTTGAGCATCACATTCCGCTTGCGCTCCGCGCCTCACCTGATTATCATTCTGGTCCTCTCTGGCCTAGGTTCCCAGCCAACACCAGAGTGAAAAAGTGGTCGTCCTAACCGGGCCTTGGGTCAAGATCCTCCGTAGGCTTGGGCTAATGGATCTTTCCTGAATGAACGGCAGTGGCGGCTATGGCATTAGGAGAGTTCGCAAATGCCTGTCGGTAATTCGTCACCTTCCCGCCGATTTACGTCGAGGGTCGCAACTCCAGCGGGCGATGTCTGGGTCTACTGGGAGTCTGGTAACCGCCGCGACATTTCCCGCGTTCGCGATATCAGCATGCACGGCTTGTTCATCGAGACGCCCAAGCCCATGATCAAGGGTGCCTCGACGAGCCTTCATTTTCTTGTTCAGGATGGGCAGATTCGTGCCGACGCTGTTGTGCGCCATGCCAGTGCTGGTGTCGGTCAGGGGCTCAAATTCACTGCGGTCAATGTCGAGGACGCCAGGCACTTAGCCTCTCTCGTCACCAGGCTCCGCGGCATGCATCGCGAGCGCTCTGTCGCGTAGTCGGGCGCCGCCCTCACCTTCCCACTTAGCCGGACTTACACGTGCACGGGCTGAAGTGTCCGCGCAGGTTGTACTTCTTCAAGCGCCCCTTCTTTCCCCCCGCCTTCGCGCTCTAGCCGCGCCTTGGTCTCCTGCGCATCTACCACCGCAATCGCGGCTATATTGACGATCTCCTCGACCTCCGCTCCGCGTTGCAGTACGTGCACCGGCCTCGACATCCCCATCAGGATGGGCCCAATCGCCTCTGCTCCGCCGATTCTCGCGAGCAGCTTGTAGCACGTATTTGCGGACGTCAGATCCGGAAACACCAACACGTTCGCTCCGCCGCGCAGCTTCGAGAACGGATAAGTCTCCTCTAGGATTTCTGGCACCACCGCGGTGTCTGCCATCATCTCGCCGTCAATCATCAGTGTCGGCTCAGCTTCGCGCACCAGTTCGACGGCCCGTCTCACCTTCTCCGCCAACGGATGCTTTGTGCTCCCGAAATTCGAAAACGACAGCATCGCCACTCGCGGCGTCACGTTAAACCGCTTGGCCGCTTGCGCCGCGCACAACGCTATCTCCGCCAGGTCTTCCGCGCTTGGTTCGATGTTCACCGTGCAATCCGCGAGGAAGTACATGTCTCCGCGCCGGGTCACCAGAACGTACAACCCCGACACGCGATGCAATCCTGCCCGGGGTTTGATCACCTGCAAGGCCGGACGGATGGTGTCTGGGAAGTGCTGATCCTCTCCCGCTACCAGCGCATCCGCCTCGCCCAGGCTTACCATCACCGCTCCGAACAGGTTCCGGTTGTTAATCAACTCTTGCGCCTCGGAGAGCGTCACGCCCCGCCTCTGTCGCAATTCATACAACCGGTTCACGTAGGTCTCCCGCTTCGCGCAAGTTGTCGGATTTACCACTTCGAGTTTCTCGAGCGGCACTCCCAGGTCTGCTGCTTTCGCGGCGATGACCTTTTCATCACCGAGCACCACCGGATGCGCAATGTTCTCTTCCACCAGGATGTGCGCCGCCCGCAGGATCTTCTCGTTCTCGCCCTCGGGAAACACCACTCGCTTCGGCTGCGCTTGCGCCTTGTGAATCACCAAACGCATCACTTCGTGCGCTTTGCCGAGCAACTTTTCCAGCCGTTCGCGGTATTCCGCCAGATCGACCGGCGTCCTCGCCACTCCGGTCTCCATTGCCGCCTTGGCCACCGCCGAAGCCTCCCATACCAGCACGCGCGGGTCGAACGGCTTTGGGATGATATATTCCGGCCCAAACCGGATACGGCTCACTCCGTACGCCTGGCATACCGAATCCGGCACATCCTCCTTTGCCAGCGCCGCCAGCGCTTTCGTCGCCGCCAGTTTCATCTCCTCATTGATCGCGGTTGCATGCACATCCAGTGCGCCGCGGAAAATAAACGGGAAGCCAAGCACGTTATTCACCTGGTTTGGATAATCCGTTCGCCCGGTGCACATCAGCACGTCGTCGCGTGCGGCCAGCGCTTCCTCGTACGTGATTTCCGGATCCGGATTCGCCATGGCAACGACGATCGGCCGCGCCGCCATCGACCGCAGCATGTCCTGCGTGAACGCTCCCTTCACCGACAGTCCGACAAGTACGTCGGCATCTTTCACCGCGTCAGCTAGCGTCCTCAGATGCGTCTTTTGCGCAAAGCGCGCCTTGTACGGGTTCATTCCCTCTGTCCGGCCCTCGTAAATCACGCCCTTCGTGTCCACCATCGTGATGTTTTCGCGCTCCACGCCGAGCCTCACGTAGTGCTCTGCCGTGGCAATCCCCGACGCCCCGCTTCCATTGAACACAACCCGCACCTTATCAATCGCTTTCCCCACCAATTCCAGTGCGTTTAGCAGCGCCGCGCCCGTGATAATGGCCGTTCCGTGCTGGTCGTCATGGAACACCGGGATCTTCATCGTCTTCCTGAGCGTTTCTTCGATGTAGAAACACTCCGGCGCTTTGATATCCTCCAGATTAATTCCGCCAAAGGTCGGCTCCAGCAACTGGCACACCTTGATCACATCGTCGGGATTCGTGGAATCCACTTCAAGATCAAACACATCCACGCCCGCGAACCTCTTGAACAGCACTGCTTTTCCTTCCATCACTGGCTTTCCCGCCAGCGCTCCGATGTCTCCCAGCCCCAGCACGGCGGTCCCGTTGGTTACGACCGCTACCAGGTTTCCCTTCGCGGTGTATTTGTACGCGTCGCCCGGTTGCTTCTCGATCTCCAGACACGGTTCTGCTACTCCCGGCGTGTACGCCAGGCTCAGGTCCCGTTGTGTCCGGCAGGGTTTGGTTGGCGATATTTCGATCTTCCCCGGACGTGCTCCCGAGTGATAGGCAAGCGCCTCTGACTTCTTGATGATCATGCTCTTTCTCCTCTGCCTTCAGAATCTCTCGAAAAATTCACAGCTTCCTGCTGGCTTCAACCGCAATCTGCCCTCCCGACCACTCTCCCGTACTCAGATACTCATGGATCGACTTCGCTGCCCGCCGCCCCGCGCCCATCGCAAGAATCACGGTCGCTGCTCCCGTTACAATGTCCCCGCCCGCGAACACGCCCTTGCGCGAGGTTCGCTGCGACTCCCCGTCCGCCGCGATATATCCGCGCTGGTTCGTCTTCAACCCCGGCGTCGTCGACTGGATTAGCGGATTCGCGGAGGTTCCTGTCGCGATGATCGCCACATTCAGCTCCAGCTCAAACTCGGAACCGGGGATTGCCATCGGCCGCCTTCTTCCCGACGCGTCCGGCTCTCCTAGTTCCATCCGAGCGCATTCCGCACCGCGCAACCACCCTCGCCCATCATCCAGAAACTCCACTGGGTTCGTCAGCACGCGGAACTCGATTCCTTCCTGCTTCGCATGCTTTACTTCCTCGATTCGCGCGGGCATCTCGGTCTCGCTCCGGCGGTATATTACGTAGGCCTTTTCCGCACCCAGTCGCCGCGCCGAGCGGATTGCATCGAGCGCCGTGTTTCCCCCGCCGACGACCGCCACGCACTTGCCCCGCATGCCCACCATCGGTTCGTCGTATCTCGGGAATTCGTACGCATGCATCAGGTTGGTGCGTGTCAGAAATTCATTCGCGGAAT
>Ga0307477_10003964_pt1 | contig 10870 bp, 11 predicted proteins | sample atmos_gasesECM2C_FD_203316 | JGI IMG/M metagenome (GOLD analysis project Ga0307477, IMG submission 203316) | Hardwood forest soil microbial communities from Morgan-Monroe State Forest, Indiana, United States - atmos_gasesECM2C_515 | ecosystem: Environmental > Terrestrial > Soil > Temperate... | reverse complement strand
TTGCGCGGATGAGCGGACGCCTTGATCAAAGCTCGCCTGACCGGGTTGACGAAGCTGTCGAGCGATTCGTTTCCTATCGCATCACCGGCGACAGATGGGCTGAAGCGCTTGTCTTGTCTCTGATCAATTGGACTGCCGGGGCGGCGTGCCTCGCCGCTGGCATCCTCGCCATTAGAGCCCCGGTGCCTTGGAACAAAGTCCTGCTCGTCTACTCGGCTGGAGCAACGGTCAGCAGCTTCAACCTGACGCCTGGTGGCTTAGGGGTGGTAGAGGGCACACTTACGGCGGGGCTCGTCGGGGCAGGCATGAGCTCGAAGAGCGCCCTCGGAGCGGTGCTGATCTTCCGCATTGCGACCTTTTGGGTCCCCATCGCCGTCGGATGGGGCCTGTACGCCCTCATTGCTCGGCGGGCCAATCGGACACGGGGCCATGCCTCGGAGCATCAGATGGGCGGCTAAGAGTCTGTCGTCCGGGTACGCCGATCGGGTTGCAGCAGCTTGCTGGCGATTTGGGTGCGAGATTTGATTCCGAGCTTGCGGTACACCTTCCAGAGGTGGTACTCGACGGTCGCCGAGCTGATGAACATCTGCTCAGCTATCGCCTGGTTGGTGGAACCTTCGGCCGCCAGCGTGGCGATACGAGCCTCCTGAGGAGTCAGGCCAAGGCGAGTATCGACCATCCGCTTCTGGACGGGTTCTCCGGTCGCCCGTAGTTCTGCAGCAGCACGATCGGCGAAGCCCATCATGCCGAATTCGAGAAAGAGCTCATGAGCGCGGCGCAGCTGGTCGCGGGCGTCTCGCTGCCGGCGCTGACGTCGAAGCCACTCTCCAAACAGCATTCGGGTGCGGGCGACCTCGAACCGCAACGGTGTTGCGACGAGTCGCTCGATGGCCTCCAAGTAGAGGGCTTCGGCTTCCTCCGTGTCAGCGAGCAGCGCTCGACAGCGGGCATGTGTCGCGAGCGCCCACTCCGTCCCGCTCGCCTCGGTACGCTCCATGAGCTGCTCGAAGACCGGTTTGGCCTGCTCTGCCTTTCCGGCTCGGCTGGCCGCTTCGATCAGTTCCACCGCCGCCCACCCCGAGAACACAAGATCATTGGCATCCTTGAGCGCCTCGGTCGCAGCGGCAAATGCGTTCTCGTACTGACCGACGACATTGCAGAGAAGAGCTGTCGCCCACGAAGCCACGGCCAAGCCCAACCCTTCGCCCCGCTCCATCGATTCCTTCGTCATGGCATCGATGATCTTGCGCGCTTGAGGTTCGTCCCCACGAAAGGCGGCAATGAGCAGAGACGCATTGCGAAAGCGCTGGCTCTCCGATGCGGTGGCCACCTCGTGCGCCTGATCCACGAGGAATGTGGCCTCCGCTACTCTCCCCGCCATCACGCATGGCCCCGCCCGAATGTTCAAAGTGAGCGCGAGGTTCGATAGGGCACCGAGATCGCGTGCGAGTTGCTCTTGTCGTGCGGTGAGGGCGTCCCAGGAGTCGTAGTCCCACATGATGCCGGCCGAGCTTCCAGCTGCCCATCCCCACCGCAGCAGCTCCTCAACCGAGGCATCCTCCGAGCGAAACGCGTCCATCGCCTGCTTCAAGGCGGCGGTCCCGGACTGGTAGCGCTCGGTCAAGAGCAGCGCCAGGCCGTCAAGCAAGAGCTCGGACCCCCGAGCTGGCTCATCGGAGTGTGGTGCCGCAATTGCCGCCCGGGCCACAGCCTGTGCGCTCGCGTTCGTGGCAAGCCGCCCGGCGAATAGGGCAGCAATGATTGCGTCGAGGTAAGCCTCACGGGCGAGCCTTAGATCGACGCCCTCGAGCCGAGAGGCCGCCTTCAACATGAGTGGCGCGGCATCGTTGCCTCGACGGCCGGCGAAGGCGACCCGGCCTCGAAGAACATCCAGCCTTGCTCGCTGGACGTCGTCCAATGGTCCACTCTCTGCTACGGCGGCAAGTTCCAAGGCGGCGTTCAAAGCGCCTGCCACCCGCTTCGCCTCGGCGGCCCGTATCGCTCGGTCGGATCGACGTGCAGGTTCCGTGGTCAGGGCGACCGAACGCTCCAGGAATGCGGCGGCGGCGGCGAACCCGCCCCGTGCCTGCGCTGCCGCTGCGGAGCCTTCGAGCTCGGCCGCCACCCCTTCGTCTGGCATTAGGGTCGCCTGCGAGCGGTGCCAGGCGCGGCGGTCCGGGGCGGCCTGAGGATCGGTTGCTTCGGCGAGTGCTCGGTGAACCTCGCGCCGCTCGTTTGGGTCTGCCGATGCGTATACCGCCGACCGAACAAGCGGATGCCGGAATGTCACCGCGCCGTCGAGTGTCAGCAAGCCTTCGGACTCCACGGTTTGGGCGGCCGTCTCAGAGATCCCAAGCCGTCGAGCAGCGTTCCAAAGAAGTGCCGGGTCGCCCAGTGGCTCTGCGGCCGCCAACAGCAGGAGTCGCTGGGCGTCGCTTGAGAGGACGGCGAGGCGTCGTTGGAAACTCTGCTCAATCCTCTCTGACAGAGGCAGGGCGCCTGGCAGGCCGAAGCCGCCGGCGAGTTGGTCATGGGTGAGGCCACGGGGAAGTTCGACGATCGCAAGGGGGTTGCCCGCTGTCTCAGCGACCATCCGCTCGAGCACCGATTGGTCCAGTCGCGCCGGCAGGGCGGACTCGAGAAGCGCCAGTGCATCTCGACTGCCCAATGGGCCCACGAGGAGAGATGGAAAGCGCTCCAAGTCGATGCCCACATCGCGTGTCGCAAATATCAGCGCTATCGGTTCGGCGAGTAAGCGGCGAGCGACGAACGCGAGAGCTGTGGCCGAGGCCTCGTCGAGCCACTGCGCGTCGTCCACCACGAACAGGAGCGACTGCTGGTTAGCGGCTTCCCACATGAGGCCGAGCGTCGCCAGACCGACGAGGAGAGGGCTCGGGGCGTGTCCAGCGCTCGTCCCGAAAGCGACACCGAGCGCCTCCCGCTGCGGGGCGGGAAGTCGCGTGGCGAACTCGAGAATTGGCGAGCAGAGAACCTGCAGTGCCGCGTAGTCGAGGTCTGCCTCTCCCTCGACGCCCGAGGTCCGAAGGACGCGAAAGCCCTCGGCTGCTTCGACGGCGTAGTCGAGGAGGGCGGTCTTGCCGACGCCCGGGTCGCCGTGCACCACGAGCACAGAGCTCTCGCCGGCCTGCGCGTTGGCCAACACGCGATCGAGCACCGCCTCCTCGCGTTGCCGGCCAATCAGTCTCTGAGCGCCCCCCGGCCTTGGCAACATTCCCGCAATGTTAGGGACAGCTTGCAAAACGCACGCTCGGTCAACCGTCCGATGAGCCTCGCCCTGCCTGGCTGGGCGACGCCTGTCGCCAATCGAGTGCCTCGCCACGGCTATTCGGGTGAGGCGTCAGGTCCTCTCTCAACGCTGTGACCAGGATATTTGCGTCCAGCCAGCGCTAGACGCTCAGACGAGGCTCGGGCCCGTAACCCCACCGCATATCCCCTGGTGCGCTCGGGCGAGCGCGGGCCGGAGACGTCCAAGTCTCGAAGAAGGCCGGCCCTCACAAAGGGTTCCGAGCGAGGCGAGAGGTTGCGGGGTGGCTAAGACTCGAACTGCCCAGATGAGAAGACGCCCGCCGCCTCATCATCGGGGCACGAGCGGCGCACCACGGCAACCCGTCCGAAGGCGACGCTGGCCGATCCTCCCACTGGGAGCGGTGGCCTTGGTGGTGCTCGTCGTCGGTGGGTTGATCGTGGCCAGCCTGAACTCCGGAGGGTCGGCCACCGCCGCCGAAGCCCCGGCTCCTACCGGAGTGGTGGCCCAGGTGACCTCGTTGCCATCGAGCCTCCTGTCCCGAATCGGCACCGGTCAGCCCATCACCGCGCTCAAGGCGGTACCGGGCGCCCCCCCGCTGGTCATCGACGGTAAGCCCGGGATCGTCTTCGTGAGCGAGGAGTCGTGTCCATTCTGCGCGGCCGAGCGATGGCCGGTGGTGATCGCCCTCTCTCACTTCGGAACCTGGGGCGGCCTGGGTGCCACCACATCGTCTTCGACCGACGTCTTTCCCAGTACGGCTACGTTCTCCTTTCGGCACGCCACCTTCACGAGCCCTTACTTGGCCCTCCAGTCGACTGAGTTGACGGACAACGCCGGGCATCGCCTCCAGGCGCTCACCAATCTCGACACTCAGTTGATCCACCGGTTCGACGTCCCGCCGTTTGTGAACAGCGCCGACCAATCAGGTGCGGTTCCATTCTTGGACGTGGACAACCGATACATCCTGGCCGGCGCCCAATACGATCCCGCGGTGCTGGCAGGCCTCAGTGCGGACCAGATCGCCGCGCAGCTCGCCGACTCGGCGAGTCCGGTCGCCCAGGCGGTGGATGCGTCAGCCAACACCCTCATCGCCGCCATCGACAAGATCCTGCATGACTCGCCCTCGAGCGGATAGCTGGGTACCGCCGAGGTGGGTGTGCCCCATCGCCATACTGCTGTCACTGGCAGGTTTTGGCGTATCGACCTACCTGACCATCGCCCACTTCACCAGCGCCGTGACCTTGGCCTGTCCCAACACCACGGTGATCAATTGCGAGAAGGTGACGTCCAGCCCGCAGTCCATACTGCTCGGTGTACCTGTCGCAGTTCTGGGCCTCGTCTTCTTCGGCGCCATGCTGGTCATGAACCGTCCGGCGGCCTGGCGCCGACCGAACAGTCCTCAGCGAGGCGCCCGCCTGGCAGCTTCGGCTCTGGGCGTCGGCTTTGCCGTGTACCTCATCTACACCGAGCTGTTCACCATCCATGCCATCTGTCTTTGGTGCACGAGCGCGCATATCCTCGCCTTTCTCACCTTCTTCGTCATCCTCTTCGGCGACTCCCTGGCCCGCTCGGACGCCGAACAAGCTTGGGCGGCCACCTCCACGTGAGTGACTGCCCCTACCACGGGGGGAGCCGAGCTTCGAACCGATCGTGGTGGCGGGCAAGGGGATAGAGTCCTCTCGTTTCGTCGTCGTCGGGGTCACCATGGACCAGGATTGGGAATCGATCTATCGCGACAATGTCGACCGCGTATACAGATTGATGTATTCGAGGGTGGGGAATCGCCCCGATGCCGAAGATCTCACCGCTGAGGTCTTCAAGGCCGCACTCCGCCCACTCCGCACGTCGGCCTCTCAGTCAGAGATTCGCGGTTATCTCCGCGTCACCGCTCAGACCGTGTTGGCGACCTACTGGAAGAGCAGGTATGGGGTCGAGGTGACCAAGCTCGAACCCGATACGGAGGCATTCTGGTTTGAAGCCTCGGGCGAAAGCGACGATGCTGAGCAACAGGTCGCAAAGATCCTTGCTGACCTTCCCGATCGCTACCGACGCATCCTGAAGCTCCGCTTTCTCGAGATGTTGTCCTTACGGGACGCCGCTCGAGCAATGGGAGTCAGCGTGGGAAATGCCAAAGTGCTCCAACATCGTGCCCTTCGATTGGCGGCAAAGCAGATAGAGGAGGTCTAGAAGTGACTAGGCGCCGTGTAGCCGCTTTTGTCGATGCTCTTGTCGGTAATCGCCGTCCAAAACCCTTTCGCGCCAGCAGAAAAGACAGCCGAACAATGCGGACCGCCATCGAGCTTCGCACTTCTCGCGAAGAAGATCTGGCGCCGACCTCCCAATTTGTCGATGAGCTGCATGGTCAACTGGCCCGGCAGCTCCACGGGGAACGGCACCTAGATGAAGATCCCTCTGCCGAGATGCGCCGGATCTCCCGCCGACGTTGGCTCGTCGAAGGAGCTGTCGCCGCTTCGGCGGCGGGATTGGCCGTGGCCATCGACCGAACGGTCTTCGGTGCGAGCCCCTCAACCGGCCAGTCGGCGCAGGGACAGCTCAGTCCTGACAACGGCAATTGGCGGACCGTCGCCCAGCGCGCCGCACTGGCAGCGGGAGTCGTCGCGCCATTCAGCACACCAACCACCGTCGGGTTCGTCGCCTCGGAGAACGGAGCATTGCAAGCCGTTTCGGGTGTGTGCACGCACCAGGGCTGCCTGCTCAACTACAACCAGGCTGCCCGTCGCCTGGACTGTCCGTGTCATCGCACCGCCTTTTCGCTCAGTGGCGAGGTGGTCTTCTCCCAACTCCCAACGCCTCCTCCGCCCCTCCCCCGCCTGTCGGTCCGCGACGACGGAGGCCAGGTGCAGGTCTACGTGCCGACGCTGACCTGACTCGGCCCTGCGCCGGCGAGCGTCGAGCGCCGGTGAGCCAGAGACCGCGGTTGGTCGGCGTCGTAACCGTCGGGGCTATCTCTAGTCATGGAGAGACTCACACTCAACAGGACCGAGGGACCCCCCCTCACATCGAACCTTGAACGGGTGCCCGTCGCCCGCAGCAAGCGAGACGAGCGGGCGCTGCACGTCGCCGTCGAGCTCTTGATGGTCGGCGTGGCCCTGGAGCGACGGGTGAAAACCCTGGCCCGGAGCCGATGGCCGCCCGGTGTAACCCCTCGACATATGTCTAAGTGACATGTCCGATTCCTGCCAGCCGTCCGGTAAGGAGGCCCCTCCCGGGACGGAGGGTCGTCGCCAGCAAGTGTCCTATCTGCGGCTCGTCGACGACGATACTTACGCAGACTGGGAAGCCGCCTACCTCGACAACGTGGACCGCCTCTATCGGCTCATGTACGCCAGAGTCGGAAACAAGCCCGACGCCGAGGACCTCACGGCAGAGGTGTTCAGAGCCGCTCTCGGGCCCTTGCGGATCAGCTCCTCCAAGGGTGAGGTGCGAGCTTATCTTCTGGCGACCGCTCACACGGTCTTGGCCTCGCATTGGCGTCGGCGCTACGGCCTGCAAATAACCACGATCGATCCCAGCACCGACATCGCCGCCCTGGACGAGGATGTCATCGGGACCGGGGACGACGGAGAGGCCGGGCGAAAAGCGACCAAGATCCTTGCCTCGCTACCCGAGCGTTACCGCCGCATACTCGAGCTCCGGTTCCTGGAGGCTTGCACCGTCAAAGAAGCCGCCCAAGCGATGGGCGTAACCGTCGGCAATGCCAAAGTGCTCCAGCATCGAGCCTTGCGCATGGCGGCGAGCATGGTGGAGGTGAACCAATGAGCACCCGCCGCGTGACAAGGTTCGTCGACGCACTGGTCTTCGATCGCCGCTCGGAGTCGTTCAGCGCCGATCCTGACGACATCGATACCCTCCGCACCGCCATCGCCCTACGGGCAGGGTCTGTTGGCTGCGGATCTCCCGACCAAGAATTCGTCGATCGCCTACATCGAGAACTGGCCCGGGAGATCCACGTGGCCGAAGCCGCGCCAGCCAAGCCGGCCCTGAGCCGCCGGTTTCGGCCCATCATGGCGGTAGCGGCAGCGGTAACGATCGTCGGAGCCACGGCGACAGCTACCGCCGCCGCGGACCGTGTCCTGGCCCGGCCCACCCACTCCTACGCCGCCCTTGCCGGGGTCCTCCGTACGGCGACCTTCCGCACTGCCGACGGACGGGCCATCGGACAGATAGTCGCCTATCGCGGCGATCCCTCGTGGGTGTTCATGAGCGTCCACGATCCTGCCATCGTCGGTTCGGTCCGATGCGAGGTCGAAATGAACGACGCCGTCGTGGCAACGGGGACCTTCGTCATCAACAACGGAGTTGGCGCATGGGCTCGGCCCGTCTCGACGGGCACCAGCCGTGTCCGGATAGCGACACTGGTCGCTCCCAGCGGATCGGTCTTGGCAACGGCTCGGTTCAGCGAGAACTGACCGCTCCCACGTTGTAACCCTCCTCGTATCAAGCAACTGACAAAAGATCTGAGGAGAAAACATGCGCCGTTCCCGAACAATCATCATCGGCCTCGCCATCGCCGCGGCAGTAGCGATCTCGGGCACCGCCGTCGCCCTGACCGGAGGGAGCCCAAAAAGCGGCGCCGCTGCCGCCAAGGCATCGGGCCCTAGCGTCACCCCAGCGCCCAACCCGGCGTCGGCCGGTGCTGCCACCGTCCATACCATCAGCGCCACCGTGAACGGGACGACCGAGACGGTCCTGGCCAACGGGAACGGGCTGCCCCTCTACTACTACAAGCCAGACACCGCAGCGACGTCCTTCGTGAGCGGTGGGCTCGCCGCCCTGTGGCCGCCTCTGGTTGCCAACAACCCCACGGTCACCGGCGCCAACGGGCTGATCTCCACGAATAGGGCGGTGCACGGTGGCCAAGTGTCCTACAACGGGCACTTCCTCTATACCTTCGTCGACGACAGTCCAGGACAGGTGACAGGCCAGGGCGTACAGAACTTCTTCGTGGCGACACCGGGCATCGCCGCCATTGGCTCGGCTCCGACTTCGACACCAAGCCCGGCATCGACGAGTGGTGGAGGGTCGGGCTACAGCTACACCGGCGGCTACTGATCCTCTCTCCCGGTCCTCCCCAGGCGCGCAGATGACCCAAACCCTCGGAGCCGTTGCCCCGCCCCAGGCGACTGCTCCGAGGGTGAGGCCTGCGCCCTCGGCCCACCGGTACCGGGTCATCCTCGTCATCATCGGCACGGCCGTCCTCATCACGATCGCGGTGACCAAGCGGGAGGCGCTGGCGATGTCCGCCGTCCAGCTGAGACACCTTCGCTGGCTTTGGGTCCCGATCGCCCTTTGGCTGGAGTGGGTCTCGATCTCCGCATTCGCCCGAATGCAGAACCGACTTCTCCGGGCCGGCGACGCCTCGATGGGTGCGAGTCCAATGCTTGCAACCGTGTACGCCGCCAACGCCTTGTCGACCTCACTGCCGTTGGGCGGGCCGGAGCTCGGCGCAGCCTTCACGTTCCGACGCTTCACTAAACAAGGCGTGGACGCGCCGTTGGCCGGTTGGGCCGTCATGGTGGGTGGGGTCATGTCCCCCTTGGCCGGGATCTTCGTCTTCATGGCAGGAGCACTGATCTCAGGCAATCATCTCCTGGCCCTTCTCGGCGTCCTGGCGGGCCTGGTGGGCATCGTCGCCGTCGTCGTCCTCCACACCGGGTGCCGGCATTCCCGGACCCGCAACGTCGTGGAGCCGGCCGCGGCCTGGGTGCTCAGGCGAGGACGGAGACTTCTGCGACGCCAAGCCGGCGATCCGCCCCAGGAAGTGCGGGCCTGGATGGAACGCCTCGCTTCGTTACGCCCCGCTCCTGCCGTCTGGCTGCGGGCGGGTGCCTCTTCGATGGTCAACTGGATTGCCGATGCCGGGGTGTTCGCCGTCAGCATCTACGCCGTAGGTGGGTCGGTTCCCTGGCGCCCATTGTTGCTGGTGTACGGATCGGGAGTGGTGATCCGTAGCCTCGGGATCACGCCGGGAGGCCTCGGCTTGGTCGAGGGCACTCTGTGCCTCGGTCTGGTGGGTGCAGGGGTACATGCCAACGTCGCCCTGGCGTCGGTGCTGTTCTACCGCCTGGTCAGCTTCTGGTTCGTGGCAGCAGCGGGCTGGATTGTCCTCCTGGCCCTCCGCCTCGACTCGCGCCGTAACCCCCTGCGTATTCCAACCCCGCAAAGCGATCGTCGCCACGCATTCGCGCCAGGAGGGACCGAGCAATGACCGAAGGAACAAAAATGACCCCGGGCCACCACATAAACGGATCCGGCTCGAACGGACTTCGACCCCTGCCCCATCCCGTGGCCATCGACGCCGTACTTCGGGCAACGGGGATCCTGGCACTCATGGGGATCGCCGTTGTTCATGTCGTGCAGTTGGTTCCGACGTTCCAAGCCACACCGCTTCTCGGGGTCTCCTTCGTGGCCCTGATCGTGGGTGCCGTGGCCGTGGGTACTCGGTTGCTGAGCAGCCGGACCTCGGCCATGGATCTGTGGCTGCCCGTGGCACTTCTGGGTGCAGCCGCCATCGGCGGCTATGTCTTCACGCGCCTCGTGAGCACGCCGCTCGACAACCAGGACGTCGGTAACTGGGCCTGCATGTTGGGCATGGGCGCTCTCTTCGTCGAAGCGTCACTCGTCGGCCTGAGCACATTTGCCATGTCGGGTCGTCTCAGGCGCCCAGCTTCGATCTCCAATCTCCCGGCCACCGTCGCTCTCGAAGCTGAGGGAATTCTCATACCCGTCCGAGCCAGCGGTTCGGAGGGGTGACCTGCGAAGCTGGAACCTGCCGCAACGTGGCGAGCGCGACGACCTTTGCCACGTTGCGGCCTGTTGGATGCTCTTCGTAGAAAGCTCGACGCGGCCGTCGGTGCCCGTAGGTGGGTCACGACAATCCTGCCATCGCTTTGGCCCGGTACGGGGTTCACTCAGGGGACGACGCCGCCACCAATGCGCTGAGTGAAACGTGGTAGCGGACACGGATGGAACTCGCGGCGTGGAGGCTTCAATACGTCGCCGGTGCCACTCGATATGTGAACCTGATAGTCATATTCCAGTACTGTGGCTGGCCCCGTGTCCACGACGCACGGCGAAAAGAACGAGCATCCTATGAGAACAGTCCGCCGAGACAAGATGCGCTCCTCTTCCGGGCCAAGGCGAACACAATCTCTCGAGTTGTATCTGAGACAAACGCGGGTCGTGGCGGTCATCGCCCTGGTGATACTCGCTGCCGCCGTAGTGTCCGATGCGACCGAGGAAGAGTATTGGGGACGGCATACCCTGCTCGCGGGCCTCGTCGCCAGTGTCATCGTGGTCATGTTGTCGGTGGCCGTCATCAATGAGGTTCTGGAACGACGACGGCGTCAGCGCTGGAGCGTCCTCGCACAGTACGCAATGTTCGAGCTGGTCCGAAACGCACGAATGGTTTGGCTGGGCCTGTTGGACGTTTCCGGGTTACTGCAGGTTGGCACGAATCAACGGACGTCCATCGATCTGAATGCTCAAATTGTGCGGGATACTGCTCGCCTGGCCGAGGCTCTCGGCAGGACGCTCCGTGACCACGACTCGCGTGCCGGCCTGCACGGAGAGATCGCCTTC
>Ga0307477_10003963_pt1 | contig 10871 bp, 6 predicted proteins | sample atmos_gasesECM2C_FD_203316 | JGI IMG/M metagenome (GOLD analysis project Ga0307477, IMG submission 203316) | Hardwood forest soil microbial communities from Morgan-Monroe State Forest, Indiana, United States - atmos_gasesECM2C_515 | ecosystem: Environmental > Terrestrial > Soil > Temperate... | reverse complement strand
TGTGAACCCCTCGAGGAGCGAATGCTCCTCAGCGTCAACGCGGCGACACTTTTGGCGCCCCGATTTGTGCCGGGCAACCAGTGGACTTACCTGGCCACGAACGCACAAGGGCAATCCGGCACCCTGACTCAGACCGTGATCGGACCGGCCACTTTCAATGGCATCTCCGCCACCGAAATCGATACCACCGTTTCGACTGGGAGCGCTGTCAGCCAGAATTACGAGGGTTTTGATGGTGCCGGCGACGCCGTGGTCTTCGGCAATATGGTAACCGGCACGAACACCACGCAAACCGACATCTACTCGCCGTACCGCGGGAGCTTCGTCGCCAACATGGTCGGTGGCGTCACCTACGACTTCACCAACACCGACACGCCGACTTCCACGATCGGTGGAACAACGACCACCGGCACCGTCAGCGACGAGGACCACAAGCTCACGCTGCTGTCGGAAACGCTGGCTCCCCTCACCGTTCCCGCCGGCACCTTCAATGTCTATCAGGGGCAGGAAGTTCAGACCACCACGACGCCGAACCCGAGCGGCCCACCCACGATCACCACCTCTACCACAAGCATCTGGTACGCCCCCGGACTCGGCATCGTGAAGATAGTATCGTCCGATGGCATTACCGATGTATTGACCCAATACAAAGTCGCGGGCGATCACCTGGTCTTTACGCAGCAACCCACCGATACCGATCCGGGCACAACGATCCAGCCTTCGATCACGGTCGCGGCGGAGAACAATTCGAACAATGTTGATACAACCGCCGGGGGATCGATCACAATCTCGCTGGGGACAGTTACCGGCACGGGCACGCTGAGCGGCACGTTGACCGAGCCGCTGGTGAACGGCGTGGCGACGTTCAGCGACCTGAAGATTGATTCCGGCGGAACATACACGCTGACCGCCAGCGACAGCGTGACGCCGCCAGTCTCCCCGGTCACCTCGAACCAATTCAATGTTTCCGGCACCGCGCTCACCTGGACGGGCGCCGGCGACGGGGTCAACTGGAGCGATCCGAAAAACTGGGACCAGAACGTCAAGCCCGTTAATGGCGATTCGCTGATTTTCCCCGCCGGCTCGCCACTGACGAGCAACAACGATATAGCCGGGCTTTCTATCAACTCAATCGATCTGCAAGGATCGGGATATGATCTGACCGGGAACGTCATCTCCCTGACCGGCGGCCTCACCTCCGAAGCCGGAAACAACACTTTCAACATCGATACCACGCTGGTCGGCTCGCCGACGTTGGACGACCAGACCGGAGATCTGACCATCGCGTCGGTCCTCAGCGGTGACGGGCTCACCGTGGCGGGCAATGGAATCTTCACCTTCGACCAGACCGATACCTACACCGGCGCAACGACGTTGTCAGCCGGCGTCACCATCGATGACAACGTTTTGACAGACGCATTCAGCACTGGGGCGCTGACCATCGGCGCTGGCGCGAGCGCGGTCACCATTGCCGATACGGGGAGCGGATCGGCCACCTTGGACAACGCCATCACATTCCAGGATGGCTCTACATTGGCCGTCGATCCGCAGGTGATCCTCGGCGGCACGGTCACCGTCAACGGGAAGGACACTGTCGATTCCATCAACCCCGGTGACCAGTTAACGCTCAACAGCAGCAAGCCGCTCGCGGGATCAGGCACCGTGACCATAGTCGGCGGCGGTAAGGTTCTGGTGCAGGATTCCCTGCCGGCAACCATCCAGTTCGTGGTGGTTTCGGGCGAACTGGACTTGGATGGAAACCTGCAGGGCGCGGTCAGCGATACCGGCCAAGTCACCGTCAAGGGAGGCACGGTTCAATTGCTTTCGAATCTGTCCGGGTTCGGCGGCATCGACGTCAAGACCGGGACACTCATCTCCAGCATTGACGCCAGTGCCTACGGCGGCACTGTCACCCTGGAGGCCAGCTATCCGCTGCCGACGCGTGTGGTGCTGACGCCTGGCAACAATGTCCTCGGAGTCGGCGATTTGGTGGTGGCGCCCTCCATCGCCACCGACGGAATCTATTTCCCGACGATCAACACCTCCGCGTCGCAGCAACTTGAGACGCTGACCAACCCCGTGACTTTCCAGAGCGGCGGCGGCCTGACGGTCACGGGTGCGGTGACATTCAGCAACGCGCCAACCCTCAGCGGTCCCGCCAGCTTGTTCACGTCGGCCAGCAGCGACCAACTCACGTTGAGCAGTGGAATTCAGGGGAGCGGGACGCTCACATTGGGAGGCCCCGGTACCGTCGAAGTCGACGGAACCGTTGCCGCCGAGGTGACCTTGAACGCCAACGACAGTGCGACCGGACTCCAGGCCAGCCCGACCAAGTTCAATCTAGGTGCAACCCTGATGGGCCCAGTTGGTGGCGCATCCCAGGTCGTTTCCGACTGCGCGCTCACTATTCTCCAAGAAATCTCCGGGTCAGGCGGGATCGAGCTGCAAGGCGGAACACTGAGAACCGCCGGGGCCTTGAAATACAGCGGCACGCTCACCATCGATTCATACTATTTTGGTTACGGTCAGAAAAACATCCCTGATGTGGTACTGACATCTGCCGCTTTTCCCTTGGGCATTGGTCCACTGCTGGTGCAGTCGCCGAATTTCAACGAGTTTGGTGGTGTAGTCGGCGCTCCGCTGCTCGACGCCTCGGCCCTCGCGCAAGGGGTGAACCTTAGCAATGCTATGATGCTCCAGAACAATGGCACACTGAAGACCGCTGGCGCTGTGACTTTCGCTGACACCGTCAGTGTCAGCGGGTCGGTCGCGCTTATTCCAGGCAATAGCGACGGTGACAACCTGGTGATTAAGAACGGCATCCAAGGGACCGGGACGCTAGAGTTTAACTTCGGCAATGTGACGGTGTCCGGGAGTGTTGCCGCCGGGGTGTCATTGCTGGATCAATCCGCTCCCATGGCCATGATGAGCTTGGCCGCGAATCTGTTAGGTGCGCTGGGGGGAATACCACAGGTGACCGTCAGTACTAACGGTGACACCAGTAGCATTCTCCAATTGATGCCGGGGCTGTCGGGGACAGGCGGGATCGACGTCGCGGCGGGGACGTTGCAGTCCGCCGTGACCACCACCTACAGTGGCACCATCACCCTGGAGCCAGTCCAGTTCAGCCTTGGGGGCGGCGGCCACTATTGGGTTAGCGCTCAGGTTGTGCTCGGGCCGTCGGTTGATCCTCTGGGAACGGGCCAGCTCATCCTGAATCCCGGGTCCAGCCCCAGCGGCAGCGGGATAGTCACACTCGACGCGTCGGCTGCTCCGCTGGGCCTGGCACTGAGCAATCCGGTGACGTTCCAGGGCTCGGGAGAAGTCGACACGCTTGGTTCTGTGACCTTCGCGGGATTGGCAACAATCGCTGTTCCGACTGCGTTCCTACGCACCACGAGCAGCAGTGCCGAGGCAGACTTCACCGGCGGCATTCAGGGGACAGGGACACTTATCCTCGGCGGCTTCGGCACAACCACTGTCACTGGGGACGTGGCCGCGGGCGTGGGTTTACAAGCCGGCCAAAGCTCGGCTGGAACATCGGGAATTGACACAAACTTACTGAACCTGGGCGCCAACCTGATGGGCGCGGCGGGTGCAAGCCAGGTGACCGAGCTGAACTCCACGCTCCATCTGCTCCGGAGCTTGGAGGGGACCGGCGGAATCGATATGCGGGGTGGGACGCTACAGTCGGACGGGCTTCCGTTCTACAGCGGAACCGTCACCCTGGAAGCCGGGAGTCCTAGTCCGGACGTGGTGCTTCTCTCCGGGGCAGCCCCATTGGGGACTGGCCCCCTGGCCATGGCAACCCCCAGGAATGCGTCGTTAAACCCGCCATTAATCGATGCCAGCGGGCTCCCACAGGGGGTGATATTGAACAACCCGCTGAATGTGCAGCCCGGCGCTGTGCTGAACATCGCTGGCTTAGTGAATTTCAGCGGCGTAATAACCGTCGTGAGCGCGGTCGGTTTCGCCGCGAGTGATGCTACCGACCAGCTTACCTTCAGCGGCACCTTGCAGGGCGTCGGATCGATCACCGTCGACGGACCCGGGACAACCACCATCACCACCACCGGCACGATCCCCGGAAGCATAGCGTTCTACACCGCTGACACCCTGACCGGAACATTGGAGATGGGCGCCAGCCTCTTCGGGGTAAGCGGCGGCCCAAACCAGGTGACTGTGTCGGCCGGCGTCGTCAGCCTGCTCAGTACCACCTCGGGGTCGGGTAACATCAGCGTTACCGGGGGAACGCTGATCAGCACCGGCGTAGCGGGCTACAACGGCGTCATCACGGTAAGCACCGGCGGCACCGTCAAAGACTACGACGGTGCCGACGCCATGGGACTGGGAACCGGCGAAATTGATCTCAACGGCGGCCTACTGCAAAACTCCACCGGTGGCGCGGCCGTCATCGGCAACCCCATCGTCGTCGGAGGCACATCCACCATCAGTGGCGGGACGAGGCTCAAGTTCTCCAACACATTCAACGCCTCAAACGGCCCGCTGAATCTGTTCGGCACCGTCGCCATAACCGGCGGCCTAACGGGCGGCGCTTCGCTCGTGCTCCAAGGGGATGCGCTCGAAGTCGCGGGCAGCAACCCCAATTTCACCGGTAACGTGGTGTGGATCAGCGGCATCGTTGACGTGACGCAAAGCAACGCCCTGGGCACCGGGTTGGTCCAGGCCAAGCTCGCGGCACAAGGTGTGCTCAATAGCGATGCCATCGGTGACCCTGTGCTGGAGAATCCTCTCGTGGTCCAGACTGGAACTCTAGTCCTGGAAGGCCAGTTCACATTCCCCAATGGCATAACCGTCGATTCCGGAGCGACCCTCGAAATCTCCGGCGCGGGCAGTCAGGTGGTGGACTCCGGACCGCTTTCGGGCGGCGGCACGATCGTGCTGGGCGGCGGAACGTTTTCGACGCCCGGCGGCAGTTCGGCGTTCACCGGCAGTGTGCAGTTCCAGGGAGGCACGCTCACGCCCAACCTCACCGTCACCGACGCGGGCGGCACATTTACCGGCTCGCCCTTCCCCGCCGCGGCATCGCTCAGCGCCCCCGGCGTATCAGCTACCGGCAGCCTGCAAGGCGTCACGCCGACGCTGACCTACTATGTTGGCACTTCGACAACGGCCACAGGTTCGACCACCGCCCCGGCGAACCCCGGAACATATACCGTTGTCGCGTCGTTCGCCGGGAGCGCCGACTACACGGCGGTGCAGAGCAGCCCGGTGACATTTGTCATCGCCCCGGCGCAAGACAAGCTGGTGTTTCTGGTGCAGCCTCACGATTCAAAAGCCGGCAAACTCGATCCGGTGATTGTTTTGATCGAGAACAGCAATGGTCAAATCGTGTTTTCGGATAATTCGCTTGTCACGCTCAGCGTGTATAGTGGGCCGGGCACGCTGGAAGGAAAGGTGAGTGTCATGGCGCACCACGGCGTTGTGATTTTCGATCACGTTTCGCTGGCTGCCGCCGGCACTTACATGCTTGAGGCGACCAGCGGCAACGACAAACCTGCGATTTCCCGCGGCTTTAGGATCCTTCCGCATAAGCATCATCGAATTCACTTCCACGATGTGGACGAGGTTCGATCTTGACCCACGGCAACCGCTAAACTCGGAGGCATTGCCGGCATGACGGAATTTCTGCTTCCGGCTGAGCCCGGCGTTCCGCGGTGTGCTCAGATCGGATCACGCCATGACATGGTGGAATTTGGGGTTCAAATCCCGCTGGCCGGTGGCTCGTTTCCCATCTTGAACCAGTTCAACGAGCGCGTTGGCCCGCGCGGATCTGGAGCAGCATTGGCTTGCGCGGATCCTTCTGCTCCATCGTGCGTTGGGACTGGATTACGAAGCCGGTATTGCGAAGTTCCGTCGCCACTTGGTCTGCCGTCAGCAGTCTGCGATACGGCGCGAACCACTCGCCATCCGACTTAAAGGCGTCGTCGTGGCCCGTCGGACTATCCACCTTGATCGACAGCACACCCAGAGGATCGATCCGATAGTTCCCTTTAATGATCAGCGCCGGATGTGAGATCATGGTCTCGATCAGGAAGAGACCATCTGGTTTGAGCAATCGACCAATGGCCGTCAACGCCTCGCGCCGATGCTCGTCACATACGAGGCAGTGCAGACAATGGCCGTCGATGACGAGATCGTAACGGTCCGGCTGCTCGGGCATGCTGCAGATGTCGGCGGCGTCAAATTGCACATTGAGTCCGCGCTGGGCGGCGTTCTGCCGCGCCATCTCCAGGGCGGTTTGAGACACGTCGATTCCGCGCACGGCCCATCCTCTGGCGGCCAGAAAGCAGCAGATCGGACCGCTCCCGCAACCGACTTCAAAGGCGGAAAGTCCGTGCAATACCCGGGGCATCCCGGCGAGCGATTCCTCCAGGAACGGCCGCATGACAAACCTGTCGAAGTTGGCCTCTGGGTCGGCTTGTTCGTCCCAGGACGTCTTCCCGGCTGCACGGAGCTTCTGGAAGACTTTCTCGTCGGCCTGGTAGGAGCGGCTCATTGGCTAATTGTGCTAAAATGGCGGGAGGAGAAGGGACACCAGCCATGAGCACCGCAACAACAATCCGCGTGTCAGGCCTCCGACGGCAGACAATCGACTCGCTCAAGTCTCAGGCGAAAGCCCAAGGCATGAGCGTCGAAGGGTACCTCAGGGAGCTTATCGAAACCGAAATGTCGATCAGCGAAATGGCCCGGCGAAAGACCATCGATGAAGTCTTTGCCCCGGCCCAAAAGCAATTCCGAGACAGCGGAAAGTCAGAGGAGGAGCTTGATCGGCTCGTAGACGCGGCTCGCACCGATAAACAGAACGGGGTCGCCAAGAAAAAGAAGCGTTGAGTGACGTCCTCTCCTTTTCGTGTTGTCATCGACACCAATACACTGCTGCGAGGAGTTCTCTCCGAGACGTCCGCAACTGCGAGGGTCCGTCGCGCAGCCGAGAGCCGCACGGTCATCCCGCTTCTGAGTAAGCCCGTACTTGACGAGTATCGGGCAGTTCTAAGCCACCCGAGCCTTCTCGAAAGGTTCTCCGCGCTTTCGACGAAGAATGTGGCATTCTTGATCCAGCGCCTTCTCTTTGTCGGCGAGTACGTGCGCTCTCCCCGCGCCCGATTCGAGTATTCGAGAGACCCGCTTGACGCCAAGTTCATCGAGCTTGCCATTGACCTCCAAGCGACACACATTTCGAGTGTAGATATCCGCCTGCGGAGGTCGCCGCACTCGCCGATCGTGGTTCCCCCTTAACCTGCGATCGACGCGATTGTGCGACATGCCAGCTTCAAGCCGACCAGTCACAGGCGGCCCGGCCGTTTGCCGATCGATTCGGCTCGAGGCCGAACCGTGGCGAGAACGACGGCGGCTGGGACGCCTCCATTTCGCATTGTATTGAGCGGCTTTTCAGGCCGCGTCATGGGTACTGGAGTCGAACCAGTAACTCTCGGTTTCACAGACCGATGCTCTGCCATTGAGCTAACCCTGTGGTCTTCGAATCGGCGCCGTATCGATGCTGTGGTCGGAACACGCCGGGTCAACGACGGACCCGGAGCGCCGCCAGCCGGCATTCGGTTCAAAGGCTGTTTCAGGCGTGAAACGTTCACGCCAAACGAAGATTATGAAACAAAAACGCCCCGGGAAGATCATCCCGGGGCAAATGCGTTCAACGTGCTAAGCATGCTTGCTATCTGTCCGGGCATGATCGCCATCGACCGTTAAAGTATGTGACGGTCCATATATTCACTTGCGGGCGATTAAGTTGTTTAGTTGTCGCCATAATCATCTCTCGCCTGGACCGCCTCGCATCATGTGTCCAAAGTGGCGGGGAATGTTATTCAAACCCTGAAGGTTGTCAACAAAAAAATTTCGTCCCGCGTGCAGAATTACGGCAGTGGAGCAGTTGAGAAGCCACAATCTTGGCGAATTGGCGAATCCGTTATACTTCCCAACGAATTAAATGCATTACATTGCGCCTATCCCGATTATCCTCGGCGTCATGGGGGCCATTGCCGGCCTGCTCTGGCTCGTTGCCGCCGGGTCGGAAGAAGATGGCGGACCACAAACGGGTCTATTCTTTTCATTCGGCAGGATTTACCTCATGTTCAGGGTTCTGAAGGCCCTGTTTGCCGATCCAATGAGCGTACTGCCAGCTTTTGGGATTCTGCTCGTTAGCGCGGCCCTCATTTGGCTGGGCGTCATCATGCTTTGATTTTGAAGTACCCCCCTGTCCCACCTGATCGCGGGAAACTCGTTCAAAAGCGTCATTGCGTAAGCGGAACAGCCGATATCGAGCAGGATCGACCGGCGATAACTCCGTCGAATTCTTAAGTCGCCCCTGTTGAAACTCGAGCGTCACCGAAGCGAAGATCTATGAGCAGGGGGGCTGAAAGCGATTGAAGCTCCAGGGCCCAACGAGGGCTCATCGTGTTCAACTTGCCGTACTTACGTCGTCGTGCATTGATCACCCCGGCGATGACATGTTGCTTTCCTTGACTTTGCCGATTTAATGGTTTAGAATTGAACTAATGGAACCCGGACGTAAAACTCGGCTGCGTGTCTTACGCGGGCACGACGATGCCAACCCGGGCCACTGGGCCGCGCTGGCGATGGTCAGGATCGTGCGGTCGTTCACGGACGAGCACACCCGAGTCGCGCGGGAGCACGACCTGAACCTTCCTCGTCTTGAGGTCCTGCTGTGTCTGCGGGCCGGCGAGGGAATCAGCCAGCAGGAATTATCCGAACGCCTGCTGGTGACCAAGGGAAACGTCTGCATGACGCTTCAAGCGATGGAAGCCGAAGGCCTGGTCGAGCGTCGCATCGACGCGGCGGACCAGCGAGTGCACCGCCTCTACCTCACCAATGCCGGGCGACAACGCCTGGCCAGGACCATGCCGGCCCTGGAAGCCCTGATGACCAGGATGCTGGGTGTTCTTTCCCCGGACGAACAGCGCACGCTGCGCAGGTTGCTGGGGCGGATCGAGGAGACTTTTGACGATATCTCCGATGAGTAAAATTTTTTAGGCAAATAGTTCTATTTTGAACGGTTCATAATAGAACTTATTTCTCTTTTTCAGGAGACTCACCATGACAACCCAATACAACGCGTCCTCTTATTCGCCCCCTCGCCGACCGCTCTCGAAGGGATTGAACATCACCTGCTGGGCGCTCCAGGGCCTGGCGGCCGCGGCTTTCCTCGCCGCCGGTGGAAGCAAGCTGGCCGCAGCGCCGCCAATGGTTGAGATGTTTGCCAAGATCGGGGCAGGTCAGTGGTTTCGATACCTGACCGGCGCCCTGGAGGTGATCGGCGCCGTTGCGCTGCCCGTCCCCCGCGCGGCCTTCTACGGGGCCTCGCTGCTGGCGGTCGTAATGGTCGGGGCGATCGTGACACACCTGGCGGTCCTGGGCGGAAGTCCAGTCCCGGCACTCGTGCTGCTGGTGATCGTCGGCACCGTCGCTTGGCTCAGGCGTCCAACGGCCAATTGAGGCGACTCAATCGTTAGTGAACTGTCAGACAAGGACAAGGAGATCGACATGTCATCCAACGATAAAAAACTGATCGCGGTGGTTGGTGCAACGGGGCAGCAGGGAGGCGGAGTTGTGCGTGCCCTGCAAACCGGCCGCGAATTCAAGGTGCGCGCCCTGACCCGCAATCCAGACCAGCATCGCAAGCTTGCCGACGAAGTCGTCAAAGCGGATCTGGACCGCCCGGAAACACTCGAAGCTGCATTCAAAGGTGCATATGGCGTCTTTCTCGTCACCAATTTTCGAGAAAAAGGTACCGACGAGCTCAAGCAGGCAGCGGCGGCGGTACGCGCTGCCAAGGATGCCGGTGTCAAACACTTTGTCTGGTCCACGCTGCCTGATGTAGAAGCGATCAGCGGCGGCAAGTTCGACGTTCCCCACTTTACCGGCAAGGCCAGGATTGATCGGATCGTGAAGGAAGCCGGGTTCCCGCATCATACGTTCGTCATCGCGCCCGGCTACTACCAGAACTTTCTGGGCCCTCTCGCTCCGCAAAAGCAGGCGGACGGATCCGTGGGCTGGGCGCTTCCGCTTGATCCCGATGTACGTTGCCTTCACATGGGCGACATTCGCGAACTTGGCAACATCGTTGCCGGAGCGTTCGCACATCCGGATGAGGCAGGCAATGGCGAGTATCGGCCGCTCGTAGGCGATTTTCTCACCTTCAGCGAAATCATCGAGACGCTCAAACGACAGGGTCACAAATTCTCATTCAAACGAATCCCGAAGGAGGTTTTCGCGACCTTCTTCCCTGGGGCGGCCGATATAGCAGAGATGATTGGTTACTGGGAAGCGCATACCTACCTGGGTTCGGATATGTCCGATCCAATTGCGCTCGCAAACAAAATAGCAGGGAAGCAACCGACCGAGTTCGCGGCATGGGCCCGAGAAAACTTCCCACTACAGGCTGCATAGCCCCAGCTCAAAGGAGACAGAAATGAATACCCCAATCCCGATATCGTCCATTCAGCAACTGTTCACCGACGCACGCACGCACCACGCCTGGAAGGACAAGCCTGTCGCGGATGGATTACTGCAAGAGATTTATGATCTGACCAAGTGGGGACCGACCAGCGCCAACTCCCTGCCCATGCGGGTGGTCTTCGTCAAGTCCAGGGCGGCAAAGGAGAAGCTCCTGCCGGCGGTGATCCCAGGCAACGTAGAACAGGTGCGGACGGCACCCGTGACTGCGATCATCGCTTACGACCAGAAGTTTTTCGATCAGTTACCCACTCTGTTTCCCGCTTACGACATGCGGCCTATGTTTGTCGCCAACCCCTCATTGAGCGAGCAGACGGCGTTTCGCAACAGTTCTTTACAGGGCGCCTATTTCATCCTCG
>Ga0307477_10003962_pt1 | contig 10871 bp, 9 predicted proteins | sample atmos_gasesECM2C_FD_203316 | JGI IMG/M metagenome (GOLD analysis project Ga0307477, IMG submission 203316) | Hardwood forest soil microbial communities from Morgan-Monroe State Forest, Indiana, United States - atmos_gasesECM2C_515 | ecosystem: Environmental > Terrestrial > Soil > Temperate... | reverse complement strand
GCACGGGTGGCTGATCTTCGCCATGCCACCGGCAGAGGCCGCAATTCATCCGACGGAGCTCGACTTTTCGCAAACTCACGCCGGAAAGCAGCTCTTGGGAGCGGTGCTCTATTTGATGTGCGACGATCTGAAGGCGGAGATCGCGTCGCTGCGCAGGAAAGACGTTGAATGCACCGAGGTCCAGGAAGCGCCATGGGGAAGCAGCACAACCATACCGCTGCCCAGCGGACGCTCCATCGGGCTGTACCAGCCAAGGCACGAGACTGCCTTGAATTTGAATTCGAAGTAGCGGCGATCTGGAATAATCGAAAGGCCCATGAAAGCCATTGCCGTGATTCCTGCGCGTCTGGCTTCGACGCGCCTGCCCCGCAAGATGCTGCGCGAGATCTCCGGGAAGCCGCTGATCGGAGTGGTGTATGAAGCGGTGCGATCGTCGCCACTGCTGGCCGACGTGATGATTGCCACGGACTCCGACGAGATCATGAGCGCCTGCCGCAAACATGGGTGGAGGGCACAGATGACCGCGTCCTCTCACAGAAGTGGGACCGAGCGCGTGCACGAGATTTCGGGCCACGAGGTGGCGGATGTTTACATCAACGTGCAGGGAGACGAACCGATGGTTCGGGCCGAGCAGATCGCTTCCCTACTACGTGTGATGGAGAATCCCGCGGCTCAGGTTGGCACGTTGATGACGCCGGCAGCAGCGGTCGATATCCCAAATCCGAATGCGGTCAAGGTAGTGACCGATCTAGTCGGCCGCGCTTTGTACTTTTCTCGCGCGACGATCCCGTTCGACCGCGACCAGACAAATCCGCGGTACTTCAAGCACCTCGGCCTCTACGCGTATCGCAAGGCTGCTCTGGACCGCTTCGTCACCCTACCGGAGTCCTCCCTCGAGAAAAGCGAACGCCTGGAGCAGCTTCGATTTCTGGAGAATGGAATGTCGATTTTTTGCGGGGAGACGCCGTATGACTGTGTTGGGGTTGACACCGAGGAAGATCTGCAGAGGGCGATCAACATCCTGATGAAGCGGTGAACCGCCTATTGCTTGCCCTCGTCCGCTAGGCGTTGCCGGAGTTTCTCACGCGCGCTCTCGGCAAGCTTGCGGCAGGCCCCTGAATCTATAAAGGGATCAGGCTTCACGCCTTTCTCCCGTAGGGCCAGACGATCCCAAAATCCTGAAACTTCCGGGTGCGCGGTGATCAGAAGATCGCAGGGCATGGCCTCAAAGAAGGCGAAACTCTTTTCGAAGTCCTGGATTGCCTGCGGATACTCGCGGCTGTTCGTGAATCGGAAGCCGGGAGCCGAGATCGGATTCAGGCTATCGGCGTAGACCATGTCGTAACACACCGATCCTTCGCAGGCTTTCCACGTCCAACTCGTTCCGCCCGGAGTATGGCCCGGCGTCAGGTGCGGCGTTATCGTGATCTCGCCGACGTGAAGACTTTCGCCATCGCGGAATGTGCTTACGTTCCTGACCGCGGCAATCGGAATTAGGGTCCCGTATTGCGGGTCTCCTTTTCCGACTCCGCCTTTTTCCAGCACCTCCGCACTCCACTCGCTGGCCGCCACCCGAGCGCCGCTTCTGCGCTGCAGGTCCGAGATGCCACCCGCGTGGTCGAAGTGCACGTGCGAGTTCACAATCAGCTTCACGTCTTCAATGCGAAAGCCGAGCAACCGGATATTGTCGGCGATAAGTCCGGCTGATTCCGGCAGATCGCCGTCAATCAGCACATGCCCAGCCCGCGAAGTGATCAGGATGGAACTCAGTCCATGGGTCCCCACGTAATAGGTATTGCCGAAGATGAGGAAAGGAGGCTGCGCCTTATTCAAGGTAATGCAGTTCGCGCACGATGCCGCCTTCTGCCCCAAAGCCACGCCGCAACAGATCACGGCAAGGAGGCAAGCAACCCCGTGCTTTATTCGCCTACAACTCATAGATGCGGCTTGCGCTCTGAGACTTGCTCCAAGATTCCGCGGCGGCGAGTCGCCTGGAAATCGACGGATGGGAGTGGAAGAACCACTCAACCCATTTCGAAGGCAGGCGCTCCGCCAGGTTCTGCTCGGCCAGTTTGTTCATCGAAGAGACGAACGGTTCGACGCTGGCGATCGATTCAAAGGCGTAGCGGTCGGCCTGGCGCTCGTTGTAGCGCGAGTAGGCGTTGAGCGCGGGCATCAGCACCAGGGAGAGCACGACCGAAACCAGCGCCAGCAGCGGCAAGTTGGCGAAGTCGGACAACTCCTCGAACATGTGGTGGTCAACGGCGTAGTGCAGGGTCCAATTCGCCGCCCAGAATCCGACGAAGGTGATGACGGCCTGCACGAAGATGCTCTTCAAGATATGACGGTGGACCTGATGGCCGAGTTCGTGGGCGAGTACGGCTTCTATCTCGTCGGGCGTGTAGTTGTCGAGCAAGGTGTCGGCGAGAATGATTCTTCGCGTGCTGCCCAGGCCGGTGAGGGCGGCGTTGGCCTTCCTGCTCTTCTCCGACAATTTCCAGCGATATACGCCGCGGACGTGCGTGCCGGCGCGCTGGCTGAGCATGATCAAGCGACGGCGCAAATCTTCGTCCTCGAGCGGTTCGAATTTGTAGAAGATCGGGAACAGGAGAACCGGGGCAAGTTGCGCGAGCAGGATGAACAATCCCATGAACAGGGCCCAAGCCAGGAGCCACCAGTTTTGCGGCCATTGCCTGATCGTGAGATACAACAACTCGATCACTATGGTGCCCAGAACCAAGCCGACCAGGAATCCCTTAGCATCGTCCCACAACCAGGAACCGAACCTCTGGTTGGAGAGCTTGTAGCCGCGCTCCACGCGAAATCCGTAGTAGTCCAGGCCGATGCCGAGCACCTTGCTGATGCCGAGCAACAGCACAATGTACATGAACAGGGACAACGAATAATTCTGGAATCCCATGCGATAGGCCAAATCGCGCAGGGAACCGCACCACCCCGTCTCGAGCAGCACGATGAGGAACACGAGACCGACGGCGAAGTCGGCGATGCCAAGCCAACGCCGAATGCGGTTGTAGCGGCGTGCCTCTGGCGAATCGCTCTGGGCCGGATTGGGTGCGGACGGCATCTCCACTTGATTATCTCCTACATCAGGCGCTGCTTCTCACAAATTGCTCGCCGGTCACAAGTAATTCGTGCACCAGTTCCTTCGATGAGGCTTCGGTGTAGAGGCGTAGCAAGCGCTCGGTTCCCGATGCGCGGAACAGCGCCCAGGCTTCGGCGCCATTGCCGTTCGTCGGCGCATCGAGAAAGAATTTGACCCCGTCCATGTACTCCTTCTTGAGCACTTTGTACTTGCCGAGACTCTGTGTGCTTTCGGAGCGGGCGCGCTGGATTGCCTTTTGCTTCATCTCGTCCGGAATGTGCAAGTCTCGCCGGCCGTAGTAGTGCGGGCCAAATTCGCGCTGCAGATCGGCGACAAGTTGCCCCAGCGGCTTGCCTTCCTCTGCCATTGCATTGGCCAGCAAGAGACAGTTCAAAACGCCGTCACGCTCGGGGAGGAAACGCGAATATCCAATGCCGCCGGACTCTTCGCCACCCATCAGGATTTCGCGCTCCATCATGAGGTCGGCGACGTACTTGAAGCCGATGGAGGTCTCGTGCAGCTTGCGTCCGTATTTTGCGGCGATGCGGTCGATCATGCGGGTCGTATTGAAAGCGCGGACTACATCACCGGGCCACTTCTTGCGCTCGATCAGCCAGTGCAGCAGCACGCAGAAAATCTTATGGGAATCGACGAAGCTGCCGTCTTCGGCGACGGCCCCGATGCGGTCGGCGTCGCCGTCGGTCGCAAGCCCCGCATCGCACTTCTCGCGCACGACAGTCTCCTGCAGCATGGCAACATGTGGCTCAATCGGCTCGGGATTGATGCCGGGGAAGAGCGGATTCAATTCTTGACGGATCGCGACGCAGTTCACTCCACGGTCGGCAAAGATTCCCGTCAGAACGCCGCGTCCCGAGCCATACATCGCGTCAACGGCGAACTTGAATTTCGTTTTCGCGATCAGGTCCATGTCGGCGAAGGCGCAGACGGCTTTCGCGTATTCCTTCTTCAGATCGACTTCTTCGATCTTCGCCTTCGTTCCTTTGGGTGCCGCTCCGGCAGCGAGTTCGCCTTCGATCTTCTTCATGATCGCCGGAGTGGCCGAGCCGCCGAAATTACCTTTGAACTTCACTCCGTTCCAGTTCCAGGGATTGTGGCTGGAGGTGACCATCACACCTCCGGCTGCGCTTTGATACTTCACCGCGTAGGAAACGGCGGGAGTAGGAGTGTAGTCATTCGCCAGCTTAACCGGAATGCCAGCTTCGGCGAGTACTTCAGCGACGATCTGCGCGGCGCGGGGAGAGGCGAAACGAGCATCGTACCCGATGATGACACCCCGCTGCGGATCCTGATTCTTCAACACGTAGCCGGCAATCGCGCCCGCGACACGGCGGACGTTGTCGAAGGTGAAGTCGTCAGCGATGAGGCCGCGCCAGCCGTCGGTGCCGAATTTGATTTCTTGCGTCATTAGATCTTTTGAGATGTCAGTGGTCAGTATGACGACTGGCGGTTCTCTGCGGCCTCTGCGGGTTTTCTCAGCCAACTCGGCGGTTAAAACTTCAACCGCCGAGTTCGCTGAGAACTGCCGCAGGGGGCACAGAGAAACCCGCCGAGCCTGACTTTTTCACACTGCCCATGAGCCACGACTTCACGTCAGTTTCATCAACTTTTTTTCGTCCAAATATTTCACTACCTTGCCCACATCCTGCGCGTGCTGGCGCGTCGTGATCAACAAGGCGTCCGGTGTTTCTACTACCACCACGTCACTTACACCCACCGCTGCCACGAATTTGCCAGGGGCATGCACGTAGTTGCCGCGGGCGTTCAGAACAAAGGTGCCAGCGGCGTCGATCAAGTTGCCTTCCGGCGGAGTGCTCTTCGCCGTGTGATGTTCGTGCAGAGCGGTCCAGGAACCGAGGTCGTTCCACCCGAAGTCCGCTGGAAGACAGAATATATTGCTGGCTTGTTCGCCCTTGGCGGAGCGCGGCTCGAGTACGGCGTAGTCGACACTGATGTTTTCGCACTTTGGGTAGAGCTTGCGGAACGTGGCGGCGAATTTGGAAGTACCGAACTTGGAAGCGATCTCTTCGAGGATCGGCGCAGTCTTGGGCAGGTGCTCACGCAGGGCGTCGGCCAGGGTTCGCGCGCTCCACAGGAACATTCCGCTATTCCAGAAGTAGTTCCCCGCTGCGACAAACTCGGCGGCCGTGTCGGCGTTCGGCTTTTCGGTAAAACGGCGCACGCAGAGCGCATCACTCTGGTAGAGGCCGCCGGCTTCGATGTATCCATAGCCGGTTTCGGCGCGAGTCGGCCGAACACCGAGGACCACTATGTTGGCTCCCGCGGCTGCGACTTCGATCCCACGTTCCAGTGTCTCGCGGTATCGCTTCTCGTCGGCGATCACGTGGTCAGAGGGGAACAGCCCGATTACCGCATCAGGACTTTCACGCAGGAGTAAGAACGCGGCCAATCCGATCGCAGGAGCGGTATTGCGTCCGACCGGCTCGGCTAACACCTGGGTTTTCGGCAGCTTGGGAAGTTGTTTGACGATCGCGAGGCGGAGATCGTCGTTGGTGATGACCCAGAATCTCTTTGACGGAGCCAGCGGCAAGAGGCGCGCGACCGTTTGCTGGATCATGGTCTGCTTGCCGTCGAGCGCGAGCAGTTGTTTGGCACGGTTCTTGCGACTCAGCGGCCAGAAGCGCGTGCCGCGGCCACCCGCGAGAATCACGGGATAGAAGTTGGGGTTCTTGCTCATGCTTGCGATTTCAGATTGCAGATCTCAGATTGCAGATTGATTCTCGTCGTTAACGTTTTCGCAGCTTCTAATCTGAAATCTAAAATCTGCAATCTGAAATATCCTTACATTCTTGTTTCCGGCTCGGGCAGTGCTGTTCCAGGCACATAGGCTCGGAGGAATTCCACGGCCCATTGCGGTCGCACGCCAAAATCCCCCACAGATGCGGGAATTACGACGGCGTCGCCTTTCGCCAGAGTGACGGGCTCAAATCCCGGGGCTTCGATGACTCCGCAGCCCTCGACGGCAACCAGAATCTGCGCCGAACTTTTTCCAGAATTATCGCGAGCTGCTAGTTGCAGCGGATCTTTCGCTTCGAACATCTCGACCACGAAGTAAGGAGCTTCGACCAGAGGTGCACGACGCGTTTTGCTGCTGATCTGCTCGGGTACGGGCCGCAGCACCTTTCCCGACTTCACGTTTTCTTTCACGGCGGCCATGCCGTCTTTCAGGTGCAGCTCCCGCGGACGGCCGTAATCATAGAGACGATACGTTATGTCCGACTGCTGTTGGGTTTCGACGATGATCGACCCCGGACCTAACGTGTGGACGGTACCTCCGGCGACGTAGATCATGTCTCCCGCATAAACGTTGATCCAGTTGAGCACTTCCTCGGCGCGGTTCTGATGAATCGCTTCTTCCAGCTTCGCCGCAGTGACGCCTGGCTTGAGTCCCAGCGCAATCTGTGCGCCCGGCTTGGCGTGCGCCACGTACCAGCACTCGGTCTTACCCCATGGCTGGCCGACGCGAAGGGCTTGCGCGTCATCCGGATGCACCTGAACCGAGAGTTTCTCGTGGGGAAACAGAAACTTCAAGAGCAGGGGGAACCGCTTCGGATCGCGCGCCGCATCGCCCACCAAGTCGCACTGATATTGCTCGCTCAGTTGGGCCAGCGATTTGCCTTTGAGCGGACCATTGGCAACTTTGCAGTCGTCGCCGGTCAGCCAGGATTCTCCGATCTTCTGCTCGAACCGGTGGTTAGGATAGATCGGGGACAAGTCCTGCGTCCCCCAGGGACGAGGATCGAATCCCGGCTGCATCAAGAGTGGATACAGATTTCCCATGTGAAAACTTGCGCCCACAAAAAAGGCCGCTCACCAACAGAACGGCCTGCGCCCAGTCAGATCAGGAATCTTCTCCGTGCCCCTGTGTCCTCTGTGGTTTGTGTTTTAGAAACCTTCACCACCGAGGGCACGGAGGAATACGGAGGAAAAACTACAACGCTGCGAAGAACTTCCGCATGCGCTCGCGACCGCGATCCAATTCGGCCTTCGAGGTCGCATACGAGACGCGGATGTGATCAGTCGTGCCAAATCCCTCCCCCGGAACGGTGGCAACGTGCGCTTCGCGCAGCAGCCTTCCGGCCACATCAGATGCAGATTTCAGGCCTCCGCGACCGAAAAATGACGAAATATTCGGATAGGCATAGAACGCGCCCTCCGGCTTGGTGCAGGTTACGCCCGGAATCGAGCGCAACCCGTTCACTACGTGATCGCGAAGCTGTATGTACTCCCGGCGCATCTGCTCGACGCACTCCTGCGGTCCCTTGAGCGCGGCGACCGCAGCTTTCTGCACAATCGACGTCGGATTCGAAGTCGACTGGCTCTGCAGCTTGGCCATGGCGCTGGTGACTGCCACCGGAGCCATCGCATAGCCCAGGCGCCACCCGGTCATGGCGTAGGTCTTCGAGAGCGAACCGAGGACGACGAAGCGTTCCTTGTACTCGCGCAGCGAGCCCACCGAGAAATTCTTGCCGCTATAGTTTAGGTAAACGTAGCATTCGTCGGAGAGCACCCAGATGCCGCGCTGGTGCGCGAGACGAATCACTTCGGTCATATCTTCGGGCTTCATGACCGCGCCCGATGGATTCGAGGGCGAGTTCAGGATGATGACCTTCGTCCGCGGTGTGATCAGATGGGCGACCATCTCGGCGGTGACGCGGAATCCCTGCGCCTCGTCGGATTGCAGCAGGACGCAGTTCCCGCCCGCATAGCGAATGATGTCTTTGAAGGACACCCAGTACGGAACGGGCAGAATAACTTCATCGCCGTGATCGACCAGAACTTGAATGGCATTAAAAAGTGCGTGCTTGCCGCCGACGGAGGCGATGATCTCTTCGCGGCGATAATCGGAATCAAAATCGACATTATGACGGTGTGCAATCGCGTCGCGCAATTCGGCTGTGCCGGCGACGGCTGTGTACTTGGTGAAGTTCGCTTCAATGGCTGCAATAGCCGCTTCCTTGATGTGCTGCGGCGTGGAGAAATGCGGCTCGCCGGCGCCGAAATCGACGACGTCGATGCCTTGCGTGCGAAGTTTATCCGCCTCCGCGACGACCGCCATCGTGGCGGAAGGTTCGATCCGGTTGATCCTATCCGTGAGTTTTACCGCTTCCATGGTTGCCGTGGTCATGCTTTTTTCTTCCTTCTCCTGGGCACTTCAACGAGTTGCGTCTCGCCCAGCTTGTAGGCCGGGTCCAGTTTCTCGCGCAACTTCTGTTCGACAATTTCCGGGACGAGTCCCTTCACGGGACCCCCAGCTTGCGCCACTTCCCGCACCAGCCGCGAACTCACGTAGGAGTACTTGACGGCCGGCATCATAAAAACCGTTTCCAGCGTAGGCTCCAGGTTGCGGTTCATGAATGCCATCTGGAGCTCATATTCGTAGTCGCTGATAGCCCGAATCCCGCGCAGGACGCACATCGCGTCAATCGATTTCGCGTATTCGACCATCAGTCCGTCAAAAGTGTCGATCCGGACGTTGCTCAGATCGGCGGTCAACTCACGCAGCATCTCCCGGCGCTCGGCTACGCTGAACATCGGGATCTTCTCCGAGTTCCGGAGGATGGCGACGACCAACTCCTCAAAAATCTTGGCGCCTCGCTGAATCAGGTCGAGGTGCCCGTTCGTGGGCGGATCAAAGGAACCCGGGTAAATGGCCGTGCCTTTATTCAATCATCCTCGGTCGAAGACCGCCCGCCTGGCTGCGCGAGCAGCAGTGCAGCGACTTAGAGATTCTATGCGGGTGAGAGCGGACATGGCAATGGAATGTGGGACGCGGACATCCCTGCAGGTGTAGCCCCGGAGTAGGTGTAGCCCCGGACGCCCTCGTCCGGGGTTGCGTCGCAAAGCGACGCAATAAAACGGCTGGTGATGAAACATAGTGTCGTGTTCACTCAGGCGGCTTGCACGCTCCCCTTCGCTGCGCTCATGGTCGCGGGGCGGACGAGGCGTCCGCCCCTACACAAGACCGGAAGGGAGGCCCGGGCGCGACCCACGGATGAGCCGCGCCCGGTGCAACAAAACTTAACGCCTGGCCGCGACAATAGGGGCCTTGGGTGTATCGGTCGCCACCGGCATTGTGGTCACTCGGCCCGTTGGGGCTGTGGTCGCCGCAGCGGCGGCCGGTTGCGCTGGAGCAGCGATCAATCCCAGCGCCTTTCGCACTTCGGTGTCCAACTTGGCCATGACGTCTTTGTTGTCCTTGAGGAACTGACGGGCATTTTCGCGTCCCTGGCCGATGCGCTCGCTCTTGTAGCTGAACCACGATCCCGACTTTTCAAGGATGTTGTTATTGACCGCCAAGTCGAGCAGGTCGCCTTCGCGCGAAATGCCTTCCCCATAGAGAATATCGAACTCAGCCTCACGGAATGGGGCGGCGACTTTGTTCTTCACGACTTTGACCTTCGTGCGCGAGCCGGTAACGACGTCGCCTTCTTTGATGGCGGCGATGCGCCGGATATCGACGCGGACCGACGAGTAGAACTTGAGAGCACGGCCGCCGGTGGTGGTCTCGGGATTGCCGAACATTACGCCGATCTTTTCGCGAATCTGGTTGATAAAGATCAGGCAGGTGCGCGACTTGGAAACCGTGCCGGTCAGCTTGCGGAGGGCTTGCGACATCAGGCGCGCCTGCAGGCCCATGTGGCTGTCGCCCATCTCGCCATCGAGTTCGGCCTTGGGGACGAGCGCTGCAACCGAGTCGACCACCAGCACGTCGATGGCGTTGGACCGCACCAGCGCCTCGGTGATTTCCAGCGCCTGCTCGCCATAGTCGGGCTGCGAAACCAGCAGGTTGTCGACGTCCACGCCGAGTTTCTTGGCATAGGCTGGATCGAGCGCGTGTTCGGCGTCGACGAACGCAGCCATGCCGCCGGTCTTCTGCGCTTCCGCGATGACCTGTAAAGTGATGGTCGTCTTGCCCGACGATTCCGGTCCGAACACTTCCACCACGCGGCCGCGGGGAAATCCGCCGACACCCAGGGCGACGTCGAATGAGATGGAGCCCGTCGAGATCACCGCGATCGGGACAATGGCTTCCTTCGACCCCAACCGCATGATCGATCCTTTGCCGAACTGCTTTTCGATTTGAGATACCGCCAACTCGATCGCCTTGCCCCGCTCGTCTGCCATAGAAGTGGCTCCTTTGAAGAGTGCGAAATATTAGTGCTGTCTAAGTTTGGTCGGATTATACATAGGAATGGAAGCGAAGAAAAGGCGAATCAAGAAGATTACTGTGGAAAGCGTCCCAGAATGGGCCTCCCGCAAAAGGGCTTTCGCTCCCACTTTCGGCTTTGTCATCCTGAGGCCCGCGCTCTTTGCGGGCCGAAGGACCTCTGTAATCGCCGGCAGCACTAGCGCTGCCAGCAACTGCAAAGGTTCTTCGCTTCGCTCAGAATGACAAGCCGGGATTATCTTTGCAGCAAGTCCACGGGCGCGGTCACATCATGCACCCGGAAGTATTTCGCAAGCGCCGGATACTTTCTCGCCACCGCTTCATACATCGCATACGCCACATTGCGATAAGAAACATGTCCCGCCGGCGTCGTGCGTAGCTCAGAAATATAGACTGCCTCAGCGAAGTCCATCTTGAAGAGAGCCCGTTTACGGAACGCCAGCGGGATCGCATATTGCGAGTTTTCTTCGGCCTCGGAGTTCTTGCCTGCGCCTAGCGCAGACAGCGTCTGCACAGCCGTTTGCACGCGGCGCATGGCCGTATCGAAGCGGCCGCGGA
>Ga0307477_10003961_pt1 | contig 10873 bp, 10 predicted proteins | sample atmos_gasesECM2C_FD_203316 | JGI IMG/M metagenome (GOLD analysis project Ga0307477, IMG submission 203316) | Hardwood forest soil microbial communities from Morgan-Monroe State Forest, Indiana, United States - atmos_gasesECM2C_515 | ecosystem: Environmental > Terrestrial > Soil > Temperate... | reverse complement strand
ACGGTAGCAGCAAATCTGCTGGTGCGCGCCGGCGTGGGACGGCTCCGGATAATCGACCGCGATTTCGTCGAGCCATCGAACCTGCAAAGGCAGAGTCTTTTTGATGAGGCTGACGCGCACGCGGCTCTGCCCAAAGCAATTGCCGCCGAACGCCATCTTCGCACTATCAATTCAGGAATATGCATTGAAGGAGTCGTCCAGGATCTGACGTCGAAAAACGCCCTCGAGCTTCTTTCGGGATTTTCCGTCATCCTCGACGGTACCGATAATTTCGAAACTCGATTGCTGATGAACGACGCTGCCCTCTCGCTCAACATTCCTTGGATCTACGCTGCTGCAGTCGGCAGCTATGGCGTCACCATGACGATTCGCCCTGGCCATACTGCCTGCCTGGCATGCCTGCTCGATGAGAGACATAAATCTGCAGTAGTTAAGGGCGAGGCCACTTGCGATACCGCCGGCATACTCAATAGCGCTGCCGGGGTAATCGCCGCCATTGAAGTAACGGAAGCGATGAAAATTCTCGCCGGGAAAGGGGAGGCGCTGCACAATCGCGTGGTCTCCAGCGACGTTTGGAGCGGCAGATTTCAATCCGTGCGCGTGGAACGCAATTCGGATTGCCGCGCTTGCGCCCGTCGCGTTCTTTCCTATCTCGAAGGAGAGGCGCAGCCGCACATCACCATGTGCGGCCGTGATTCAGTGCAGATCCACGAGCGCGGTCGCGCGCTCGACCTTGGTGACCTTAGCCGCCGGCTCGCCAACGCCTCCGCGGCTGAGGTGCGCAACAACGAATTCCTGCTTCGCTTCCGGGTTCCGCCCTACGAAATGACAGTCTTCGCGGACGGTCGCGCCATCATCAAGGGCACACAGGATCCGGCAATCGCGCGCTCGCTCTATGCGCGGTATATCAGTGCCTGATCAATTGAAATTGATTCCAAAGCAAGGCTAGCCGACAAACCGGCGCGCGGCAGATTGCCGCATCACAGCACGATCGATGTTTTCACGGCAATTCATCAGTGTCAGAAGCGTGCTTAGTATGCGCGCCTTGATTTCATCGGACATGGGATAGCCGCTGGTCGCTGTGCGGACCAATGTTTCGCCGCGGCCGGCGATTTTCTGCATGAATTCATTGTGGCGTTCGTGGCTATTTTTCCCCAGTGCCGACTCTCGGCGCATTTCGGCGCATTCCTGCTCGATAAATAATGTGAAATGAAGGATGCACATATGTTCAGCCGCAAGCCCCCCCGGGACTCCAATCTTGCAGCCTTTTGCGGTACAGATTTCTGGCACAGGCACACCCATTCAAGAGCCTCTGTCTTTTAGCATCTTCCTCCGGCTAATGCCAGTGACCGCATCCAGCTTGTTTCCATCCAGATAGCGGCAGACGCACTGCTTCACTCAGCGAATCCTGCGCCGACAGCGTGACAATCCTTGCCTATAGATTACGCATCTAATCGATTGGGAGCAGTACAAAGGTGATACATGATCAAAAAAATGATTCGGAGTCTTGTAGGCAATTTTCTTTCGTTTTTATTCTCGCTCATCGCTGTACTCAGCATGGGGAGTGCTTTGTCCGCCGCAACGCGCTTGAAATCCCAGGCTCCGGCGGACCCGGCACAGCACCAAGCCTGGCTCACCGAGCAAGTGCGTCACAAGTTGGCAATGATCCCGTGGTATTCCGTCTTCGACAATCTTGCCTATCAGGTTGACGGTGACACGGTCACGCTTTTGGGCCAAGTCCGGCGGCCGGTGATAAAGAACGAAGCAGAATCATCGGTGAAACACATCGAAGGGGTAACGAAGGTAGTCAATCAGATCGAGGTCCTGCCTCCTTCGCCGTTTGATGACCAAGTCCGCCGACAGGAGTTCCGCTCGATTTACTCCTTCGGCCCGCTACAGCCCTACGGGTTGGGAGTGAATCCCGCTATTCACATCATCGTAAAGGGCGGCAACGTCACACTTGAGGGAGTGGTGAGAACCCAGTCGGATAAAGACGCCGCGAACATTCGAGCCCGCAGAGTCCCAGGGGTTTTTGAGGTCACGAATAACCTCCGCGTCCTGAAGTCCAGCTAATAAAAAAGAGGCGAGACGCTTTCGGTCGTCTCGCTTCTTTTGAATTTCACTAGTGAGGATCAGGGCTTTACGCTCAGCCCACCGGGTGCAGTAGGCGTCTGCGGACTCGGCTCACCAGTCTTGAATTCCGTCCACGGCCCCGCGATCATATCGTGCAAAATGGGAGCCATCCACTTGTGCTCTGGATGCGCGCGGAAAAATTGCGCGGCATTGAAATTTGAACCGCAGGGATGTCCCATCCTAGCGAAAAAGCTCATGTCTTTCGTCATGCGGCTGTCGGTTACTTTTCCCTGAACTGCGCCCGAGGGTTCATAGGGTATTGAGCCGAAATTCGGATCATCCATTAAGTCAACGTCTCCGTGCCCGCAGAGTGTCCTCCGGCTGGGTTCTGTCTTCTTGGTATAGGTATCAAAATGATCGGAGATGAAAGCCTCGGCAAGCGCTGCATCAATGTTTCCTTTGCTGGGCTTCATCAACTGCTCCCAACGGGCGCGCCGCGCATTCGGCGAGGAGGCGACATTCGTGGGATCAAAAGTGGTGTCTTCCTTCATCACTTCGGGATCGCTCGGAAAATTCGAGCCCACAAAGTATCCGTCCCTGGTGCGATAAAGTTTTGTCCTCTTCAAGCCAAGCTCGAATTGCGCGATCTCGCCGGTCTTGCGGTCACCCAGTAACCAGTCGTTTGCATAGCCGCCATTGTTTCCGTCGAGCATGATCTTCACGTAATCATCAATTGAGCCGGCGTATTGCATCGCTTTTCGAGCGCGGGCAAATTCCGGTTTGCCGTTGGGATCCCACCCGCGAAAACTCGAGATAGTTGTTTCCGTGATCATCAAACCGTCTGCGTTAACTCCGAAATCGTCGTCGCTCGCGATCACTCCCGGAAATCCATCCATCAACATGCGGTATCCCTGCTCCGGAACGATGTCGAAAATAATTTGCCAGCGCTCTCCATTCGCGTAATTCGTCCAGTTGTTGTGGGCCATCACGATCTGGTGATCCTTCGTCCAGCTCCCGGTAGCGACGAATGCGCTGCAATGCTCAGGAGCGTGCAGCTTCGGCGCTCCCGCGGCTTTGGTCTGCTCGTTCAGCCACGGCACGTAATATCCGGGCAGCTCCTCAAATGCGTTCATGGCCACGATGTCATCGCGGTCGAGCTTCACTTTGCGCGCGTGGATTCCTTCCACAATTCCATCCAGCTCCGCCTGATATTCGGCCTCAATTTTTGGCCAGAGCATCTCACGTGCCGCACGGCGGAAAAATTCCCAATCGCGCTGTGTCGAGTGCGTCATGTTCAGGCTGACGGACGCAAAAGCGTCTGCAATCTCCGGCGCCAGCAGGTAACCGTGTTGGTACCCAACGTCGTGCGGCACCCCCTCGAGATGCACGTAAATCCACCCCCCGCGTTCGAACCGGTACGCCTTTGCCAGGCGTGGGTCGTCTGAGCCTCGTTGCGTCATCATTCCAGATCCCGACGCATGAGCGACCTGCCGACTTGCAACCGCAAGAAAATGTATGGCGCCCAGCGCAAATCCGAGCATGATTAGCAACACGAATGGAAGCCGGTTCCTCTGCAATTGCATTTGAGTATCTCCCCAGGTGCGTTCTTTCAAGCGATGGGCACATGGTAGCACACACGCTACTGTGTCTTGCGGTGGCCTGTGGGTTTACTCGCCCGCGCACGAAGTCACTGGAGTTGAAACTCAACTGAGAAATATGGAGGCCTGGACGCCAAAACATGGTAAGATTGTCTTACCATGCAGACCAAGGTTTCAACCAAGGGCCAGGTGGTCTTGCCGGCGCCGGTTCGCCGAAAACTGGGGCTTGAGCCAGGCGACCCGCTCGATGTAACTGCGGAGGGCGGACGTATCGTGCTAACACCCCGCAAGACGCGCTCGCGGAAGGCCACCATCCTCACGGATCCAGTCACAGGACTGCCGGTTCTGACCGCAGGCTCCGGTGCTCGGCAGTTAACCAGCAAGGAAGTCGAGGAGATCCTCTCGAACTTCCCATGACGTACCTTCTTGACGTGAACGCCCTCGTCGCTCTAGTTGTCCTTGAGCACGAATTCCACGAGCGAATCGCCCGATGGGTGCGCTTTCTGACTTCCAACGGTATACCAGAACTCGCAACTTGCTCGATCACAGAACTCGGTTTTATCCGCGTCCTGTCCCAGGCGCCGCAATACGAATTCAGTGTGACACAAGCGCGCACATCACTGCTCCGACTCAAAAAGGCGAACCAGCTCAAGTTTACATTCATCGCCGATGATCATCATGTATCGAGCCTGCCAACGTGGGTGAGAACAGCGAAACAAACTACGGACGGCCACCTCTCGCAGCTTGCCAAAGCCAAGGGCGCGATCCTTGCAACGTTGGATCGCGGGATTCCGGGAGCTTTCCTAATCCCCAGAATCTAATAGATCCTAGCGGCTTGGTGAGGCCACGCAAGAGGCCGCTGGAGCGAAGCAACGATTCCTTTGACACGTTTTCGCCCGACCGTATAATGATTTGCTCGCCCGGCCAGTTCGCACGAACTCGCAAGAGGCTCAATTGCAGCAGGTGACTTCTGATGTGGCTTCATGCCATCGCAATCTCGGTCGCGCCGGGTCCCGGCTCGATGTCGAATTACTGGAACAAGATCACCGATAAGACCTTCGTCGGGTTGTGGCAAGCCAATGGATTCGACCTGGCGGTGATGTTGCCGTATTTTTTCGTGATGGCCATCCTCGCATCCTACGGTATCCATCGTTACGCGCTGGTTTATAATTTTTATAAGAATCGCAACCGGGTCGCAGGTCCTCCCCCTGATATTTCTGCGTGGCCCCGGGTTACGGTGCAACTACCGATTTACAATGAGCGCTACGTGATCGAGCGCCTGATCGAAAATGTCGGGCAATTCGACTACCCGCGTGACTTGCTTGATATCCAGGTGCTCGACGATTCCACCGACGAGACACAGGAAGTTGCGCGTAATTGCGTGGAACGATATCAGGCCCTTGGCCTGCCGATCAGCTATCTCCATCGCGCGAATCGCGAAGGCTTCAAGGCCGGCGCACTCCAGGAAGGCCTGAAATCCGCGGCGGGCGAATTCATCGCCATTTTTGACGCTGATTTCATTCCCCCGCCCGACTTTCTCCGCCGCACTGTCCCTTATTTTTCCGACACAAGACTTGCCATGGCGCAAACGCGGTGGAGCTACATCAATCGCCACTACTCGCCACTCACTGAGGTCGAAGCCATTCTCCTCGACGGTCATTTCGTCGTTGAACACTCCGCGCGCTTCCGCAGCGGTCTGTTCTTCAATTTCAATGGCACCGCCGGAATCTGGCGCCGTACCGCGATCGATGATGCGGGCGGCTGGCAACACGACACGCTTACCGAGGACACCGATCTTTCTTATCGCGCGCAGCTGCGTGGCTGGCATTTTATCTATTTGCCGGAGCTTGATTGCCCGTCCGAATTGCCCGTGGAGATGAACGCCTTCAAGTCTCAGCAGGCGCGCTGGGCCAAAGGCCTGATGCAGACTGCGAAGAAAATCCTTCCCCGCGTGATGCGCGCTGATTTGCCTGCGGCCGTGAAAGCCGAGGCCATTTTTCATCTGACCGCGAACATCAGCTACCCGCTGATGGTTTTTCTTTCCATCATCTTATTGCCGGCGATGATTGTCCGTTTTTATCAGGGCTGGCTACAGGTGCTGGTTATTGATCTTCCGCTCTTCCTCGCCTCCACCTGCTCGATTTCGTCTTTCTACCTCACTGCCGAGCGCACTTTATACCCGAAAACGTGGAAGCGAACATTCTTGTACCTGCCATTCGTGATGGCTGTAGGTATCGGGCTCTCTGTGCGCAATGCGCTTGCAGTGCTCGAAGCAATTTTCGGCGTCAAGTCCGATTTCGTCCGCACACCGAAATACCGCGTCGGCGCCGGGGCGGAAGAGCAGGGCCAGTGGGTGAAGAAAACCTACCACAAGAGCGCTGGGTGGATGCCTTTCCTGGAAGTTTTCATGGGTCTGTATTTCGCAGCGACGGTCGTCTATGCCTTCCAAAACGAAAATTACGCCACCATTCCATTTCTACTGCTCTTCGTCTGGGGCTATCTCTACACTGGCCTGATGTCACTCGCGCAGACCTACTTCGAGCGCCTCCGCTTGGGAGTCGAAACCGGCGAAGTTCGCCCCGCCTCCACGGGCGCTCCGGGCTTTTGATGGCAGTGCCTGAGTGCCTGCTAGCCAATCATAAACTTTCACGTCCAAGGAGCATTCGATGAAACTCCGTTTGCTTGCAGTCGGCGCCTCGTTTGCAATTCTGGCTCTGTCGCACGGCTCTTATCTGGCGCAGGCGCGCTACCCGCAGCCGAAAGAGGAATATCAAGCGCGACGTGAAAAGCTTCGTGCGCAAGTGGATGGTCCCGTGGTGCTTTTCGGCTACACCAGCCGACAGGAGGGCGGCGAGGTCGCGGTTTTCTTCCAGGATGAAAATTTCTACTACCTTTCAGGCTATGACGAGCCTGATGCCGCCCTGTTGCTGATCCCAGATTCGCCCAACGGCAAGAAAGTCGAAGGTCCCAGCGAAATTCTTTACTTGCCGCCGCGCGATCCTCGGCGCGCAAAATGGGAAGGTCCGAAACTTGGTCCGGACGATCCGCGCGCCGCGGAGAAAACCGGCTTTCAAGCAGTAAGACCTTACGCAAGTCTGCAAAGCGATCTGGTGAGCCTTGCGAAATCGTTTCCCAATTTTTATACGCCCTTGGCCACCAAGCCAGAAAATGGCTATCCGCACCTGGCCACCTCCAGCGCCTGGGTTCGCGAGGCGCTACCCGGTGCGAATGTGCAGGATGTGACCACCGCATTGACAGCCATGCGCATGGTGAAATCTGCCGGCGAGCTGGCGCTGCTTCAAAAGGCTATTGATGTCTCTGTTGACGCGCAGCTCGCTGCCATGAAAATGATGCGCCCCGGCCTCTTTGAATATCAGGTGGCCGCGCGCATGAAAGAAATCCACGAATGGGGTGGCTGCTCTCGTGAAGCCTACTCGCCGATCGTTGGCGCTGGTTTCTATTCCACAGTTTTGCATTACGACGCGCTGAATAATGAAATTAAGGATGGCGACGTCGTGGTGCTTGATGTTGCCGGCGAATATGGCGGGTATGCCGCGGACATCACACGCACGCTTCCCGCCAATGGCAAATTCACGCCACGCCAGCGCGAGATTTACGAAATCGTCCTTGGTGCCCAAAACGCAGCGCTCGCCGCCACCAAAAGCGGCGTCCCGCCTCGCGAGCTAGATCAAATCGCGCGCAATTACATCAACTCTCACGGCAAAGACTTGCACGGCAATTCACTCGGCCAGTATTTCATTCATGGCTTGGGGCACGGCCTCGGTCTCGACGTCCATGACCCTACGGATTACACGCGGCCGCTCCAGGCCGGCATGGTGATCACCGACGAGCCCGGCATTTATATTCCCGAAGAAAACCTCGGGGTGCGCATCGAAGATGATGTGCTGGTCACCAAAGATGGGCACGAACTCCTCACCCGCCGCCTCCCCCGCGACATCGACGAAATAGAAAGTATCATGGCGGAAGGCCACAGACGGCCTTAGACCACGCACTCGGTGCAAGCTACAATTCTGAGGCTTAGTATGGAGGCATAGTGTTCGCCCCGGGAGATGTGATTTCTTACATCGAGATGTGCCAGGAGGAAGGTGCGAGCCTTCAGCGCGGAATGAATTTTCGCCTACGCGGAATCACGAACGTCATACTGATGAGCCTGCGTCGTGGCGCTCCGTATCAGGATCGCGTCGAGGATGATGGTAAGACCTTAATCTACGAGGGCCACGACATCCCACGTTTCAGGGGCGGTCCAAATCCCAAGAGCATTGATCAACAACGCCAGCTGCCGTCAGGAAAGCTAACTCAAAACGGACTTTTCTTTGATGCAGCCATCCGTGCCAAGGCCGGCGAGGTACAACCAGAATTGGTAAGAGTTTATGAGAAAGTCCGAGACGGTGTATGGGTATTTGATGGCATATTCGAATTGCGTGACACCTGGCTAGAAAGAGCCGGACGCAGAAAAGTGTTCAAGTTCAGGCTTGGTTTGACCGAGAATTCTTCAATCACCGGCCTGGCACAAAGCAAGGAATTGAGTCACCACAGAATGATTCCCTCCTCGGTCAAATTAGAGGTGTGGAAAAGGGATGCTGGAAAATGTGTACTGTGCGCAAGTCATGAGAATCTTCATTTTGACCACATAATTCCTTACTCGCAGGGTGGATCTTCTCTCGTCGCAAAAAATATTCAGTTACTTTGCGCAAGACACAATTTACAAAAACATGACAAGATTATCTGATCGAGTTTCGGGAAATTGTAACTGAACACTTGTTTCTGAAGCCGCATCTTGGAGCTGCATGTCTTTTTTGCTTGATATTTAACCAGTTCTCTTTACCCTTTCGCACAATTTCGCAAGACGCAGCCACATTCGCGCCGCCGGGATGCTAGCGTTGATAGTTCACCCCAGGAGTCGGCCCTGACCCAGTCCTCGTCATCCTCCGTCGCCGCAGCAGACAAGCGTCGCAGCACGCGGGTGGCGTATGCCGTACGCATCCTCGTGCGGGGCACGGATGCGCTCAGCCAACCGTTCAAGGAATCCGCGATGACTGTGGGAGTGAACTGCTATGGTTGCCAGTACCAGTCAAAAAACTACGTCCAGAAGAATTCCGTCGTCACTATCGAAATTCCGCGTGGCGACTTGAAACTGTCGCCGCGCGTCATTCGCGGGCGTGTTGTTTGGGTGCAGCGGCCGCGAACTTACCGCCATCTCTTCCTGATTGGAATTGAGTTTGATGTCCCGGGAAATGTTTGGGCTATGGAGTCTCCGCCGAAGGATTGGTTTCCGCACCCTGAGGACGAAGAGTTGGTCATCCCAGTCTATCCTGAGGCACCAGAGCCAAAAGGGCCTGCTCGATTACCGTCGCTCAATCTTGCAGACAAGCGTGAAAATATTCTTGAAATCCCGGTTGATTCACAGCAGGTAATGGAAACTCTTGTTGAAGCCGCGGTCGCCAAAGAAATAGAGCGCGTGCGCTGTCAAATGGATACACAGCTCGACGCCGCGATTGAGCGCGCAGTCAAAGGACTCATCGAGCGGGTCACAGATGCGGCGCTTGAGAACTTAACGGCGCCCAGGGTAGCGGAGAGCGTGACGACTGAAGACAAAACGGCTGTGGCTTTCCCGCCAAAGCGTCGTCGCAAATCATCAAAACCGAAAATCTAGCACCGTTACATACCGCAGCGCGGTTTGACCCGGCACGCCGCGAGCCGCTATAATCGTTGTTTCCGCTCAGCATAGGAAACCAGTTGAGCAGAGCTTGGGCGGCGAATGTCCCGCCCGTTGATAACCCCTCCGCGGGGAAATCCAATCGAGAATTCAGGAGCAACAGATGAGCACGTTGAAGGCGACACTCCTGCGCGCCGGGATGATCATCAAGCACGATGGAGACCTCTGCACCGTTTACAGCGTGGATCACCGCACCCCCGGCAATAAGCGCGCCGCCATGGCCACCAAGATGCGCAACCTCCGCACCGGCTCGATGCTCGACTATCGCTTCCGCGCTGAGGAATTCGTAGAGAAAGTGACGGTGGACGAGGTGCCGTTCGAATATCTTTACAGCGATGGCGACGGCCACCACTTCATGAACACGGAAAACTACGAACAACTTCAGTTACAGGACGATATCGTTGGCGAGACGAAGGATTATCTGGTTTCCAATCTGCCCGTCAAAATCGAGTACTACGACGATAAACCTATCGGGGTTCTGCTACCCGACACCGTTGATCTCACGGTTGTCGAGACCGAACAAAGCATCCAGAAAGCCACCGCCAGCGCAGTGATGAAAGCTGCCAAGCTCGAAACCGGCCTGGTCGTCAACGTTCCGCCATTCGTCAATACCGGCGACAAAATAAAAGTGGACACCTCAGAGGCCCGGTACATTCAGCGTGTTCAGTGACCGTTCATTAAGAGCGTACGCAGTTCGAAGAGCGTTTTACTTTCGGCTCGTCGCTATCCAATCACTCACTTCAGTCCTTCGACCATATACAAGTCAGACAGAGTGCGAGTGAAGGAGTAAACGTAGGATTTGCCGCCCTGCTTGATTATGAAATTTTGAACACTATCCACGCCGGCGGCATCGGCGGGCATGAATTGTTTCCACACTTTTCTTTTACCGGTCGCGAGATCGAGTTCGCTGACAACCGTCGGCAACCCTGCGATGTTCTGAATGTAGACGCTACCGCCGTCACCAGTGAATCCCACGATGCGGTCGTCAGGTGTATGGCCGGGGATGATTCGAGGCTCTCCACCGTCCACCGGAAAAAGTGCGGGTCTCCCGTCCGCCCCCTGTCCGATCACTTGCTTGCCGTCCGGAGAAATGAACACGGCGAATAAGACGCCGCCTTCAGGGCTGATCGGCTTTGGCTTGCCGCCTTCCAAATCCTGCACCCACAGCCGCGGCGCATGCCCCGGTTCGCTCCCCGCGAAGATGATTCGTTTCCCGTCCGGAAGCCAGTTGCCGATGCCATGGTCTATATCGTCGTGCGTGATGGTTCTTGGCTGGCCGGCTTTAGTGGGCAGCAGAACCATCTGTTCCGGCGTCGCGTGGGTGGCACACAGCGCCCAGTTTCCGTCCGGCGACAGGGCCTGGGCGTTGCCATCGCCCAACCGCACAGCCGGTGCACCGTCAGTTCCTCTGACATAGACGCCGTACGATGATCCGCCAGCTTCGCCATACTCGCCGAAAAGAAGA
>Ga0307477_10003959_pt1 | contig 10875 bp, 8 predicted proteins | sample atmos_gasesECM2C_FD_203316 | JGI IMG/M metagenome (GOLD analysis project Ga0307477, IMG submission 203316) | Hardwood forest soil microbial communities from Morgan-Monroe State Forest, Indiana, United States - atmos_gasesECM2C_515 | ecosystem: Environmental > Terrestrial > Soil > Temperate... | reverse complement strand
CGATCTTGGTGCGCTCACCGGCTTCGCGCGCAGTCGCGCGGATCACGACCGTGCCATCGTAAATTTCGGGAACTTCGGTCTGGAACAGGTGCTGGACCAGTTCCGGCGCGGCGCGCGAAACTACGACACCTGGGCCTTTGGAAGCGCGTTCAACGCGCGCGATCACTACGCGGACGCGCTCACCCACGGCAAAGGACTCAAGCCGGGACTGCTCCTTGCGAGGCATGCGGGCCTCGGCCTTGCCGATGTCGAAGATCACGTCCGGGCCTTCGATGCGCTTCACGGTCGCGTTGACGATCTCGCCGACGCGCCCGATGTATTCGTTGTAAACCGTGTCGCGCTCGGCCTCGCGCACCTTCTGGAAAATCACCTGCTTGGCGAGCTGAGCGGCGATGCGGCCGAGAATGCCATCGATCGGCTTGGGAGTCAGCAACTCGCCGCCAACTTCCAGATTGGGATCGACTCTGCGCGCGTCTTCCACCGTAATCTGCAGGTTGGGATCTTCCACCTGCTCGGGAGTCTCCACCACTGCTTTCACGGCATAGGCGCTGATCTTTCCGCTCTCTTTGTCGAGCTTCGCCCGGAAATTCTCCTGCGATTTGTAGTGCTTGCGCGTAGCCATAACAATGGCGTCTTCCACCGCGCTGACTACAATCTGCGGATCGATTCCCTTTTCCCGGCTCACGCCTTCGATGATGTTGTAGAGCTCGCTAGCCATAAAAATCGGACCTCAGACTTCGGACTTCAGACCTTAGGACTCAATGCTGAGGTCCGAGGTCCGACGTCCGACGCCCGCTCTTATATTTCCGGTACAAGATTCGCCTTTTCTACGTTGGCGAAATCAATTTCAATTTTTTGTCCGGCCACGTCGCCCATTTTCTTGCGCGACTTGTGGCTGGCCACGCTCAAATCCAGTGTCAGGCGGCCTTCCTGAAAGCTTTCAAGACGGCCTTCAAAGTGCCGGGTGTTGTTGACCGGCTGGCGCGTCGTCAGCTTCAGCCGGCTTCCGGTGAAGCGCGAAAAATCCGCAGCTTTGACCAACTTGCGATCCAGCCCCGGAGACGAAACTTCCAGCGTGTACGACCCCGGCATCACGTCTTCTACATCGAGGATGGTGCCAAACTCGCGGCTGAAGTTCGCACAGTCTTCATGCGTCACTCCCGCGAGCGGGTCCGACCCCGCCGCGGGCTTATCCAGAAACACCCGCAGCATGCGCGCCTTGCCTCCGCCCAGGAACTCGATATCCAAGACTTCGAGTCCACTGGAGACGGCGACCCGGTCTGCAATTTCCCGCACACGTTCAACGTCAAGCGCCATGAATCCAATAACTTACTGGCGGATGGCCGCATCACCGACGGGGCCTACCAACTAAAAAGTGGGCTTGCGCCCACTGGTGTGCTTCGCCAAAAGCCGGTACACAGCAGTTCTCAGTCTTTTAATATACGCCCGGAGTGACTAAAAGACAAACGTGCGTGCGGAGAGCATTTTAGGCGGATTTGCCGTGCTGACGTGATCCGAGGAGGCGCATTTGCTCTAATTCACTCCCCGCTTCTAGAATGATCGTTTACCCACATCGCTGGGGAATTCCGAGACATTTATGATTCATTTTCCCGTTCCTGAGGCTCTTACTTTCGACGATGTTCTCTTGCTGCCCGCACGTTCTGACGTAATTCCCACGCAGGCCAGCACGCAGACGCAGCTCACCCGCGACATCAGCCTCAACATTCCTATCGTGAGCGCGGCCATGGACACGGTGACCGAATCGCACATGGCGATCGCGCTCGCCCAGCAGGGCGGACTCGGCATCGTCCATCGCAATTTGACCATCGAGCAACAGGCCAACGAAGTCGACAAGGTGAAGCGTTCGGAAAGCGGCATGATCGTCGACCCGGTCACCATGCATTCGACCGACAAGGTGAGCGACGCGCTTGAGGTTATGCGCAAGTACAAGATCTCAGGCGTCCCCATCACCGAGCACGGAAAGCTGGTGGGAATTCTCACCAACCGCGACCTGCGTTTTGAGACCCGCTTCGACATCCCGATCGACAGCGTGATGACCAAGAAGAATCTGATCACCGTTCCGGTGGGAACGACGCTGGAGGAAGCGGAGAAGATTCTTCATCAGCACCGTGTCGAGAAACTGCTTGTCGTAGACAATGCTTACAATCTGAAGGGCCTGATCACGGTCAAAGACATCCAGAAGAAATTGAAGTATCCCAATGCGGCGAAGGACTCCCAAGGGCGCTTGCGAGTTGGAGCTGCCATCGGAGCGACGGGAGATTTTCTCGAACGCGCGCAGGAATTAGTGGAAATGAAAGTAGACGTGCTGGCCATCGACAGCGCGCACGGACATTCCTCAAAAGTTCTGGACGCAGTGAAGCTGGTGAAGTCGAAGTTGCCGGAGGTACAGCTGCTCGCCGGCAACGTCGCCACTTTTGACGGAGCTTGCGAATTGGCGCGGGCTGGCGCTGATGGCATCAAAGTGGGTATCGGCCCGGGATCGATTTGCACCACACGCGTCGTCACCGGAGCAGGCGTGCCGCAGATCACCGCGATTGCTGAAGCTTACCGGGCAACGAAAGATTCAGGTGTGCCGATCATCGCCGATGGCGGCATCAAGTACTCCGGCGATGTGACGAAGGCCCTTGCCGCCGGCGCCAGTGCTGTCATGATCGGATCGCTGTTCGCCGGCACCGACGAGAGTCCCGGCGAGTTGATTCTTTATCAAGGGCGGTCATTCAAGTCCTACCGCGGTATGGGATCGCTCGGCGCGATGGCGCAGGGATCCAGCGAACGCTACTTCCAAAACGCGAATGCAGACTCTTCGACCGCCAGCTCGGCGCCCGAGGGCGAAGGCAACCGGCTCGACAAACTTGTCCCCGAAGGCATTGAAGGACGCGTGCCCTATCGCGGCTCGGTCTCGATGATCATCTACCAGATGGTGGGAGGATTGAAGTCTGGCATGGGATATTGCGGCTGCTCCACGATTGCCGAACTGCTGCAGAAGACGCGCTTCGTGCGCATCAGCGGCGCCGGCCTGCGCGAGAGCCACGTGCACGATGTGATGATCACGCGTGAAGCTCCCAACTATGCTATCGAATAGCCTTGGACGGTCCATCCTTGCTGTGTTCTTTTCGGCAAGGATTGGACGTTAACCCGGACCGCTTGACGAGCGATCGCCACCAAGCCCTGAAAGCCTGGATCGCCCTGATCCTGTGGCTGATCGTTATCGCGATCGAATCGACGACCTATCTCTCTTCGCAACACACCAGCCGCGTTCTCTATCCACTTCTGCATTTCTTGTTTGGGATCGACGAAGCCGGCTTTGAGCCGTATCACGTATTCATCCGAAAATCGGGACACGTGTTCGGGTACGGACTGCTCAGCATTCTTCTGTTTCGGGCGTGGAGGGAAACTCTAATTTCTCCGACGAGAGCAAAATGGATGTTTCGATGGGCCACCATTGCGGTGCTGGGAACCTGCCTCGTCGCGAGTCTCGATGAGTGGCATCAGAGCTTTCTGCCGACGCGTACGGGAACTGTACGCGACGTAATCCTTGACACCTGCGCCGGCATCGCGGCGCAGTTAGCAGTTTTCCTTTACTATCGCTGGTGGTAACGCCGCCGATGCACGGGTCGAGCTTCCAATTCCTGCTTACCGCTTGACAGCTACCCCGTCTAATGTTACATCTTGTAACGCTACAATGACTAACACACGTCAGCCCCGTCTAAAGAACATGGGAGAGGTCGAGCAGAGCGTGATGGATTACATATGGATCCACGGGCCTGCGACGGCAGAGGCATGCCGGGAAGCGCTCGCCTCTGCCCGTCCGATGAAGGACTCCACGATTCGGACCGTGCTGCGCCGCCTCGAGGAGAAGGGCTATGTCAGGCACGAGGTCGAGGGGCGGACGTTCATTTACAAAGCTACGGATCGACGCCAGAATGTGGCCGCCCGGGCGGTGAAGAACATCATTGACCGCTTCTGCGGCGGATCGGCGGAAGAACTGGTGCTCGGCATGGTCGATAACGAGGTGCTGGACCAGAAACAACTGGAACGCCTGGCCCGCAAGATTGCGGAGCGAAGCGCTACGGGCCAATTTGGCGCGGGAAGGAAAGAGAGAAAACCATGATTCAGAGCGTTAATCGCGCGGTCCTTGCTCTGGTGTCGGAACTGGTGGCCTCGGGTGCACGATCCTTCGTGGTTGCCGGAGTAGCTGCCGCGGGACTCGCCGCGTTTCGTCCCAAGGCCACTTCCCTTCGCCTATTCACGTGGACTGCAGTCCTGTACGCAAGCCTTGCCCTGCCGCTTCTGGGATGGCTGCTGCCTCCGGTACAGGTTCCGACGCCGGAATTTCTGACGCACCGAATTGCTGGGACGGCGCACCACGACCTCGCGGACGGACAAAGTAAGTCCGGTTTGGAAACCCGCTCAGTAAAGACCGTGGACGAAGGGAAGCTTTTAACGAACTATTCGGCTCCGCCCGTTGCGAGAGAGCCGACCAGTCCTGAGACTCAGAGCGCTACTCGAGGGAACCTTTCGTTTGCATGGGCAGCGCTTCCATGGAGCGTCGTGGGAGCGTGGATTTATGTGGTTGTAACACTCTTCCTCCTGGCGAGGTTCGTGGCCGGGATCATCTTGTCAGGCAAGCTGGTACGCAGTTCTCGATCGGTCGCGGAGGGTCTCGCGGCCGGGAAGTTCGCTTGTTCTGTCTTGGGTGCGGCTCCTCGGGTGGCGACATCTGAGTGCATCAACGTACCGGTGACAGTGGGCGCGTTTTGGCCGACGATCCTGCTTCCGTCTGACTGGCGCGAGTGGGACGTGGAGAAACTCGATGCCGTTCTGGCTCACGAATATTCGCATGTAGTGCGTCGCGACGCGCTGACGCAGCGCATATCGCTGCTGTATCGCGCAATTTTCTGGTTCAACCCATTGGTCTGGTGGATGAGTCGGCATCTGGCAGAACTGGCCGAACAGGCCAGCGATGAGGCTGCGCTGTCCGGCGGAGTGGATCAGAACTACTACGCCCGAACCCTGTTGAGTTTCTTCGAGGTGCTGCAAACGGCGCCACGAAGGATCCGGTGGCAAGGCGTTTCCATCGCGCGACCGGGACAGGCCGAACAACGACTCGAACGAATTCTCTCCTGGAAAGGAACAGTTACCATGAATTTAAAAAGATCTCTAGCCATCGCGATTGTTGTTCTCGCGGTTCCCGTGGTTTATCTCGCGGGTTCGGTTCATCCCGCTAACGCGGGGCCGGCAGGTTCGAATGCTGGTCTGTTGCAGGAACCGGCGGTTCCCACGGTGCCACCTGCTCCTCCGGTTGGCGGCATTTCGACAGTGGCTCCTATTCACGGTGTGCCGTCGACTCCAGCCGCGCCGATCGCACCCACGGCCCCGAGCGCTCCTGTGGCGCTGCTTGCGCCGGCAGCACCTGGATGGAACGGGTTCGGGCAAGGCCATTCCTCCGGAACAGGCTCCGGGAAGGGCTTTTCGTATGCGTACGGATTTGATGACGATGAGCGCTTCGTGATCGTCTCGGGCAAGAGCGACTCGTTCACAATGTCGGGCTCAGGCCAAGATGCCCGGCACGTCGAGAAGCTCAAGAAGCAGATCCCCGGTGACTTCATATGGTTCCAGCGGGACGAAAAGTCTTACGTCATTCGCGACCAGGCGACGGTTGATCGCGCACGGGGCTTCTGGGTGGGACAAGAAGAACTTGGAAAGAAACAGGAAGAACTCGGCAAACAGCAAGAGGCCCTCGGAAAGCAGCAGGAGGAGCTGGGCTCGAAGATGGAGCAGGTCCGCGTGAATGTTCCCGACATGACGGCGGCTCTCGACAAACTGAAAGCGAAGCTGCAGAAGCTTGGGCCCAGCGCGACTATGGAGCAAATCGGCGATCTGCAATCGGAAATTGGAGAGTTGCAGAGCAAGATCGGCGAGATTCAATCTCATGCCGGAGACCAACAATCCAAACTGGGCGAGTTGCAGGGTGAACTGGGTGAGAAGCAGGGAAAGCTGGGCGAAGAGCAGGGTAAGCTCGGCGAACAGCAGGCGGAAATCGCAGAAAAAGCTACGCGGCAAATGAAGGAACTCCTGGACGAGGCCATTAAGAATGGCACAGCGAAGGCTGAAGAGGAGATCGTGAAGAGTCCCACACTGTGACGGGCTCCTTTCCGCTGGGTTTTTCTCTGCAGTCTCTGCGATAACTGCTTTTGACCGCAGAGATCGCTGAGAAGATCCGCGGAGGGCGCGGAGGAGTCAGTGGCGCTTCCGCACAGGGCTGACGGCTAAGATCGCTGCGGATACGACTGCAAGTCCTGCTGATGCGTAGAACGGGATGCTCGGCCCGAAGTGCTTCCACAATTCGCCCGTAATGAGGCTAGCGGCTAGAGTCGCTACACTCGTTGCAAAAAAGTAGATCCCGAGCGCGCGCCCGCGAATGTCTTGCGCCACTGTTTCGACGACTAGCGCTTTCAGCACCGGCTGCGTTAGCGCGTAGTAGACTCCGTAGACGGCCATGGTGATCCAGATCGCCAGCGCCGACGGGGCTCGCCCGAACATGAAGTACACCGCCGCGAAAATCACGTAGCCACCGGCCGCGATCCAACGCCGCGAAAAATGATCGCTGAACCATCCGGCGGGCCAGGATCCAAGGGTATACGTCAGGTTGAAAACCAGTCCAAGCAGCGGAGCCAGCTTGACGCCGATACCGATGCTTTGCGCGCGCATGACCAGGAACATGTCGCTGGAGTTGCCGATCGAAAACAGAGTTACCGCAGCTAAGATGAAAAAGAACGAAGTGGATAGGGCAGCGCTAGACGCAGGCACCTCTTTCTCCTGCACTGTCTTCGTGTCACCGGCTGAGTTTTGGCGCTTCGTCTCGCGGATTCCGAGGATTGCCACGAGGACAGATAGCGCGCCGGGAACCGCCGCTGCCAGAAAGACGGTGCGGATCCCATATCGCGAGAGCAGGGCGAGAGCCAGGAACGGCCCTGCAATGGCGCCGGCGGAATCCATCGACTGAATCAGGCCGTATGCCGACCCTAACCGCTCCTTTCCTACCGACTCCGCCACCATCACATCGCGAGGCGCACCGCGTACTCCCTTGGCTAACCGGTCCGCGAAGCGAATCAGCAGGATGTGCCACCAGGCGCTCGTGATTGCCAGCAATGGCTTGACCGCGTTTGCGACGAAGTATCCGCCTATCACCAATGGCTTGCGGCGATCGATGCGATCGGAGAGATATCCCGAGAAAAGCTTGGCGAAGGAAGCGACGCTTTCTGCGATGCCTTCAATCACTCCCAGTTGGGCCGGCCCGGCTCCGAGCGAAACCAGGAAAGCCGGCAGGACCCAGTAGGCCATCTCCGTCGCAGTGTCGTTGAAGAAGGAGGTGAGTCCGAAGGAGTAAAGGTTTCGCGCAGCGGAGGGCTGCGATTCGGTAGATGGAGCTGACATGCAACCGTTTTACCACGGAGGAACGAAGGCACGGAGAATACTAGGAGCAGGTAAGGGTAAGTTTTAGGTTCAGGGGCGGCCCTCCAGAAACTCAATGATTCGCGCGAGGGTTTGCCCATCGCAGGTGTCGTGAGCCATGCCCGGAACATCGAATAGCTTAGCTTGGAATCCATCTCGTTCGAAACCACCATGAAAGATGTCCAGGATATTTCCATGGCGGAAGTCGTTGCTCCCGGTTACGAGCGCGAACCTCACCTGCCTGGCTGCGCCGATGTCTTCTTGGGAAGCGTCCAGCACACCATAGGGCTTGCCCGCGGTGTCAACCTGCGACGTAGCCTGGACAATAGGAACAGAACGATAAAAGTCGGCGCCGCAATTCTGGATGGTCCCTCGAAACACATCGGATTGGTAAAACCCGAGCATTCCCGCCATGCGGGCTCCGCCGGAAAAACCGGCCACGAAGACCCGCTGCGGATCGACGCGATACTGCTTAGCGATCTCCAGCGCACCCAAGACGGCAAGCCCCAGTCTGCGGCCTCGGGCCTGGTCGTTCCCGGAATTCTGTGCAGCAACAAAAATGTACTCACGAACGTCCAGTTCTGTTTCCCATCCTGCAGGAAGCGAACTGATCTCGTCGCCGGAGTCAATAAAAACGATCAAACCGTATGGATCCGTTCCAGAATAGCTCGCGGGCACATGAACCAGGTAGCGTTCCTTCGCAGGATCCATGTTGTACGCAACGTGAGAACTCAATCGCTTTGGAGTTAAGCTAGGTCCAGTGAAAACGGTGAAGAAAGTTCCGGTTCTGGAATCAGCTTGAGCAGGTTTATTACAGGCGTTGCACAAGAGCAGGATCAAAAGAACAGCAAGAGTAAGTCGTCTGTATGCGGGATTCATAATTTCACCGGATAGAATAAACCCGCCAGTTCAGTACATCGCGTCGTACTTCGTCACTGCCCAGTCGCCAACCCTGTGTTCGAGGGTGAGAGTAAACAGGCTCTGGTCGATTCCAGGCTGGTCCGGCCCCGCGTTCCTCGGACGCACGCCGCGATAACGTAGAACTACGAGCGGCGGCGCATCCTCCCAATCCGCCAGTTCCCAGGAAAGCAGCGGGTGCTCAGCTTCCGACTTGCAGATATACCGGGCGTATTTCTTGTGGTAATCGCGCTCCCATTTTTCAAGAAGCTCGTCACAATGCCCGTCGCGCATCTCCCGCAGGAACTTGTTCGCGGCTTTTTCAGTGGAGCGATCGCGCAGTGGGTTCATTTTGATGCTGACCGGCAGCCCCGTCAGAGGATCTTTATCTTCCGATCGCGCCCACACCGGGCCCTGATTGCTCAACCACCACAAATAGCCCACAAACCCGAACACTAGTAGTGCTCCGATGCCGACAGCAATGCCGATCTGTGTCCGAGTAAAGGCCATCAAGGAAGTTTAAGGACGGGGCAGAGCAAGGGGCAAGATTACCGGCGTGAGACGCGGTTGGACATGTACGAGTGCGGCAAGTAAGCGGTGCGTTCATCAAAGCGGCTGAGACGCTACTGCAAACCTTCCACTAAGTAGAGATCGGAAAGCAGCCGGCGGTAGCCGTAAACGTAGGACTTGCCGTCTGGCGTGGGAAGAACAGGGCCGACGAATTCAACTCCGGATGGATCGGGAGGCATGAGCTCCCTCCAGAGAGACCGATTGCCGGTGGCGGTGTCCAACCGGTAAACCTTGGAGGGCAAATCACCACCGCGGTATACATACAAGGAATGGCCATCAGGGGTCCATGCGACTGGCACCTCTCCCGGCTGTAGACCTTTGATGGGCTGAGGATCGCCGGAAGGAATTGGAAAAAGATAGCCCTTTTCGTCCGGGCCGATGGCTGCGACCTGGCGACCGTCGGGCGATAGTGCGAATGACAGCCCGTTCGTTCCCTCGGGGGTTACGGCGACGATCTTGTCGTCTTCGATATCCTGAACGTAAAGCCGGGACCCATGATTAGTCTCGGTGCCGGATACCAGAATCCGTTTACCGTCGGAAAACCAGCAGGCGGAACCGTGGACAATATTGTGTCCGGGCAAAGGCTTGGGTTCTCCCGGCCCGGTGGGCAGCAAAAACAAATCGGCCTGGTTGTCGCCACGACTCGAGAGAGCCCATTTACCGTCGGGCGACAACGCCAGAGAAAGACCATCGCCGAGGCGAACTGCGGGTGAGCCGTCGGTCTTGCGGAGGTAGACAGCATAGGTTGGTCCGCCCGCCTCGCCTTCCTCGCGGAAGAGCAGGGTCTGGCCGTCAGCCGAGAGCGTCACCGGGTAAGACCAATCCAGCCAGGTGAAGTCGTGCTCCGCCGCATCGGAAGCTCGCCGAACAATCAAGCCTCGCCGCCAGCTATCGCGCGCGAGCAGAGCGCGTCCATTCGGCAAGACATCTTGCAGAGTAAGGTCGGCCGGCACACGGGCTACGAGACGCTCCTTGCCGTTTAATGGAACGGCAAACACAGAGCGGTCGATGCCGATCACAGTCGCGGTGACCCAGACCTCGTCACCGCCGGGCGACCAGGCAAGACCGACAGCGCCGCCTCCGTAGGTCTGGCTCAAGGTTCGTTTCTTGCCGCTCATATCGACAAGCGCGACGCTGCCGATCGAATCGCCGGGGATCGAATGATCAATGAATGCGATCATGTCGCCTTTGCGGGAGATGCGAGGATGGCTGACCCAGCCGCCGGTTTCGTAGAGCACTTTCCCGGGAGGATATTCGAGGCGATTCCGTCCATTCACATCGCGCACGATGGCGAGCTGCGTTCCGTCGGGAGACCAGTCGGCCCACTGGATGTTCTCCAAAATCTCGCGGGGCGCTCCACCGCCGAGCGGCATGCGAGCCAGCGTTCCGGTATACACCTGGGACTTGGATTGCTGGCTGCGTAGCAGGACAGCCATCTCTCCAGTCGAGGAAATCGCGAGAATCTCGGCTCCTGGAACTCCCGCAGGACGCGATTCGGGCGTGCCAAAACGCGTGTTGAAGATTTCGACCGGCCCGCCTTCCCATGCGGCGCTGTAAACCACCGTCTGGCCATCGGGCGCGAAGCGCGCCATGCGGATGGTACCGCGGCGATACGTCAGCAGATGATAAGCAGGTGTGGCGGCCACTGCGCCATGACGCAAGAGCAGAAATGCGATCACTGCCAACGCGGCCACCAGCGCGGTTCCGAGTGCGTAGACAGGTCCGCGGGATCCGGGTTCTGGAATGGCCTTGATCCCTGCCGACGATACCTTTGCCGTTGGTGCGATGGGTACGGTCGCAGCGGAGCCGCTTGCCGGTTCACTCGGGACGCTCGACGAAATACGCTCGGAGTCTCGCATCCGCTTCAGCCGCTTCAGATCGGCGCGAACCTCGGCCGCACTCTGATAGCGAAGCTCGAGGTCCTTTTCGAGC
>Ga0307477_10003958_pt1 | contig 10877 bp, 11 predicted proteins | sample atmos_gasesECM2C_FD_203316 | JGI IMG/M metagenome (GOLD analysis project Ga0307477, IMG submission 203316) | Hardwood forest soil microbial communities from Morgan-Monroe State Forest, Indiana, United States - atmos_gasesECM2C_515 | ecosystem: Environmental > Terrestrial > Soil > Temperate... | reverse complement strand
ACCGTTATCGCCCTGATGAACAACTTTGAACCCAGAGGTCGTCAGCACCTTGATCGTGGCATGGTCTGAAATAGTGACCGGAGCCGCGCTCTTGGCCAGCGCAATTTCCGAAGCCTGTGGCATCAGATACTCCTGAATTGACGGATACTTGAGAGCCTGCGATTGGGAACTCTGTGCCCCGGCAGCCGGGACGAAGAGGACTGTGAGCAACGCTAGTGAAAAAACTTTGGTCATCATGGTGAAGCGCTCCTTTTCTGAAAGTGTTCTTGCCTGCTGCTAATACGGACGCCACAGGCACCGGGATACGGAGCAGCAAACGGAGGTCGCCCTCATTGCATGTACGCCTCGACGTGAATCTTCCCAGTAGCCAGGCTCGCGGCCCCTACACTCCAAATCTGCCGGGCATTGACCCATGCATATTCTTTGGCGGCGGTGGAAAGGCGAATATTTCCAAAGATATCGAGCTTTGGATTGTCGTTTCGCGGCGCCGCCTGGCCATCGCCAGACAAAGCAATCCGATGGCCGTCGTCGGTCTCGACGATCAAGTGCAGGTCGAGCTCCATCCGGCCATCAGCGCGTACTCGCAGGTAATCGACGCCGTGCGCCTGGCCCGCTAGGCGCCCCTTACTGTGTCCAGCAAGCGCAAGGTCAAATCGGGCTCCCTGCAACGGGACCATTTCCTTGCCAGTAAGGATAGCGTCCATGCTCACGCCGTAGTCCGTGACTCCGGTGAGATCGAGTTCCATTTCGTAGATCTTCTCGCCCTTCATTTCAGGTTCTTGAGTCATTGCAGTTCTCCTAGTTATAGGCTTCCGAGGATTGCTTCCTCATTTTTAAGTACGGCTCCGGTGCGATCCGGGATACGCGTCGTTGAGAATTCCTCAAGAGACGTTTGTCGTGAGGATGTGTTCGGCGAGTTTTGCCACCCACGGGCACTGCGAGTAATCGACGATACGGTCAATCCGCCGTCCGCTTACCTCGAGACGCACGAAAGAAAGAATGGGGAGCTGCGGAGTCATTCCGGGCCAGAAGTCCCGTTGGGGGGAATGGGGTCCTACAATGGACTCTTCGCGATCTGGTTTCCTCGAACCCCGTTTCTGGATAGCGTACCAACCGTCCGAAATCATCGATGCGACGAACTGCGAATCATCCAGGTTGTACTCTTCGGGAGGTCGCTCCAATGAAGGATGGCAATCCCGGCTAAGATGTATATACATCTACTATGAAGCCAAAAGGGTTTGAAGACCAACCTGTAGCCGCACTATTTGACGTGCCCTGCGCTTGTCAGAACCTCCGACGCGCCAGTCGTGTCGTAACGTGGATTTACGACCATGAACTGAGAAGGACAGGCCTTGAGATCACACAATTCGGTCTGCTCACTGCGCTGGCTATGGTGGGAGAGGCTAATCAAAAACGGCTGAGCGCCGGCTTTGCCATGGATAGTACGACTCTGACGCGAACGTTGCGGCTATTGCTGAAACGGGGTTGGGTTCTGGCGCAAGGCGCGGAAAAGACCGGCGGGAGCGTCTGTTCAGCCTGACGGCTGCAGGCAGGCGACAGATGGCGATGGCTCAACCGTATTGGGAGCAGGCGGAACAGCGACTGCGTCGAGAACTTGGCGATGCGTGCTGGAAAAGCATGAAGCAGACGGTCTCGCAAGTGACGGAGGCCGCGATGGCAGCGTAGTTTTTTTGTATCCGCGTTAGATGTATATACATCTACTTTAAAAAGGCGGAAACTTATCAGGAGACCGAAAAATGATCAGTTCCAATTCGATGCACATTGCTACCAAGCTCGCCGAACCCCCCCGGCAAAATCGGAGGGACGCCGTCCGCCCAAGCTTGGTTCGCGAGTGGTGAGCGCGTCGGTTACGACCCCAAAGGGCGCGCCATCGTTCGAGCGCAAAGCGCAGCCCTCAACGTGTTCTTGAGGCGAGAGGGAGATTTCGCTCACGCCGTGTCCTTCCTGCCGGGATTTCCCGATGGCTCACTTGGATGGGCTAAGGTCCTGCCGCATTTACCAAACGCCGCGGAGATGCCGAAGCTCTTCGTTGAATATGTCGGCATGGGCGACAGCGACAAGCCCAAAGACTATGCGTATTCCACCGCCGAACGCACCGATCTCGTCGAAGCGATCTGGCACGATTTCGGCGTCCAATCGACGACGCTGGTCGCCTTCGACTTTTCCTCGCTAGTCGTCTTGGAGCATTTGCGACGCCGCCTTGAGCGCCGTGAGCAAGGCGAACCGGTAGGCGGCCCGGAAATACGTGGGGTTTACATCTTCAATGGTGGGCTTTTCCCGGGCGGGCACTCCCACCCGTGGTACACCACGCCGATCCTGCGCCGCCTCCCCAACGGGGCCCGCCGGCGTCTGGCGCGCTCCTTCGCCGTGTTCAAGATGATGCTGGGGGGAGTTATGTGGTCCAAAGTCTACAAGGTCACGGACGCCGAGGTCCGCGAGGTCTACAACGCCATAAACCGCCACGATGGCGGGTTCTACCTCGCGGGTGCAGCTGGCTTCGCAGCCGATCACAAAGCGCAAGGCGACCGGCTCGACTTCGGCCACCTCTTCGAGGCTTATGGCGGTCAGTTCCCGTTCCTTGTTGGCGGTAGTGACGAAGACCCCTTTGAACATCGGCAGGTCGACCTTGCGCAAAAAGGGCTGGGCAAAGTCGGCCTCCAGATTGTGCGTTTGCCTGGCGGTCACCTCACCACCCACGAGCATCCGGAAGCACTGGCTGCATCGATCTCAAAGTTCGAGCGAGGACTTTCTACAAACAGGAGCCAGCTATGAGAAACTCCGCCTATTTACTGGCTGCGCTGTTACTTGGAACTGGAGCCCTGGTCGCTTTGCAGAGCGTCTTTGCTACAGGAGAGAGCCGAACCAGCTCCTCCGCATCTCCACGCCCAGAACTCGAATATCTGAAAGCGGTCAACAGCGTGGCGCCACCGCAAGATCCGCAGCTGTTGTTTCTGTTGATGGCGCAGTACTCGAACGCTAATTTGCAGGGTGAGGGCGCGGAGTTCTTGTCGACCCGACTGAAACAATTCAGCCCGCGATTGACGGACGTTCAAAAGGCGTTGTATCTAAGCGCCATCGGATTGTTGCGCGCCCAGCACGCATCTTCACTCTCGTCGTTGCACCGAATCGGCTATGTGAGGGACACCATCGCGATCCTCGATCAAGCCAAGCAGCTTTCCGGAGGGCAAGTCTTCGTTGTGAATTGGATTGCCGGCATTGTTCGTAGCGAACTTCCAAGCGTTTTCCGTCAGAGGAAGGCAGCGCAGGAAGAGTTGACCTGGTGCGTTGAGAACGCTGACAAAGCCCCTCAAGCGGGTTGGTTGCGGGAAGTCTACTACCACTTCGGAAAACTGGCTCTTGCTCACGGGGAACAGGCCAAGGCACAGGACTATCTGCGGCGGAGCGGTTACAAGGATTTCGACAGGCCGATTACGCTGATTACTCCGTTTTCGGAAGACGTCGCTTCGGGGCATACCTTTTCGCCGCGGCACATCGCCGAGATCGTGCCGGGCCGCGTATATGCGCTCTCGGGCTTCGAGTTCACGGAATACTATTTCGTGCTTTCCGATGATGGCCGGCAGTTGATTGGCATCGACGCGGCCACACGAGCGGACTCCGCCAAGGTTGCGTACGAAGCGCTGCGAGCGTACGCGCCCAGCCTTCCGGAATTGACGACCATCTTCATCACGCACTCCCATTGGGACCACGTTGGCGGCCACAAATATTTCCGGGCCCCGAATCCGCGCGTGCGGTTTTATGCCAGGAGCAACTATCAGGAAGAAATTGCTCGCGACGTCGATCAGCAGGGGAAGTTCGATCAGCAATTCTTCGGCGAACGCTTCAGTCTCGACGACGTACGCAGCTTCAAGCCGGATGTCACGATCGACGGCCACACCGACTTGAAGATTGGAGGTACGCACATCGAGCTTATTCCCGTGCATGGGGGAGAAACTCACGACGCCATGTTCATCAATCTACCGGATCTGAGTGTAATGTTCGTGGGAGATTTCATCATGCCGTACCTGGGGGCACCCTTTGTAGAGGAAGGCGATTTTCAGGGATTACTCGATGCGATTGACGTTGTTGTTGAAAAGCATCCCCAGCACCTGCTGCACGGCCACGAGCCGCTCACCCGTAATTTCGCGTCCGCCACCATGCTGGCGCAGCTCAAACCAGACCTGGTGTGGTTGCACGAGCAGGTATTGACTGCAGTCCGCCGCGGCGATGAACGAGCCGCAATCCACCAGGCAAACTTGATTCCTCCGGGTCTGCTCGGTGGCCAGCCTGACGTATATCAGCCATACCTTATCTTGCGCGAACACGTCATTGACCGCCTATACGACCAGAACGTGGGCTATTGGCAACCGGACCTGCAAGGCCTCGACCATCTCGGCCGCTCCGACCGCGCAGAACTCTTGGTTGACTACCTCGGTCTGTCGGAAAAACAGCTCGTCAGGACCGTGAAGCGCCTGGTCGCTGACGGCAAATACGAGCCGGCCGCCTTCCTGCTTGAATCATCCGGAAACAGGTTCGAGCACAGCACTTCCGTCGCGAACGCCAGACGACTCGTCTATCTCAAGCTGATGGAAGAAAACCAGAACACGGACCCGTTCAAATTCATCATTTATTCAGGGAAGATCAGCGAACAAACACCGCAAATGGCCAGTGGCAAGTGATGAAAAGCTGAGCCGACTTAAATGCCGTTATAGACAGTTGGCGCTTTGACTTCCGAAAACAAGTGCGAAACATGGGCATTTGCGAAGTCCTGTCCGCACCGCGCTCGCCTTGGCAGCGAGCCTATGTAGAGCGAGTGATTGGTTCCATTCGGCGCGAGTGCCTCGATCATATGATCGTGTTCCATGAAAACTCTTTACGACGAACCCTCCATTCCTATTTCGATTACTATCACCGATCGAGAACACATCTCTCGTTGGGGAAGGACTCACCCGAGCCACGAGCGATTCAGCCGCCGGAAATGGGGTCAATCGTGGCAGTGCCGCAGGTCGGTGGGCTGCACCACCGCTACGAACGACGAGCTGCCTGAAAAGCCAGAGTCTACCAGGCTGCGCGCTGCCTCTCCTTGGGGTTCTGAAATCAGTGTCCGGACTGTGCTCGTTTGCACGCCCGTGCCTCGGCGGATTTCATTCGCCAGACTCAAACTGGGCTGCAAACTGCTCCGGTTTTGCGATTCGTCCCGCGAAGTGACATGTGAGGTAGGCTGCACGGAATTTTCGTTAGGGACAATCGTGGTTTCCTCGACTTCGAGCGCCTCTATCGCTTTCACGAAGCCGGCAGATTCTTCGTGACCCGCGGCAAGTCGAACCTCAAGGTCCAACGCCGCTACTCGCATCCGGCCGATCGCACGACGGGGTTGATCTGTGACCAAAGTGTCGTCCTTACTGGCTTCTACTCGCACTCAAAGCTTTCTTCGGCACTTCGGAGAACGCGGTCAGGTCACAAATCTGGATCGCCGTCTCCGCCTACGTTCTGGTCGCCATCGTCAAAAAGCGATTGCATCTCTCGGCCAGCCTGTATGAAATCCTACAGATCCTCAGCCTGACAATGTTCGAGAAAATCCCGTTGGATCAACTGCTTGCACAAACGATGAGCGACGAAATTCAACCGGTTTCCGATAACCAATTGATTTTGTTCGCATAACGCTGGGACACTACTGATTCGATATCCGAAGCAAGATCCGCGCCGCTTATCGGTGGAACATTTCCAGCCACACTCCATGAGTCACGTCTGGGGATAGCAGGAAGCTCTGACCGTAGGTTCCCTTGTAGATCTCTATTTTGCTGCCCATAACGGACTCAGCCATCCTTCGAGCTTCCGGTAAATCGGAGACTTCAACACTGAGTGCGATAATCCCTTCGTCATGGTCAGACAAATATTTCTGGAGCACACCGCTCTTGTCGCTGGTTTCCAGCAAGTTCATCGCCCCAGAACCCGCCTTTAACTCCCGTCCATGAGCACCCAAAAGTCGTACATCGCGCGACTCATCGGCTTCGAAGCCTGCATCCCGAAGTGTGCGTAGCTGGGACTTCAGATCATGTACGGCAAACCATACAGCATGAATGCTAATCGCCGTGTTGGGATGCTCCGTCCGCCCTTCTTTGCGTGCCTTGTCGTACCAATCGGTGGGAAGGTATTCAACAAAGAAAATGGGCAGACTAAACCTTAACTTGTTAGCAGTCGGCTTGTCCGGGGTGCCCACGGAATACCATTGCGGTGGTGGCGGATTCGTCTCGCCTTCCTTCATGATGCTCCCGGGGTCGGGACCTTCAATGTCGAAGTTCTGCGTCTTGAGATAACTAGCCGCAACCTTGGCAGACGAAACGTTCAAGCCAAGGAACATAGCACCTTCGTGCTTTTTCACGAAATCGGCAATCCCTACGGCATCGCCTTGGGAACCAGTATTCCCTTGAAGTTCTTTGACTGAGACCAGTTCGAGATACGTCTTATTTTGAAAGTTGATAACGCTGTTGAAAAGACCGCCGGGAAAGTGCCCACCTTCGCTTACCTTGAAACCAAGCTGCTCGAAATCGCGTTGCGCTTTCGTGAGGTCGCGAACTCCCACGCCCACGTGATCGACGCCCCGTCCCTGTCCTAACAGTGGGTGCGGAACAGGTGTTTGAGCGACCGCACTAACAGTAAGAATAGCCAACACCGTCACCCGACGTACGGTGAAATATGTTCGGAAACCCGAAGACCGTGAGCCGTTGGACGCTGTAATCTCTGAGCATGTCCAAGCGGCCACAAAGCCTCCTCAAAGACGGCGTAAGCTTATCACCAATTGCGCACAGTTATTCACTTTAGTGGAGAATGCGCCCCGGACGTGGTGGCCCAACCTGACGTTCGATGCGCATGCAGTTGATGCCAGCCACTCCTGTGAGGTCGCCGAAGATCAGTGAAGTCGTGTCGCAGGAGATAGAGGCAGTTCCGTTGCCGACGATGGAGAGCGGCTGGGAGAAGTCAGCAACGGACTGCCTGTCGACAAGCACACCTTCTTCGGTATTACTGCTTATAGTGACGTTGCTGACAGAGGTGCCAGTGTTCTGATCAGCGCGGACGCCGGGACCGGTGTTGCCGGTGATTTGCACGCCGCCACCTAGAGTGAGAGAGCTCCGATTCAGGCGAATCCCGCCGCGCAGCGTAGAGTCAGCAATCGAGGAGCCGTTATTCTGGATCTGGTGTGGCCCGCGCATGGTGAGTTCGCCCGATCGAACGACATTGACGCCCACGATGTTGTGGCTCTGGATGATCGTGGCGCTTAGGCTGCCATCTGGTAACGTCCCTCCTCCGTCAAACAAGGCGGAACTGCCCCAAATCTGCAAGCCCACGTCGCCGTTGCCAGTGATGACATTTCTGCCAAAAAAATGCGCTGACGCGGCGTTGAAAATGTCAATTCCTTCGCCATTGCCCTGAAAGACGTTGCCTCCGCCAAAGCTCTGATCGGCGAAGACCACCAGCCGTCCGCCGGATTGGGAGATTGCAGCGCCTGCATTGTTCTCGACGTCAAGCGTTCCGAAATTCACCTGAAAGTAGCTGCCGTCGACGTCGATACCGTCACCTCCATTGCGGAGCACGCGAATTCGCTCATTGGGATTCGTGGCCATAGTGGCGTTCGAGCCCGCACCCACGGACATACCATTGCCGTGATTGTCCCGGATGGTACTGTTCTCCATCACCAAGGTGGAGGCCATCTGCATGTCCAAGCCATCGCCGGAATTGCCCTGGATGGTACAGTTGTTAATGGTGACGTTGGAACCCTGATTGAGCAGGACTCCCACTGAGCCGCCTTGAATGACTAAGCCAAACAGGCCAATGCCGGTGGACTGGAATGTTTGAACTACAATTCCCGACGGATCGGCGGCAGTGACGGTGGCGTTTTGGCCAAAAGCTGATTGGATAACGAGTCGTTCGAAATTGGCAATGAAAACGTTCTCGACGCAATTCCCGCTGACGGTGATGGTGTTGGCATCGTTCGGATTGAGGGTGCTCAGGGCTGCAGTGATGCTGGGAAAGGCACCAGGGCCGCCTCCGGGACAAATTACTGGCAAGTTAGCTGTCCGGCCGGGCGGCGACAAGATGAAGGTGGAAGCTATGGCAGCACAACTCAGCAGTAGGATGCGAAAAGGCCAAGGTGAAAGGTTCATGAGATTTCTCCTTTTTGATTGGCTTGCAGCGGTCGGGACCCGTGGAAATGGCAGGAAAGATATAGCAGGTCATCAGGGAACACAAGCGACAAGGAACGACAGCTTAACCAGGGGGGTGGTTTGTCGTGTTTTTTCGCCTTATGAGGTGTATCGCATTCTAGGCGGCCTCCCCCTTCCGCCTATCCGCCTTTTGGGAATCGCGCTGCAGCTTGCCGTCTACTAAGCTCACAGGGAATCGCTCGCCTGCCGGGGTAACTTCCACAGTTCTCTTCAGGATGGGGTCGTACTCGTAGCGCGTACCGTCCGGGAGCCCGGTTTCTGGCGGAGACTACGGCAATCCTTCCTTGGCACCTAATTTCTCAAGAGCGCGGAGGGCGGAGGCGCGCATGGTCAGACTATCGTCACCTAGCGCCTCTTTCAGCGGAGGGATGGCTGATTTATCGCCAATTTGTCCCAACGACCAAGCAACGACCTCGTTGACCTCTTCATCCCTCAGCAATGGAACCAAAATGGGAACTGCCCGCACGTCTTTGAGGTTCCCAAAGAGGTGCGCGGCGTAATAACGGTCTTCGCGAATTTGTAGCTCAGGGTTCGGGCGGCCTGCGTCGTCGATCCTGAAGACTGCACGTTTGGGCGAACGATTTTCCAGGATAGCTTTAATAGCTTGAAAGCCGCGATCGTCGCCCAGGCTTGCGAAAATGAACGCGGCGTTACCTCTTTGGTGCATGTCCTCGTTGCTGAGCCAAGGTTCAAGAACTTGGAGGACACTCTTGTCTTGAAGTGTGACGATCTGCTTGGCCATCTCAAGTTGCTTCCAGAATGTCGTCGTGGTTTTGAATTGTGCAACGAGGTCGCTAGTACGCTCGCTCGGATGCTTGGCGGTTTGACCGGAAACGGTGGGCAGCAGGCACATGCTCCCCAGCAGCATTCCGCAGAGACATGCGCGGGCCATAATCAGGAATCCACCTGTAGCTTTCAAGCTCCAGTCTATGACGCCTAAACATTGTTGAAAACTGCTTTCTTCCGGTTGCACCAAATGCGTTTGAGGGACCGCGAAAGAAAAGCACTGGCTCAAGACCGGGAAGGAAATCCCCAACCAGAGCGCGGCCCGCATCTTCGCCGCTGCCACTTCCATTCTGAAAGCGGGAACCCCCGCTTTCCGTTCATCGGCGAATCACTCAGAAGTCCCAAAAGAAGGAATCTCAATATTTCAAAAACAGGGGAAAAGATTATGACCGCAACAGGATTTACCACCAGTGAGGTTGATGGATATGGGCTTCGCAATCATCCGCTCGCTCGCCACCGTAGGCCTCCTAGCCGGTTCTTGTTCATCGGCTCGCGTCTTTGCTCCACGCTTCTTTCAGGCCCCGCCCAGTGGGCGGGGTAGAAGGGTGGGTGAACAGAGATGCCCGCTCAGTGCCTGACTAGTTCACTGAACGGTGACCGTAACTTCCCCGATGTAAACGGTTGCACCAGGCAGTGGATCGTCGTTGAAGTCCAAAATCAGCGTCCAATCATTGGCCGCCGAAGGCTGTTGATAAATCGTCAGGCTCGTGCGGGCTGCGATCACGTTAAGGCTGACCGTCATCGGTCCACTGGGCAGCGCAGGGCTCAGTCCGGTGAACGTCGACGAGAGGGTTCCGGAGGGTGGCGGATTCTGCGCCCAGGTTGGCAGCCAGCTGGTCGAGAGACCCGCCGTTCCGTTGTTCGTGGTGTCGACTCCCACCGCATCGGTCGCGCCGGGCGGACAATCATTCGCCAAGCCAACTGCCTGGTAGTCCAGATGCTGCCACTGAAGAGTACTGCCTTGAATCATTAGCAGGTCTCTTCCATCCATGCAGGCGGTAAAGGTGTAGGTGTAGGTGCTGCCGCTGGCCGTCAGCAAGGCCGAGCCGCTGATAGTCCCGTCGCTGGCAGTGATCGTCGAGCTTCCCGCAGCCACGGCCAGGGCCGTGCCTTGATTCGTCGCGTCGTTGCTAATTGTCGCTATCACGGTACTCGACGAACTCCATGTGACCGACTGAAGCACTTGCTTGCTGCTATCGCTGAACGTCCCGGTAGCAATGAACTGCTGCGTCGTTCCCGGGGAAAGCGTGGGAGCGGTCGGCGTCACTGCAATAGAAACGAGGTTCGCCGGAGTGAGAACCGCCGGCGTATACAGGTCCGCAGTGCTGGCCCCTGCGCCGGTGATGTCGTCGCCGCCACTCACCAACACCTGCCCATTGTTCAGCAGGGTAGCCGCATGGCCGCTGCGCACCATGCTCAGGCTACCGGTGGGCGCGAAGGTGCCCGTTGCCGGATCGTAGATGTCTGCACTGCTAAGAACAGCGAGAGGGAAGCTGCCGCCGTCATAGCCGCCAGCAACCAGCACCTGTCCGTCATTCAGCAGCGTGGCTGTGTGATTGATGCGCTCTCGGCTCAGGCTACCCGTGGTCGTGAATTGTCCCGTGGCCGGATCGTAGATCTCCGCACTGCTGAGATAACTGCCATTGTAGCCACCCGCGATCAGAACTCGTCCGTTGTTCAGCAGCGTTGCCGTGTGAAGGTAGCGCCCTGCGTTCATGTTGCCGATGGTAGGTGTAAAGGTCCCCGTGGCCGGATCGTAGATCTCCGCAGTGTTGGGAAAACCGCTGCCGCTGTTGCCACCCGTGACCAGCACACGTCCGTCGTTCAGCAGCGTCGCTGTCGGGAAGTTGC
>Ga0307477_10003957_pt1 | contig 10878 bp, 7 predicted proteins | sample atmos_gasesECM2C_FD_203316 | JGI IMG/M metagenome (GOLD analysis project Ga0307477, IMG submission 203316) | Hardwood forest soil microbial communities from Morgan-Monroe State Forest, Indiana, United States - atmos_gasesECM2C_515 | ecosystem: Environmental > Terrestrial > Soil > Temperate... | reverse complement strand
TGCGGTAAGCTGGGCGGAGGTCATCGGCGCAAAAGCGGTATTCATAGGGGCGGTTGCGGAAGACAGTTCCGGATACCCGGATTGCCGGCCGGAATATTATCGAGTCTTTCAGCAATTGGTTCGCGAGGGAACTCGTCCGGAAACGCGCATTGAAATCGTGACCCCGGTCATTCGGATGCGAAAATGGGAAATTGTAAAGCGGGGCATGGAATTGAGAGCGCCGCTGGACCGGACGTGGTCTTGCTACCAGTTTGAGGATGCCGCGTGCGGCGTTTGTGATAGTTGCCGGCTGCGGCTCCGTGCGTTTGTCGAGGCGGGGATTAGCGATCCTATCGCCTATCGGGTCCAAGTTGGGGGATAATTGAAACATAATAGCGAACCGCGCGGAGAACTCCCCGCGCGGATCTGCGTTGCCAGGAGGCAGTAAAGATCATGAATCGAATCAAAGCAATCAGGATAGCAGTCATGCTCGCGCTGATCGCCGGGCCACTGGCGGCGTATGCGCAGGCTCCAAGCACATTGTCGGGCACGGTCTTCGACTTGACGGGCAAGCCCTACCCCGATGTGACAATCACGATCACGAATGTCGCGACGAATAAGGCTTCCGAAGTAATGACCGACGCCAAGGGCCACTACACGGTGAGCGGGCTGACTGGGGGAGACTACAACGTCGACTTTAAGGCGAAGGACGAGACCCAGAAGGATCAGCTCATTTGGCAGGCGGGCTTGAAGCTTCAAGCCGGGACTACCCCGACCTACGACGTCAATCTGAAAGATCTTCAGGCGCAAGGGAAGCTCGCCGCCATCGAAGAACAGAAAAAGCGCGCGGCGGCAGAACAGCAGTTTCAGGCGCTGAAGACCCACTACGATGCCGGGCTTGCGGCGATCGACCAAATGAAGGCCGCCCAGGCGCAGCTGGCGAAAACCCCGAAAGACCAACAGGATCCGATAAAGGCCCAGATCATACAGGCGGGCGGCAATGCTGTCACCGAGCTCAATGCCGCGCTGGGCTTAATGAAGGCTGACGATGCGAACCGGTCGATCGTACTGTCGCGACTGGGCGAAGCTTACGAAAGCATGAGCAAATGGCAGGAAGCCGCGGATACATACCAGAAGTCTATCGCGTTGAAGCCGGATGTCGCCGCCAACTACAACAATCTTGGCAACGACCTCGCAAAACTTGGGAAGGTCGATGACGCCCGCGCTGCGTACCAGAAGTATGTCGATCTGAATCCGAATGACGCGGCGCTTGCGTGGCGCAACTTCTGCATCGTGCTCTATCAGGCCAATCGCATGAAGGAAGCCATCGAGCCCTGTGAAAAGGCGACCACACTCGATCCGAAGAACGCACAGGCTTGGCTGCTGCTGGGTGTCGCCAAGGTCAACACGATGGAATTCAAAACGGAAGGCGACAAGATCACGCCGGTCATTCAGCCTGGCACCATTGAAGCGTATCAGCACGCCATCGACCTCGACCCCAACGGAGATATCGGGGCGCAGGCCAAGCAGGGTCTCGAGTCCTTGCAGGCCATGGGCGTTGGCGGCATCACCACCAAGATTGGCTCGGCGCCTCCAAAGACAGCGCAGAAGGGCAAGAAGTAATTTCTCTTGGGCCGTTAACCGCAGGATCGGGCAGATAAAGGCCCGATCCTGCTGCTTCTTTACGTTTCGATCCCGCGGCAATCGTTGCTTCGAAAGAGCTCGTTCGTATTTGCCTCCTCCCGGCAGTCACCCGAGCCAGAGCGCAGTTACGCCCAGACGCAGCACATAAGCGGCTCTACGAATTCAAGTGTGGAGCGACAAGCGTGACGAATTCGCGGGATATCTCAGACCAAAGAGAGTCAGCCTGAGGACCGTCGTCCCTTAGCGTCTTGGCGTGTTGCGACCTGTCCAGAAATTGGGCGATTCAACGGGCTCGTCGATCGGTCCACGTTCCTACTTCTTCACGAACTTCCTCACGTCGCCGAGGAAATCCGCCCCATACACGTTGCCTTCGAAATCCGTGGTCACACCTTCCGCCAGGCTCGAACCGGCTGCATAGGGGTACGGGCATGGATCGGGAATAAAATATTTGACCGAACCGTCTCTGGCGCTTCCAATTCGAATGCCTCGCTGTGCGCCTAAGTTATAGCCGTACCCAGTCTGTGCAAGCGCGAATTGTCCCGTGTTCGTTCGACCGTCCCTCGATTCTGAGTCGGCTACATAAAGTATGTCGTTCTTGTCGATGTACATGCCGCTCGGCCTTCCAAACTGAAACCACTGGGCGATGAACTTCCCGTCCTGATCAAAGATCTGAATTCGGTTGTTTTGCCGGTCCCCAACGAACAGCCTGCCTTGGGAGTCGAAGGCAAGCGTGTGAATGACATCGAATTCACCTGGAGCCATGCCTTTCTTTCCCCACGTCTTGATGAATTTCCCGTCTTTATCGAACTTCATGATTCGTGCGTTCCCCGTCGCTGTGCCACCTCCATTGTGTCCGTCGCCCACGAAAATATCGCCGTTCGGAGCGATGGCCACATCGGTTGGAGCATCGAATTGGTCCAGGCCCGGCCCGGCGGCTCCCTTTCTGCCAAGTGTCAACAGCACCTTCCCGTCCTGATTCATCTTGAAGACCTGATGTCCTCCGTTGTCCGCTAGCCACAGATCCCCCTCTTTGTCGATCTCCAATTTATGGGGACTAACAAACATCCCTGCACCAAAGGTCTTGAGCAGCTTACCCGACACATCAAACTGAAAAATCGGATTGATATTCTCACTCGCTCCAGCGCAGGTCGTACCCCCAGATCCAGAATTGCCACATCGGTCGGCCACCCAGATCGTGCCATCTGGAGCCGTGCTAACGCTTGCTGTCGATCCCCACTTCCTCCCCGCCGGCAACTGTCCCCAACTGACTCCAGGGCGATACGGATTGGGGAGGTCATTGTGTGCTCCGAGCATCGACACTGGGGGCAATTTGACGGGATATTGGCCGAGCGGAAACTGCGGAGGTCCACTCCCGACACCTGTGTTCGCTCCTGCGGGCGGTACGCCACAGGACTGGGCCAGGGGCCCAGGCGATCCACTGTCGGCGTTGAGCCTCGCTGCGATTGCTAAAACCACGATTAGGACTGTCGTGAGTACCGCCACGCTGACTCGCAGACAACTGCGTTTAAGTGAGTTCGTGCAAGACATCGGCACCTCCTCGCGTTCCAGTCCATAGAACGTTTCCACGCGAACATGTTTCCGGGGGCAAAGTTTACACGATGCCTTTCATCCTGTTCCCCACTGGTAGCCCTCTTCTTCTTGACCGCTTTCGGCTAATCGGCGTGTTTCCGGAATCCGCTTGTTTCGTTGACATCTGCGAATCCTTGTGACCCGTTGATCCACGATCCCCGGTGAGTGCCTCTTGTTTAATGAATCGGATCGTCGAGGAATGTTGCCAGCCAACATCGTAAGTACTTGGGAATTCGAACTCCCTTGGTACCTTTGCTGTCGTCTCAACTTTCTGCGGTCTATCTTTCTTTTTTCTGCGGTCTATCTTTGATGTTTGCCCCAACCGAAGATTTTCTGCTAGCATCTGGTGCAGGCGTCGTCACGTGCACGCGGAGATTAACCTACTCTGAAGCCGCTTCTTTCATCTGGCGAGAGAGTAACCGCTGAAGATACTTAGGCCCTTCCTTTCTGTAAGCGTCCAAACCTTCAGAAACGAAAATTTCACAAATTTGTGACAGGGTCCTCCTTTCGCGCCTAGCGAGGTTGTGTAACTCCCTCTTCAGATTCGCAGGAAGGCGAAAACCAATCTGTTCATCTTTGCTGCGCATCGTCCAGCAGATTCTAAGGCTTGGGCGACAAAGGATCAAATAGAACCCCTTGACTAAGCTAACAGATGTATGCTAAACATGGCTTAACCATGCTAAGCACTGGAGTCCAGAATGCCGACGCCGAATAGAAAAAAGAGAGTTACAGGCTTGCGGTCATTAATTCGCGAAAACATTAGGCTCGCGATGTCCTTATGGCGGGACGAGGTCACGCCCCGTGTTCTTCCGGAGCTCAAAAGGCTCTCAGACGACCTTGGGCTCTCAATAGGGTCGGGGGAAATCCTTCTCCTTGACGGAAAGTGGTATGTGACCCACGGCGGGCTACTTCGATTAGCTCTGCGGCGGCGGTGCCTTGGAATTCGCACTGCTCTTCAGGAGAGAGTCTCCGACTCGAATGCATGCCGCTGGGTCTTTAAGGCGACCGTCTACAAGTCACCCCGCTCTCGCGGCTTCGTCGGCTACGGCGATGCCGATCCCTCCAACGTCTCGTCCATGGTCCACGGCGCCGAGATGCGTGTCGCCGAAACCCGCGCCGTCAACCGTGCCCTCCGCAAAGCCTACGGAATCGGGCTCTGTTCGGTCGAAGAGCTTGGCTGGGAACCCAGACCAAACACGCCCGGGCCATCCGATCAGCGCAACACCTCCGTGAACGGAAAAAGTAGCCACCCCAACGGCCAGCCTCGTCTCCGCGACCGCCTCTGCCTGTTGATCCGCCAGCACCAGCTCGATGCCGGCCTCGTGAAGGCCTATGCGGCCGACTACTGTGGCACTCCCACCCTCCGCGATGCCAGCCGAGAGCAAGTCGAAGCCTTCATCAATAAACTCGCTGAATCTGCGGCCACCGATCGTGAGGCTCTGATCTGTCGCCTCAACAGCTATGCCCGACAACCGGAGGCAAACTCATGAAGCGCCGGATCCCAGGCCTATACGGTGACCGCCAGAACTCCGAGTCTGTCTTGGAGGGCGCCTTCCTCGTTCGTGTCGATCGAGTGTTCTTTCGCTGGCATCCGCAGAGACCCTTCTACGCTCTGCGCTTTGCCATCCTCGAACCAGAAGAAAAGCGCGGGCAGTTGTTCACTGGGCGCCTCTACTGCTCTCCGAAAGCCATTTGGAGACTGCGCTGGTTCTTGCGCGACTTCGGCTATGACCAAGACCTCATGGGCCGCGACGAAGTCGATGAAAAGGCACTGCTCCGCCTGCGCGGAGTCGTACGGATTTCCCACACGACCCTGAATGGCCGCCGCTTCCTCAACCTCAGCGGATTTGCTCCGGCCAGCGAATGGGAAGAACTCTCTCACTCGACGGTGAGCAGAGAAGAGGTTCCCCGTGACCTTTAGCCACTCGCAGATCTCGGCATACCTCCGCTGCCCCAGAAGCTACCGCTATCGGTATCTCGACGGCTGGAGAGAGAAAGAGTCCCGGGCGGTCCTCTGCTTTGGCCGGGCGTTTGAGAAAGCTTTGGGGGCGTTTTTCAGCCGTGAGGATGCTGGTGCGACGTTGTTTCAGGAGTGGGGAGCTTACCGCGATGCTTCACTGGAGTATTCCCGTGGCGATGGCTGGGAGCGCTTGCTCCGCCAGGGAATTGGTCTACTCGAGCAGGTTGCGCGAGATAACCGAATTCGTATTCGCCAGCCCAAACGAAACTTGCAGAAGAAACTCGTCCGTCCGCTCTCGAACAGAAACGAATTCGTGGCCTATGTCGATGCCATTGGCCAGCTGGACGGGACACGGCGGCTGCTCGAATGGAAGACCACCAGTTCTCGCTACCCAGAAGAGCCCGAGGGAGTCGCCGCTCTCGATCCTCAGATGATTTGCTACTCCTGGATCACAGGCATTCCCGAAGTCGCGATTGTGGCTTTTGTGAGGAAACGCTTCCCGCAGATTCAGTACCTCACGGCTTCGATCACCGAAGAGCAGCGTCGCGAGTTTGGCCAGGTGGTTGATCAGGTGGTCGGTCAGATTGAAAGCGCTCGATTCCTTCCCCGACCTGGTATCCGTTTCCCACAAAACGGCTGCGTCAGTTGCGCCCACCTCGGTCTGTGCCTTGGAGACGAGCATCTGGTCGAGTCCAAACTTATCCGTCAACCAGGAGCCGCCGACCTTGATTGGCTTGACGTGCTTGACGACTAACGGAAGGCCTTTAGTGGTTCCGAAGCTCAATCGCCGACGTGCCGTCTTTGTGCTCTCGAAGATCGACGAGATCCTGTATTGGGAGAGGGCGACCGACCGGGAACGGGATTCGAAGTTCGTCGAACTCGGGCGCTACCTGTGCGAGGTTCGATCAGGACAGTACTGGAGGGTGGACAACGTCCGTTCGTTCGATGAGTTCCTGGAAAGGAAATTCCCGGAATCGAGACGGAAGGCCTACTACCTGATGGCCATCCACGAGCAACTGCCTCGCATTCACAAGGTGGAGCTGCAGCAGGTGGGCTGGACGAAGGCGACGGAACTAGCGAAGGTGGCGAGGAGGGACGGTCAGAGGTTCGATAGTGCAACCTGGCTGCACAAGGCTCGCGAACTACCCAAGGAGGAATTCAAACGGGAGGTCTCGAAGCATCTGACCGGGAAGGAAACTGAACCGTGGGAGATTCTCTATTTCAAGGCTTACAAAAGCCAACTGCCGGTGATCGAGCAGGCGCTCGAAACGGCGGGGATGATGCTGGGGAGCGACAAGTCCCGCGGCTACTGCTTGGAGATGATCTGCGCGGATTTTCTTGCGGGGGTCAGCTTGGAGGGAGGCAGCGCTGGCACTCTCATGTCCTCACTTGCTCGGATCGTCCTCGGCCTGCCAAAGCTTCAGAGGACCGAGCTCCTACAAGCCGTTCAGGCTGCATCTTGACTCGAATTCGCACAAAAAGGCGGTTGCGGCTCGAGCCCGGAGCCTATCGCGAGCTGTGCCGCAAGGTCTTAGAGCGTGACCGCTGGCGATGCCAATGGTGCGGTAGCATGGAGTATCTTCAAGTCCATCACATTCGGTGGCGAAGCGACCTTGGAGATGATACAGAAGGGAATCTAATAGTTCTTTGTGTCAACTGCCATCAGAAGGTCCATCGGCAGGTGCGTCCAGAAACACAACCTTTTAGGTGACGGCGCCCGAATCGCGAACGAGTCGTGAAGGATTAATGCCAGTAAACACCCGTTAACTCGGAAGAGCCCCGGGTGTATAAGTTCATCTGTGTGGAGTCGAGGCGGAATAAGCCAGTGGAGCTACGATTTGCGCACCTCTCCCGGCGACCAAACTGGAATCTCCTGACCAGCAGGAACGGTGCAACGAATGTCGCAACAGTCTGCGGGGTCGACCCCGGGGCCAAGGCAACCGGGTCGCACAGACCGATCAGGCATCAATCGCGACAACCTTCAGCATCGCCCGGCTTGGACGCTTTGAGCGATCCATACGAAAATGCCGGTGCACCCGGGGCCCGAATTAAGGGTGCTTCGGATTTAGGAACTGTTCTGAATCTACAGCATGTTGCACCAAATGCAAGCGATCTCGCAACGATCCTTCGAGGACTTACATGCACCGTTTTCTAATTAGCTTGGTTTTGTTTTTCCCCCTTTGCGCCCTCGGCTCTAGGGCACAGTCCGGTATCTCGCTCCCTGGCCGGCCAGGAGGGGGTGTGGGAACGACCGCGCCCGGTACCACCATGCTAGAAGGCGATAGCTTTCAGCTTCGCGGTCCGAACCCCTGGTTAGACGTTACGGCCCTCGGCGCGTCTGGCAGCAACGACACCGAAACTGGGAGCATAAATTCAGGCACCACGACCCTTACGCTTGGTTCGCCACTCCTCGGTGTTGCCAACGGTCAGGGGCTTACTGTCTATCACGCCGGAACTAACTCCGAGCCTTCCACGCCCGTGGGGATAACAGCTTTCCCCATCGGCCCACTGTCTGCCGTGGCGATCAACGCGGGAGGCTCGGGTTACAAGGTCGGAGATACACTGGGCATTCAGGTTGAGGGAATGCAACAAGTCGATGCTTCAAGCGCTGCCTCAGTGAACGGAAGTAGTATCGCCACCATCACACTCACCGAGAATCCCCGGACACTCGGCTTCACAAGCGGGTCCACTGTGACTGTTGCGGGGTTCACGGGCAATGATGCCTACTTCAATGGAAGGTTTACGCTCACCGCTGTGACCGTTACCTCAGTCAGTTATAACCTTATCCATGCAGCTGCCGTGGCGACTACGCAGGGCGTCGTGATTCAGAATGGGGCGAATTGGGGCATCGATGCTCTATTGACGGTCAGTTCGGTTAGCAGAGGAGGCGCGATAACCGGAGTTAAGATCACGAAGGCCGGGCACGACTACACGAATTTCACAGGAGCGGCATCGTTCGCGATTACTGGAGGCGGCGGGGTCTACGGATGCGCCTTGCAAATCGGCGTTGCTTCTGGCTACTGCGGCTCCGGTGCAACTTTCAATCTGACCGCGTCGACTGGCTCTACCACGATTACGTATCAAGTCGTGGCTGTGGACAACAAGTGCGGCATAAGCGCACCTTCGAGTACGCTTTCTGTCACGAATGCCAATGCCTCTCTAGCGGCAGCATTCCCGGAGGTCGGCGTCGAGCTGATCGGATCAAACGTCTCGACAACGCTAGCGAACGCGGTTTATCCAGGAGCGGCGGACTTCCCTAGCTTGAACTTGGCTGCGATCGCCGTTTATAAAAACGGAGCCTACGCCGGAGAAGCTCGTCCGAATTGGCCCGCCGCTTCAACTTGGAGATTTGTGGATACGGGCGTGAAGCCGTCGCGCCCTGGATGCATTCCCGCGACCGTCCCTAGCAGAGCGATGGCACAGGATTTGATAACGACCATCGCTTCCGGTGCTGGCACGACAAGGGTGACGACAGCTGCCGCAGCCGGCACTAGCGTAACACATGCTACAGTTAGGCCCGATGATGGCGTGGCCATTCAAGCCGCGATCACATCTGCTATCAACGGTGGTGGCAATACCGTCTATCTGCCAGCGGGCAATAAAAACCCGGTCGCTGCCAATGTCGGCGGGGCAACCTACAATTTTCACTCTTTAAGCTATGCGACAGGACTGGGGCTGGTTAACTATGTTAGCGTGAAGCTAAAAGTAGGCGGACTGCTAGCTCCGTTGTTCACAGTCGCACCCGCGAACTACGGCATCCATTTCGAGGGTGAGGAGGGGCAAGAGCAGCCGGGGTTTACCTTTCCTACCGCGTCGGTCTATGCGGTCGCTAATCCCGTATTCGACCTAATTGCGAATTTCGAGAGCATCAACGGGATAGCGCTCTCGAACACGGCTCCCGGTGACTGCATTGAGCTGAACGGCTTCAACCAAGATGTCGGCCACTTTCAATGTATCACCGCAGGCGCCGGCGCGAATATTTACATTGCTGGAGGCTTCAACCAGAAGATTCACGATAGCTTCCTCTCGAACAACACCAGGATGCCGACGATTGACGGTCTAGGCTTCCAGTCGGCGGGGCAAGTTACTCTCGATAGCGACATATCAGATGGTCCGGTTATCTGCGGGGCATCGGTGAGCAACTATCCTGATGCCGGTGGCTGCGGTACGTGGAATGTTTTCAATTTCTACGAAGAGAACTCGGCCAGCAACGAATCAGATTTCACGCTGTATACCGATCATGCCAACGCACAAGGCAACATCAGAATCGAGAGTTGGGCCAACGCCGACGCAAACAATCCTCAGTATTTATTCGACAAGCAAGGGAGATTCGCTGGTGGGCCGTTTATCAGTCACAGGATTTCCGGCGTGAACATTCCCTTTCAACTTGCGAGCGAAAGCCCCACATTCGCGTTCCTGGATGGGGGATCGTTCGATTGCGGGCAGAGTCAACTACTCACCGTAAACAGTTTGCAGTGCAATACAGATAACATTAACGCTGGTGGTTTCCGTTCTTATCTTCCCATTGTCGGTGGAGCAACGGGTGGAAACGTCTACATCAGCACCGTGGTCAACGATTCCGTTCAAGATCAATTCGGTAATTACGGAACGATCTACTGCAAGTCAGGAGGGGGCGGGACAACGATAACCATTCCGAACCCGAGCGCGATTCATACAGGTGAGGAGTATCGAATCGTCACTGACGGCGCGACGAATTGCAGCATCACGGCCCCGATTGGCGGAATCGACGGCATCAAAGCGGGGCATCCCTTTACTGTGCCTGCCTCGGCGGGGGCTGGGGCTTATGCCACTGTCAAGGACATGGGCACGTTCTACACGGTAATTGATTCAAGCTATAACGTAACAAAGCCACTCTTCACGAAGCAGAGTATAACAGGCGCAACATACGTCACGAGTACGAAGTGTGCAGCGAACGGAACTGCTACGAATCCCTCTGTAGTTTCCTGCTATGCTGCGGCGGCTGGTATGTTCTCGTGCTCGACGAAAGCTTCTACTGGGACCTGCCAGGTCAACACGACGGCGGTCACGGCAGATAGCCAAATTGAAATTATCCAAACACAGGCCGATGGTGGGGTCGGTCAGCTTAACGTGACATGTAACACCGCAAATGTGTTGAACACCGGCAAGCCGCTGCTCCTTTCGAAGTCCGCCGGATCAAACTTCGTCATCAATTTGGGCACAGTAACGACGAATCCAGCCTGTTTTGAGTATGTCATTGTGAACTAGGATCGACTGAGATTACGATGAGAAAAATCATAGTCGTCGTTTCGAGGAACGATACCCAGACAAAGTCGAGCGTTGCTTTTTCGGTTGCGATGGCTGTACGTCAATCCGCCGCCTTTCTATCTGGACAAACTGCTGTGCGTAGAGACTAATCCTTGTTATTTTCCTTGCTATTTATGGACCGAACGAAAATGTAAGGAACTGCCTGTAGGCGCGTTGAGTATCAAAGGTGATGAGTGCGATCCTGATGGAGTAGCACATGAAAGGTGTTGTGCTGGCAGGCGGGACTGGCAGCCGGCTGAATCCGCTGACGCGAGTCACGAACAAGCATCTTCTCCCCATCTACAACAAGCCCATGGTGTATTACCCGATTCAGACCCTAGTGAATGCGGGCATCGAGGAGATTCTGCTCGTGACAGGAGGGAAGAACGCAGGTGACTTCCTCCGGCTGCTCGGCAACG
>Ga0307477_10003954_pt1 | contig 10880 bp, 9 predicted proteins | sample atmos_gasesECM2C_FD_203316 | JGI IMG/M metagenome (GOLD analysis project Ga0307477, IMG submission 203316) | Hardwood forest soil microbial communities from Morgan-Monroe State Forest, Indiana, United States - atmos_gasesECM2C_515 | ecosystem: Environmental > Terrestrial > Soil > Temperate... | reverse complement strand
TTGGGACGCGTAGGTCAACACTGGACCTTGATTCCACGAGTAACGCTGTTTTGTGCTCACGACGCGCGCGAGATCGGTTCCATCCATTTTGGGAATCGAGCGCGCTTTGGCGATAAGCTTTTCCGGCTCGGATTCAATCAGCGAGATCACGCCACGCATGACACCATGCGTTCGCAAATGACGAACTAGTGCACGCGAATCAATATCCGCGATTACCGGAATGTTAAATCGCTCGAGATATTCGTCCGCGGCCTGCTGCGAACGCCAGTTGGAGCTGATCGGCGAAAATTCCCGCACGACCAGGCCCTCGATGAACGGTCGAACGGCTTCGTCGTCTTCTGGATTGGTACCGTAATTTCCGATTTGAGGGTTGGTCAGGACGACAATCTGCCCAGAATAGGAGGGGTCGGTGAAGATTTCCTGGTATCCGGTGAGAGAGGTATTAAAAACGACTTCCCCGTAGCACTCTGCTTTCGCTCCGTAGCCTTTGCCTCGGAAGATGCGGCCATCTTCCAGCGCAAGGATTGCTTGCACCTGTTTCTCCGGGGGTGGATTTTATAGATTCTATCACGAAGAAGCTGCTCAGCTTCTGAGCTGCTAAGCTCATCGAAGCGCATTAACGCAGCAGGCCCAGCTTATCCATCGGCCAATACACGAAGACTGCCTTCCCATAGATGTAGCTTTCATCGACGGGCCCAAAATCGCGACTGTCATTGGAGAGAGAGCGGTGATCGCCCAGGACAAAGTACGAGTGCGCGGGGACAACAGTCTCGGCCATGGAACGGTAATCGAAGTACTCTCCCGGAACGTACTGCTCCTTGATCGTTCGTCCGTTCACGTACACCTGTCCATCAACGATATGGACGCGATCGCCGGAGACGCCGATCACACGTTTGATGTAGCTCTTGGAGAGGTCGAAGGGATAGTGGAAGACAACGATGTCGCCGCGTTCGATAGGCTCCAGCTTGTACACAAACTTGTTGATGAAGATGCGCTCCTGGTCCTGGAGACCGGGAAGCATGCTGGTGCCCTCAACGCGTACCGGCTGATAAAGAAAGATAATGAAGAACGCGGAGAAGAACAGCGCAAGCAGCAAATCGCGACTCCAACTCCAGAGTAGTCGGGGTCGGCGACGAGGTTGCGAGGGCGGTTGTTCTGGCGTGACCGTTATCATCCTCCGACTTCGAGATCCGGCGGCTGCCGAGTCCCTGATTCTTCCATTATAAAAGGCGCTCCTAATAACTCTTTTTTTTATCGACTTCTCCCAGTAAGGGCTTTCCATCCATGTAGCGCTTGAGGTTTTCGGTTATGCGCGTGTAGTGGCGTTCCCAGAGCTTGTCAGTGAGTGCCGCCGTATGCGGCGTGATCAGTAAGTTTTCAAGAGCCCACAGCGGAGAATCAGGGGGCAGCGGCTCATTTTGAAAGACGTCGAGCGCCGCCGCACGAATCGTGTTTGAGCGCAGAGCTCGCTCAAGGGCGGATTCATCGACGAGCGCACCGCGGCTGACATTTAGAAAGCACGCATCCCGGCGCATCAATGCAAAGCGCTGGTCATTGAACAGGGCTTCAGTCTTTGGAGTGAGAGGCGCCGCGAGCAGCACGTAGTCTGCTTCCGCGAGCAGTTCATTCAAGTGATCTGCTCCAAACACACGATCGGCTCCTTCACCACCAAGCTGGGGACGGTCACGAACAGCGAGGACTCTCATTCCCAGGCCCTTTGCCAGAGAAACACAGTGTTTGCCGATCGCACCCAAACCAATGATGCCTAAAGTTGAACCTTGAATTTCTCGTGGACGCATCGCGCTGCTCCACAAATCCTGCTGCCCCCAACGACGCTGGGCCTGATACTTCGCTGTAAACGACAATCCTTTGGCCAGGGCCAAGATCATGGCGATTGAATGTTCAGCAACTACCGGCCCGTGAATATCCGTCGAATTGGTCACGCGGACGCCACTGGCGACCAGTTCCGGGAACATCAATTGATGAACTGCGGCGGTGGTGGCATGAATCCAGCGAAGTTGCCGCGCCGCCTGAAACTGCTGAGGACGAAGCTGCCAGCCCACAAACACTGCGGCGTCGCAGATTTCATCGGTCAATCGCTCAAAGTTCTTGAGTTGCACAAAGGTGAGTCGAGGGAACTCTTGCTGAAGCCGGCTCTCCAGCCACTCCGGGGCATTCCACAGCTCGAACGGATGATGAATAGCAAGTAGGACTTTCATTCTGGGGTAATAACTCAGTGAGAGAAATAGGGTAAATCAGCACGTCATTTGTTGGTTCCAAAACCGTCTCGGGCCACTGTCCCCCGAATCAGTGGCTATGGCGTACTCCGGACGGTAGGCCAGGCTCGACTTGTTGAAGCGCTCCCCATTCGGGCATGGGACACGTCCCCAATTCCCGTCTTCATAAGATCGAGCGAAAACTTATTGCATTTCCTTCAAAGCTGGGTAATGATGCGCGTAATACTCAGTCGGCAAATAATTTGGCAAGAGAGCACAACAAATGAAGGATATCTATAGCCTGATTCGTCAGAAAGAAGGCGAACTGGAACGAATCCAGCGCGAGCTTGAAGCACTACACCTGAGTGCCAGACTCCTGGAGGAAGACGCACGCCCGGTGGCGACGACCTCCGCCAGCGTTGCTGCTGCGACATACAACCCGGTACCAGCTAAGCCTCAAACCGGAGGACAGCCGACGGCAGCCCCGGCCGCGTGGGCTTCGGCCAAGCAGTTCCCATAATTCTTTGTAACAGGAAGGTAAATGGGCACCACAGCCACCGAAATCAGCCCCCTTCAGCCTCCGGCGCGCGATCAGCGTTTATCCCTCCGTAAGCGCCTTTCTCAACCCATCGCAATCGAGTTGCTGCCCGGCAAGGAGGCTTGGCTGTACGATCTGGGAGAGGGTGGTCTCTGCGTTTCTGGGAGTTCGCCTCTCGAATTGGGAACCACTACCTCTGCGTGCTTCCGGTTTGCTGAAGCCAATTCCCTAATCGAAGCAGCCGGGATCGTTGCCTGGAGTGACAATTCCGGACGGCTCGGAGTGCGCTTCACCAGAGTAGAACCGGATTCGACCGTGGCTCTCCGTCGCTGGCTGAAAAACGGAGCAATCGCGGCCTCAGAAAGTTCCACGATGAATCCTTCGCCAGATGCAGAACTCGCAACTCGCATTTCCTGTCTGAGCGAAGTTGCCGATTTGCAGTCAGTAATTTCCAGCGAACAGTTCGATTGCGATGCCGCCCTCAATTTGATCGTGCGGCGAATGATGGAACTGACGCGCGCAACCGGCGCAGCCATCGCGCTGCGCGAGGGGCAGGACGTGGTTTGCCGCGCTCGCGCGGGAAACGCTCCTGACGTAGGAGTAAAGCTTTCGCCGACTTCCCTGTCTGGCGGGTGTTTTAACTCTGGCACAATCGTGACCTTAGAGGACTCTGACAGCGATCCCAGGGTGAATCCGGACCTTTGCCGACAACTGAATTTCAGATCGTTGCTGGTCCTACCGATTATCTCTGGCGCCGAGACCATGGGAATTGCCGAAGTGCTTTCCCCCAATCCGCGCAATTTCGCGGGCGGCGACATTCTTGTACTGAGTTTCTTAACCGATCTGATTGCCAGCGTTGCCTTGCCGCGAATCGAGCCCGATAGGTCTGCGGTCCCAGAAGTGCTGCGTTTGCCCGACTTTGACGCTGCGGAGTTGCCGACAGTATCTACTGGTTGCGGTGGCCTGGATTTGGCATCCCACGTCGCTGCTCCGACACTTGCACAGCCTCCATTTGAGGCTCCGGTGATTCTCTCTGCTCCGGTTGAGATACCTGTGGCTCCGTTTCAATCAGTTGAAGCTGTAAGCAGATTTGCTCCTGTGATACCTGCGGAAAAGGTAAAGCCCGCTGCTGCGCAGATCATCCAAAAGACCGATCTGTCCCCAAGAGCTGTGCCGGGCGGCGCGATCTCGCGATTGATTCCATTGGCAGTCACAGTAGTTGTGTTGCTGGCAACCGCGGCTCTGCTATCGGGCTATTACTTCAGTCGAAGTTTGGCTTCACGCAGGTCAGCTTCAGTTATTCCGGTGACCTCATTAGCAACCGCCGCCAACGTTGCTAAACCAGCACCTCAGTCTCAGCTTCCGGTATCCGAAGTCGCTCCCGCTGCAGCTTCGACGCACCGCGGTGAAGCGAAAGTCTCTATTGTTCCATTGGCGCGGCAAGCCACTCCACCTGAAAGAGCTATTGCGGCTGCTTCCGTGCCGGAGGAGCTTCAGGTCACCCATGGCGCAAGCCGTCGTCCGGTGATAAACGCCGATAACGCTGCGCCGGAAGCGCCCGCGTTCGGAGCTATTGCTTCGCGTGGCCCAGGAACTCTGCCTACTTCCATCATTGCGGCCAAGACGGCAACCCCGGAACTGCAGCCTCCCGCGGCGTCCACAGGTATTACGGAAGGCAAGTTGCTAAGGAAGGTCATGCCTCGGTATCCCGAAATGGCACGCACTGCCGGTGTCAGCGGAGATGTCGTTTTGTCGGCAAAGATCGCAACCGATGGAACTCTTCGCGATCTCAAGGTATTAGCCGGCAGCCCATTGCTGCGCGAGGCCGCTATTGAGGCCGCACGGCAATGGCGTTACTCGCCCTACAAGCTTGGCGGCGTACCCGTGGAAACTGAAACGCGGATCACCATCAGCTTCCATCGCTAACGGCACGTCTGTTCAGGAGAGATCAAGGAACTCTCATTTTATTTCCCGAATCAGGCGCAGCAACTCGCGCGCTTCGAGTTTTGCCGGCTTCTCGTCCGAAGCAAAGTCTCCCGAGGAAAGATCATCCGGCACGGCGTGGCAATAACTGCAGCGATGGCCCGAGGTTTTAGAGAACCCTTTCATAATCGGCAACAGGTGCGCCTTGGTTATGTCGGGCGGCAAAACCTTCAGGTTCGTGTACTTGTCCGGTATAACCGGAGCCTTGGGCTGTTCCTGGCCAAAACTCACCACAATCGTAATGACAAACAGACAGGGCAAGACGATCCAAATGAGACGAGCTATTCCCTGCTTTTTGCGGCACTGTCGCATTCTTCGATCTCCTGCGCGAAGCTGGTTTTGAGAGTCAGGAAGCTAACAGCCTCTCAACTAATAGGCAACACTTTTGTGATATTCAGTCGGAATGGGAGGGATGAGCCTGTTAAAGAGTGATTTTCCTTGTGTGATTACGGTTCTTCCAACAAAGTCCGCAGAAGCTGCTCTCTCGGCTCAGGCAGGCGTACGTGTTCTATGACCTCAAGGATTGCGGCCTTCGGCAGCTTCGAGGCAGCTTTCAGGACAATTGCGTCCGTTGCCTCCGATCTGCGAACGATTGCGAGTTGGAGTTCTCGCCGTGTGGACCATTTAGGATGCTCCACCAGCATTGACAGGAGCAGTGGCGACACTTCCGCTTTAGCCAGTGACTTTGCGATGCTGGCTTCGGTCATGCGTGGATTCTGCAAGGCCGCTTGGATCACCTGACGCTGGCCATGAAGGAGCAGCGCCCCCGCGACCGCCGGTGACGCCCTGCGCGCCAGGTTGATGCATTCTCCGAACGAAAGAGTTTCCAGCTTATCGATGAGCACGTCCTCGGCGAGCAGTTTCAGGTCGGCGGCTACAGCAGGCTCAAGGGCTACATGCATCAACTCGAAAACAAAAAGCCGGCGCAGAAGTGGGAGCGAAATGTGGCGAGGTGTGCGCGGATGCTGTACTACCTGCAACAACACCTTGCGGTGTTTCATTACTGCATGGTTGCGAATCAAAGCTTCTAAAACCCGTGAGGGCAGATCGCGACGTTGCAGCATGGCAAGAGCAAGATCTTCATTCAAAACCCCGTGTCCAGCGGCAACTATGAGGTCTTCGACAAATGAGCTCTCGACCAACTCCTCCACTTTCGCTGCCGGACGCAAAACTGAGATGGGCTTTGTCGTTTTGGAGTTTGTCCCGGAATGGGTCATCTGAAAACAGCCTCAGCAGACCAGGGTCGTTAAGGTTTAACAGTGATAGCCATGCCTCTAGCCATCGATAGCGCTCCCATTACAGGATGCACCGTCTCGAGATTCACGACAATGCCGGGGCGTTCGGCGCGAATCGAATTGGCAAACATTTGCCGTATTTGAGCAGAGTGGTTAAAGACGCCCCCCGTAACCGCCACGGCCACATCGCCGGATGCGGGCCAGAGCTTGCGGATCACGATCCGCGCGAGCTGTGCCAGTTCATTGGCCGCAGACGTGAGAATTTCGCGCGCCAGAGCGTCGCCGGAATCAGCGCATCGCAGGATTTCCGGCAGCAGTGAGGCAAAGTCAGGGGGTGGATTGGAGTTTGCCATCGACACCACTTCTTCCAGCGATGACAACTTCCACGCCTGCATTACGGCATTCAGCAGATCAGTCGAGCGGCCTACGTCGTGAGCGCGCATCGCCTGGGCGACAGTTGTGCGTCCTATCCAGAATCCAGAGCCTTCGTCGGAGATGATGGGACCCCATCCGCCGGCGCGCGCACTTTCTCCGCGCTCGTTGATGCCCAGGACATTCGACCCGGTTCCCGCGATTACCAGTACTCCGGGTCCGCCATTAAAAGCAGCTCGATGCGCAATCAGAGTGTCATTGACAACAGAGACCTCACCGGACACAAGCTGTTTCAGAACGCTATAAGCCCAATCGGCAACTTCAGGAATGCTGGAACCGGCAAGACCGATGCACGTGCGGGTGATGGCTGTGGGATTAACGCCCGCCTGTTTGCAAACCGCCTGGATCGCCGCATCGAGCGCCTGCCCGGCAGCGTTAGCGCCAACTTTCTTGATCTTGATCGTGCTCTCAACGCTCGTCCCGAGCACGCATTCGTCATCGCCCATTACACATTCGGTCTTAGTGCCGCCACCATCGATGCCGAGAAAGAAGCTCACGCTGTAGTTCTAACACGAAGGCATGTCCTATTCGGCATGGTGTGCTGTCGGGGCATGGTAGAGACGCAGCATGCTGCGCCTGTGCGGCGGATTGACTATTGCCGCTTCACTCTCAGATCATGCCCGGTCATCTCCTTCGGTTGCGAAATGCCCAGCATGCTCAACACAGTAGGTGAGATATCCTGCAGAGCCCCTTCAGAGCGCAGGGAAAACTGCTTGTCATCGTCGCTGACAACGATGAAGGGCACGGGATTTGTAGTGTGCGCTGTGTGCGGACCTCCAGTCACGGGATCGATCAGCATCTCGGCGTTGCCGTGATCTGCGGTTACGATCATGGAGCCACCTCTCTGCTTTATCGCTTTGTAGATGCGTCCAAGACACGCGTCCACGGTTTCGACCGCTTTCACCGTGGGCTCGATCTTGCCGGAATGACCCACCATATCGGCATTGGCAAAGTTCACAATAATCACCTGGAACTTTCCCCGCTCGATAGCCTCTACGAGAGCGTCGGCGATCCCCTCAGCGCTCATCTCGGGCTTCAAGTCGTAGGTGGCCACTTTTTGCGAAGGAACCAGCACGCGCTCCTCTCCCGGAAATGGCTGCTCCACTCCGCCATTGAAAAAGTAGGTCACATGGGCATACTTTTCGGTTTCCGCGACCCGCAGGTTGTGCAGGCCCTCTGCCCCCATGACATTGGCCAGGATGTTAGTCATGGAGTCTGGAGGTACGACGAAGGGCAGTTCAAACTGTTTGTCGTAACGAGTCATGCAGATGTAAGTGAGATTCGTCGGCGCTTCGTCCGCGGGAACTACTTGCTCCAGCGCTTCGGCGTCCGGCAGATCCTTACCGTTCTGTTTGGTGATGCCGCTCTTACGCGCGAGCACGCGCGTGATCTGCCGCGCCCGGTCAGCCCGAAAATTGAAGTTGATGCAACTATCGTCATCGCGAATGGTGGCCATCGGCTCGCCGCGATTATCGACACAAACGAACGGCACGACAAACTCGTCGGTGACATCCCGGTTATACGATTCTTTTACGCCGCGCACCGGATCGATGAAGGTACCGCCTTCGCCCCTGCCGTTCACCATTGCCTCGTAAGCTTTGCGTTCACGCTCCCATCGCTTGTCCCGATCCATGGCGTAGTAACGGCCGCTGACACTGGCAATGTGTCCTCCACCGATCTCGCGCACCTTTTGTTGAAGCTGCTCCAGATATCCGGCTCCGCTCGTGGGCAGTGTGTCGCGGCCATCCATGAAGGCGTGCACGAAGACGCGGTCAACGCCATGTAGGCGTGCCATTCGCAGAAGTGCGTAGAGATGATTCTGGTGAGAGTGAACACCACCATCTGAGAGCAGTCCAAAGATATGCAAGCGGCGTCCGCCCGAACGCGCGTTTTTCATCGCTTGCATCAACGCCGCGTTGGAGAATAACTCCCCACTCTCGACCATCACATCGATCTTGGTGATGTCCATGTACACCACTCGACCAGCACCGATGTTGAGATGCCCGACTTCACTGTTTCCCATCTGGCCGTTGGGCAGACCCACGTAGCGCCCGCTGGTGTGCACAAGAGTGCTGGGAAAGTCGCGGAGGAGGGCATCGTAATTGGGCTTTCGCGCCAAGGCGATGGCGTTGGCTTTGGTTTCAGCGCGGTATCCCCAGCCGTCGAGGATGATGAGAACGAGAGGAGTATTTTTCATGAAGTTTTATTGATGTTGTTACTTAAGCTGATCAGGTGATCGGGTCGTCGAGTGATCGAACGAAGTGAACCCGAGGCTCCTGGCTCTTGATGTTCAGCCAGAAACCTTCCGCCAGTTGTCACACATGAGTCAAGCGAAGTAGATCTTCAAACCGAGGGCGCCCACTACAACCGATCACAGGCTGAAAGCCGACAGCCAATAGCCGACAGCCTTCTTATTTCACCCGATCACCCGATGACCCGATCACCCGATTCTTCAGCACTTCGTCCGGATTCCCAACATTGAAAGACGTCTTGTCATATCCCTTGTCCTTCAGTTTGCGCATGGCGCGATCGGCGACCATGCGTCCCCATTCCTGACCGGCGTCAATCGCCTCTGCCGAGAGCTTTGGCAATACTTTAATGGTCTTTTGTCCGACCGGAGATTGATAGAACAGGGTCAAATCGTGAATCTCGTCCCGCGTGTAGTACTTGTCATAAATCGGGATTACAAGGTCGATTAACTCATCGGAGTGGACTTCCTTGGTGAACGTGTCCCAAAACTCCTCGGGAACTTCGGGGAACCCGGCCTTCAGAGGAGCGATGATCTGTCGAAGAGCATCAGACGAGACGTTTGCAGCTCCAGTGAGCTCGATGAGCCGACGAATCTCAGCTCGCTTTGCACTCTGCTCGGCGGCATTTGAGGATGACGGCGAAGGAGAAGCAGTGGAAGGAGCATTTTGCGTCCACGGCATCGCAGAACATAGATACGCGAGCAAGAACCCGACAATCAATTTGCCCATAAACAATTCCTTTCGCGGAGCTACGCTCCTGCCTTCTTCGCCAGCTCTCCGTGGTAATTCAAAGCTTCAATGCCGAGGAATCCGGCTGCGCGTCCGAGCTCTTCCTCGATACGCAATAGTTGGTTGTATTTGGCAATGCGATCGGTGCGAGATGCCGATCCGGTCTTGATCTGACCGACACCAGTGCCAACGGCGAGATCCGCAATAAATGTATCCTCCGTTTCGCCGGAGCGATGACTGATGATCGCCGTGTAACCGTTTCTTCGCGCAAGCTCAATGGCCTCCAAAGTCTCGGTCACCGTGCCGATCTGGTTTACCTTAATGAGAATACTGTTCGCGCACCCCTGTTCAATTCCCCGCTGCAGACGCTCGGTGTTAGTCACAAAGAGATCGTCCCCGACAAGCTGGATTCGGTCTCCAATCTCATCGGTGAGCATCTTCCAACCTTCCCAATCATCCTCGGCGAGCGCGTCTTCGACAGAGACAATCGGGTACTTGCTCACCCAGTCGGACCAGAAGCGCACCATCTGCTCCGAATCTCGCGCGCTCTTGTCCGACTTTTTGAAAACGTATTTGCGATCGACATATAGTTCACTGACTGCTGGATCCAGAGCGATAGCAATCTCTTCACCGGCCTTGTACCCAGCCTTCTCAATCGCTTCCAGGATCACTTCAATAGCCTCGACATTCGACTTCAGCGAGGGAGCGAATCCGCCTTCGTCTCCGACCGCAGTGTTGTAGCCACGCTTCTTTAATACGCCTTTAAGCGTGTGAAAGACCTCGGTGCCCCAGCGCAGCGCATCCGCGAAGGTTTCCGCGCCAACCGGCATGGCCATGAATTCCTGAAAATCGACATTATTGTCCGCGTGTGCGCCGCCATTAATGATGTTCATCATGGGCACCGGTAGGATGTTAGCGTTCACTCCGCCCAGGTAGCGGTATAGAGGGATTTTCAGATCGTTAGCTGAGGCACGCGCACATGCCATCGATACGGCGAGAATCGCGTTAGCTCCAAGCTGTCCTTTGTTGGCGGTGCCATCGAGTTCGATCATGGTGCCGTCGATCAGGCGCTGATCGCTGGCATCTACTCCGCCGAGTGCAGGAGAAATGGCGGTCTCTATGTTTTCGACCGCTTTGAGGACCCCTTTACCCAGATAGTGTTTTGGATCGTCGTCTCGCAGCTCGACTGCTTCGTGTTCTCCGGTGGAAGCTCCGCTAGGCACGGCTGCACGCCCCATAGCGCCTCCCACAAGCAAAACGTCACACTCAACGGTGGGATTTCCGCGGGAATCGAGGATCTCGCGGGCTCGAATCTCCTGAATATTGCTCATCCTGCTCCTTATGAATGACGGCTGCACGCCCTCGGCCTGCTCGCGTCCGACTGCGATCGGATTGCCTTCCGGTGAATGAATCGCGGTTACAAGCTTCGAGTCCGCTTCTCTCAATCCATCGCGAACTGCGACATTGCGCTGCAAACCTCGGATTATAAATGCGACGA
>Ga0307477_10003953_pt1 | contig 10882 bp, 8 predicted proteins | sample atmos_gasesECM2C_FD_203316 | JGI IMG/M metagenome (GOLD analysis project Ga0307477, IMG submission 203316) | Hardwood forest soil microbial communities from Morgan-Monroe State Forest, Indiana, United States - atmos_gasesECM2C_515 | ecosystem: Environmental > Terrestrial > Soil > Temperate... | reverse complement strand
TCCAGGCTTTGCGGGCGAACGGATGCAGCAGCAGATTGAGCCCGTTGGGATCATCGCCATCCCAAAAATTGGCCGGCTTCGGATCGGTCAGCGGCTGGCGGACCAAATCCGCGGTGTCCGGTGACGATGATGTTTGAGCGGCTGGCTGCGTGCTCGCATTAGAGGCAGCTTGCTGGGAGAAGCCCACAGCAGTCAGCATGAAGACCGAGAGCAGCAGGATCAGAGTACGAATTTTCATTTTTCAGCCTCCTCGCCCGATGAAGGGTTGATCTCGACTCAACGCTTCCTGGCGCCCACGGATGATTGTGCCCCTAAAGCCCAAAAGCCGCAAGGGGCGCGGGCAAAGAGGGGTTTCGTAGGCCGAAGAAATGCTTGGCTCGGCGGCCAGAAGCGTTAAGGTTCTTTAACCCGCGAAGAGCGCCCCGACTCTGGCGAAAGAACATTCTCCCACCGGACGCTGCGTCGGATAAGATTCTTCTTCACGAAGCACCTACTGATCGCCGATCAATCGCACGATGGATCGGCTCGAGCGCCTGCAGCGCGAACGCATGATCAGGAGTCGTAGCACGGGCGCTGAGCAGGCCATTGCGAATCCTAAATCTTACGAGATGAAGTCAGGAACTCTTTTATTTTCAACACTGTCAGGTAAATGCATTCGACAAACTCGGAGAACAAACCTCGGCGAACAAACTAGCGAGGACCCTCCGTCGATATGAGGAATACGGCGTCCCCAACGGGGAGCGGAGGAACCGGCTAGAGATATCCTGGGCTACGGAGGAATACAGGCTTAGCACCTAATGATTCTGACATCAGCAATAGCCTTAATGGCTAGAAGCTGTTGCAGAAAGCAAAGGCGTCCGCTCATAACTTTAAAAATGTCCGACAACGTGGCACTACATGCCGTGACTTTGATGCCTGCCAACCCTTCGTGGACCGATGAAGCGGAGTGCGCTCCCCTCTCAGAGACCCTCGATTGGTTCGTGAAATCGGGAATTCGCACTACTTTGCTTCGCGTGCGACCGATGTACCAACGAAAGTTGCGGAATGACGAATTAACCATGCTGCCAAAGCGGATTCGCTTCTTTGCTTTGCCAAGCAAAGCATGGCGACCGATCTCAGGCGCGTTCCTTTTTGCGCGCATCGTCGGACAACTCAGAGAGCTGCATCGTAAACAGCCCATCGATCTGGTTCACGCGCACAACTTGTTGCCGTGTGGCCACGCGGCGATGCTCCTCAGCAAGGAACTGAGCATCCCGTACATAGTTTCAGTCTACGGACTTAATGAATTGTCTACGGTGCAATCTGTTGGCCGAGTCGAGAAATGGTGTCGTCGCATTGCACATCGTGTCTGCGCAGAGTCTCGTCGGGTGGTGTGCGGCAGCGAACATGTTCGCGAGGAGGTGCTCGAAAGAACAGGCCAAAGTTGTCGAACGTCGGTTGTTTATAACGGTGTAGATCCGGAATTGTTTTCTCCCGGTCCTGAGGCCTCCGGCGACGCCATCACTGTGTTAAGCGGGGGAAACTTCCAGGCAAGCGAAGGGCACGATCTTCTGATTCGAAGCACAGCGGCCCTGGCCAAAGATTTTCCCTCGATTTCGCTCGAAATCATCGGCGACGGTCCGGAGCGGTCGCGGCTTCAAACTCTGGCCAAGCAGCAAGGTTTGGTCGGCGTCGTGCATTTCCTCGGACGCCAATCGCGCAGCGAAGCCGCCGCCACGATGAAGCGTTGCACGCTCTTCGTGCTGCCCAGCCAATCCGCAGGGATCGGGTGTATGCCCCTAGAGGCGATGTCCTGCGCTAGAGCGGTGATCGGCTGCCGAGGGCAGGGAATCGCTGAGCTAATTCGGCACGGCACCAACGGTTTTCTTGTGGGGCCGGAGAATGAAAACGAACTGACGCTTGCCATCGGCATGCTGCTTCGCGATCCGCAGCGTCGCCGGAACTTGGGCGCCGTCGCGCGGGACACTGTTCTGGAACGACTAACCGCGGAGCACCAGGCCCAAGATCTGGGCCGAATTTATCGGGAGTCAGTTGCACGATCGAGCAAAACAGTTTCTTGAACGGAGATAAATCAAACGCTCGGTATCGCGATCTCCGTTTAAGCCTCAGAACCCATTCCGAAGCCCCTCACAAAATAATGGCACACCTTGTCTTCTCCTATATCTTCAGAAACCGGCGGACATTCCTGCTCCACAACATCGGTTTCGGCCTACTTGCGCTCTCTTCATACGCCAGTGCCGCTTGGGTGCCGGAATTCTATCGGCGCAATTTCCACTGGGCCATCTCAAGTACAGGCGTTGTATACGGCTCCTGCGTCGCGATCTTCGGTTGCGCTGGAATCATCAGCGCGGGCCGGTTCGCTGTCTACTTGAGCAAGCGCGGCCGGGACAACGCGACCCTGTTTGTGGGTGCACTGATCGGATTTAGTCGGGATACCTGTTAACTGTCTTTTGTACCTGGCGCCGTCGGCGACTTGGGCAACCCTCTGGTTGCTCGCCGGCTGCGCGCTTGCGGCAGCTCCCTTCGGAATCGCTCCCGCCGCAATTCAGCAAATGATGCCCCCAACCATGCGTGGGCAGGCATCCGCTGTGTATTTGTTTTCCATCAATCTCATCGGGCTGGGAATCGGACCCACTGCCGTGGGAGCATTGACACAGTACGCGTTTGGACGGGATGATGCCGTGCGCTACTCGCTGGTCATCGTGACATCGGTGGCAAGCGGACTCGCTGCAGTGTTTCTCTATGCAGCCTTAAAGCCGTTCCTCGCCAGTCGCGAAAGGGTGTGCGTTTGGAACGCTGTTCACTCCGCGTGAGCTGATCGGCGAGAGTTTCTTGCAAGAAAGGTTCTCGAGTGCACTCCGATGCCATATCACTTCGTTCCGGCGAAGAACTGAATCTAGCTTCCCTCGCCGATTGCGGGCGTTTCCTTTCCCCTGGTTAGTGTCGATCCGGGATGGGATGAGTTTGATCTGGGGCGGGTGCATCGCGAGATCGCTGCGCGTTTGGTTGCGGAAGATTCTGAATTCCGGCGCGAGTACCAAGAAATGCGATTCCTGGGGTAGCCCGTTATACGCGAAGGGACCGGGATCGATTTCCAAGCCGACTTCCCGGTGTTAACCCGAACGTTGTCGGCCTGCCCGTTGCTGGTTCAGGTTTCGGAGACGTAGCTTCCCGGTGATCACTAATCCGGGAGAGACTTGGAGAGGAGCCATGGAAACAGCTTTGGTTCGTCGTAGGCTTTGTTCCAGCAGAAATGTCCGACGCCGGGATATTCGGTGTAGTGGACTTCCGCCCCAATCTGCTTCATTGCCCCGGTCATCCGTTGAGATTCGGTGACGGGAACAATGTCGTCGTCGGCGCCGTGAAATATCCAGACTGGGATCTTGCCTACTTGTTCGGCTACGGCCGCGTACGATTTGGGTGAATCAGGTGGTGTGACTCTTGCAAGATCAGGGTAGGCCTTCTGTGCCGCTGCAGGCGGGCGAATACCTCCGCAAATCACTACAAGAGCTGCGAATGTTCCATGATACTTCTGTGCAAGATGCCATGCGCCATAGCCTCCCATGGATAAGCCGGTGAGATAGGTGCGACGAGTGTCCCCGTGGAACTCCATGGTCGCTTCTGCCAGTGCTTTCATTGCCAGGTCGTCCATGGGTGGCAGTATCCACCAAAGATTTTTTGCGCATTGCGGCATGACCACGATTGCCTCGATCGCACTACGGTTTGAGCGGATGGCCGTGCCGATGCCCACATCAGTTTGCAGCAAGCCGTCGCTGCCGCGCTCACCAGCGCCATGCAGAGCAAGAATCACTGGCCATTTTCGGTGAGGCGTCCAATCCTCCGGAACGAATACCTGGTATTTGTAATTAATTGCTTGGATGGTAGTAGTGCGGTCGATGAACCCTGTCTCGTGCTCTTTTGCGTAAGCCGGGAGCGGGACTAAGAGGTACAGAAATAGCAACGCGCTCAACGCCTTTAAAACAACCGCCACTTAAGTTTCTCCGACGCTAAACTTTAGCATGTAATTTTGCGTAAAGTCGCGTGAGCTTTTGTATCCGAATGCGAATTTCCAGCGCCCACTGAAGGCCGGATTGCGTCTAAAGGGATGTGGGCACAGGACGCCGATTAGAACTCGATGCGGTGCGGGGAGTGATGCTTGTGTGGATCGCTCTGACACATTTGCCCACTGCTGCCAGTGCGTGGGTCAATCAACCTTTTGGGTTTGTGGGAGCGGCGGAGGGTTTCATCTTTCTCTCGGCGCTATTCACTGGACGGATTTACTTCCGCATCGCAGAGCGCGAGGGCTATGCTGCGATGGGGCGAAAGTTGTGGGCACGCACGCTGCGCTTGTATGGCTACCACGTGCTTTTGCTGGCTTTTGCGTTCCTAGTCGCGGTGCCGATTGCCTCCCACGGTGATCGGCCAGGGCTTCACAACCTCTTGGATTTTTACTTCAGGGCTGGGGCCAAGCAGGCAGTGACCGAGGCGGCTCTTCTGATTTATCGGCCACCTTTGCTCGATATCCTGCCCATGTACATCATTTTTCTGCTGTTCACGTTAATTGCAATTCCGCTGGCACGGCGTATTGGATGGAAACCGATCTTGTGGACATCTTTCGCTGTCTGGGCTCTCGCTCAGTTCGGCTTTCGCAGCGCTGAACACACATTCATGATGCGCTACATTCATACGCGGATTCCCATGAACGAGATGGGTTCATTCGACCTCTGGGCCTGGCAATTTCTCTGGTTTTGTGGGTTATGGTTAGGCGTGCGTTGGGCCCAGGAAAACCTGGCGATTGAATCGTGGGCCAGGCGGGCGGCTGTTCCAGGTGCGATTGTCGCTGTTTTATGTTTCTTCCTGCGGCGAAAAATCGCGCACGGTTTGGCTCTGGGCGGTCTGGAATTTCTCTTCGATAAGTGGCATCTCGGACCGGTAAGGATGTTCGATTTCGCGGCGGTGGCCGCATTGCTAATTCTTTCGCAACCTATAACGAAAATGGCTGCGATAAAGCCACTGGTGCTGTTGGGACAATCTTCGCTGCAGGTCTTTTGCGTTCATCTTTTATTTTGCTTCGCAGGTCTCACGTTGATGGGAAATGCGTCAATGCTGAATGGATGGCGCCAATTCGCACTTCTGAGCATGACAATTACGGCAATGTTAATCACAGCGAAAATTTTCTCAAAGAGTGAGGCCAAGAACGAAAGCCAAAGAAAAATACAAATATCTTCCGCATCGAATTCAGCATGTGTAGCAAACCTGGCAGTGGGCAGCGAGCCAGCGGACGCCCGCTTGGTCAAACGAGATTTGATTCCTCTCACCAGTCGAAGCTCGAGTAAAACGGCGGGGGAGACCGATCGCGTTCACCCAACCGACTCCCAAACCGGACCATCGATTTGGCCTCGGAAGATAGCCCCCCAGAAAGCTCGCGGATAGAATTTCATACGTTTTATAGCCTTTTCGATCGAACCACCGAAAGCCGAAATCATCGGGTTGCGTCGGATTTATATCGACAAACGCGCTGGTGGTCATTGACGGATTGATTCCGCATTGTCGCCTCCGGCAAAGTCCGATGCGAAGTTCTTGCGGTCGATCCGAGGCGTTTTCGATTAACAGGCTAGAAGGAGGCGGCTGGCTTTTGCGGCGGGCGCGGGAGATGCAGCCGGCCAATCGTGAATGCAGGCACTTCCAAGGCAGGTGCCACCTCATACGTGGCGAATTATCAACGCGCAGTGTCCGCCGCGCCAGCAGCTTCGTTCTAGCCGCATTCCGCTACTTTCGCAGGGAATTGCTGCGGTCTCAGGAAGCCGCAACAAAGAAGCGCACACAGTGACGAATTCTGGAATCCCCGTTGTCCTGCAAATGGACATTAATCTCTCAAGTGGACGCCAGCATCCCGCTCCTCGGCCTCGTGGACTTAAGCCTGTTATCGCCTCTCCTGCAAGGTGCTGGAAGCAAACCGATTGCCGAATCTGTCGAGTCCAATTTACCGCCGTTTCCGACGGCTGATGGCAGGGTTCGTGCATGCTCGGTTTTGATCTCCCGCGCTTTATCCGAGCGCAAAGGATGAAGTCTCCCAAGAGGAGTAGGTACAGGGGAGGTCTGAGCTGAAGCGGGAGTAGACGATGAAAATACTGCTCGCTGAAGATGATTATTTCTTCCAAAAGCTGGAGCAAAAGATTCTCACGCCTGATTACGAGGTGATTGTGGCTCGGGACGGAGACGAGGCTTGGGCGATTCTTCAGTCTCCGGAGGCGCCTCGATTAGCAATCCTTGACTGGGTCATGCCCGGCCTGAGCGGGCCTGAGGTGTGCCGCAAGGTGAGAGCCTGTCCCGCATTGTCTTCGATGTACCTAATTATCCTGACGGCGAAGAACAGCGAAGCTGACATAGTTTCAGGATTGCGAGCAGGGGCCGACGACTATATCACCAAACCGCCGCTTGCCGCCGGGCTGCGGGCCAGGGTGCGAGTAGGTCAGCGTGTATTGGAGTTACAGAATGCAGTTCAGGCGCAATCGACGATGGCGGAACGACCTTCAAGGTGTGAGAGTCTTCTTGCTCATTTGCCGGCTACTTGTCCCGCTGGTCCGCGCCTAGACAGTCTGCGTGGAAATGAAGCAGAGGAGCGACAAACCTTCGGAGTCGAACGCGGTCGTTCCACTGGAAAGGCGGATCCAATCAGCCTCCGGCTCTTGATCACGCACATGGAGAAACGCCATCCGCATCGCTGAGCAAGTCGGAATTCCTGTCGCACATCTTAAGACAGTTGGTCGTGCGTTGGAGACGATTCTCATTGCGGAAGACGACCCGATTTTTCGCAGAGTGCTGCAGAGCCGTTTGCAAAGCTGGGGCTATCGGGTGATTCCTGTTGAAGATGGAACCCAAGCGTGGAAGCTGCTGCAACAATCGAACACACCGGATCTGCTGATACTGGACTGGATCATGCCCGGCGTTGACGGCATCGAGCTGTGCCGCCGAATACGCGCCAATCAAAAAGAGCGATATCAGTACATTCTGCTGGTTTCAGGCAAAGACGAGAAACGGGACATTGTTGCCGGGCTGGAAGCGGGAGCGGACGACTACCTGACAAAGCCGTTTGATATCGGGGAACTGCGGGCGCGACTGAGGGCAGGCACGAGAATTCTTACGCTGCAACACGAACTCATTCAAGCGCGTGACGCCCTACGGTTCCAGGCAACGCACGACGATTTGACGGGTCTTTGGACCCGCGGCGCAGCCATGCACCTGCTCGATTCCGAACTGCAGCGAAGTGTACGCTTGCGCACTCCGACCGGAATTCTCATGATCGACATCGATCACTTCAAGAGCGTGAACGACAAGTACGGGCATTTGAATGGAGACATCGTACTCGAGGAAGCCGCATGCCGCCTCCGCCGTTCCGTGCGGAGTTATGATTTCGTCGGGCGCTACGGCGGCGAGGAATTTTTGGTCATCCTGTCGAACTGCACCCCGGACGATCTCCAGGTCATCGCAGAACGGGCACGCTGCGCGTTCGCGGAAGCGCCGTTTCCGACTGACGCCGGAAACTTGCAGGTGACCGTCACTGTTGGAGCAGCGATGGCATCGAGTGACACGCGGGACCGCGAACTGCTGTCACTTGCCGACGCTGCCTTATACGAAGCGAAGCGAACTGGCCGAAACCGGGTCGTTATCACCTCGAGCGGCGCAGGGCGGACGCACTTGCCTGAACCGACAGATTCTGAAACACAGCTGACGAAGTCAGGAGCCTAGTCGACCCATACTTTCATGCCGGAGCCGCGTGTATTCCTTCGCCACGTTGTTCTCTCGCTTGCGTTCGTGTTCCTTTTTCTCCTGCTCACACGACCGGAAGTCGTCGTAATCTCTCGGCTTGGAGCCGTGGTCTGGTACCCGGCAACTGGGTTGATGCTGGCCCTCATGTTGGGGATCAGCCCGTGGTATGCCGGGCTGGCCTGTTTTTCTGGCGTGATTGCGGGGAAGGTGATCTACGACCAGCCCATCACTACATTCAGTGAAACGATCGGCGCGATTGGCTTTGCAGGGATTTACGCTGTCGCGGCCTGGGTCTTGCGTGGCTCGCTGCAAATCGATCTTGGTCTACATCGACGCCGAGACGTAGTCCGTTACGTAGCGGTGACGACAACGGCTGCCCTGGCCGCATCGGGACTCGGGGTTATTTGTCTGGCGGCGGACCATGCAATCCGCTGGGGCGAATTGTGGCAGTCCGCTTCGATGTGGTTGCTCGGGGATGAAATCGGGTTACTGGGAGTGGCGCCCTTCCTTCTGATTCACGTCTTCCCGTGGGTGCGCAAGCAACTGTCTACGACGCGGACGGAGGCCCATCCGACGAAAAAGACGCGTGGATCTAAGCAGTCGAGTTTTTGGCCGCTCTTGGAACTCGGCGGGCAAATCTGCGCTTTACTGTTTTCTTTGTGGGTTTTGTTCGGTGCCCCGTTCCTTCACTTTCAGATTTTCTTCCTAACCTTCGTTCCTATCATTTGGATCGCGATGCGCCAGGGAATCCAGCGAGTTGTGTCTGCTTTGCTGGCTCTGAATTTTGGCATTGTTGTCATTCTCCATTTCGTGCCGCTGACGACGATTGTGCTCCCAGAATACGAGCTCCTGATGTTCGTGGTCTCGGCCACAGGACTCATTGTGGGATCGGCGGTCACGGAGCGGCACCGGCTCGCCGTGGAGTTACTCGAACGTACTGCAGAATTGCTGGAGGCCAACTCTCAGATGGTTTCCGCCAAATGCAAGGCGGAAGAAGCTAACCGTATCAAGGGCGAGTTTCTGGCGAACATGAGTCACGAGATCCGCACTCCAGTGAACGGCATTGTCGGAATGACGGAGCTGGTGCTCGGTACAGAACTGACTGACGAACAGCGCGAATATCTGACGTTGCTGAAGTCTTCGAGTGACTCTCTTCTGGGCGTGATCAACGACATCCTCGACTTTTCCAAAATTGAATCAGGAAAGCTGGAACTGGACCCCGTTGAGTTCAGCCTGTGGGACTTACTAGGGGAGACCTTGCGGGGATTGGCGCTGCGAGCCGACGAGAAAGGTCTCGAACTCGCATACCATGTCGATCCCCGGATACCCAAGTACGTCGTCGGCGACTCTGGCCGGTTGCGCCAGATACTCTTCAACCTTGTCGGAAATGCCATCAAGTTTACTCCGCAGGGAGAAGTGATCGTCCGAGTGAACCTGGAACACTCCGGAGATCGAGCTCTCGAGCTGCATTTCAGCGTAGCCGATACTGGCATTGGAATCCCTGCGGAGAAGCATTTGCTCGTCTTCGAGGCATTTGCCCAGGCCGATGGAAGTACGACACGCAACTACGGTGGCACTGGTTTGGGACTTGCCATCTCGTCGAGATTGGTCGCACTCATGGGCGGGCGAATTTGGCTGGAAAGCTGCGTAGGGCAGGGGAGCACATTTCATTTCTCTGTAACGTTCGAACCTGCTGAAGTTCCTCGTGCGCCTGTATTCCAAACTCAAGACATCAAGCTCGCAGACGTTCCGGTGCTGGTAGTTGATGACAACACGGCCAGCCGGCAGATTCTGGTGGAAATTACAAAGAATTGGGGCATGAACCCGACCGCAGCAGACGGTGGAACTACGGCTCTTGAAGCTATTAGGAAAACGGAGGCAAGGGGCTCCAGCTTTCGTCTGGCAATTATCGACAGCCGCATGCCCGGCATGGATGGACTTCAGTTGGCCGAGCGCATCGTGGAGAATTCGCGTTCAGCTCCTTCGATCATCATGATGGTGAGGTCAGGCCAACGCGGGAGAGTCGAACGGTGGCGGGAGAAAGGCATCGCCACGTCTCTGCTAAAACCCATAAGTCAGGTGGAATTATTGTCGGCTGTACGAACAATACTCGGCCAGAGGCCGTCTGATAACGCAGCGGACTCAGTTCCGGGAATTGCGACGGTAAAGACATCGAGACAACTCCGCATTCTGGTGGCGGAGGACAACCCGGTGAACCAGATAGTAGTCGTGCGGATGTTAGAGAAAATGGGGCACCTGCCGAGTCTCGCTCACAACGGCCGTGAAGCACTATCGATGGTCGAGTCGGGAAACCTCGATCTCGTATTCATGGATGTGCAGATGCCCGAGATGGACGGACTAACTGCTACCGGAAAAATCCGCGAGAGTGAGACTCGAACGGGTTCTCATATTCCGATCATTGCGATGACGGCTCATGCGATGAAGGGCGACAAGGAGCGCTGTTTGAAGGGTGGCATGGACGGATATCTTAGCAAGCCGCTAACCAGCCATGGAGTCGCGGATGCAATCGCCGAACATTTCCCTGTAGAGCGCTCCGCGAACCTGCTTCTAGCAACCCCGGTCCTTCGCCCATCTCCTTCGCTGCTCTGGGACCACAGAAATCTTTTGGAGCGGATTGATGGCGACGAAGCCCTCTTGTGTGAACTTGTACAGATTTTCCTTGCAGAAAGCCCCAAACAGGTGATTCGCCTGCGCCGAGCCATTGAAGCCGCCAATGCAGACGAAGTCGAGAATCTGGCCCACGGTCTCAAAGGGGAATTGGCCTATCTGGGACTGACGGAGGCGACCCAGAAAGCCAAGAGTCTCGAACGCATGGGACATGAACGCACCTTGCAGCCTGCGGCCGATCTCTTCCTGTCATTAGAAGCCGATTTGCGGGCCGTCTCGGCGGCGATGCGAAGCGTGTGGAAAGAAATGCACGACGGGGTTGGTCTTTAGTCCGAGCGTCTGGTTTTGAGAATTGCGCCAGCGCGCACTTGGCCGAAAGATTGTCCAGAAATCGTGCTCCTGTCCTTTCACCGGGGTGCCGCCATTTCGGCACCATGCCGACGTGTCGGCACTTTCGAATCTGGCTCCGCTCGTACTTCATTTC
>Ga0307477_10003952_pt1 | contig 10883 bp, 8 predicted proteins | sample atmos_gasesECM2C_FD_203316 | JGI IMG/M metagenome (GOLD analysis project Ga0307477, IMG submission 203316) | Hardwood forest soil microbial communities from Morgan-Monroe State Forest, Indiana, United States - atmos_gasesECM2C_515 | ecosystem: Environmental > Terrestrial > Soil > Temperate... | reverse complement strand
TTCAGCGAGCGCAAAATCTGCGCGTCCAAACCTTCGCGGGCCAGTTCGACCGGCACGGCGTAGATGGTATCCACGTCTTCCATGGAAATGACGCAGGATTCAGCGACGTTGCAGAATAGCGCAATTTTCTTCTTTAAGTCCGTGGGAATGTGGCGGTCGCTGCGGCACAGCAAAATATCCGGCTGAATGCCGATGCCCAGCATTTCTTTAACGCTGTGCTGCGTGGGCTTGGTTTTCAGTTCGCCGGCGGCGGCGATGAAGGGCACCAGCGTCACGTGGACAAACAGCGTGTTCTCCGCGCCTAGCTCCAGGCGCATCTGGCGGATGGCTTCCAAAAACGGCAAAGACTCGATGTCGCCGACGGTGCCGCCGATTTCAACGATGACCACGTCGACGCCTTCGGAAACTTTCCTGATCGTGGCCTTGATTTCGTCGGTGACGTGGGGAATGACCTGCACGGTCTTGCCGAGAAAATCGCCGCGGCGCTCTTTGGTCAAAATGGTTTCGTAGATGCGGCCGGTGGTCCAGTTGTTGTCGCGGGAAAGCTTGGCATGCGTGAAGCGCTCATAGTGGCCCAGGTCGAGGTCGGTCTCCGCGCCGTCTTCGGTTACGAAGACTTCGCCGTGTTGAAACGGGCTCATGGTTCCGGGATCAACGTTGAGATACGGATCGCACTTTTGCAGGGTGACTTTGAAACCGCGACTTTCGAGGAGACAACCGATTGAGGAGGCCGCTACGCCTTTTCCGAGTGAGGAAACAACACCACCGGTTACAAAAATATATTTTGGCGCCATCCTTAGAAGCCCGCTAGTTCACAAATAGCGCGGGCTTGTTAGCCCTCCACAGGAGTGACGTACAATCAATTATCGTCGCATCTCCCCCAAGTGTCAAATCGCATTCCTGACTGCAGCAAACGCAAGAATTGCTTCTACCGTGGCTCCCGGGAAACTTTTTTGCCGCATTCGTGTTCTTAGTATTTGGGTGGGGCGTTGCTGTTGTTGCCTCCAAGAGTGTTTACACATTGGAACGCCTACAAGCCTCGCGTGTAAACGCCAGGGTAACCGCATCCATCCAACTAAGTAGCGAAAAATCTCAATCGCGTCGCGGCGGGAGATTTGTCCGCGCGCGCTAAAAACAAACTCAAGGCGGAACTGGGTATCTCTTGCCTGAGGAAGGGAACCAATGACACGACTGCTTCCACGGCGGGTTGGCATCTTCTGGCTTGCGAGTGTTTTGCTGCTTTCCACAATCGCTAGCGCGCAACAAAAAGCCCAGAGTGCTCCGCAAAGAAATCTCAATTACGACCCGAGCCGCGAAATTTCGGTGCACGGTTCGGTAATCAGCTACTCGGAAACTTCCACGGACGCCCCATTCGGCCCGCACGTGACATTGCAGACCAGCTCTGGCGTGTTGGACATTCACTTGGGCAATGCGCGGTTGCTGGAGAGCAATCACTTCACGTTGGCTGCTGGAGACACCGTTCGCGTTATCGGGGAGAGCGTGCCCTTCGGCTCAGGCACGCAATTCCTGGCGCGACTGATTCAGAAGGGCAATCAGGCGCTCGCACTGCGCAGCCCGCAAGGTTTTCCGCTGCGGCCTGCCACGAAATCCGCCGATCAACAGGGTGCACTATGAAGCCGCTGATCTTTCCCGCAGTTGCGGCGCTCGCGTTGCTGACTGTCTCATGTGGAGGCAGCGGCTCGTCCTTTCCTACGCCTCCGCCCCCGACTGGAAATTTCTCGAATGCCAGCCTCAAGGGCACGTACGCCTTCTCGATGAGTGGCACAGACGCCAGCATTAGCGTTGGCGCTTTCATCGCCAGGGTGGGCAGTTTCGTGGCGGACGGCAGCGGCAACATTTCCATGGGCATGGAAGACGTCATTGATGGGGGCGTCTTAAACACCGTGCAATTTACGGGCGGCAGCTATTCAATCCAATCGAACGGCAAAGGTACGCTCACGCTAAATACGCTCAGTGGCGGTCTCGGGCTGACCATTGCCCTGAATTCCTCCAGTAAAGGTGTCATGATTCAAACGGACCTGAACGCGACCTCCAGCGGATCTTTTATCCTGCAATCTTCCAGCGCTTTTACTGCGACGGCGATCAACGGTCCGTACGTGTTCGACGTTTCGGGAGCCGACGTCAACGGAGCGCCCGTTTCCGTTGTCGGGCAATTAATGACGAACGGCACAGGAGCTATCACCGGCGGAATCTACGATTCAGATGATGGCGGCTCTCTGATTACCGCGCAGACTTTCGGTGCAGGCGGCACGTACACCTTTGATCCGTCAGACGGCGCAACCTTCGGCCGTGGCACGTTCGTATTCGCGAGCCGGACTTTCGTTTTCTACATCGTGGATGGCACGAGGATTCGGTTGCTCGAGACGGATGCGCAACTGTTCACCCTCGGCGACGCTCTGCAGCAAAGTGGTGCTCCGACCCAAACCACCGCCGGCAGCTTTTCCTTCCTGATTGGAGGTTCATCTGCGCTTGGCGCTCACGGCCCGATTGCCCGCGGTGCGCGCTTTACCGCCGATGCCAGCGGAAACGTGACCAACATCCAGCTCGACGACAATAACAACGGAAGTATCACCTCGATCGGAAGCGGTACGACAATCATGAATCCCAAATTCGCCATCGACACGGTTAACCCGGGAACTGGTCGTGGCACACTGACTTTCACGGCATCCAGCAGTCCCAACGCCGGCACATTCACTTTCGTTCTCTACCTTTCATCGGCGACGCAGGCTTTCATCCAAGACACCAGCACCGGCGTGATTGGCGATGGCACCATGCTCGCGCAAACAGGTACATTCACGGCCGCAAGTTTGGCGGGCAATTACGTCTTTGATTGGAGCGGAATTAACCTGGCGCTGGGCTTCGAAGAAGATTTCGCCGGGCAATACGCGCTCTCCAGCGGCGGCGCGATTTCCGGCGTCGTCGATTTCGTGGAACTAGCCTCGCCGAGCAAACGCAACCCGGCGTTTCTGAACATACCTATCACCGGAATGCTTACGGTGAACGGCGACGGGACTGGTGCGAACAAATACACCGTGACCACCGGCAATTCACCTTCGACGACGCTCAACTACCACGCCTATCTCGCCGGCTCGAACACCATCCTGCTGGTAGGCGTTGACACAAATCGCACCATCGCGGGAAGTGCTTCCATCCAGCCGTAAGCTCTGTTCGCAAGGCTCTTGGGGCGGCTTCGGCCTGCCTGCGCAGGCAGGCGCGCCTCAAGGCCCGCTACTCCGCTGTCAATAGCTTCTCTACGCGTGCGATGTCTTCGGGCACGTCGACGCTGACTGCGTCGTGCTCTACTTCCGCCACGCGGATTTTCCACCCGTTCTCCAGCCAGCGGAGCTGCTCGAGCTGCTCGATCCGTTCCAAGTCCCCTTGCGGCAGCGTCGGATATTCCAGCAGCGCGTCGCGCTGAAAAACGTAGAGGCCCAGGTGTTTCAGGTGGCGGGCTTGCACCTTGCTCCCGGTGTCTCGCACCCAGGGCACTGGGGCCCGCGAAAAGTAGAGTGCGTTCTCGTCAAAATCCAGCACCACCTTGCAGACATTGGGATCCATGATGTCCCCGGGAATCTTGATCGGCGTCGCCACTGTCGCAATGGCTGCCGGCGGTTCCTCGAACAAAGCCGCGACGGCGGTATCGACCGCCGCGGGGTCGAGCAGGGGCTCATCGCCTTGCACGTTCACAAAGATGCCGCCGCTTTCATGCGCCGCCACTTCCGCCACCCGTTCTGTACCGGTGCGATGATCCACGCGCGTCATTCGCGCCTCGCCGCCGAAGCCCTGCACCGCCTTGACGATGCGCTCATCGTCGGTAGCTACGATGACGCGGTTCACCCTTTGGGCCCGCTTGGCGCGCTCGTATACGCGCTGGATCATCGGCTTCCCGCCCAGCGAGACCAGCGGCTTGCCAGGGAGCCGGGTCGAGCCATACCGTGCCGGAATTACCACGACCACCTGCGGCAGACTCATGATTGGCCTTTCCTACATTGTTTTAGAGCAACTTCTACAGTAACTACCCGATGCTGGCAACCCCTGGCGCCCTTTTCTACGCAGTTGCTGGGTGTTTACAAAAGATTGACAAAATTCATTGGAAGCATTCAGCGATTGTTCTTGTCTTGTAGAATGCTGGTGATAGAATTCACTTTAGTCCTAACCGCGCGGCCGTTCCGGCAGGTCCGGGTCGAGTGAGGGAGCCGTGAAGCGCGACGCATGTCAGTTCCGACTTCTAAGTGGGTTCGTTATCCTCCTGTCCGTCTGTCTGACCTTGCTGCTCTCCTCCGTCCCCGCTGCCGCGCAGGACAGTCCCGCGTCCGGCGACAATCTCACGGCAAAAGGCGATGGCAAGCCCAACGACGAAGCTAAATCCAAGCCCAAAGAAGACGTAAAGAAAGACACTCCTGGTTTCGCTGTCAAGCCTTCCAACGGGTTGCACATGGATGTTGACCTCGCGTTGATCAACGTTACCGTGACCGATCCTTACAATCGCCTGGTGACCGGGCTGGATCCCGACAACTTCCGCGTGTACGAAGACAACATCGAGCAGGAAGTTGTCACATTCTCTTCCGAAGATGTGCCCATCTCCATCGGCGTGATCTTCGATTTCAGCGGCAGCATGGCCAACAAAATCGGCAAGGCCCGCGAAGCCGCGCTGCAATTTTTCAAGACCGCCAATCCGCAGGACGAATTTTTCCTGGTAAGTTTCAACGAACGCGCCGAACTGACCAGCGCGTTCACCAACAGCATCGAGGATCTGCAAAGCCGCATGATGCTTACCGCGCCCAAGGGTCGCACGGCGCTGCTCGACGCGATTTATCTCGGCCTCAGCCAGATGAGGGGTGCACACAACGGCAAACGCGCCTTGCTCATCCTGTCCGACGGGGGAGATAATCATAGTCGATACAATGAAAGCGATATCAAGCGTCTGGTTAAGGAAGCCGACACGCAGCTCTATGCCATCGGCATCTTCGACCCGCTTGGCTATCGCAACCGAACGCCCGAGGAGCTGAACGGCCCCTCGCTGTTGGGCGAGGTTACCGAAATGACCGGTGGCCGCGTCTTTGCTGTTGAGAACCTTAACGAACTGCCGGATATAGCATCGAAAATCGGCATGGAGCTGCGAAACCAATATGTCCTGGGATATCGGCCAAGCAATAAGGCGCATGACGCGCGCTGGAGAAAAATCAAGATCAAGCTCCGCGCGCCCAAGGGGCTTCCTCCCCTCAACGTGTACTCGAAGACGGGCTACTACGCTCCCAGCCACTGATCTGGCATCTCTCCGGTCCCGCCGCAGCTTACTTGCCCTGCTTGTTTCCATCACAGTTCTCTTTGGTGTTGGAGTTGCGCTAGCGCAACTTCCGTCCGTTGCGAGCGCCCCTCCGCCGCCTCCAGGTCAACCTGGCGTGGGTCAGGATTCCAAGATTCGCGTGGACGTCAACCTGGTGGTCCTGCACACCACGGTGATCGACGATCGTGGGCGCTTCGCGGATGGCCTCAAGCAGGATAATTTCCGCATTCTCGAAGACAAAGTTGAGCAAAAGCTCTCGGTGTTCAAGCGCGAAGACATCCCGGTGAGCATGGGCTTGGTCATCGACAACAGCGGCAGCATGCGCGACAAGCGTCCGCGCGTGAACCAGGCGGCCATTACTTTGGTGGAAGCCAGCAATCCGCAGGACGAAGCATTCGTCGTGAATTTCAACGACGATTTCTATCTCGACCTCGACAAAGATTTCACCAGTAGCGTCCCGGAATTAAAGGAAGCTCTGGAGCGCATCGATTCCCGCGGCAGCACCGCGTTGTATGACGCCATCATCGGCTCGCTTGACCATGTAAAGAAGGGAAGCAGGGACAAGAAGGTGTTGCTGATCGTCACGGATGGCGAAGACAATACCAGCCATAATTCGCTGGAGAAAACCGTTCGCGAAATCCAGAAGACCGATACGGTCATCTACACGATCGGTCTGCTAAGCGAAGAGAGCAAAAAGAGCGCCAAGCGTGCAAGACGCGCGCTTGAGGAAATCGCCAAAGCCTCCGGTGGCCTCGCGTATTTTCCGGAGAACGTCGAAGACGTGCACAACATCTGCGAGCAGGTGGCGCACGACATTCGCAATCAGTACACGCTGGCCTACTATCCGACCAACACCAGGCGCGATGGCACGTTCCGCGCTGTCCAGGTCGAAGTTATCCCGCCACGTGGCCGCGGCAGACTCGTGGCGCGAACCCGCAACGGTTACTACGCCCCCGGCAGCCCCAACGCCGCTGCTTCCGGCAACTGAACGCGTTTTGAAAGATGGACCTCTGGCTTGGTTCGCGCGGACGCCCGCTTGATTGCCCAGCAAGCTAGGGATGGATCGCGGCGATCGCTGAGGCGGCAGTATCCTGCGCCATTTCCTGCTGAATTTTGTCGGCCAAGCGGCGCGCGAACTCTTTGTGCGAGTCAAGCTTGAGGTACAGTTCCAAATCTCTTGCGACTGCTGGCGCATTTCGCTGCCGCTGGTGAATTCGCGCCAGCAATGAATAGGCTTCGGCCAGATTGGCGTTGCGCACTAGGGCCTGCTCGGCGCTGCGCTCCGCCTCCACGAGGCGGTTTAGACCGAATTGCGCCCAGGCCAGATAGTATTTGCCGACCGCCGAGCCGGAGTCGAGTTCGATTCCGCGCTGCAGAATTGTTTCAGCCAGCAAGAATTCCTTCTTTTGGCAGAAAATCGCGCCCAGGCCAAACTGCGGCGGAGCGAATCCTCCGCCAGTCAGATCGATTGCTTTCTGAAAGGCCTGCTCTGCGTCGGCCAGTTGGCCTAGGCGGAAGCGTGCGACGCCGAGGTCGTAGTAGGCCATGTAATGTTCCGGAGATTCGGAAATTGCCCGCTCCAGGTAGGCGATGCTGCCTGCGGTGTCTCCTTTGTCCAGCAAGCGGCTGCCTTTGTCGAAGGCCGCGTGTCCCTTGCCGGCCAATTTCAGGTCCTGCACGGAAACAACGTAGTTGCTCCTGAGTGATCTGGAATCGGACTGCGCCAGAGAAGTGATCGGTGTAACCAGAACGGCTGCGAAAAATAATTTGCTGCGTAGGCTGCAAAGACTGGAAGCATGCATCGAGATACCTTCGGGCGGGAAAGTCATCCCCCGTCAATGCTTCCATTGTGAAAACAAACGAGGCGCGCAAGACGGGTGAATCGATTTCTGTGCGGGCGGAGATAACTGCTCGGACGAACAGAGGGGTTAACTGCCCGCTCGGACAGGGGGTCTATCGGAGGAATAAAGTTTCGAAATTTCGAGCGTTTCGGGGGCTAATTCAGCTGGCGGTTCCTCGTCCCGCAACGGAGTCGCCTCGCGGCGCCGTGGCTTCGCGGAGAAAGCTGGTTCCATGCGGAATGGCGGCGCCGAAATTTTCCGCAATGGTCTGACCCATGTCGGCCAGCGTTTGGCGGATGCCGAGGTTCACACCGGCACCGCGAGCCGGTGAGTACGCCAAAATCGGAACGTACTCGCGTGAATGATCTGTAGTTGCCCACCGCGGATCGGGATCGCAGCCGTGGTCCGCGGTAATCATCAGCAGATCCGTGGCACCGAGCTTCGGCAGGAAGTCCGCCAGCAAACGGTCGAATTCTTCCAGGGATTTCGCAAAGCCCTCCAAATCTTTGCGATGTCCGTACAACATGTCAAAGTCCACCAGATTGCAAAAGATCAGGCCAGTCTTTCGCTCTTGAAGTGCCGCGCTCAATTTCTCCATGCCATCGACGTTGCCTTTCGTGGTGACGTAATCCTGCACGCCGCGCCCGTTGTAGATGTCGTGAATCTTCCCGATGCCGAACACCGGCACGCGGCGCTCCGTGAGAACATCCAGCAGCATCGGCTTCGGGGGATCGACGGCATAATCGTGGCGCCGCGAAGTGCGCGCGAAATTGCCCACGGGCCCCGCAAAGGGCCGCGCGATCACGCGCCCCACGCGATGCGGCCCGTTGAGCAGCTTCCGCGCAATTTCGCACATGCGATACAGCTCCGTGATCGGAATCACGTCCTCATGCGCGGCAATCTGAAAAACACTGTCACCCGACGTATACACGATGGGCTTGCCGGTGCGTACGTGCTCTTCGCCCAGCTCTTTTATGATTTCCGTTCCTGAGGCGGGCTTGTTGCCAATCGTCTTGCGGCCAATCAAGCGTTCAAATTCAGCAATCAAGTCTGGCGGGAATCCGCTTTTGTAAACGGGGAATGCCCTCTCGAGCCACACTCCGGCCATTTCCCAATGTCCCGTGGTCGTGTCTTTTCCCGGCGAACGCGTCACGCCTTTGCCGTACGCACCGAGAGGTGCGGTTGCGGGTCGCAAATGCTTCAGCGGCGCGATATTTGCCAAACCCAATCGGACCAAATGTGGAATTTTCAGCGGTCGCGATTCCGCGATGTGTCCGAGGGTGCTGCGTCCCACGTCACCGTAGTCCGCAGCGTCCGGCAATGCGCCTATGCCCACGCTGTCCAGCACCACCCAGACGACTCTTTCCCACGCGGCCATCACGTACTCCTTGCACTTTCGCAGCGCTAACGCGACTCTAGCATAGCCTTCGACCGTTAAGCATTGCGACACCTCCGGTTTCGGGGTTATGCTCTCTTCACGATTCCGGTCGAAATGCTGAACTTTCTTGCTCGCCGCTGCGTAGTAAAGAACGGAGAGATGTCTAATGGCTGACGGTCAACCTACACGCCGAACCTCGCTGGTCCTTCCGATCGTCCTCATCACCATCGGCGCGATGTTCCTGTATGCGAACTGGCGCCCGGCGTTCGATCCGTGGCCGATTCTGCGCACCTATTGGCCGCTCATCTTGATATTTGTTGGTCTGGGGAAAATGTGGGACGTCACGCGAGCACGGCAAAATCCGGACGGCACGCCACGCTCCAGCGTTTCTCTGGGGCCGACCTTCGGGGCCCTGGCCTTCGTGCTGGTGCTGGTCGTTCTTTTCTGGCACGGCCGCGCTTTCACGCGCGATCGCCACTATTCCAGCGATTTACAGCACCAGTCCCGTACCGTGGACCGGCAGGGCGCCAAGTCCGTCCATGTGTCCCTGGAAACCAGCTCCGGCGAATTCAATATCAGCGGCGGCTCCAGCCATCTGCTCGACGCCGATTTCAACTACAGCGGCTCGTATGAAACACCTCGCGTTGAGTACAACGTTGCCGACGGCGTCGGCCACCTGAGTATTTCTCAGGATGACGGAAGCACACACTTCAATGCCGCGCACAATCAGTGGAATTTGCGCTTCAGTAGCGAAGTGCCGTTGGAATTGAAGGTCGAAATGGGCGCGGGACGCGGGCAATTGCACCTTCGCGATATGCCGGTGACACGCCTGGAGATGTCCATGGGCGCAGGCCAGGCGGATTTGGACCTTACCGGCGACCGCAAGAGCGATCTGGTTGCCGATCTCGAAGGCGGCGTCGGCCAGGTGACCGTCCGGCTGCCGAGAAAAGTCGGCGTCGTGGTCCGCGCTTCCGGCGGCATCGGCGCGGTCGACGCGCACGGATTGCGCCACGAAAACGACGAATACACCAACGAGGCCTACGGCAAGACGCCCGCGACCATTCACCTTACCGTCCAAGGCGGCGTGGGGCAAATCAGCCTGATCGAGGAGCCGTAACACCGGTTTGCCCTGTCCTCGCACTCGCCGTATAATTTGAAGTTTGGGCAGCGCTCGCGGAACGCGCTGTCTGAGCTTCCCCTGTGGCGACCAACGAACTCATCCCGGTAAGCACCAGCCAAGACACTATTTCCATCCGCGGCGCGCGCGTCCACAACCTGAAGAATATCAGCGTGGAAGTTCCGCACAACGCCATCACGGTCGTTACTGGCGTCAGCGGCTCGGGCAAATCCTCGCTCGCCTTTGATACCATTTACGCGGAAGGGCAGCGCCGCTACGTGGAATCGCTCTCGGCCTACGCGCGGCAGTTCCTCGAGCGCATGGAAAAACCCGACGTGGATGAGATTTCCGGGATTGCACCGGCGGTGGCTATCCGGCAGAAGAATTCCACGCGCAACCCGCGCTCCACTGTGGCGACCGCGACGGAGATTTACGATTACCTGCGGCTGTTGTTCGCGCGCTGCGGGCAAACGTTTTGCATCAAGTGCGGCGCGCAGGTGCGGCGCGACAATCCAGAAGCAATCGCGGACAAGATTCTGTCGCTTGCTCCCGGCCGACGTTTTTATGTGCTGTACGAGCTTCGAATCGCGCAAGAGCTGCCTGCAGCAGGGCGCCGCGGCGGAAAGAAAAAGCCCGCTCCGCCTTCGCAAGAGGCGTTGCGCAACGCGCTGAGCGCTATCCAGAAGCGCGGGTTCAACCGGCTGTATCAGGACGGCCGGCTGCACGAATTTTCCTCGCCGGAAACGCTGCTGGACGTGGACTTCGCGCGACCCGTGTATGTGGTGGTGGACCGGCTGGCGGTCAGCCCGGAGTCGCGGGCGCGGCTGGTGGATTCGATTGAGATTTGTTATCGCGAGGCCAGCGGGGAAGCCATACTGGAATTTGTCCCCGATGCGGCGGGGAATCCGGCGGAACGCCTGATGTTTAATGAGCGGTTCGAATGCAAGAATGACGGGACGTTGTATCAGGAGCCGGAGCCGCGGCTTTTTTCCTTCAATAATCCGTATGGCGCGTGCCCGCGCTGCCAAGGTTTCGGCAACACCATCGATTTCGATTTGAACCTGGTTGTGCCCGACCCCAGTAAGTCTCTGGACGAGGGCGCAATCGAACCGTGGAGCAAGCCGCGCTACAAGGCTCTGTTTCAAGAGCTGAAGAAGTGGGCGCGGACGCAGGACATTCCAACGAACGTCGCCTGGCGGCACCTGACCGCGGACCAGCGAAAACTGATTCTCGAAGGCG
>Ga0307477_10003951_pt1 | contig 10884 bp, 7 predicted proteins | sample atmos_gasesECM2C_FD_203316 | JGI IMG/M metagenome (GOLD analysis project Ga0307477, IMG submission 203316) | Hardwood forest soil microbial communities from Morgan-Monroe State Forest, Indiana, United States - atmos_gasesECM2C_515 | ecosystem: Environmental > Terrestrial > Soil > Temperate... | reverse complement strand
GTCGCCCCAGCCGATCAGGCCGTTGCCGTGACCGAACATCCAGGCGAAGCCCCACAGGTAGAACAGGATTCCGCAAAGGCACGTGTCAACGATGCCTTCCAGCAGCACGTTTATGGTCTCCCTCTCACGCGCGAATCCGGCCTCAAGGAACATGAAGCCTGCCTGCATGAAGAACACGAGGAAGGCCGTCACGAGCACCCACATGGTGTTGATCGGGCTGCAGTACGGCGGATCGGGAACCGCCGCCGGCGCGGCGGGAGCGGCGGCCGCGGCCGGGGCAGCCACGGCAGGGGCAGCCGGTGGCGGCATCTGGGCATGCGCCTTGGTCGACGTGATGTAGGCGGAGACGCCGAAGATAAACGCAAAGCACAATGCGAGACCCAGCAGCTTTCCGCCAAAGATCGCGCCAAACAACTTGCGTTGCGCCGGATCGGTCATTTTTTCGAGAAATCTTTTCATTTTTGGAATGTTCTGTGGTTGGGAGGCTTGATGAATTATTCCTGGGCGGGACCGCGTTCCGTCACCAGACCCTGGGCATGGCGGCGGCCCTGCGCGGCGGCAGCCCGCGCCCATTCGGATCCGTTGGGATTCGGATCATCGGCGGATGATTTGGGGAGTGTTGGCGTTCTTGTGGTCATCTATTGGGTGTTTTGAGTTCTTCGTGGCGGATACATCCGGTTGTCATGGTTTCGAGGGCTTGCTGTTGTTTCCTTGTCCGTGGCGATGGGGCGGCATTTCGCCGCCGCGGGTAATTTAGCAAGACCGATGCCATTCCATATATGTTTACTATCAAATGTGTTATATGAATCCTTAATGCGGTTTTAATGCGGCTCGGCGCGCGGCCATGCCAGGCGACGGGCCGGCGCCATCAAACAATCGGATTCCCAGGGGAATCCCGTCGCGGCGCCGCGGCGTGGGCCGGCGTGCGGTGGAGCCCAAGGCCCGGCTTCGCCGGAACTACAGCTGCAGGGGCAGTCCGATCTCGATGATCTGCGAGGGCGGGATCTTGTAGTAGTCCTTCGCGGGGCGTGCGTTTCGGCTGAGGAAGCCGTAGAAGCTCTTTTCCCATTCCCACATTCGACTGTTGCCCCCGTGCAGGATCATCTCGCGGTTGAAGAAATACGTCGCCCCCTGGGGGTTGAACCTTACGCCAGTCCCCTTGATCCACTCCACGAGGGCCCCCACGTCCGGGGACTCCATGTAGCCATAGTGGCCGTTTGCGCGCCAGATTCCCGCGCCCACGTCCGTCAACTGCAGCCTCCCGCTCTCCGCCACGGTGGGGACGTCCTCGGTAATGATGCACAGGAGGATGACGTTCTGGTGCAGGCAGCGGTTTGCCTTCACATGGTGGAGCAGGGCGACAGGGGTGCCGTGGGGCGAGCCCACCATGAAGATCGCCGCGCCCGGCACCCGCGTGACATACTTGCTCAGCGCGATCTTGGTCAGCTCGGTCTCCGTCACGTTGTTCTCATAGACGATCCTGAAGATCGAGTCGCGGCCGGTCTTCCACGTGTGCATGACGGCGAGGAGCACCGCCGCGATGGCGAGCGGGAACCAGCCGCCGTCGGCCAGCTTCTGGGAGTTCGAGAAGAAGAACCCCAGGTCGATCGCCAGGAACACGGCGCACAGGGGGCCGATCTGCCAGAGCGGCCAGCGCCACCTGCGGCGCGCCACGATGTAATAGGCCACCGTGGTTATGGCCATGGTCCCCGTAACCGCTATGCCGTAGGCCGAGGCCAGCCGGTCGCTCGACTTGAAGAGCGCCACGGTTAGGATGCAGCCTATGGCAAGGAGGGTGTTGACGAAGGGAACGTAGATCTGCCCGGACTGCTCGATGTTCGTGTAGTTTATCTTCAGGCGCGGGAAATACCCGAGCTGGATGGCCTGCCTCGTGAGCGAATAGGCCCCCGAGATGAGCGCCTGGCTCGCAATGATCGCCGCCACGATGGAGAGGCCCGTCAGCCCGGCCCGCAGCCAGCCGGGGGGGGCCATGGCGAAGAACGGGTTGTCCGTCGTGGCGGGATGCCCGAGGATGTAGGCCCCCTGGCCGAAGTAGTTGAGCACGAGGCCCGGGAAGGCCACGCCGTACCAGGCGATCGCAATGGAGCGGCGGCCGAAGTGGCCCATGTCCGCGTAGAGGGCCTCGGCGCCGGTGATCGCGAGGACGATCGAGCCGAGGAGCGTCGCCACCTGCGCGGGAGGATGGTGCAGCAATGCCAGCCCATAGGCGGGGTTCAGGGCCCGCAGGACGTCGGGCGACTTCAAGAGGTGAAGCGCGCCCAGGGCCCCGATGGCCGCGAACCAGATCAGCATCACCGGCCCGAAGACTCCACCGATGCTCTTCGTCCCCTTGTGCTGGAACCAGAACAGGGCCGCGAGGATGGCGCAGGCCATGCCCGTGACATAGGGCGTGAACACCGGGCTTATGAGGTTGAAGCCCTCCGCCGCGCCGAGGACCGAGATCGCCGGGGTGATGATCCCGTCGCCGTAGAGAAGCGCGGCACCGATCAGGATCATGACGACCGCCGGCCCGAGGCCATGTCGCGGCGGCTTGCCATCGGGCCCGGTTTCACGGCCGGTGTGGATCAGGGCCAGAAGGGCGAAGATCCCCCCCTCGCCATGGTTGTCGGCCGTCATGACATACCAGAGGTACTTCACACTGACCACGAGGACGAGCGACCAGAAGATGAGGGAAAGCACCCCCAGGACGCCGTCGGTCCGCCCGCCCGCGGGCAGGTGCGCGACGCACTCGCGCATCGTGTAGAGGGGGCTTGTGCCGATGTCGCCGAAGACGACGCCCAGGGCGCCCAGGCACAGGGCGGACTTGAACGGGGGGTTGGGGCGCGCTTCTGGATGGGTGTGCATCGGGGCGCCTGGAAATGCTGCAATCGGCGTGCCGGGACCAGGCTGGCGCCGCAATGGCTAAGGCTTGCCGCCGCCGAAGCGAGTCCGGAATTCCACTTCCGCGGCGCCTTTCTAGAGCATCTGGCCTTTGCGCAAACCGTGCGCCGTGCCTCCCCGCCACTCCGTTCGCGTGAGCTCGAGGGCGCCGTCGCCCGTCGCCACGACGAGCGGCGAGACAGAGAGGACCTCGCCAGGTCGGCCCTTCGCCCCAGGGGCAAGGGGCGAATCCGGCTCCGCCCACCAGACCATGAGGCGCGCCGGACCCACGTCGGTGAAGGCCCCCGGATAGGGATCGGTCACCGCGCGGACGAGGTTGAAGACCTGGCGCGAAGACTGGTTCCAGTCGATGCGCCCGTCCTCCGGCCCGCGCCCCCCGAAATACGTGGCCTTCGACGAGTCCTGGGGCGTCTCGGGCGCGGTGCCCGCAAGCAGGGCGTCTATCCGCCGCGCGAGGACGCGCCGCGCGCACGGAAGCACCTTCCGGAAGGCCTGCTCCGCCGTGTCCCTCGGCCCGATGTCCACACCCTCCTGGTCGACGATGTTGCCCGCGTCGGGCTCGCGCACCATCCGGTGGAGCGTCATCCCGATCCGGGGCTCGCCGTGGAGTACCGCCCAGTTGATGGGCGCGCGGCCCCGGTACCTTGGAAGGAGGCTCCCGTGCATGTTGAAGGCGCCCAGGGGCGCAAGGCCGAGGATCCTCGTGCTTATCATGTTCCGGTAGTACACGGAAAGGATCAGCTCGGGGCGCATCCGGGAAATCCGCTCCACCCACTCCGGCGCGCCGGCCTTCTCCGGCGTGTGGACGGGGACTCCCCCCGCGCGGGCCGCCTGCGCCGGCGTCTTGAACCAGATCTTCTCGCCGGGGTTGTCCTCGTGCGTGATCAGCCCGACGACGTTGTCGCCGCGCTCGAGGAGGAGGGAGAGGCAGTCGTGGCCTACCTCGCTGTAGCCGAAGAAGAGGATCCTGGGGGCGGGCATTCGGGGCGCCGGCCGCTCAGTCTTTCGACTCGAGTATCTCGCGGACGTAGTAGCGCTGGCGCACCCGCACCACCTGGTAGGTCCTCCCGACGTATTCGCCGATGAGCCCGATCCCGACCATGGTCACGCTGATGAGGAAGAAGAGGATCCCGAAGAGGGTGAACGTCCCGCCCTCCTCCGGTCCGAGGATGAGCCGGCGCAGCGCGAGGACGACCATGAGGAGGAAGCTGCCCGCGGCGCACGCCATCGAGACCATCGTGAAGAGCTGGAGAGGGGCGAGCGAGAACCCCGTGATCAGGTCGAAGTTGAGCCGGATGAGCCTGTAGACGGAGTAGTTCGAGACTCCCGCGTGCCGCTCCTCGTGGCGCACCCCCACCTCCGTCGGGTTTCCGGCGTAGCTGTAGGCGAGGGCGGGGATGAAGGTGTTCACCGCGCCGCTCTGCACGATGGCGTCGATGATCGGCCGCCTGTAGGCGCGCAGCATGCAGCCCTGGTCCGTCATCTCGATCGACGTCGTCCGGCTCCGCACAAGGTTGATCACCCGGGAGGCCATCGTCCGGAAGAAGCTGTCCTTGCGGTCGATCCGGAAACCCCCGACATAGTCATGGCCCATGTCGATTAGCGTCAGAAGCTTGGGTATCTCCTCCGGGGGGTTCTGGAGGTCGGCGTCGAGGGTCACGACGACCTGGCCGCGGACGCGCTCAAAGGCCGCCATGATCGCCATGTGCTGGCCGTAGTTGCCGTTGAAGTCGATGACCCGCGTGACATCGGGGCGCGCCGCGTGCTGCGCCTTCAGGAGCTCGAGCGAGCGGTCCGAGCTGCCGTCGTTCGTGAAGATCACCTCGTACCTCTTCCCGAGGCCGTCGAGGACCGGGTAGAGCCGGGAGAAGAGGAGCGGGAGATTGGGCTCCTCGTTGAAGACCGGGATGACGACGGAAAGCTCAGGGGCTGTGCTCATGGCCGGGACTTGCGGTGGGACTCGAGGACCGCGACGAGGGCGCGGACGACGCGGGTCACGTCGGTTCGCTCCATCGCGGGAAAGAGGGGGAGCGTGAGGATGTTGCGCCCCGCGTGCTCCGCATGCGGGAAGTCGCCCTCCTTCCATCCGAGGCCCCGGTACAGGGAGAACAGGTGGACGGCCGGGTAGTGCACGCCGGTCCCGATCCCGGCCGCATGAAGCTCCTCCATCACGTCGGAGCGCCTCACCGTCAGGTGCGCCTCGGGGAGGACGACCTGGAACATGTGCCAGTTGCAGTCCGTGAAATCCGCGACGGGAAGCCCGATGCCGAGGGAACGGACCCCGGGCCTTTCCAGCTCCTCTAGATAGGCCCGCGCGAGCTCCCGGCGCCTCGCCGTGAACTCCCCGAGGTGCGGCAGCTGGCCGAGCCCGATCCGGGCCGCGACGTCGGTCATGTTGAACTTCCCCCCGGCGAACTGGACGTCCATCCCGTCGAAGCCCGTCCGGACCACCCCCTGGAGCCGGTACTGCTCGGCAAGCCGCGCCTCGCGCTCGCTGTTCAGGACGAGGCAGCCGCCCTCGGCGGTCGTGATGTTCTTGTTGGCGTGGAAGCTGAACGAGACGAAGTCGCCGAAGGAGCCAATCCTTCTCCCCTTCCACGTGCTCCCGAACGACTGGGCCGCGTCCTCGATCACCCGGAGACCGCGCTCCTTGGCGATCGCGTACAGCCGGTCGCGGTCGACGGGCAGCCCCGCGAGGTCGACCGGGATGATCGCGCGGGTGCGCGGCGTGATGGCGGCCTCGACGCGGCCGAGGTCCATGTTGCGCGTCACGGGATCGATGTCGGCAAAGACGGGCCTGGCCCCGACCTCGAGGATCACGTTGCCCGTGGCGACCCACGTGAGCGGGGTCGTGATCACCTCGTCCCCGGGGCCCACGCCCGCGATCCGGAGCGCGATCTCCATCGTGCAGGTCCCCGAGTTGAACGCGCGCACGGGCCGCCCGCCGAACATCTCCGAGAGCCTCGCCTCGAACGCCTTCACCTGCGGCCCCGAGGTTATCCATCCCGAGCGGAGCACCTCAGCGACCCCGGCGATCGTGTCGTCGTCGATCGTGGGCCGCGTGAAGGGAAGGAAAGGCTCGGCCGGCCTAACGGGGGCGGCGACGGCGGGCAAAGGCATGGCGGGGGTATACTGGGGGCTGACAGCCAATCCTCAAGGCTGGTTGCTGAAAAGATAGTGGTCCTCGCCCACCCCCACGACATGGAAGCGCAGGACGGGATCTGCGAGGAGTTCGCCGACGTCGCGGGTGCGCGCCACAGCGAACACCCGGCCCGGGCCGGCCCACTCCCGGCGGAACTCCGCGGCGTCGATGAACCTCTCCCCGCGGCTCACCGGGTCCAGGAACTGGACCTCGAGCTCGTCCCTGTAGTCCACAAGGCCGACAAGGCGCCCCGAATAGTAGGGGAAGTCCTGGAAATAGCCGCGGTAGTGGTAGACCCGGTCGCCGGGCTGGATGAGCCGGCGGGCCGCGACCGCCAGGTCCCTCGTGCCCGGCTTCACCGCGACCTGGATGTCGGACCTGGCGATGCAGAGGAAGCCGAAGAAGAAGACGAGCGTCGCCGTCATCGCGACGACAGCGCCCCGGCCCTTCGCGGCCCCGGGCAGGTTGCGCGGGATGAGCGCCCGGATCCCTCCCACGCAGAGGATCGCGGCGAGGACGAAGGCATAGGGCCTGAGGGCGGCCGCCTGCAGCGGGTCGTGGATGATCCCGGGCCGGAGGACGGCGACGCAGAGCGCCGCGGCCAGGATCCCGCACAGGAGGCCGAAGACGCGCAGACCCCTCTGCATCATGGGGAACGCATCCGGCGACGCCAGCGTCACGGCAAGCCAGCGGCCCATGAGGACGGCGATCGGCGGAAACACCGGCAGGATGTAGGGGATCAGCTTGGACTGGGACACGCTGAAGAAGAGGAAGATGAACGCGGCCCAGGTCGCGAAGAACCAGGCCTCTGCGTTCTCCCTGCGCCGCGCCCAGCCCCCGGCGAGCGCGCCCTGCAGCGAGCACAGGAGGAAGCCGGTCCAGGGGAAGAGACCGAGGAGGACAATAGGGACAAAGATCCAGACCGGGGCCGTCCGGGCGTGGCCCGGGCTCGTGAACCGCTCCCAGTGCTCGTATACTAGATAGAAGTGCGCCCACCCGGGGTTCCTGCCGGAGACCAGCAGGTGCCACGGGGCGGCGATCGCGAGGAAGAGTAGAATCCCCGTCGGCAGGTGCATCGGCCGCAGTCGCTTCCACTGGCCGAACAGGACGAGCCAGAGGAGCATCACGGCGCCGGTCACGAGGAATCCCATGAGCCCCTTGGTGAGCGTCGCCAGCGCCGCGCTGGCGTACAGCCCGTAGAAGAGCCACCGCCGCCTCGGGCCCGGGGGCTCCGACACCCCGAGGATGAAGCAGAAAAGCGTGGCGCTCATCAGGACCGAGACGGCCATGTCGAGGAGGAGCAGCCGGCTGAGCGCGATGTACAGGAGCGAGGTCCCGAGGACGACGGCCGTCCAGATGCCGGCGTCCCTGCCGTAGATCCTGCGCGCCGCGCCGTAGGCCGTCAGGATGCCTATAAGCGCGAAGACGGAGGGGGCCAGCCGCACCGACCACTCGCTCGGGCCGAGGCATTGCTCGCAAAGCGCGATGGCCCAGTACATGAGCGGCGGCTTCTCGAAATATGGGACACCGTTCAGCCTCGGCGTGACCCAGTCCCCGCTCGCGATCATCTCCCGGGGAACCTCGGCATACCGGCCCTCGTCCGGGTTCGCGAGGGGCGCGCTCCCGAGCTTCCAGGCGAGGAGCGCCCCGAAGACCACGGACAGGAGGACCAGGTCCCGCCACCACGAGGTCCCCGTGGTTATTGGTGGCGTGGCCTTTGGACTCACGTTCAGTTCCTAAAATCTATGGACAGCCCTAGCAAGCTCTACACCCGCTCAATCGTGCAAACCATTGTCAAAGGTCGTCGGAAATATCGCGCTCCAGCTGTCGATCCTTGGCAATGGTTTCCTCGATCAGAGGTTCGATCTTGGAAAGAAGATCCAATGCGCTCTGCGAAATTGCGTTCCAAACGATATCGTAATCAATGCTGTCGTACCCATGCGCCAGCCAGTTCCGCATGCCCACGATTTCGCGCCACGGAATCTCCGCGTGCCTTTCCACGACATTCTCGGGAATTCGATTGCAGGCCTCACCCATCAGCTCGATCACCCTCTCCGCACGGCGCCTAAGTCCCAGATCCGTTGCTAAGTCATCGCGCGAATGGCCCTTTGCCAGTTCCGATGCCTCCTCCGCAAAACCCCTTAACTGCCGAAGCGTGGTAAGAATTTCATGCCTGCTCATATAGCCCTAACGCTTCAGTCAAAACCTCTTTGCGGAAATATGTGCTTAGCATCGGAGGGGTGCACAAATCAACCTTTCGCCCCAACAAGCCGGCGAGTTCATATTGGAAGCTGAAGTGATGAATCCCCGGGTGCCGGCCAGGAAGGTACTCCACTAAAATGTCTATATCGCTCTTCCCTGAGTCGAAGTCGTCTCGAAGAACGGATCCAAATAGGCTAAGTTTCCGAACCCCCCGTGCACGGCAAAGCGCCGCGAGCTTCTCGCGGTCAATCGCTATGGGAAGTTCAGAGATGGACATGCCAGCATCCTAAGGCCTGGCATCGAGCGCGCAAGGCTCAGTTCGAAAGGCGCGATACCAATATGGATGCAACATGGGCACAGTTTTAAATTGAGCCCCTCCGACGCCTCGAGCCAGATTGACCCCGCATGCCCGCCGCGACCGTCCGCAACTTCTCCTTCATCTGCGGGCAGGATGACTTCCTCGTCGGCCGCATGGGGACGAAAAGGTTCGCGGAGCTCGCCGGGGAGACCGCGGACGAGTTCGCCCAGGAGATCGTGAGCGGGTTCGCAGCGAACGTCGACGACGTGGAGTCGGCCGTGAACCGGTTCCGCGAGGCGGTGCAGACCCTCCCGATGTTCGGGGGGAGAAGGGTCGTGTGGCTCAAGGACGTCAACTTCCTGGCGGACACGGTGACGGGAAAGGCGGAGACAACGCTCAGGCGGGTCGAGGACCTCCAGGAGCTGCTCCAGTCCGTGAACCCGGAGGAGACCGCGGTCCTCATAACCGCGGCGCCCGTGGACCGGAGGCGCTCGTTCGCAAAGTGGTGCGAGAAGAACGCGGATTTCGCGCTGGCGGACGGCGGCGGCGACGCCGGCGAGCTCGGCGCCGTCGTCCAGGCGGAGGCGCGCGCCATCGGCGCCGAGTTCGGGCCGGGGGCGCTCGAGCTCCTTCTCGCCAAGGTCGGCGCCAACACGAGGCTCCTCGTCGAGGAGGTCCACAAGCTCGCGGCCCACGCCGACGGGGCCGTGATCGACGAGGCGAGCGTGGCCGAGCTCGCGACTAACGCCGCGCAGGGGGACTTCTTCGAGACAGCGGAGGCCTTCACGAGCGGCGACCTCCAGTGGACGCTGGCGGCGCTCAAGCGCCATTTCTTCGCCGGCGGCGACGCGAGGCCCGTCCTGGCGGCCCTGCAGAACCGCAACCGGATCCTGATCCAGCTGCGCGCCCTCTCCGACGCGGGGGAGGCCAGGGTCGGGCCGAGGGGCGTCGACGGCATCCAGAAGGCGGCGCAGACCCACGGAACGAGGTTCGGCGACGCGATCGGGGAAAAGAGCTCCTACAACATCTTCACCCAGAACCCCTGGTACGTGGGCAAGCTCGCCGGCAACGCGGCGCTGCCCCCGCTCAGGCGCCTGATCGACAACCAGAGGGAGTTCGTCAACGCGTTCGACGAGATCATCCGCCGGCCCGACGACCAGGAGGAGGTCCTGCGCGACATGGCCGTGCGCTGCCTCGCGGGCTAGGGGCCCGGTGCCGCCCGCGCTTTTCCGGTGGCGTTCGGCCGGGCGGGCCGTTTAATCGGCGGCTCCCCGTGAACGAGCCGTCCGAGCAAGCACCGAGCGAGCCCATCCTGAACGTCCTTGCCGAGCGCTACGCGTCGGCGGCGATCCGGGACGTGTGGTCCCGGCGCGGGAAGATCCTCCTCGAGCGGGATTTCTGGATCGCCGTGATGAAGGCGCAGAGGGACCTGGGGGTCCCCATCCCCTCCGAGGCGATCCGGGACTACGAGCGGGTGAGGGATCGGATCGACCTCGAGTCGATAGCGAAGCGGGAGCGGGTGACCCTCCACGACGTGAAGGCGCGCATCGAGGAGTTCTCTGAGCTCGCGAAGCGCCAGTTCATCCACCTGGGCCTGACGAGCCGCGACCTGACCGAGAACGTCGAGCAGCTCCAGATCTTCCGGTCCCTTAGGATCGTCCAGAGGAAGTCCGCGGCCGCGCTCCTCGCGCTCGCACGGCGCGCGGAGGAGTACCGCGACCTGATGATCACGGGGCGCACGCACAACGTGCCCGCCCAGCCGACGACGCTCGGAAAGCGGTTCGCGATGTTCGGCCAGGAGCTCATCATCGCGCTCGAACGCCTCGACGCGCTGATCGAGCGGTACCCGGTGCGGGGCCTCAAGGGCGCGGTCGGGACGCAGCTCGACCAGCTGACCCTCCTCGGGGGCAGGGCCGACAAGGTCGCGAACCTCGAGGGGCGCGTCCTCAAGCATCTCGGCATCCCGGCGTCCTTCGGCAGCGTCGGCCAGGTGTACCCGCGGGGCCTCGACTTCGAGGTCGTCTCGGCGCTCCACCAGGTGGGCGCGGCCGCTTCGAGCTTCGCGACGACGATGAGGCTGATGGCGGGGGCGGGGCTCGTGACCGAGGGCTTCCAGGAGGGCCAGGTCGGCTCCTCCTCGATGCCCCACAAGGCCAACGCGCGCAATTGCGAGCGGATCTGCGGCTTCTCGACCGTGCTCGGCGGCTACGTCACGATGACGGGGACCCTCGCGGGCGACCAGTGGAACGAGGGCGACGTCTCGTGCTCGGTCGTCCGGCGGGTCGCGCTCCCCGACGCATTCTTCGCGATCGACGGCTCCCTCGAGGCCTTCCTCACGGTC
>Ga0307477_10003950_pt1 | contig 10884 bp, 8 predicted proteins | sample atmos_gasesECM2C_FD_203316 | JGI IMG/M metagenome (GOLD analysis project Ga0307477, IMG submission 203316) | Hardwood forest soil microbial communities from Morgan-Monroe State Forest, Indiana, United States - atmos_gasesECM2C_515 | ecosystem: Environmental > Terrestrial > Soil > Temperate... | reverse complement strand
TACGTGGTGAACTAGTTCCATCCCAATTGCCCATGCTCGGCCAATACGATTCAAACGATCAGACCGTGGTGACACAGCAGATTGCCTGGTCGATCGCAGCGGGAATTAACGTCTGGGACTTAGAATGGGTCCCACCCGAGACCGCCCCACTGGACAGTGTTATCAGGAACGTCATTCTGCAGAATCTCCATATCGGCGATATTCGTTTCGCGATGTTCTACGATTACGCTATTCGTTTCGGCAATGATTTCAATTTAACCCCGGATAAGGTCACTGCCATTATTTCGGACTTTCAGTACTTTGCGGCCAATTACTTTATACATCCAAGCTATCTGAAGGTCGGCCAGGGGAGGCCTGTTGTCTTCTTCTACGCTGCCGCAGCCTTGAATCCTGTCTCCGCCGTCCAGCAAATGGTGACGACGCTGCGAAAAGCAATGACCGACGCCGGGTTTAGCATTTATTTGATCGGTGACGAATATAATCCGCTGGTTCCGCCCGATCCGGTGCGGATTGGGAATTGGGATGCAATCTTCGGGTACGGCCCTTCTGTGGGCTACGCCGGGTATTCGGACGACAACGGCTTTCTCGCACTACATTCCACCATGTACGCCGCATACCAAGCGGCGGCACAGCAATTGGGTGTCGACTTTGTTCCATCAGTGACTCCCGGATTCAACGACCGCGCTGTTCGCCGAATATGTGCGAACAACCCGGCATTGGCTCGCAGAACCAGCGCCGCAGCAGCAGAAGGCTCCATGTTCAATGCTTTCCTCACGAACCTTGCACTTCCTTACGCCGCAAATAGCCAGCTGAAGATGATTCACATCACTTCCTTCAACGAGTGGCATGAAGACACCGAGATTGAGCCCTCCGTCGTCACCGCGCCCACGACGCTGGATACGTCTCCGACGGGCTCGCAATACACCCAAGGCCTCGTTTATCAAGGCTACGGAACCACTTATTTGGACATCCTTCGAACTCAGATTGCGGGGGCTAAACCTTAATTTGGTCTCAAACCAGCCGCGGGAATTCAATCGATCAGGGAAAGAAAAGCGCGCCCCGGGACCAGCTAGCTTTCGACGCACGTTCCCCAGCCAGTTGGGTTACTGCAGTACGAATGATGCGGGAGTGGGGCAGGACAACAGTGGTTGTCTGGGCCAGGTCCAAAACACGCACCGCCTTGCGGAATGCACATGCTCATGACGCCCGTGCCGCTCAGGAGGACTATCTGCGGACTGCTGAGCGCGTCGTCGGTGATCGAAAGCGTGCCGCTCGCACTGCCTGCGGCGCTCGGCTTGAAAGTAACATTGATCGTGCAACTTTCCCCGGATGCGAGGCTCGAACCGCTGCAAGTGTCGGTCTCGCCGAAGTCAGCGCCGGCGGCGATGCTCATGATGGTAAGCGTTGTTGTGCCGTAATTGCTGAGCGTGAGTGACTGCGCTGGACTGGTAGTGCCTACAACCTGGTTGCCGAAAGTCAGGATGCTAGTCGACAAAGTGGCATTGGCACCCGAAGTGAGCCCCACACCACTCACGGAAACCGAGTGTGGGCTGCCCAAAGTACTATCGACGATTTTAATCGATGCGCTGCGGACACCTATCTGGTTCGGTCTGAAGGTTACGATCAGGCCGCAGTTTGCTCCCGCAGCGAGGCTGGAACCGCAATTATTGGTCTGGCTGAAATCCGCGGCGTTGATCCCTGTGAGCCCTATGCTGTTGATGCCGACCGCCGAAGCGCCATTGTTGCTAACCGTCTCGGCCTGAGTAGCACTCGCGGTTCCGACAAGCTGCGGGCTGAAGCTCAAGCCGCTTGTGGGCAAAAAACTGAGCGTGTCCGGCTCGGCGAGGATCGAAACTGTAAAGGGCTGGGTGGCCGACTGATTCGCAGAATCCGTGACTTTGATACTGAATGCTACTCCTTGAGCCGCCGTGTCGGGCGTGCCAGAAATCGTGGCACTGTTTCCCGAGTCAGGAACAAGCTGAAGATTGTGAGGCAGCTCACCGATCAACGACCAGTTAAAAGGCGCAACGCCGCCATCCACTTGGATGGTTTGTTTATAGAGCAGTGCTAATGTACCGTTGGGTAAAGAGGCCGGCAAAATCGTTAGTGGAAGTACTGTTTGGTTCGCTCCTCCGCACCTCGACAGAGCCACGGCCGAGACGAGGCACAGAACAAAAACGGTTGAGCCCTGTAAGCGTTTTGTAGCAACCACCTGTCCGACCTAAGGTGTCTTTGCGGGATGGCGAAGGGTACTCTAGAATCAGTCAATCAGCAAGTATAAAAATACGTCATTAATGTTTGTGCGGTCTTGCATGAGGATATTCACTGGCTGCCGTCGATGGCTGGCCGTGCCCTGGGGCTCTCTCGTTAACGCCCACTTGCGTTGCCGCGGACGCCTCGCTGCATCGTCGCAGGAATCTCAGCCGCCAAACGCCGCCGCGCCGGACTCCGCCCTGTGGACGGCCATAAGCGTTTGATCGTCCGCTTGCCTCGCCCCGTAGGAGTACGTTTCGATGTCCTTGAGGCAGGCGGACACAAGTTCATTCGAGGGCCAACCGTGCAGGCGGCCGGCGGCGAGCGAGATCCCGCCGATACCATATTCGTCGCCGGAGAGGTTGCGCGCTTCCGAGATGCCGTCGGTGAAAAGGAGCAGGCTGTCGCCGGGTTCCATCCGAACCCGGTGAACCGTATACCGGCTGGTCGAGAAAATTCCGAGTGGCAATCCCGTGGCGCCGATCTGCTTCACGCCGTTCTTTGACACGTGCAGCGCAGGGGTATGGCCGGCGCTGCCGATTTCGACCTCGCCTGCTTTGCTGACGCGCCCGCAGACGAGTGTGGCGAACTGTCCCGCAATCGTGCTTTGGCAAAAGAGGCGATTCGCGATTTCGAGTAACTGGTCGAGTTCGAAGTCGATTCTGGCAAGGCTGCGAAACATGGCATTCAGGTGCGTCATCAGCAGAGACGCCGCCACTCCCTTGCCCGCTACGTCTCCCAGAAGGAAAATGAGCCTGCCGTCTTCGCTAGCCGGAGGGATTAGGTCGCAGTAATCGCCGCTCACGATTCCCGCGGGCCTGTAGTGGTAGTGAATGCGCCAATCGCCAAAGCGCGTGTCTGTTTGGGGCAACAGCCCGCGCTGCACCTGGGAAGCAAGCTCCAGGTCGCGTTCGAGGGCGCGCTGCTCGTCGCTCGTCAAGTGGTCGAGACAGAGCCGAACCAGCGGATCGGCGATCAGCCGTTCCTTCTCGACGGTATCGTGGCAGGCGTCGCAAATTCCGTACGTTCCTTCATCCATTCTCTGAACGGCGGAATCCACTTCCTGGAGAAGCTCGACAAGACGAGCTGCGCCTGGCGTTTCCACTATAGGAAATGAGGAAATGGCGGATTTTAGAACGACGCGCCGCTTCTCGAGCTGTTCGCGAAGATATGCGTCCGTAATTCCCGGCACCGTTCTTGTCGCTTGTTGCGGGACTTTCGCCATCTGAGTGGCAGCACCATCCGATTCGAGCATCGAACTCACCTTCCAATCAGAAAGCTATTGGATTCATCATGCTCGTCCCGCGATTCCGGAAAGAATTGGCTATACGCTCGAAGCCCGTAGCTGGATCCGTGTGCCAATTCTGCCGCCGAACTCACCCCTGCGGATTAGGCTAGAGGCGGGCGGACGAAGTGACTAGATTAGCGCTTGTCGAAATGCGGCTTTGCGGCCTTTAGTAGCTTGAACCACATTCCGATAGTCACCGTTCTATAAAAGGGGATGTTTATCTCGGGCGGGTGGCACAGCCTTTGAGGCGGCTGTGAACTTGCGGGTTCTCTGCCTTCTCACGCCTGCCTACGCCTTAGTAACCAAGGACGCCGCCACGCAGCATGGAGCCATGCGAAAATCCGACGCTTGTGCCTGCAATCCGGCACGCCACAAAGCCACACGGCGGGGTCCGGCCAACGGTTCAATCGCCTTGTGTACCTCACCTTATATTTCGATGCCATCTCCGCCTTCTGAAGACTCCAGGTCATCGCGGCAAAGTTTCGCTACAGTATGCCCGCGAACGCTTTTAGATTCCGTGTTATTCCCAAGAAACTCTTGTGAGCAAGCCTTTTGGTGTGCCGATTTGGAATGTGAGAGACGATTCTGCTTGACGTCGCGCGTACAACGGCACAATCTGATCGTGCAGGTTGGAAGCAAGCCCGGCAACCGTTACGCACTCCCGCTCTTCCCTTTCTAGATTGCCTCGTGTTTCGTTTGTAGCTCCCTGTGCAAGACGAGAACGACTTGGTCCGCTGTTGGCAACGCTGCGGAAATCGTCAGTTGGCCAATGGTCTTTGAACTTGCCAATGAAATTAGGGGGCATCATGAACGGACGAAAGAATCTCGCAATAATCCATCACTCCGAGCCGGAGTTCACAGTTCGTCCAGAAGCTTATGTTCTCTTTGATAAGCGAACCGGTACGCAGCGCTTTGAAGCGAAGGCGAATACGGACGGGAGCTTGCCGGTCGATCACATCGCCGGTCTGCTGGCCGCACAATGCGTGCTGCGAGGTGCGCGGCCTCAGGATTTCGGGCTAGCGGTCAAGGCCGGTGAAAACCTCCTCAGTGGATTACAAACACTCACAGAAAGGCTCGTCCAGGATTGCCAAATGTTTGAACCGCCGGTCCGACTCTCCAGGCGCGAACGGGAAATACTGCATGAAGTTCTCCAGGTTTGTTCAAACAAGGAGATTGCGGAAAAGATGCATATTTCCGTCCGGACGGTGAAGTTTCACGTCTCCGCTTTGCTGGTGAAATTCGGCGTCGCCGGTAGGATGGACCTGATGCGAAAGACTTTCGATTTTTTTGGCCAGGGCGAGAATTCTATCGAGGTGGCCGAACCCATGGTCATGACGGATCCGAAGCTTAGAGACATTCAGGATGGCGGCAATGCTGGAGATGGGCGGGCAAACCTGACTGCTTTGGAAAGAAGATCCCGCAGTTGACACCGGCGGAGAAATCGATTTGCCGCCACTCGGCATCTTGCGGCGCATCGCTTGGAAATCCGATCGCGTGGGTCTCGAGAGACTCGACTCGGATGGAGTCTCCTCGTTGGCTCATAGAGCTATCTCATGAAACCATCTGACCGACGATTGGCGCAGCGTTTCTGTCTTGCCATCCCGCTATTCATTCGGGAGTGGAAATCCCTGACACCCGAGACGAAAGTGCAGTCGGTGAATGTCTCCGAGAGTGGCGTCTATTTTGAGACCGACGCGCCACCACCCGAGGGCGAAATCGTGCGGATCCGATTTGACATGCCAACGGAAATCACAGGCGACGCGACGGCGGAGTGGTGTTGCACCTGCAGAGTGGTCGGCGTCCGTCCTACATGTCCTCCTGGTGGTTTGCTCGGCGTCGGAGTGCGTTTCGACTATTACGAAATCACACGAATCCCTCGCGGGGCGCGTATTGGATGCCTGGCCGATTCTAAACGATAGCGGAAAGTACCCACTGCCCGGAATCCGCGATCACTGAGACCTAATCCAGACCTGAAGCCCCTGACGTTTCAGCGCCAAGGCAGTTGGTTGCGCCGACTGGCGGTCGGCATATGGGCCTACTTGAACCCGAAAGAGGTTGTCGCCATTCGCTACCCTAACAAAACCAGGAAATCCCTTCTGTTTCAGCTCTTCGGCCAAAGCACGAGCGTGGTCTTCGCTCACCACCGCTGATACTTGCAGCACAATCTTGCCAGTTGGAGCGGAAGGTGGGTTAACACTTGTGGGCGCCTGCACAGATGTGCCCTTCGGAGTAGCGCGCACGGGCTCATCATTGTTCGTCGTGAAGCTGACGGGAACCGCTACATGAGGAAGTAAGAAATCCAAATAAGCTGTTGTGGTTAAAACGCCACCGAGCATGTAACCGAACATGACGGCGAATAACCCGCCGACCAACATCCATGCGCCCGGTGGCAAACCAAACTCTTGTTTCGGGCCTAAAACTATTCGTCTTTTAGGATTCAGACCCTGCATCTTGCGATTTCCTTTTGTCGGAATGTGGGAGCGTCAGATCGCATTTACGGAGTAGAGTCTCTATCAGGGCCTTCGCCAAGCGGCTCGGCAACAACGCCACGTCAGTGACGCCAGGGCCGGTGTCGGCAACCGTAGCGTCGGCCAGAATCGCGAATTTCGCGAACCTGGCCGACGCAGTAGGTGGGGACAATGGGTTGAAGGTGCCGCAAAACCGTGTTAGTGGTTGTGATGTCGTGGTGGTGCGGGCGGCAGTACTACCAATATCGTGTTGGTGCCGAGCGGGACTGTAATACTATTCGATAGTAAGGTGACATCGCCATTTAGAGCCAGCGCCCTGCCATTTAGCCTTGCGCCCGTCCCTAATGTCACGGAAGCCTCCGCCATTATGGTTCCCTGGAAATCAGCCGCCGTTCCGAGCGTGGCTGAACTGCCAACTTGCCAAAAGACGTTGTCAGCAGTCGCGCCACCACTCAGGACAACCGTGCCGCCAGTGGCTATGTTTAGTGCGGACCCGACCTGGAAGATGTAGACTCCGGCCCCATCTAGAGTGAGAGTCCCCGTTATCGCCAGGGTCGATGTGGATTTATAGAGGCCCGGGGTGAGGGTCCGCCCGCCCAAATCTCCGGCCACGGTGATAGGAGCTGTTGTTCGTCCCTTGGCGTCGTTATAGGCGATAAGCAAGGAGGCTTGCGCGTGTTGTGCGACAACATCGGCGTCGTCTATCGTTCCGTTCACTTGTCCGGGGCCGTTGCCAGTGCAGGGAGTCGGCAACCCAGTACATGAAGCGATTGGATAAGTCCCAAGATCCCCGTTAATGACGCTAGGGCCCGCGTTAGTGACCCCGGCGTAGGACAGAGCCGCGAAAGTGCCGGCCGTTCCGAGGAACACAGTCGCTGGACCCGCTTGTGCCGCAGCGTGGTTTGCAGTCGTCAAACAAAAAACAAAGGCCGCACCCACGAGGAACGCTCTGACCCTCTTCGTAGGTTTCAGAGGCCGACATCTCACTTCACTCCGTTTTTTCATGAAAAACCTTTCTATCTTTTTTCCGATTTGACGGCCCGAAGGCTACAGTACGACACCGTACTCACGGGATGAGCCGCCGTCAGGCGTTGTTTATACGAAGAATCGATTTTGGTGTCTGTGCAATACCGCACACTCATGTTCACTTTTATCTTTAATTATGAAATTAGAAACCCGAATTTATTTTCCAGCTGAGGTTCTGCTACTACTAGAGCAGCGCGCAAGCATACCCGGTCGGCCTGACGTACATGAACCGAACGTTCATGGACCAAACCCAATGGCAATGACACGGAGACTTCGCTTTGAACTCATTCTACGGATTGATGTTCGGTCGTACCCCACGGGTAGTTTTATCGAACGGGGTGCCAAGTGTCTTATCGGAAGCTGGTCTTTCGCTCCGCTCCAGGTTTAGGCGACATTTCATTAGTCCTGTGTGTCAGGCACTGGGTCTGCCATTAGCGGGCGATCCTAGGGCCTTACCACTAAGGGGAGACGACTGCTGGGTAGTCGCGGCGTTTCCTAGACCAAATCGGGACAGCGGCCTCTTTTTTGCATCCTTCGCGCCGTTGGCGCGAAAGCTTCGCCGTGTTTTCAAGAGGAGAACGATGCCAAACCTTGTCCGGACCAACATGTACTGCACGATAGCCTCTAGCCGCCGGTCCCAGCGTTCAGCACAGGCAGAATGAGTTGAGATGGATGCTCCGCGCTGTGGTAGATCGTGTCGGCGCCGATTTTGTCCGGACGATAGAAATGGAAGAAGAGCGCGTCGGTGACCGGCGAATCGCCGTTGCAGACTTCCACGCGGATTCGATTGCCGCGGCGAAATAGGTACGCGATTGGCTGCAATGGGATTTCAAATTTGTAAATGCTTCCAGGATTGAGTGGCGTCACGCGGTCGTGGGCGTAATAGGGAATTTCGGCGGTGCTGTGCTTCGCGTCCCGCTCTATGTGCGAGGCGCGCAGCCAGCCCTTGGTGACAATGAAATAGCGAGGCTGAACGCTGCGGGCGCGCTCCTCCTGGCTCTGCTCGAACTGCTCGGAGAGCTTCACGATAAAGTCCGTGTCGCTTCGAGATGATGAAGCGTACAAAATCAATTTCGCCGTTCCGGCGATCTCGACGTCGCTTTCGAGCGGCGCGGTCGTAAACGTGAGTACGCCTCGGGCCGGGTCGGGCCCCGCCGGGCCAAGCGGCACAACGCCCAGCACCCATGAGGGCTGCGGGTAGTCATACGTCGTGCTTCCGCCGTCATTGGGTGCGGTGGCGGCCAGCGCTCCGTCGTTCAGCGAGTTCACACTTCCTGTTTTTCCGCTGCCCAGATAGAAATGCGCCGGCTTGGTGTTGGGAGGCGGCCACGTGGGGCACGATCTCACCGCTCCCGTATTCCTCACCGGATATTCGACGGCAGGGCGTTCGTCATAGCTCGTCTTCAGGCCCTTCAGATATTTGTCGTAAAAGGGCAGCAGATATTTGCGGTGAAACTCGACGGTCGCGAAATCCGATTGCGAGGTAAGCGGCGTCGCCGTCCCGCTGATGGCCAGCTTTTTCGGGCCGCGCGCCAGCTGATATCCACGGATATTTCCGTCGAGGTGCAGATCGAGCTTGGCCCACACGCCGATCGAAAACAGCGGCGTCGTGATTTTTTCCAGCTGCTCGACCGCCGCGCGCTCCCTCCAGAACTCATCGTAGAGCGGATGTCGGTCCACTTCCAGAAACAAGTCGGTCGCCACGTGCCGCGGATTGTCCCCGTTCGCAGGGTAGAGATTCGGGACGCGGACGCTGGCATTGATCCAGTAGGCCAGGAACGCGCCTTCTATGCCGCCCGGATAGCCCATAAAGCGGTAGGGATCGTTTAACCCGTTGTAAGGCGCGATACACGCAAGGTGCGGCGGATTCTGAATCCCCATGAACCACTGCGCCATCGCGTAGTAGGACTGCCCGATGCCGCCGACCTTGCCGTTGGACCACGGCTGCGTCCCGATCCACTCGATGACGTCGTAGAGATCGGACTGTTCGCGCAGGCCGAGAAATTCAAATTCGCCTTCCGACCGCCCGGTTCCGCGCACGTCGGCATGAACGTAGGCGTATCCCTGCTCGACGTACCACTCGATCGGTCCCGTCTCGCGCCATAGAAACATCGGCTGGGCTGGCAGCGTGTTGTTATCGTATCGGTAGGGAGAAGTGGCGAAAAGCGCCGGGCACGGACCGGCGCCGTCAGGCCGGTAGATTCGCGCGGCCATTCGCAAGCCGTCGCGCACGCGAATCAGTACGTCTTTTTCCTCGATCATGTTCCGGTCCTCGGGTTAGTCGGTGAGATGAATCGGCTGTCAGTTCGAGGAACGGATTGTTAATCGCGCTGAGCGGTCGTGTCAATCAGGCGAATTTTTGCGCTCGCGCGCCGAAGAGCGAAAGGGAAGCGCCGTCGCTTCGTTCAAGCCTCCAACGGGAGGCGAACTACGAAGCCGCAATCTCCGCCGGCGCTCGCGTGCCCTGCTTGCTCGGCTTGAAGTAAACCTCTTCTTTGATCCCGCGCGGATCCCATCCGCGGCGGTGCAGAATTCCCTTCACGTTATCAATCATGGAGGGATGGCCGCAAACGTACGCGGTGGTGTTCGACGGGGCGAGGTTCCAATCGTCCGCATACTTGCGCACCAGTTCGTCGACGCGCCCGATCTCGCCTTTCCACAAATGATCGTCCCACGGCCGGCTGAGGGTCGGAACATAGGTCAGCCAGGGGACATCGGCGGCGATTCGCGCGAGTTCCTCGCGATAGCCGAGTTCACGCGCATGGCTCGCGCCCTCGAGCAAAAAGAACCGGTGATCGCCGGCGAACTGGCCGTGCCTCCACTGCTCGTGCAGCGACCGCGCGTAGCTCACGAACGGAGCGACGCCCGTCACCGTCGCGATGAGCAGATGATTGGTGTGCCCGCTGACGGTGTCCACTGTGAAGCGGCCCTTGGCCATTTTCCGGAGCGTAATTTCGTCGCCTACCTGCCGCGAAAAGAGCCGCGGGGTCAGCTCGCCTTGCGGCACCAGTTCGATGAAAAATTCCACGAACTTTTCGTGCGGCGCGGACGCGATGGAATAGGCGCGCTCATAGTGTTTTTCGGGGGTCACGACGCCGAGAGTGGCGTACTGACCCGGCGTGAAAGAAAAGTCCCCTCCGGGATCGACGTGCACGACCACTAATTCCTCGGAGATGTTGCGCCGGTTCACGATCCGCGCGCTGAAGAATTGATTCCCGCTCGGTGCCATAGAGTTTCTCCACTCCTCGGTGAATTTTTTCGCTTCCGCGCAAGGCCTCTGTTCGGCCCAAATTGAAATCGTTCTTCCATCCGAAAAACGGTTCCAGGCCGGCTTGCCCTTGTCAGGGGCAAGCCGGCCTGGACCGAAGTGCTAAACGGATCCCGTTCAGTTATCGCTAGAGATCCGGGTTGAAGGTACGGCGTACGTGTTGTTGATGTAGATGTTGTCGATCACAACGAGTCCGCCTGCTGCCGGCGTGCCCGCTTCGGGTCCGAGATCGAGCACCAGCGTGATGCTCGACACCGTTTCACCCGGAGTGATCGCCGGATTGGCTTGTGATGTTTCGGCCAGGTTGAATCGCACGCGATTCCAACCGGCCATCGGCGCGGCCGTCACGGTTCCCTTGCTGCAACCGCCGACGACGTGCGTGATGTTGTCGGTGGTCACAACGATGAAGCGCGGCGACGTCATGGTGCACTGCCCGCCGGAGCGGTAGTCGAAGCCGAGCTCCGTGAGCGACCCGGTGAAGTTGTGGATGGTTGCGCCCGCAAGCGTCCCGGATGGAGCGCCGGCATTCTTCGAGAGAATCAGGCCTGGGTCATGGGTGGTCGACTGGTTGTTCGTGAGCA
>Ga0307477_10003949_pt1 | contig 10884 bp, 8 predicted proteins | sample atmos_gasesECM2C_FD_203316 | JGI IMG/M metagenome (GOLD analysis project Ga0307477, IMG submission 203316) | Hardwood forest soil microbial communities from Morgan-Monroe State Forest, Indiana, United States - atmos_gasesECM2C_515 | ecosystem: Environmental > Terrestrial > Soil > Temperate... | reverse complement strand
GAGGCCATCGTCAAGCCGCTGACGGTGGCGACATGCGATCTCGACCTGGCCGTGATCCGCGGCAACGCGCCGGTGCAGGGGCCTTTCGCTTTCGGCCACGAGTTCGTTGCCGTGGTGGTCGACGTCGGCCCCGAGGTAGAGAGCGTCAGCCGCGGCGACATGGCAGTGGTTCCGTTCCAGATCACCTGTGGTACGTGCGAGAACTGTCGGCGCGGCCGCACCGCCAGCTGCAGCGGAGTCGAGCCGCGCCGTGCCATGTATGGATTGGGTACCGTCGTCGGCAAGGACTGGGGTGGCGCGATGAGCGATCTGGTTCGCGTTCCCTTCGCGGACGCGATGCTCGTGCCACTCCCTGCAAGCATCGATCCCGTGGCCGTCGCAAGCTGCAGCGACAACCTGCCGGACGCATGGCGAACCGTGGGTCCCCCGCTGCAGACGTATCCCGATTCCTCGGTGCTCGTCGTCGCCGGCGGCGCGCCCAGCATCGGCCTTTATGCCGTGACCATCGCTCGGGCGCTCGGCGCCGAGGTCCACTACATCGACACCGAACCGCACCGTCTCGCGATCGCCAGGGACCTGGGCGCCGAGGTGTTGGACGGTGCACCGCCGCGGCGACACGGACGTCATCTCGTGACGGTCGACGCCAGCGCGAGCGTGGACGGCCTGCATTGTGCAATCCGGTCCACCGCGGGCGACGGCATCTGCACGAGCGTGGGGATCTACTACGCGCCGGAGATCGGGTTCCCTCTGTTGGAGATGTACACCAACAACATCACGTTCGTCACCGGACGCGTGAGTGCACGGCCCGTCATTCCGCGCATCCTCGAGTTGGTGGAAAGTGGCCGGCTGCACCCCGAGCTCATCACCACCAAGATCGTGAATTGGAACGATGCGCCAGACGCACTGACGCAGCCGTTCACGAAGCTGGTGATGGTGCCGGCAGCGGCTACCGCTGGGGCGGCGTTGTCGTCACGTTGATTCGTCGCAGCGCGCTCACGTCGGGTGTTGACGAGGCTGGTGCGAGTAGGGCACCATTCCTCGCCAACGCTCCAAGCAGAGCGCGCTCATCCGGCGGCGAATGCCGGAGGGGAAAGCAGATGGGCAACGGTCTCGTTGGACGTCGCGAGGTGCTCACCGGAGCCGGAGCCGCTGGGGCGGCAGTCCTCCTGGGCGGGGTCGGCAACGCGACCATCGCCAAGGCCGACGATGGGGGCAGATCGAGCGGGCTCGGCACCTTTTGGTTCAAGGTCACGACCACTTCGGCCGGCGGGCCGCCGCCATTCAATGCGGTCGTGGGGTTTGCCGGCGGCGGCGTAGCTCTGACGAACGACGGCTCCCACCCGAACAACACCTACCTTGGGGCATGGAACCGCGACGGCAACTCCCTCGAAGTCCAGTTCCGCCAGTTCGCGTTTGACAAGAGCGGCAACAATTTCGGCTACGTGAGGATCGATGTGAAAGGGGAGCTCGACGGCGACTCGTCGAGCGGGACGTTCACGGTGACGCTGGTACCGAACAGCGGGCCGACGCAGCCCATCGGCAACGGCACGTTCTCGGGCACGCGAATCGAGGTCTGACGCCGGCGGGTCACCGCACGACGAGCACGGGACAAGGGGCGAGGCGCACCAGCCGTCGGGAGACGCTGCCGAACCGCCGTCCGAGCAGTCCACGCTGACCCTGCCTGGTGACGATGAGGTCGGCATGGCGCTTAGTGGCGAGGTCGGCGATCGCCTTCGAGAGCTCGCCGGCGGACGGCTGGATCTCCAGCTCCGCCCGCACACCGGCCTCTCGCAACGCGTCGACCTGCTCGCGAGCGCCTGCCTCCAGCAGCTCTTCGCCCGCGTGGAGCAGCTGGGCGCCCATCCGTCCGCGGACGAGTTCGGTGATGTGCGCGACGACGATGCGGGCGCCGGTCGCCCTCGCGAGTGCTCGAGCCGAGGCCAGCTGTCCCTCCGACGCCGAGGATCCGTCAGACGGCACCACGATGGTCGTGACCACCCAGTTCATCACAGAGTCCCTCACCAGCTAATCTGTTTGACTGGTTAGCAGGATACGCGCGACAGCGTCACCTGTCAAGCGGCTTTGCTGGTGACGTGAAAGCGCGTGGCGCTGCTGGGCGACGCCGAGGCCCTTCCGGATGCGGACGGTCACACCGGGCGTCAGTGGCGCAGCCGGGTCTCGCGGATATCGTCGTGGTCCATGCCGAAGTAGTGGGCGACCTCGTGCAGCACAGTGTCCGTTATCTGGTCGACGAGTTCGGTACGGGTGTTGCACCACTCTTCGATGTTGCGCTGAAGGAGTACGATCTGCTTCGGATACTCGTAAGGGCTGAAGCTCGACTCCGTGCCTCCCTGATAGAAGCCGAGCACGCGCTCGTTGACGTCATCGTCGCCGTCGCCGCCCCTGGAGTCCGTCCGCACCGTGATCAGCAGATTGTCGGCGCTCATGCGGACCCGGAGCGGGTCCGGGATGAGGTCGAGTGCGGCGGTGGCGATGCGCTCGAACTCGTCGGTGGAAACGTGGTAAGGCACCGGCCGAGCATGTCACGGCGACCGTGGCCGCCGCTCGGGGTGTATACCGTGCGGAGTCATGACTGACGTCGGCGCGCTCGATCTTCCCGAGTTCGATCCTTCGGACATCGAACTCCACGGCGACCGGTTCCACGAGACCATGGCCGGACTCGCGGAACGGTTCTGGCTGGCCCGGATCCCGCTCGGCTACATGACCCTGGACCGCGACGCGGGGGAGTTCTTCCTGCGCACGAAGCAGGCGACCTTTCCGGGCCAGAAGATCGCCGAGCTCTTCGGTATCGAGTCTGGGCCGCTGCGCGAGGAGATCGATCGCAACATCCTGCACGTCGACGGCGATGACCACCGCCGGCTGCGCAACCTGCTCAACCCGTTCTTCACTCCTCGGGCTGCCGACCGCTGGCGGCCGGTGATGCAGCAGCTGCTCGAGGAGCTGTTCGCGAGCGTCAACGAGGGTGAGCCCCGCACGGAGTTCGTGCAGTCTTTTGCCAAGCCGTACCCCTCGCTGACGATCGCCACCATCATGGGCGCTCCGCGCGAAGACGCGCCGCGCCTGTACGACTGGTCGAACTGGATCCAGCGCCAGTTCGACGGTCCGAGCTTGATGACCCAGCGGTCGAGGATCGAGCAGGCGGTCGAGGAGTTCTACGCGTGGTGCGACCAGCTGCTCATACGCCGGCGCGAGACCCCGGGCGACGACCTCATCTCCGTCCTCATCGCCGCCGAGCAGGGTGGCGACCGGCTCAGCGACGTCGAGCTCGTGAACCTGGTTCTCAACGTTCTGATCGGCGCTGTGGACACCACGCAGTCGCAGCTGGCGCACGCGCTGCGGCTCTTCGCTGATCACCCCGACCAGTGGCGGCTCCTCGGCCGCGAGAGCAGGCTGGTGAAACAAGCGGTGGAGGAGGTTCTGCGCCACGAGCCCGTCACACCGTTCACGGCGCGGATCCTCACCGGCGACGTCACCTACCGCGACGTCGTGTTTCCCGAGGGGACGGTGGTCATGGTCTGCTCGTTCACCGGTAACCGTGACGGCGCCGGCGATCCGGCGTTCGACATCACCGTGGAGCGTGACGGCGCGCGGCTGATGACCTTCGGCGCCGGCATCCACTTCTGCGTCGGCTCGAACATCGCTCGAGCAGAGCTCGAAGAGGCTCTGGCTTTTCTCGCGCCACGCCTGCCGAACCTGCGCCTGGACGGCGATCCCGTATACGGGACCATCCAGGGCATCTACGGTCTGGAGGCTCTCCCGATCGCCTGGGGCTCGCCCTGACGACCGTTTGCATACCTTGCTCCGCTTGACCTGTTAGCATCTGCACTTCAAGGGGCGCACGGACCTCCCTATTCAGGGGGACAGGTCACAGCCAGAGCGTGGGGGTCATATGAGAACTCGTCGATCGTATCTTCCGATCGCGTTGACAACGATCGGTGCCGGGCTTGCTGCTGCCGTCGGCGCCGGTGCCGGACTCGCGATGCCGGCTCATGCAGCGGGACCGGTGGCGAAATTCCTTATGTCACCGAACCCGATCGCCGCCTCCGGGTCACTCGCAGCCAAGGCTGCTGTCGCCGTCACACTGACTGCGAAAGACAGCGGAGGCGCGGCCATTCCCGGCGCGACGGTCTGGCTGGCGTTCACGCCGGCGGCCGGCGGAGGATCGGCGACAGCCGGTGCCGGAGCCACGGCACTGACCTCGACGCCCGCTTCGTTCACTGCCGGTGCCAACGGTACCGTCCCGATTTCCTATAAGGCGCCGAAGACGCTGCCCTGCTCCGGGATCGACAGCATCAGCGCAACTGACGCTGCCACGGGTGCACACGTTCACTCGAACGACACCTACAACTTCTCGACGGTGAGCCAGTACGTAACAACGCCCAAGCCGCCGATCGCTCCCCCGGGCTCGCTCGCGAGTGGTGCCAACGTCAACGTCACGTTCACGGCTGAGACCCGAGCGAAGGCTCCCGTAGCTTGCGCAACGGTCTACTTCTCGCTGAAGTCCAGCTCCGCGGGACTCGGCTCGGCGAAGGTCGGCACGACCGCGCTATCGGCGACGCCGCAGCCGTTTCCTGTCAACGCGTCGGGACAGGTGGTGGTGACATACACGGCTTCCACCGCAGCCACGCTTCCGACCACCGGCGTCGACAGCCTTGTGGCCCAGGACGCTGTGACAAAGCCAAGAGTGATGACCACGGATGCCTACTCGTACGGCAAAGCGGCAACGTATACCTACACGCCGAATCCCATCGCGGCTACGCACACGCTGGCGGCGAACACCAAGGTCAAGATCTTCCTGGTCGTGACCGATGGTGGCGGAAACCCGGTCTCGGGCGCCAAGGTCTACCTCTCCTTCGCGCAGGCGCCGGGCGGTGGATCGGCGAGCGTGTCGGGCCATGCTCTGAGCACAGGGCTGGTCGGGGCGTACTCCGACAGCCTCGGTCGTGTGACGCTCATCTACCAGACACCGGCCACGCTCCCGGCGAGTGGAACCGACACCATCACCGGGCAGAACGCCACCAAGAGCCCGACCGTCACGCAGACGGACTCGTACTCGTTCTGATCATCCGCTTCGACTGATTGAAGGGCTCCGGTCCGCAGTGACCGGGGCCCTTTTTATCGTCCAAAGGTCCGCCCCCGGCCGCCGCGATTGGTGGGCGCTTGATCAGCTGCGCAGGGCTGCAGCGAAAATTCCCGGGACCCGTCGCAGAGCGTGATCGGACTCGAAACCGGTCAACCGCTCACCGACTTTCTGAGCGTGGCGATGGGTCACGAACCACGGCGGGACGGGCAGCAACGCCGGCTGGCCGTGGACCAAGCCGCGCGGGTACGGATAGAACGGCGCACGCACCACGCTCTTCTGCGGCTTGTCGAACAGCAGGCTGTTGTGGACGACGCCGGTACCACTCTGAATGTCTTCCATCGAGTGTCCCGGGAACGCGCCCCAACTGGCCTGCGCGAGCAGGAAGCCGACCCCTGTCCACGCGTTGACACCCACGCAGCCGTAGCGAAGCCGCGATATCGCCCTGTCCAGCGCCGCCGCATGACGTCGAGCCGTCGCCGGGTCGATGATGATGTTGGCGCCGAGCGTGCCCCACAGCTGCTCGTTGCAGAAGTCGACCGCCCGCTCGAGGTATTCCTCCACCGTCGCGGCATCGATATTCGTCGCGGCGAGGACGGGCGCGAACGCCTCCGTGGTGAAACAAGCCTCCCCGTCATCGGCGCTGTTGATGTGTGCGATCAGTGTTGCCGGTGCGTTCACGTCGCCACCGAGTGTCTGCGCGTCGCCGTGTCCTTGGACCAGTGCTCGCTGCCGCTCTGCTGCGCCCGGGTAGTACGCCGGGCGCTGCGGCGCCGCCGACAGAGCCGCGCCTACGCTGCGCAGCAGCGGCTCCTCGAGCCGCCAGCCCTGCTTCGTGATGAGCACCTGCGATGCGATGCAATTGAATCCGGCGTTGTGCAGCTTCTGGGTGGCGATGTGCGCCGCCTGGAAACGCAGGTCGCGCTGCGACCACGGTCCGGGGACGACGATGGTGGGGCTCACATTGCCCAGCTCGCTGGTCATGCGCTTGGTGCTGATCGGCTCCCTGCGTGCCTTGCGAGACACGCCCTCGTCCCCGGTCCCGAAGACGATCGCGTCATGCGTACGGTGGCTGCCGGTGATGTGGATCTCGTCGATTCCCTCGTGGCGCGTGAGGTACGAGCCCACATCCGCGCTGCCGTACGCGACACGCACGTACCCTGCGGCGGCGAGATCGGCGAACACGTCTTCGAAGATGGGGCCCAGGTACTCGTTGACGGGGTTCATCTTGAGCAGGCAGACGTGTCCTTCGGCGTACAGCTTGTACAGCACGTCGAGCGGTGGGATGCTCGCGATGTTGCCGGCACCGAGCACCAGCGCCACAGCTCCGCGTGGTGACTGCTGCCGGTAGAACACGGCCATCGTGTCGGTGAGGGTTGCTTCGGTGACACCGGGTTGCATCCACACCTGGCCGCCGACACCGCTGAGCAGCAGCTTGTCCCACAAGGTCTGCGGGAATACGTCGACGACGACCTGTCCGTCGGCGCGTGTTCTCACCGCCCCTTTGCGCAGCTTTGGTGACCCGGTGTCTCTTACCGCCTCGAGCGTCTCGATGAGCCGGTTGGCGGTGAAGAGCACGGCCCACGGACCCGAGAGCCACTCCTCGCCGGCCAGCGGCGAGTTCACATCCAGGCCTTTGGCCTCGCACGCAGCTCGCACCCAGCGGTCCGCAACCTTCGACGTGTTGTGAGCCAGCGACCTCAGGTACGCGATCTTGCCGGCGAGCGGCAGCTGGGCCCACTCGTCCTTGTGGCGGGCGAGCACGGCCACCTCCTCGTCGATTTGGAGCTGCCAGTCGGGCGGTGTCGTGGTCTGCTGGGCAGGCTGTATGTCGGTGGTCATGCCAACGGCACTCTACCTGGTGGTTGCTACCGGCTGTCCGTGAACTGCACGACCTGCTGGAACGTCGGCCGGTTGATCCAGGCCATCGGCGGCACATCGCCAACTCCGACGTCGCTGGACTTGATGTCGTCGAAAGAAGGGTTGCACTGCACGCCAACCGTCTGACCAGAACCGACGCCCCTGCCGCCGGTCGGATTCGACCGGCTGCACGTCCACTTGGTCGGATCGGATGACCCGTATTTTGCGGTCATCGCATCGATGGTTGCCTGGAGTGCGTTACGCAGAGCGGACTGGCATGCAGCGACGCTGCCATTCCCGCAGTAGCTCTGGGAGTACGGGTGGGGATCGTGGCCAACCGCTTGCAGGAACGAGCGCTGCAGATAGCCTTCCCAGCCGCCGTCGTACGCGGAACCCTGCTCCCGCGGTCGGTCCGTGTCGAAGTTGAGGCCCAGCAGCTGCCCAAACTGTGATGAGTTCAGCCACGGGTCGAACACCACATGGATCAACTGTTGATACAGCTCGTCCATGATCGCCGCCGCATTGCCCTGCTCATAGCTGCCACTTCCGGGCTCGCTGGTTATCACACCAGCCCCGCTGCGATCGCGCCGGTGCGCGCCGGGCACGCCGCTGCCCCAGAACGGGTCCGCCGTCCACGTCTGCAGGATCGAGAGCGCGTTCTTTTGTGGCTGCGTCAGCGTCGCGCCGTTCAACACCCCGGCCATCTGGTTGACGAGCTGAGCACCGTCAAGGTCCACGGTCCCGGCATCCTCCATCGCATTGATGATGTCAACCGGGGTCGCCTTCCGCTTGCTGATGATGGCGCGCACGCGGTCGGCCAGTGACTGCACCCGGTAGACGGGGCCGTACGAGTACTGGCTGTCCGACGCGGAAAAGCCTGGTGACTGCTTGTTGTTCCAGTTGGTGAAGAAGCCGCCCGACAGCGAGCCGTTGACGACCCCCGGCGTTGCGGGCATGGTGTTGGCGCGCGGGTGCACATCGGAGGCCGAGAGATTGATCGGGACAAATCCCTGCCATTCCCACTGGCCGGTGCCCCAGACTGGAAAGTTCGGATTGACGTGCGGGTTGCGCACCGGCAGCTGGCCGGACGAGTAGTACCCCACGTTCTTCGAGTCGACGTAGGTCCAGTTGAATGTTCCCGTTTCCTTGCCGGCCGCGCGCTGGAAATCCAGCGCGTTGTGGATGATGTCCGGGTCGTTCCATTCGAGAAACGCCGGGGAGGACCCGAGCTCGTCGCCGTAGGTCGAGCGCTGCGACGACACCGCAACAGGGATCGTCTTCCCGGTGTTCGGGTCCAGCGCCGTGGTGCGACCGATCACCGGCCCGTGGACGGTCCGCTCGATCTGAATGGTGACCGTCGCGGGTGGACAGGGGTTGTTGGGGTTCATCGGCGTCGGGCACAGCGCGCCCGGACTCGACTTGGCCGTCTGCGCATCGGTGCGCTCGAACATCGCTGTGCACGTCCCGTTGTAGATGTATGCGGTGCTGCTGGTGGTCGGTGTCGAGCCGTCGAGGTTGCACAGCTTCTCGAGACGCTGGTCGACGATGTCCGAACCTGCGGACGTGGCGCTCCACGCGTAGTCGACACCGTGTCCGAGCTCGACGAACACTTCGGTGCCCGCGAAAGAAACACCTCGCGCGTGCAGCCCGGGTCCGTGCAGGTCGATCTCGTGCAGCAGCTGAGGCGCGAAATAACCCGTCTGCGGACCAAAGACGGCGACAGGGTGACCGGTCGCGCTATGTGCAGCGTCCACGATGAGCTCGTTGCTTGCTGCGGGATTGGTGCGGTGCTGCATGGCGGTGAGCAGCGGGCTCAGGTCCACCGTGACACCCGCTGGGCCGGTGCGCGTTGCTGAAGCGGACTGGGCGGCTCCCGCGAGCGGTTTGATCGTGCAGTGGGTGCTGCCGTCGCTGGCGACGGTGAATGTGTTCGTCGGCGCCCCGAGCGGCATTGCCAGAGAGTGCGGATCGAAGTTGGCGCCGGTCGGCACGTGCTCGTAGTTGAAGGTCGTGGGGATGCTCACCTGCGCGCCGGGGTCGTTCTGGGAGCGGAGGTCACTCCAGATCGCCGCACCTTTGATCGCTCCATAACGCTGGACAAGCGACTGGTAGAAAAGCGCGCTCGCGACCTCGTTGCCACCACCGGTGGCGAAGATCGCCTGAACCAGCGTGGCCGTGGCCACGACGTCGGTCGCCTTCCACGCGGCGTTTGCCGCCTGCCCCGGAAGAGGGGCTTGTCCCGGGGGAGCGATCTGCAGCAGCCCGTATTCGGCGGGCAGCTTTGCCCCGTTCTGGTGGGTGACCGCGTCGCTGACGTACTGGTTGACGCCGGCGATGAACGCCGTGGCGTCATCGACGATCTGCTGCCCCTCGGTGGTCTTGACGCCACCGATCGTGATCGGGTCGGTGTGCAGTGACGCGAATTTGTCGACCTGAGACTGAAGCTCCGCTTCGCTGTAGCCCGCAGCGGAGGCAACCGAGCAGTCCATCGCCTCGTTGCTGGGCGAGGGCCCGACGAAAGAGCTGAGCTGTGCCCGCCCGACATGACGGAGCACATCCATCTCGAAGAGCCGGTCCTCAGCAGAGGCGTAGCCCGCGCCGAACTCGGTATCCGAGCGTGTCACCCCGTAGACATGCGGAACCCCGAACTGGCTGTAGCGGAAGACCACCGCGTTCGGGTGGCTCGAGAACGTCTCGACGCGATCACCCGCCAGCGAGGTGTCGGTGGCGAATGAGGCGTCCTTGTAGTAGTTCCGGATCAGGCCGGCGCCGAGGTTGGGCGCGATCTTGACGAGGTTCGCGTAGAGCGGTTCCTGGTTTCGAGTGTTGGGCGGGAATGTCGGGGGCGAGGCTTGGGCGTTCGCATAATCGGTGGCGTCGTACGTGCCGGTCTGGCCCGGCGGGACGACGTTGAACACATGGCCCTGGCTGCAGTCCTGGAATGCCGCTCCGACCGGGCCCTGCCTCAGCGGGCATCCCGACGCTGCTTGAACCCGGGAGCCCGGCACCGCCGCACCCTGCGCGACGATGGTGAGCGAGGCTGCCGCGGCTACGATCGCCGCACTACGGCCGAATCGACTGGACATGTGCATCCTTGCTCTCCTTCCGAGGCCCCCGCCTTTGGGATTTCGATGGCCAGAGTTCGTTGTCACCCCTGGGAATCGTGAATGTTAACGACTTCGAGGTCTCGGAGCTTGCGCGCGACGTCCTCGAGGCCCTGGGCGGTGAGCTCGCTCTGGGCGAGGGCGCTCAGTTGTTGGGGCAGGCCCCCGGCCCGGACAGGCCGGCCTTTCCAGTCACGTCGACCGTCGCGGTGGCGGCTACGGCGGGATTGAACTCGCGATGATCACGCGTCAGGAGCTCGACCCGGAGCGCGTGCTCCCCCGGGGTCATCGCCACCGCGAACTTGTTGGCAGCCCCGGTGAGAACCTGGACACCGTCAACGAAAACTCCCAGCACACGGTCACCATCCGGCGCGGTCGCCTGTGACCCATCCGGTTTGCGCGCGCAAACGGAAACAGGCACCGGTGTTGTCACCGGCTCGTGCACAGCGAGGGAGAGCGCGTAGCCGGGCGGCGGCGGTCCCAGCATGGCGATGCCCACCATGACGATGCAACCCGTCGCTCCGATCGAGAACGTTATCCAGCTGACGGCATCGACGAGCTTGCGCCGGCGCCGAAGGACGCCGAAGCCGCCGGTGCCGATCATGGCGATGGCGGCCCACTGCACCGGTGCTGGGACAACATTGTTGGGTAGTACGTGGGCCAGCGCGTGCATCAGGCCACCTGTCTGCCGGTCGCCTTCCTCGGGCGAGCGGTGCCCTTCAGCTTTCCGGTCGATCGATCCATGACCTGCCCTATCTGCTCTGGGAGCACCGGCTGAGAAAAGAAGAACCCCTGCCCCAGGTCGATGCCCAGCGCGCC
>Ga0307477_10003948_pt1 | contig 10884 bp, 9 predicted proteins | sample atmos_gasesECM2C_FD_203316 | JGI IMG/M metagenome (GOLD analysis project Ga0307477, IMG submission 203316) | Hardwood forest soil microbial communities from Morgan-Monroe State Forest, Indiana, United States - atmos_gasesECM2C_515 | ecosystem: Environmental > Terrestrial > Soil > Temperate... | reverse complement strand
GTCCAACATTGGCTTGGGTACAACGCACCTTCCTTCCCCGGCTCGAATTTGATCCCCGCTGTCCTCGGAACGGTCGTCCTCATATACGGTGGCCTAGTCTTCATCCGCGGGGCGTGGGGCGAACTCGTCGATCACCAGCCCGGCATGATGACGCTCATCAGCCTGGCAATCATCGTCGCTTTTGGCACGTCGCTCGCGGGGACTTTTGGCCTCTTCGAAGTCGAGGTCTGGTGGGAGCTCTCGTCTCTCATCACCATCATGCTCCTCGGCCATTGGCTGGAGATGCGGGCTATTTCCCAGGCTCGTGGCGCACTCAATGCACTCGCTGCGCTTCTCCCGGACACTGCCGAACGCGTAACGGGCACGGAGACCAAAACCGTTTCGCTCTCTGAGTTGCAGGTGGGTGACATTGCCCTCATCCGACCCGGAGCCCGCATCCCGGCGGATGGCACAGTCATCGAAGGCACCGCCGATGTTGACGAATCGCTAATCACCGGCGAGTCCCGAGCTGTGTCGAAGGGCCCTGGGACTGGTGTTATCGCAGGCACCGTCGCCAGCGGTGGAAGCCTTCGAGTCCGTGTCACGGCCGTCGGGGAGGAGACGGCTCTGTCCGGAATCATGCGGTTGGTTGCCGCTGCCCAAGCTTCTGGGTCTCGCGCACAAGCTCTTGCAGATCGTGCGGCAGCAATCCTTTTCTACGTGGCAGTCGCTTCCGGTGCGATCACGTTTGCTTACTGGTGGTTTTCGGGAGACAAGGTACATGCTCTGATCAGAACGGCAACCGTCCTCATCATTGCTTGCCCACACGCCCTGGGATTGGCAATTCCTCTGGTGGTCGCGATCTCGACATCGCTCGGGGCTCAGAATGGCCTTCTCATCAAGGATAGAGTCGCGCTTGAACGCGCCCGGAATTTGGATGTGGTGATTTTCGATAAGACCGGAACACTCACACGAGGATCCCCTGCGTTGTCGGGCGTTACGGTTACGCCTGGCAGTAACGAAAGTGATGTGCTTACCCTGGCTGCTGCCGTCGAAGCAAACTCCGAACACCCGCTCGCGAAAGCAATCGTGACCGAAGCCAGGAGACGAAGCCTGCCCACTTTGCATGCTAAGGATTTCGAAGCGCTACCCGGTCGAGGGGCACAGGCACTCGTAGACAACAAGAGGGTCATTGTCGGCGGGCCGCGCCTGCTGGCCGAAGGCAAGGTAACGTTGTCCCCTGAAATCGAAAAGTTGACTGCCGGGTGGGCGTCAGAGGGAAAGACGGTTCTCTATGTCGTCGCCGAAGGAGGACTGCTAGGCGTTTTCGCTATTGAGGACGAGATTCGGCCCGAATCCCCTGAAGCCGTCACGGAGCTTCATCGGCTTGGTATCCGCGTCGCAATGATTACCGGAGATTCGAAGACGGTGGCCGATTCGGTCGCCCGCCGCATTGGCATAGATGACGTCGCAGCCGAGGTCCTTCCAGCCGACAAGGCTTCCGCAGTGAAGCGCTTTCAATCGGGCGGCAATAAGGTCGCAATGGTTGGTGATGGTGTGAATGACGCGCCAGCCCTGGCGATCGCAGATGTCGGAATCGCCATTGGAGCCGGAACCGACGTAGCCATTGAATCGGCCGGAATTGTGCTAGTGCGCAGCGATCCGCGGGACGTCGTCGGAGCGATCGAACTATCTCGTGCTGCCTACAGAAAGATGATCCAGAATCTGGTTTGGGCGACCGCTTATAACGTTATAGCAATCCCGATCGCAGGGGGCCTTCTCGTCGGGTGGGGAGTTGATCTGCCCATGAGCATCGGCGCAGTGGCCATGAGCGCTTCCACTATGATCGTGGCTGTGAATGCACAGTTGCTTCGGCGACTGAATTTGCGGGGTGCGGCCCATTCGCTGGTCACTAGCCCAGTTGGCCTAGCGCATGCCCCGAGCGGATAAGCTCAAAGAAAGTGATCTCTTAAAACTTAAGCTATTGATTCCGCGAGAGAACCATGACTCGGCTGAAAAGATTGACCCGTGGCAAAACTGCTGGGGAGGCGGCGCTGTTTCCCATTCGATCGTCCGTAACCTGCAACTTTCAAACTGTTCTCGAAACAACTTCTTTTGCTGAGCGATGATTTCGGCGGTCTCATGATTGATTGGAATGATCTTCTCAGCCTCGCCGACCTGGTGCGAGCGTTTCCGGCGACCTATTCGCTGTGCCTATCTCTTCGCCATGAGTGTCAACCTCCTGTGCCCTGCGGCCGCATGGCAACGCATCATTTTATCAGCCCTTTTCCGCATCTTTTTCGGCGGCCAGCCTTGTAACGGCAGTTTATCCACGACTGATGCAGATTTGGCGCGATACGGGCCGTCCGAGAAGAAACCAGTTCGTTTTCCAAAGAGACACCATCCCTAAGCCTTCGGCTTAGGTCGGTGCAGATCTTCACTGCATTGACGAATGCGGCTCGAACAATCTCGGATGTGGTTCGCCCTTTTTCGGGTTCTGTTCGAGATCGGTTCGACCCCGTGGTTATTCCTAGGTGGAGACCTGATCGTCAAAATGGAAATAGAATTCCCTTGTCCTTCAACTTTTCAAATCGAGCGGCGACAAACCGGTAGAGCTGCGCTGGTCGTTGTCCACCTCTTCGATACTCCGGCAGAGGTTTCAGGATTTTCAGCAGAGACAGTTTTCGCCGGAAGTTGCGCTTGTCGAGATTCTTTCCCAGAATCGCTTCATACACTTCCTGCAGCTCCGTGAGCGTGAATTTCTCTGGAAGCAACTGAAAACCAACAGTCGTATATTCCAGCTTGTTGCGGAGGCGCTCCAGTGCATAGTTCAGTATCCTGGCATGGTCAAACGCTAAGGTTGGTAGTTGATCCATCGCCCACCACTCGGCTTCGGCAGCATCGGTGCCAGCCCTCAGCGGACGGTCTGCCGAAATGAGGGCAAAGTACGCCACTGTGATCACGCGCCCCCTGGGATCTCTCCCAACGTCTCCAAAGGAATAAAGTTGCTCCAGGTACACATCAGCGACTCCCGTTTCTTCTCGCAATTCCCGCAATGCCGCCTGATCCAGATCCTCGTCTTCGTGGACGAAACCACCTGGCATTGCGAACTGGCCCTGAAATGGAGCCGCGGCACGCTTCACCAACAGGACTTTGAGGGTCCCGGACTGGATCGTGAAGATTACGATGTCAACGGTAACTCGCATCGGCGATTCTCAGGATACGACAAGCCGGGCACTCTGTTCCGCGGCGCGCACATGAGCGATGGCTCCCGAGTTGAACTGCAGAAAGTCCGCTTCCATGCCGTCGCTGAAGATTACACCGTACGAAGGCATCCGGGATTCGATCGTAAGCTCTTCTCCAGTCTGAAGGATGCCAGCAACGATACCGGCCCGCGAGTGGCGGCTGCTGAATGGTTCGCGCACCACAAAAAGAAGTCGCCGGTCTTCCCATGGCATGCGCACCGGCGTCAATGGAGGTCCTCCGCAGAAACGCGAAACCCCGGCTGCCATGTTGAACACCGACGAAACCCATCCTGTCGACCCTGCTCCGGTTGAGACCAGTACGCCGCTCGAAGACTGAATCTCAGATTCTTGGCCACATGTGATCTGATACAGCGCGGAAATGTGACTTCGAGCTCCCAGAAAGAAGTCGTTGAATGCCAGCAGCCGCTGCCCGTCGTCAAGTCTCACCTCCGCCAAAGTGATGTTGCGAATCTTGGCTCGCTCCTCTATCACCTGTTCTACTGCGGCGCGCGCCTGGTTCGGCAGGAAGGGTAAGAGTATTCCGTCAAACCGGTCCGGCTCAGGATTCACCGCAACAATCGGCTGGGCCCCCACATACTTCGCGGTGTTCGCGACCAGTCCGTCCTGCCCGAGTGTCACCACGAGATCCTCTTTCTGAAAATGAAATGTCGAAACCAGGCTCCGGTCCACCGGTTGCTGCGGCAATTCGAAATCCAGGGACCGGCGGAGCGTCTCCAGCGCGAAGCGGTAGGCATCGTCCTCCCGCTCATAGTCGGCAAAGTCCCCGCCCGCGTGCTCGATGTAGAACTTGGCTTGGGACCGCGTGTTGAAGCGCTCCACCAGTTCCTGCAACCTCGTCTTGCGGGTTACGATTACCAGTTTCTTGTACATGGCTATTTTCCTGCGGTGCCTATCCCTGTCGTTCCGATCAATGACTTAAGCAGGTCGGGCGAAACGTTCAGTTCGCCGATCTTCTGCGCATTCTCCGCCATCTCCTGAAATGCCATAGCAATCATGGCCTTGGGATCTGCCCCTCTTCCACCCAGCATCATCAGCGCCTTCCAGTCGAGATCGCGTAGAGGCTTCAGTATCTCGGTGAGCGCATAAGCGCGGACATCGGCGTCCTTGCGATCGTTTTCGACGCGGCGGGAGACCAGTTGTAAACGCTTTTCTTCGACCGATATTTCAGCCGCCATCTGGGTTTCGCGAATTTCCCGTTTCTGTTGCTCTGCTGCGATCTCGGCCGCCAGTTGCGTCTCGCGGATTTGGCGCTTTTTTTGTTCGACTGCAATTTCAGTATTGAGTTCGCTTTCCTTGATCATCCGTTCGTTTTCGACGGCGGCATTACGGCGGGCGTAGATTGCTTCGTCGGCACGGCCCTGCAGCGCCTCCCGCGCCTCCGCTTCAAGTGCCCTCGACATTTCTGGAGTGGGTTTAATGTCCAGGATCGACAATGCCAGAATTTCTAATCCCATGCTGGAGACTGATTCCGATTCCTTGAGCTTTGCCTGCGCCTCCGCCACGATCAACTCCGAACTAACCAGCATCTCCTTGAGTGAGAGGCGTTGGGCAACCGCGCGAGTCAACGATTGCAGAGTATGGACCAAACGTTCCGGCAATTTCTGTCGGTCGCGCGACTGGTCCGCAAAGTAAGACGCGTTCCGTTTGTCGATGGTGAAATCCAGGACGGATGCCAACCGCTTCGGGTCGGCGACCCGGTAAGTGAGTTGTCCCTGGATGGTGACGGACTGGAAATCTGCGGTCGTCTCCGGGAACACGAAAGGAACATCGGCGCTCGCTAGCGGGACCGCCACGATCGTGGAAGTGGGGGCCCAGTAGAAAAATGATAATCCGGCGCCTTCGCGCTTGATTTTGCCGTGTTTGTACTGCAGAACGTAGGTCGTCGGCGGTACTTTCATGAAGCTGAGCATCGTAAGCACCTCCATTAGTGTCTTTATGACACTTATATTAGTGTCGATAGTACACTATGTCAAGGAAATTCTAGACCCCCTTCACAGCTCCCCGACGAGATATGGCGACCGGTCTGGAGTGATTGCAAGCAAGACTGTGTTAAGGCGTTTGCTTTCTTGTTGTTAAAGCTGAGCAGACGGGACGGATGTAGTTGCGCTTGTAGCGATTAATTGCTATTCTAGTTGCAGTTGTAGCGAATGATTGGCGTGGTTGAGGAGGTTGGGATGTCTACATTTCCGGTTTCGATTGCCGAGTCCGAAGAGGAACAAGTAAAGGAGTTGGCGCAAATGATGATCCGACAGAGAGCCGCATTGGTCGGCCCGGATGACCGCCGGCACGAAATTCCGGATTCCGTTTACCGCCTCCTGCTTAGCGTTCTGAAAATCATGCAAGAAGGTAAAGCGGTGTCGATTGTCCCGCAGATGCAAGAGCTCACCACGCAGCGCGCTGCGAACCTCTTGGGAGTTTCACGCCAGTTTTTTGTCCGACTCCTCGATGATGAAAAACTCCCCTTCCATCGGACAGGCACCCACCGGAGGGTATATTTGAAAGACGTTCTTGAATTCAGGAAGCGGCGAGATCAGCAGAGAAAAGGATCCATTGAGAGAATCGCCAAAGAAGAAGTTGCCCACGGAACGTACGACGATTTTCCCTTGCCCCAATAAGGGCGCCGCTGACGCCAGAGTCGAGGGCTTTGAGACTCTCGTTGCACTAATGACGAATGATCAGGGGGATCGTCACGTCATAGCAGCGGCCGTGAAATGCGGGGCCGAGGCCATCGCACATTCAACCTACGGCACTTTCCCGACGCTGCGCTCGACACTTGGAATATCGAAGCTCAGCATCCAGATGAGTTTCTCGTTCACCTTTACCACTTGAATCCCGATCTAATGGTCAACATTCTGCACGAGCAATCCGCATTCATCGGTAGAACATTGGCACAGCTCCTTGTCGTCCTGAAACAGGGGGTGCCGAATTTCGCGCAGCTAATTTCCGATTCATTTGGTCTCAAAGAAACCGAATAGTTCGGAATCGAGGGGGATACTGTCCACGATTCAGCTCACTCCTCCTCAAGAAGACGCCTAGCCTCGAACTGATTTCAGTGGCCAATGGTGTTGTGAAGGGTTCCTTTGATAAGCCCTTGTGCTATTAAGGATTGTGCCATCATGTCTTAATACGCGAGGACGCGCAATTTCTCAGAAAATGTCGACCCTCTCTGCTGGGACCAAACAGCGCATCGATGCAGACGGTTTTGCCGTCATAGCCGGAGTACTCGGCTATCGCGAAATGGACACTCTGAAAGCTGATATGCATAAGATGCCCCTGCATCGTAGTCGAGCGGGTGCCCGTCACATGCTCGGAAATGCGAGCGTCGCCGCGCTGGCGTCGGATCCAAAGCTCCTAGAGATTGCCCGTCAGATTCTTGGTTACGAAGCTCGCCCTTTTCGAGCAACTCTGTTCGATAAATCTCCAAGTTCCAACTGGCTGGTTGTCTGGCATCAAGACACTGCGTTGCCATTGCTGGAACGTCGTGAGGTTCTCGGTTGGGGACCGTGGTCTGTTAAGGAGGGCGTCATCTACGCCCACGCCCCAGCAACAGCTCTGGAACAAGTCCTCGCGTTGCGGGTTCACCTCGATGAATCAAGTGATAGAAATGGCCCACTACGCGTGCTTCCTGGAACGCACTTAAGGGGCGTCCTCACCGATGATGCGATCGGGCGGCTGGCGTCACAAATCGCTCCTGTCGATTGTTTGGTCGCAACCGGAGGAGTCGTTGCTATGCGACCTCTGATCGTTCATGCCTCCTCGAAATCGCTGATCGAGACGCCGAGACGCGTCTTACACATCGAATATGCGGCGCACATGGTCATGGCAGACTCTCTGAAACTCGCGATTGTCTAATGGTTGAAAGCCTTCGTAAGTTCCTTCCTGATCTGCGAGCCGGTTGTCAGCATGGTTCACAGTTAGGATCTCGTAGCGGTTCAATGCACTGGAGTATGAGTGACAGCATTCGCAACCGCTGTCCCCGCTTCAATGGTGCTTTAAGTTCCGCTGCGGAACGACTTGCTGCGGCGAGGCGTCCGGCATTAGCGTCTGTTGGGACTGAGCAGCACCTGGCGCTTCCGGCGTTCCGTTTCGTACGTTTGCAAACCACGTGCCCAAGGCGACCGGAACCGACCTCCGTTTCGCACTTTGCCTGACGAGCTGAATCGGATTGCGTTCACAAATCTCGTACCGCATTCCATGATTGAAGAGAACGCTCATAAGCTTCCGGATCTTCGCGCAGCTGGCCCTCGCCAATGTCAGAGACCTGAGCCAGAGTTCGACCTCACCAGCGTTAACCCGCACCACCGGATAGTTTCCCCACCGAGGCTGAATCCATTTGTTCAGATAACCTTCATAAGTCACCTTAGTCGAGTACGTTTTCCAAACGGTGTCAGGTCTCAGCTCACGCTGCCTATAGTGTTCAGCCAACTCGGAAACCGTAGTGACGTGCCCTTTGACTCGGGTGTCGCCTGCGTTGATGTCAACGCACAAAGCAGAGACCGCTTGACGTGCGGCAGCTTGATCCACTAGCCGGTCGACCGAGCCAAGCACGATTCTGCGATGTCTCCGTTTGCCATTTCCTCCGAGTTCTCGCCATCGGAATTCCCAAACGTCCGGTCCTCTTTGTCGCTCGGATCGTATTAAGCTTCCGTTTTGCATGGATCTCCTTTCTGTCACAGAATTGCTTGCTCCATATTTTGGCGCCACCTCAGAGGCACAATCCAGGCACAAATTGTGTCCTACGGACGCCAAGAACGCGCGATAAACATTGAGAATCGTGCACAAGGTTATTGCTTTGGCGCGGCGATACTGCGGGTACAAGCCCACTCGTCGCTGCTAATCCGGCTTGTCAAACCGGATCCCCTGATCCGGCGCTAAACCGAGTTTGCGTTTGGCGTGGAGCTTGAGGTACAGTTTGGGAAATGTTTCCCAGAACCGCGACTTCAATCGTTCTCCTCACTGCTCTCATGGCGGGAACGATTAGCCCCGTGGCGGCTTGCGCGCTCATGTGTGAACGGCACTCGCAAGCGGACGCGCACCACCACTGCGGGCAGGATTCGGACTCGATGGCGGGGATGGCTCACGATCACTCAGCCATGCATCACTCCGCTGTTGGGGACATGACTTTCGTAGTGCAAGCGCACTCGTGCCAGTCAGATTGTGCCGTGGCTGAACGTCAGAACGTTGCGAGAAAAGTTGTTCCGCAAGTGATAGTAACCCAGACAGGTGCTGTGGTCCTGGACGCTTCCCCCAAGTTGTTGGATCGTGATCTCGAAAGCGTATGGAGTTTGAATAGCGGCCCGCCTTCCTTCCCCTCTGCGCCCGGTGCCCCTTTCAGCATTCTTCGCATCTGAGTTCTCCCCTCTCCTTCTAGCAATGGTGTAAAGGCAACGACGTGGTGATCGATTGCCCTTTGCATCACTTCGCTTGGGTTTAACGTCCGTTGAGGTTCCGTAGGACACTCAGGTCCGCCCAATTGTTGATGAGGAAGAACCATGAAGAACAGACGCGATTTCTTTAGAAATACGCTCGGTCTCGGCGCGATTTTCGCGGCTGCGCCTCGCCTGTTTGCAGCCCAGCACGAAGGTGGAACAGGCATGGACATGAAACACAGGAGCCATGCTACCGACCGCGGCAGCGGTCTGATCGTTCCTGTGGAAACGCCCGACGTTTCGCAACTTCCATGGCGCATAGACGGAGGTGTAAAGGAATTCCATCTCATCGCCGAGCCAGTTAAGCAGGAGATTGTTCCCGGACGTGTAGTTGACCTCTGGGGTTACAACGGCAGTGCTCCAGGCCCAACGATTCAAGTCAATCAGGGCGATCGCGTTCGCATCATCGTCGACAACCACCTCCCCGAAGCTACGTCGATGCACTGGCACGGATTTGAGGTGCCGGTCGAGATGGACGGATCGCCGGGGAGTAGCCAAGACCCCATCCCTCCGGGCGGGCGATTCGTCTATGAATTCACACTCCACCAAGAAGGTACCTACTTTTACCACTCGCACATGGCGATGCAAGAAATGATGGGCATGATCGGCGCGTTCATCATGCATCCCAGGGAGCCTTACAGGCCGCGAGTAGATAGGGATGTCGCAATCATTCTGCAGGAATACGCCACCCTGCCCAATATCACCATCCCCAACTCCATGAACATGGAGTTCAACTGGCTCACCTTGAACGGCAGAGCGGCGCCTGCGACGACTCCTTTGATTGTGCGGCACGGTGAGCGTGTCCGTATTCGCCTGATCAACCTCGGCATGGATCACCACCCGATTCACCTTCATGGCCATCAGTTTGTCGTCACGGGCACGGAAGGAGGACGACAGCCCGAGTCGACATGGGGGCCGGGAAACACGGTGCTCGTGGGCGTAGCGCAGTCGCGCGACATTGAATTTGTCGCAAACAATCCGGGGGACTGGATGCTGCACTGCCATCTCCCTCACCACATGATGAACCAGATGTCCTCCAATGTCGGGCCGATGTCCCGGAGGAATGGAATCCCCGCAGGCCTCGACATGGAACGTGGAATGGGGATGCTGCGGCAAGGAAGCGCGACGTCCGAGGAAAACGGTCCAAGCCTGGGTCGCGGAATGGGTGTCGGCTCCACGTCCGAACAATCGCTTTCAAACTCTCCACTCAAGACTAAAAGCGCGACGCAGCACGAAGACATGCCCGCCATGCAGCACCAAGGGATGCACACGGGCGAACCCGCAATCAGCAAGGATGCTAATTCCGTGCCAGGGTTTCCGCAGGATGCCTTCATGGAAGGTCCCATGATGGCGATGGATCAGATGGTAGATAAACCTGAAACTTTTGGCCTACGCCCCGGTTGGAGCGGCTTCATGGCGGGAATGATGACATTCGTACGCGTGCTGCCTCAAGAGAAATACGACCAGATCGTGGAGCTTCGAAAAAAGCGGGAAGGCAATAAGCCCATGAACATGGACATGCCGGGGATGGAGCACAAACATGAATAGCCTAACCACTCCAGTTAATGAATTACAGGTCGAGGCGGTACCGCAGCTTCGTGGTGTAACCCGATCCGTACTCTGCCTTTCCTGTTTTCTGTTCCTGTTTGCCTTGCCAGGCCGAACGCAAACTGCGGTCTCGGGGCAGAAGACACTGACACTCGAAGAACTGCAACAGATGGCCTTAGAACATAACCCCACGTTCGCGCAATCCGCCGCCAACATCCAGGCAGCCGAAGGCAGGAAGAAGCAGTCGGGACTCTACCCAGACCCAACTGTCGGGTACCAGGGCGAACAGATCCGAGGCGGGTCGTTTCACGGAGGGGAGCAGGGATTTTTCGTCCAGCAGGACATCGTGCTCAGCGGAAAGCTCGGGCTGAATCGGGCGATCTTTGATCAAGAGCTCAAACAGGCAGAAACAGAAGCCGAGGAACAAAAAGTGCGCGTTGTCACAAACGTGCACATGTCGTACATCCAGGCGCTGGCTGCACAGCAGACACTGGAGTTGCGCCAACACCTCAGCAAGCTTGCCGACGATGCTGTCCAGACCTCACATGAACTCGCGAATGTCGGCCAGGCGGACGCTCCCGACGTGCTCGAATCGGAAGTGGAAGCGCAACAGGCAGAACTAGCGGTCACCATGGCCGAACAGAATCAGCAACGGATTTGGA
>Ga0307477_10003947_pt1 | contig 10885 bp, 8 predicted proteins | sample atmos_gasesECM2C_FD_203316 | JGI IMG/M metagenome (GOLD analysis project Ga0307477, IMG submission 203316) | Hardwood forest soil microbial communities from Morgan-Monroe State Forest, Indiana, United States - atmos_gasesECM2C_515 | ecosystem: Environmental > Terrestrial > Soil > Temperate... | reverse complement strand
CGAAAGAGTGCATCAACGCTGTTTGCGATGCGATTCGGGCGGCTGAAGCCAGCGTGATCGTCGTATCCAACGAAGTGGGAAGCGGCGTTGTCCCGCCGTATCGAAGCGGGCGGGCTTTCCGTGACTTCTTAGGGCAAATGAACCAGAAAGTAGCTCAAATCGCGGATAACGTGATCTTGATGGTGGCCGGGGTGCCGATGACGGTGAAGGAATCGGCCGCCAGTCAACAGAAACGCGATGAAAGTCGGATTGGAGCAGCGAAGGACGAGTTAATGCCGTTCGCGAATGGCTCTGGCAAGAGACATTCACGTTCGCGAGAGACATTCAAATGAGAGCTCTGTCAGCGAACAATACGAAACAGGCCGAAGCGATTGTGCAGCAGACGATCGCCTCGGTGCCTTTGCTGCGAAAGGAGTGGCACGACCGGGCCGTGCAGCGGCTCAATAGCCTGACAAAGCCGTTGGGGAGCCTTGGGCGGCTCGAAGAAATTGCGGCGAGAGTTGTCGCCATTCGCGAGGAGCTGCGGCCCGACTGCTCCAGCAAGGTGATCTTCACGATGGCCGCGGATCACGGTGTTACCGACGAAGGCGTCAGCGCGTATCCGAAAGCCGTGACGCGGCAAATCGTGCTCAATTTTCTGTCTGGCGGGGCGGCCATTAACGTTCTGTGCCGCCACTTGGGCATCGATGTACAGGTTGTAGATATCGGCGTGGACGGTGACACCAGCGAATTGTCTGGTCTGGTGGAGAAGAAAGTCGCACACGGCACAAGGAATATGGCTCGCGGACCGGCGATGAATTCGGCCGAAATGTACCGGGCGTTGGAAGTGGGGATCGAATTGGCCAATGATGCAGCCGATTCCAGGCGCACGCTTATTGGCACAGGCGAAATGGGAATCGGAAACACCACGGCCGCGAGCGCAATCACGGCCGTGCTGACAGGTATGCCGGCGGCGCAGGTAACCGGGCCGGGCACGGGACTGGATGACGCGGGCGTCAGGCACAAGGTTGAAGTGATCGAGCGGGCGCTCGCGGTCAATCATCCCGACCCATCGGATCCGCTGCAGGTGCTTCAGGCGGTCGGCGGTCTCGAAATTGCGGGACTGGCGGGATTAGTTCTGGGCGGTGCGGCGCGGCGAATTCCTGTTGTGGTCGACGGTTTTATCTCTACTGCCGCAGCGGCGATCGCGTGCGCTCTGCAGCCGCGTGTTCGGGATTTTTTGTTTGCGGCTCATCGCTCGAGTGAGCCGGGGCAGGAAGCACTCCTGAAATTCATCGGCCAGTCGCCGCTGCTGGATTTGAAAATGAGGCTTGGCGAAGGAACGGGCGCGGCCCTGTGCATGAGTCTGATTGAAAGCGCCACAAAGCTGCTGAATGAGATGGCGACGTTCTCGTCAGCCGGTGTGAGCGAGGCCAGTGCATGAGAAGCGCGGCGAACTCATTTTTCGTGGCAATGCAATTCATGACGAGGTTGCCCGTGCCTCGCGGAATTCCGTATTCGCCGGATGCCCTTGCAAAGTCGGCCGGTTTTTTTCCGGCAATAGGTCTGCTTGTGGGCGCCGGTGGCGCGGCATTGTACTTATTGCTCTCGCCGCACATGAGCCGGGACGTTGTTGTGGTTCTTATCCTCGTCTATCTCGTGGTTGTAACGGGAGGACTTCACGAGGATGCCTTGGGTGATGCCGCCGACGGCCTTGGCGGAGGATGGGAAAAAGATAGGGTCCTGGCGATCATGCGCGATAGCCGCATCGGGAGTTTTGGAACCATCGCAATCACGCTGGGACTGCTGGCTCGCTTCGTATTCCTTACGAACCTGGCTCCCGGCAGGTTCGTTGGTGTCTTCATTGCGGGGCAAGTTCTAGGGCGCTGGACGGCATTGCCGTTGGCATTTTTTCTGCCATCCGCTCGCGAGAATGAAACCGGACAGGGCAAATTGATTGCGGCCAAAGTCACGACGTTATCTTTTGTGGGAGGAACGCTCCTGGCGCTCGCGATCGTTGCGATCGCGCTGAGACCGGCGGCGCTGTGGGCATCGCTGACGGCAATCCTGGTTGCGTCGGTGAGCGGCTTTTATTATTTGCGCAGGATCGGCGGAATCACCGGGGACTGCCTCGGGGCGACGACTCAGCTCACGGAAATCGCGATTTACCTGATGGGGACCGTTCTGCCATGACGGCGATTAACGGACGAAAACAATCGGCGCTGAGCGAGTTTTCGCGTACGGAGAAGCGCGGGCTTTACAAGGCGATATACAAACGGCGAGACGTTCGCGGGCATTTTCTGCCTGATCCTATTTCCGATCGGCTGCTGCGGAAGCTGCTGGACTCCGCGCATCATGCCGGTTCGGTGGGGTTCATGCAGCCGTGGTCGTTCATCGTGATTCGCAGCCGCGAGATCAAGGCGCAGGTCAAAGAATTATTCGAGCAGGCCAATGCAGCGGCTGCGAAAGTATTCGAAGGAAAAAAAGGCGAGCTCTATTCGAAACTCAAACTCGAAGGGATTCTGGAAGCGCCGGTGAATCTGTGCGTCACGTGCGATCCTTCACGCAACGGGCCGCACGTCCTGGGACGAAACACGATTCGCGAAACAGATGTCTACAGCACTTGCTGCGCCGTCCAAAACTTGTGGCTGGCGGCTCGCGGCGAAGGCGTCGGCGTAGGATGGGTGAGCGTCTTCGAGCCGGCCGATCTCAAGCGGCTGCTACAAATTCCCGAGCACGTAATCCCGGTCGCTTATTTGTGTCTGGGATATGTGCGCGAATTTCTTCCGCGCCCGGAATTGGAGATTGCCGGATGGCTGCCGAGGATTCCGCTCGAGGACTTGATCTTCTTTGAGCATTGGGGACGAAAGAATGGCAAGTGATCGCGCCATCCGAACGAGACCGGGATCAACGAAGGGTTTCGTTATTGCCGGACCAGCGAGCGGCGTGGGCAAAACGACGGTCACGCTTTCCCTGATGGCCGCGCTGCGAAAGCGCGGGCTCACCGTCCAGCCTTTCAAGTGCGGTCCGGACTTCATCGACGGCGGCCATCATGCGAGAGTCTGCGGGCGCGCATCGCGAAACCTGGACGGCTGGATGCTTTCGGCCGAGGCGAACCGCCAAATTTTCTACCGGACTGCTGCGGATGCGGACGCATGTGTGGTCGAGGGTGTGATGGGCCTTTTCGACGGAGTGGATGGCAAATCGGAAGCGGGCAGCACCGCCGAAATCGCGAAATGGCTGGGGCTGCCAGTGGTTCTGGTTGTCGATGCATCCGCGATGGCGCGTAGCGCGGCGGCCTTGGTGCGTGGATTCGAATCCTTTGATCCGGCGCTGAAAGTCGCGGGCGTAATTTTCAACAACGCTGGAGGAGCGGCTCACTATCGGATGTTGAGCGACGCTGTGACGACGAGCGCAAATGCTGTGCCGCTCGGCTACTTGCCGCATGACGAGCGAATCCACATTCCTGAACGCTATCTGGGACTCGTTACGGCCGGAGAGAACCTTTTGCCGGATTCAATGCTGTCGCTGCTGGGCGAATTGGCCGAAAGCCATATCGACCTTGACCAGCTTCTGGCATGCGCAACGTCAAGTCCCGCGCCGACGGATGATCGGACGCAGGGTGCTCGGGATCTATCAGCCGGTTCGATACGCCTCGGCGTCGCACGCGATAAAGCTTTCTGTTTTTACTACGAAGACAACCTGGACGTCTTGCGAGAGGCTGGTGCGGAAATCGTTGAGTTCAGTCCTTTAGAAGATTCGGTTTTGCCCACTGCTCTCGACGCTCTGTATTTCGGAGGCGGTTATCCGGAGCTTTTTGCGAAACAGCTATCTGAAAATCGCCTAATGCTTGCCTCCATAAAACGAGCTGCCGAGGAAGGCCTGCCGATCTACGCAGAATGCGGCGGGTTGATGTATCTGGCTCGAGAGATCGTGACAAAAGACGAAGCATCGTTTCCCATGGCTGGCGTGCTGCCGATCACGGTGCAGATGACCGACCGGCTCGTCAACTTTGGCTATACGGAGGTTTCGTTTACGTCAGATTGCTTGATTGGGCCGGCAGGAGCAAAAGCTCGGGGGCACAGCTTTCATTGTTCACGCATCGCCGATGTGGACTCGGTCGAATATGCCTACCAAGCGCGGAATTCGATGACGGGTCGCGAGGAGCCTGACGGACTGCGAGTCAGGAACGTCCTTGCGAGCTACATTCACTTACATTTCTTGTCCAATCCCGGGATGGCGGATGCGTTTCTAAAAAACGCAAAATGCGCACCACGCCAAGAGTTGAAATCGGCGAGCAAGCAGCTTGAGCCGATGCATTCAACTCGCTCTGCGAGTGACAGATGAAAGCTACGATCACACGTGCAGGAGCCACGAAGACCAAGAAAAAAGGCTTGATCATCGTCCACACCGGCGATGGAAAGGGCAAGACCACGGCTGCGCTGGGCCTCGCACTTCGCGCCTGCGGCTACGGCATGAAAGTCATCATGCTGCAGTTTTTCAAAGGAAAATGGAAATACGGCGAGCTTCGCAGCGCTCCAAAGCTAGAAACATTTGAGATTCAGCCGATGGGCAAAGGCTTTACCTGGGAAAGCAAAGATATAGAAGTTGACAAGGCGATGGTGCGAGAAGCTTGGCGGGCGGCGCAAGAAAAAATACTTTCAGGAAATTATGACGTTGTGATTCTGGACGAAATCAACTACGCGCTCAGTTATGACTTTTTGCCGGTCGCGGATATCGTCGATTTTCTTAAGAATAAGCCGCCCATGCTTCACGTGATCCTGACCGGGCGCGATGCCAAGCCGGAAATCATCGAGATTGCCGATCTCGTAACCGAGATGCGGCAGATCAAGCATCCTTTTGAGCAAGGCATTTCCGCTCAGAAGGGAATTGAGTTTTAGCAGGAGGAAAGAAGCACCACAATCCGCTGAAGGGATGAACGGGAAGCGCGGTGAAATTCCGCCACTGCCCCGCAACTGTAAGCGACTGCTAAGGTCTGCGATAAGCCACTGCCCAATCGGGTGGGAAGGTGCAGGCCAACAGATGTGCGTCGCGAGTCAGGAGACCGGTCCCTCGGCATATGTTCGGTCCGCTCTTCCGAGGGCGAAGGAGGACGTCATGCACCCGGTTCGTCATGCTTTTGTTCGAGGTTTCATTCTGTTCCTGCTTTATTTTCCATTGCGCATTCCCGCATTTGCGAGTTCACCAGGAACGCTGCGCGGCAGGGTACTTGATCCGCTCGGTGCAGCCGTAGCGAATGCTAATGTCACTCTCATGCGAGACGCGAAACCGGTGAGCGCGACTCGCACCAATGCGGAAGGCCTATTCGAATTCGCTGTGCCTGATTCGGACCGCTATACAGTGCGCGTAGAGGCTTCTGGCTTTGAGAAACAGGACAGCTCTGCAATTTTCGTGCGGGCGGGCAGCACGGTCAGCCTTGAGGTATTGCTGCAAATTGGATCCATCTCGCAGAAAATCGTGGTTTCGGCGACTGGCTCGGAGACGCCTGACGCTCAGGTGGGCGCCTCTGTCTCCGTAATCGACCACGCCCAGCTGGAAGATTTAAACAAGCTTGACGTGCTCGAAGCTCTCCGCACCGTGCCCGGCATCCAGGTATTACAGTCCGGGGGACGGGGCGGCACAACCTCGGTTTCTATCCGCGGCGGAAGTATGACGAGTAGCGCTTTTAATAAGGTGCTGATCGATGGCATCCCGATGAACGATATTGGTGGCGCAGTCGAATTCGGGAACATTTCGGGCACCGGCGTCGAACGCGTCGAGATTTTCCGAGGCGGCAATAGCGTGCTGTACGGCACGGATGCACTGGCGGGCGTTTTGAATATCACGACTCCGCGAGGCGCCACAACAACTCCCGAAGTTACGTACTCCGGTGACGCAGGTAACTTCGGAACATATCGAAATGACGTATCGCTCGCCGGGGCATTCCGTCAATTCGACTACTTCTCGGAGTTCTCTCGATTCGACACGCAAAATGGTCTTCCGAACGACGCTTTCCACAATGGGACGTACGCGGGGAATTTCGGCTGGGCGGTGAACGGATCGATCGAGGTCCGTTTCACGCTGCGCCACACAACGGTGGATCTAGGCGATCCCAATGCGCTGGATTTCTATGGCGTGCCGGACAGCTCTTCGCAGAAACAGCAGGATACATATTGGGGCGTTACCCTGCAGAATCAAACATCCGACCATTGGCACAATCTCGTGCGTTTTGCATCAACGCAGCTCAATTTTCAGTTTGCTACCCCATCGCCAAGCGGAATTCCGTTCGACGGAAATTTCCTCGGCAATGCAGTAACGATCCGCGGAGCAAACGGGTATAGCGTCACCGGGCAAGCGATTCTGGATTTTGGTGGAACGTACCCGCAGACATTCGATTCCAACACAGCCCGGCGCTCGATTTACGCGCAGTCAGAGTATGATTTTCGTCCAAGTCTGGCCGCGATTTTTGGATTTCGGTACGAGCACGAAAATGGATTTACCAGTTCGCAGGGATCCACATCACCCGCAAACCGAAACAATTTCAGTTACTTCGCCGAAGCACATGGGAACCTTTCTCGTCGCCTTTATGCAACGGCCGGAGCAGGGTTCGATGACAATGCAGTGTTCGGTTTTGCGGCTTCACCCCGCGTCTCTTTGGCGTATTACCTTCGGCAGCCGACTGCCAGTGGGTTCTTCGCTGACACTAAATTAACCTTCAACTATGGCCGGGCGATCAAAGAGCCCAGCATCTTCGATGCAGGCTTCTCGCTGCATTCAGTTTTGTCTGAGCTATCGCAAACGAGCCTGATTTCCCAGTTTGGTATAACGCCAATTGGGCCAGAGCGCAGCACAACCCTCGATTTTGGGGTGAGCCAGGCGGTCTGGAACCGTCGCGCTCGCCTGGGCGTCAATTTCTTTCACAATCGGTTTTACGACCTGACCGAATTCTTGCCGAGTGCCGCACTGCCGCTCCTGGGCTTTCCTCAAAACATCGTGAACGTCATAGCCGCCAGCGGGCCGGGCGGAGCAACGGTTAATTCTTCGTCGTATCGGGCTGTGGGCGCCGAGGTGCAGTTGGAAGTCGATCCCGGTCATGGATGGCGTATCGGAGGCGATTACACATACCTCGACCCGGTCGTCACCCAGTCGCTTTCGAGTCCTCCTTTCTTTAATCCTGCGTTTCCTGGAATCGCCATTGGTCTCGCGTCACCTCTGGTGGGAGGCCGTCCCTTTGGAATGGCGCCGCACTCCGGAGGTTTGTACATCGATTATGAACGCCGCCGGTTTGGCGGCGAACTGAGCGGGTACTTCGTTACGCGTCAGGACGACAGCACGTTTCTAAGCGACGCTTTCTTTGGCACATCAATGCTGTTGCCGAATCGCAATCTAAATCCCAGTTACCAGAAAATCGATCTGAGTGGCCGATACACTCTGAATCCCGCTGTGACATTCTTTGCCAGCGTCGAAAACCTTCTCAACGAGCGCTATACGGCGGCCTTCGGCTTCCCGGCTCTGCCCCTGACGTTTCGTACAGGGATCAAGTTCCGGATTGGCAGGGAAGGTTGGAAATGGTGAGGATACGAGTGAGTTTCGTTCGACTGTCGACCGGAGTGTTCGAAGGAAAGCGAGGCTGCCATGCGAATTTTGTCGCTGCTTCCTAGTGCAACCGAAATTGTCTATGCCCTCGGCCTGGGTGACGATCTTGTCGGCGTATCCCACGAATGCGACTACCCAGAGGTCGCCAGAACGAAGCCGGTGGTGTCGACGAGTACGCTTTCGACCGCCCTACGCAGCGAAGAGATCCACTCCGCCTTCAGCGAACATCACCACGGAACTCACAGTCTCTATAGAATCGACGAGCAGTTACTCAAGCAGATCGACCCGGATGTGATTCTCACGCAGGAACTGTGCACGGTTTGTGCCATCCCCGTGGCGCAGGTCCGCGAAGCCGCGCGGATTTTGGCCGGCCCTCGATGCGTCGTTTCTCTGGAGCCCAACAATCTCCGTCAAATTCTGCAAAATATCTCGGCTGTCGCCGAAGTGACCGGGCGCCAGGCGGAAGCGGACGCTTTGGTTGCGCAGCTCGAGAGCCGAATCGCGCGAATCGCCTCGGTCACGTCTTCCGTACGCGAGCGTCCCAGAATTTTTTGCATGGAGTGGATGGAGCCGCCCATGGCCGGCGGGCACTGGATTCCGGAAATGATTCGCCTCGCAGGGGGGACCGATGGTCTGGGAACCGATGGCGAACCGTCAACGGCGATCGAATGGGAGCGAGTGATTGAGTTCGCGCCTGAAATTTTGGTCATCATGCCGTGCGGCTACAAAATTTCGCGATCTCTCGGGGAGGTCGATCGGCTAGCGTCGAATCGCGGATTTTACGATCTGCCCGCGGTGCAATCGGGTCAGGTGTACATCGTGGATAGCCCGGCGTTCTTTAGCCGGCCTGGCCCGCGGATCGTGGATGGCCTGGAAATTTTGGCCCGGATTATTCATCCAGAACTATTCTCAGGAATGTTCTCGACTGGCGGTTCTTTGAAGCTTACATGGGAGGAAGCACAGCCGGTCAGATCACAGAAGCTGTCCTCGCGCTTCGTGCCGCTTTAAAACTGCCACCAGCAAGTTCGAACAATGAGCGCACGCACGATCATGATCCAGGGGACGGGATCGAACGTAGGTAAGAGCGTTATTACGGCCGCGTTCTGCAGTTATTTTCGGCAGCAAGGCGTTCGCGTCGCTCCTTTCAAATCTCAAAACATGTCCAACAATTCGTTCGCGACTGCGTCTGGAGGCGAGATCGGCCGCGCGCAAGCGTTTCAGGCGCAGATGTGCAGGATCGAACCTACCGTCGAGATGAATCCTATTCTGCTGAAACCTGCGAGCGAAATGGGCGCTCAAGTTGTCGTGCTTGGTAAAGCCGTAAGGGTTATGACGCCTCGCGAGTATCACGAATTCCAGCCTCAATTGATCGGCGTGATCCGAGAATCCTTGGAGAAGCTTTGTGGCCAATGCGACGTTCTGGTCATCGAGGGCGCCGGCAGTCCCGCGGAGATCAACTTGCGCCCCTTCGATATTGTGAACATGGCTGTCGCGGAAATGGCAGCCGCACCGGTCGTGCTTGTAGGAGATATTGACCTGGGCGGAGTTTTTGCATCGTTGGTGGGCACGCTGGAACTTTTGACTCCAAAAGAGTGCTCGTTCGTGAAAGGGCTTTTGATCAATAAATTTCGGGGAGACGTTTCTCTATTGAATGGAGGGCTGGAGTTCCTGGAGACCAGAACAGGGAAAAAGCTGCTGGGCGTGCTTCCGTTTGTTCAGGATCTGCAGGTCGCGGAAGAAGACTCGATTCCGGAATGGAAATGGAGATCGCCACGTGCCGCTGAGCCAGAGAAACTCACAATTCATGTAATTCATTACCCGCACATCTCGAACGCGACCGATTTCGAGAGCCTGGAAAGGGAGGCGGACGTTTGTGTGAGATTTCTCAAACGAGTCCCCAATTCCGAGCCGCTCCCGGACGCGCTGATCTTACCGGGTTCTAAAAGTACGATGTCGGATCTCGCGTATGTGCGGTCGCTCGGGTTTGAGAATTACATCAATCGGTGCCGCGGAGCTTGCATCCCCGTCGTGGGTATCTGTGGCGGTTACCAAATGTTGGGCAGGGAACTCGCGGACCCCGAAGGCGTCGAGTCCTCGGTCAAAACGGCCGAGGGTCTGGGTCTGCTTGATCTCGCGACATATTTTGAATGCGAAATGAAAACGGTTCAAGTCCGCGCGGTCGATATCGAGGGCCGCCACGAAATTATTGGCTATGAGATTCACATGGGACGTACAAATGGACCCGACGCCGCGAGGCCGGTTTTCGAGATTGTGGAGGAAATGGGAAGCCGCACAGAACGATTTGACGGAGCCAAGTCCGAAGATGGCCTGGTCTGGGGCACCTACATACACGGAGTTTTTGACGCGCCCTCGTTTCGACGCGAATTCCTGAGCGCACTTCGAAGGCGCAGGGGATGGAAGTCGCTCGATTCCAGCGAAGCTTTCTGCTTCGCTGAAGCCTCAGATTCGCTGGCCGCCCTGATACGAGATCACGTGGACCTGGTCGCCTTGGATCGAATCCTGAACGGCACACTGTGACTGCCGGAAGTTCGTGCTTGAGTAGGGCTTTCTTTCGTTTCGTCAGTGCTGTCCGCGCTAACTTGAGTTCTCAACGAACCGACTGAATGACGACGGCCCCGGTCGCCATCATCACGGCAGCATAGACAAAGGCGGCCACTGGCGAATAAGCAGTCCAAACGATGCCCACGATTGCACTGGAAATTAGATCGCCGACTCCATTCACGGCGCCGGTCACGCCATAGGCCACTCCGCGCTTGCCGGTTTCAGGGACAAGATCCGCGGTCATGGCTCCTTCAAGCGAGTCCTGAATCGCAATGAAGGCACCGCCGAGCATGAATAAGAATGCGATGAAAACAATGGTTGCAGTCTTGGACCAGAAAGCTGCCGCGAAGCCCAAAGCCACGATCGCGCCCAAGGCATACCCTAGCGCCAGCAGTCCTCTGCGCCCCCGTTTATCTGACAAAGCGCCCACCGGATATGCGCTGAGCGCATAAACAACGTTGTGCAGAACATAGAGCAAGCCGCCGATTGCCGCGGCGCGTGACATGCCGCGCTGTGGCGCGAGCAGTTGCGCGGCCGCAAGAATCATCAACGTATGCGAGTAGTCTCCGGCGCCAAAGATTCCGACGCCGATTTGAAATCTAAAAAACGCGCGGGGAAGCGTTTTGAGGGAAGCCGAAAGACTGGTTCGCGACCCCTCTCGCCGATTCTCGTGGACCAGAATCGCGAATGTGAGCGCAGACGCGAGGCCGGGAATCAGAGTTAACAGAAAAGCGATGCGAAAAGGGCG
>Ga0307477_10003946_pt1 | contig 10887 bp, 5 predicted proteins | sample atmos_gasesECM2C_FD_203316 | JGI IMG/M metagenome (GOLD analysis project Ga0307477, IMG submission 203316) | Hardwood forest soil microbial communities from Morgan-Monroe State Forest, Indiana, United States - atmos_gasesECM2C_515 | ecosystem: Environmental > Terrestrial > Soil > Temperate... | reverse complement strand
GGCCGGCTGCTGGCGGTCGGCAGCGCCGCCGACATCAAAGCCCTCATCGGGCCAAAGACTCGCGTCATCGACCTAAAGGACCGCCGGGTGCTGCCGGGCTTCTACGACAGCCACGTCCACTTCCTGGACGCCGGCATGCGGCTGAGCGAGGTAGCGCTGAAGGACGCGGCGGACGAGGCGGAATTCGGCAGGCGGTTGCGGGCGTTCGACCGCAAGCTGCCGCGCGACCGCTGGCTGCTGGGCGGCGAGTGGGACCACGACCGCACCTTCGGCGGTAAGCTGCCCACCGCGGACCTGCTCGATAAGTACGTCCGCGACCGACCGGTCTTTCTGCGCCGTTACGACGGGCACATGGCAGTGGTTAACAGCCGGGCGCTCAAGCTGGCCGGCATCACGGCGCGGACGGCCGACCCGGCCGGGGGTGTGATTTACCGCGCGGGCGAGGGCCGACAGCCGTCGGGCATCCTTCGCGACAACGCGATGGACCTGGTGGAGCGTCTGGTGCCGGTCCCGTCGGAGGAGGCCATCGCCGAAGCCGTGCGGGCGGCGCTCAAGGAGGCGGCCCGGGCGGGGGTGACGAGCGTGCAGGACATGGAGGGCAGCGACGCGGCCACGCGGCGCAAGCTGTTCCGCCTCTACCAGCGGCTGGCCCGGTCGGGCCGGCTGACGCTCCGCGTCGACCTGCGCTGGCCGCTGGCGCGGTGGCAGGAGCTGGACGGGCTCGGCCTGACAGCGCGCTTTGGTGACGACTGGGTGCGGGTCGGCGGCGTCAAGGGCTTCGTCGACGGCTCGCTGGGCTCGACGACGGCCAAGATGTTCGAGCCGTACCGCAACGAGCCGGGCAGCACCGGCGTATTCGTCACGCCTCTGAACAAGCTCCGCGAGTACATCCTCGAGGCAGACCGGGCCGGGCTGTCGGTGGCGGTACACGCGATCGGCGACCGGGCCAACGCCGAGATCCTCGACATTTTCGCCGAGGTGGCCAAGCAGAACGGGCCACGCGACCGGCGCTTCCGCATCGAGCACGCCCAGCATCTGCGGCCGCGGGACTACCGGCGATTCCGAGGCCTGGGCGTGATTGCGTCGATGCAGCCGTACCACGCGATCGACGACGGCCGCTGGGCCGAGGGGCGGATCGGCGTGAAGCGTTGCGCGTCGTCGTATGCGATGCGGTCCCTGTTGTATACCGGGGCGCGGGTGGCGTTCGGCTCGGACTGGCCGGTGGCCCCGGTGGCCCCGCTGCTGGGGATCGACGCCGCTGTGAACCGGAGGACGCTCGACGGCAAGCATCCCGGCGGCTGGTTCCCGGAGCAGAAGATCGGCGTGGCCGAGGCGGTCGAGGGCTACACGCTGACTTCGGCGTACGCGGCCTTCGAGGAGAAGGATCGCGGCTCGCTGGAGGCCGGCAAGCTCGCGGACTTCGTGGTGCTGTCGCGCGACATCCTGGCGGAGTCGGAGCGCGACCACATCGCGGAGACGGAGGTAGCGTTGACGGTGGTGGGGGGGACGGTCGTGTACGACAAAGGGGGATAGGAAGGCAACAGCAGCCCGGGGTTCTTTCTCTTCCTGGCGGATCGGTTCCACCGCCGCCGGGCCGGACCCGGCGCAGTCGCAACGCGCTTCCCCTTGTCATTGCCCTGGCGCCGCCCGCACGGTATGCTGGACGCCGGGGAAGACGGTGTCCCATGAGGGTGTCTTATGCGCTGCATTCTCTTCTGCGCGGCGGTACTGATCATTGCAGGCCCGGTCCAGGCTGCTGGCAAGCCTGCCGACGTGAAAGATCGCACTGTCGACGGGAAAAACCTCAAGGAATGGATTGCCGACATCAAGAAATCATCCGACGCCAGCGTGGTGGTAAAGGCCATCCAGGTGGTCAGCAGGTACGGCGAGGCGGCACAAGAGGACGCCGGGCCGCGGCTCATCCAGCTGCTGGACCACGGCGACCTGAGCGTTCGCACCAATGCGGCCAGGGCCATCCACGCCGTGGGTCTGGCTTCCAAGGACGTCCAGAAGGGGCTGGCTGCCTTGCGGCGACACGTGCGCGACGACCAGGAGGTGATGCGCTACGACGTGACCCAAGCGCTGGCCAAGCTGGGGCAGGACGCCCAGCCCGCCATCCCGGCACTCACGAACGTGCTCACCACGGACAGCTCGTGGGAGGTCCGCAAGGGCGCGGCCCACGCCCTGGGGATGGTGGGTAAGGCCAAGGACAAAGAGCCAAACGCGCGCGCGGTCCAGTACCTCATTCATGCCATGGAGGACAAGACCGCGCAGGTGCGCCTGGAGGCGGAGATCTCGTTGATCCGGCTGGGGGCACCCACCGCGCCCGATCTACGCCAACGGCTGGCCCGCGCCATGTACCGCCACCAAACCGACAAGGACAAGGTAGTGGCGATCTGGGCGCACGTCGGGCTGATGATGACGCGCCTTGACAAGGATTCCAATCACGTCTTGGCCATCGCCAAAGCTCTAAAGGACAAGGATCCGAACGTGCGGTACCACGCGGTCTACGCTGTGGGGCTGATCGGCCGGAGCTGGCCGGAGACGATCGGCCCGCAGGTCCCGGACCTGATCGAAGTGCTGCGGGACCGGGACGCCACGGTCTCAACGGAGGTGATAAAGTCCCTGGTTAATCTGCAAACGAAGAAAGTGCTCACGGGTATGCACTTGAATACGATCGCCGTGATGCTGAACGATAAGGAGGCCCACGTGCGCGGTCATGCCGCCGCGGCGCTGGGTCAGCTCGGGGCGGACGGCGCGCGCCACGCCAAGAAGCTGGTCAAGTTGCTGAAGGACAAGGATACCGACGTGGTTATTAGCGCCATCGTTGCGCTGGCCAGCCTGGGTAAGTCCGCGATCGACGATTCTGTCCCAGCCTTGACCGAGCTGAAGAAAACGACCAAAGACGAGAAGGTGCGCGCGGCGGCCGTGACCGCCCTTGCCATCCTGGACAACACGGAGGCCAAGCCGAAGAACGAGGCCACCGAGAGGAACCCCTAACACCGCCTGCGGCGTAGATTTCGACAGCGAGGGTGAGTCCGTGGCTTGGAACACGGCGCTGATCGGGCTGGTGCTGGGACTCGGGGTGAGCACTGAGCCGGCGCCGGCCCGCGCGCCGGCAAACACCTTCCTGGACAAGTCCGTGGCGGCATGGTTGGGCGACCTGGCCAGCGCGGACGCGGGCGTCCGCCGGAGCGCGGCCTTTGCACTGGGCAAGATGCGGACGCGGCTGTCCGTGGCCGTATCGAAGCTGGTCGGGGCACTGGACGACCGGGACGCCGGCGTCCGCGAGGCGGCGGCCTACGCGCTCGGCGAGATCGGGCCGGCGGCGCGCGCGACGGCATGGCCGGCGGTCCTGCACCTGCTGGAGAGCGACCGGGATGCGCAGGTGCGGCGCAGTGCCGCGATTGCGCTGGGCAACTTCGGTCCACGGGCAGCAGCCGGCGCCGGCGAGCCGCTGCGGAAGGCCCTGCGCGGAGACGCGGAAGCCATGGTCCGTCAGAACGCGGCGTGGGCCCTGGGCCGCCTGGGACCCGCCATGGCCGCGGCCGCCGTTGACGACCTGTGCCAGGGACTCGCCGACAGCGACGCGCTCGTTCGTCGAGATGCCGCGGGCGCCCTGGGCGACACCGGGCGTGCGGCCCACCGGGCCGTGCCGCTGCTGCTGAAGCGGTTTCGGGATGACGGTGATGCGACGGTCCGCAAGACCGCGCTGAGCGCCCTGGTGAATGTCGCCGGGCCCGAGGATCGCGAGGCGGCACGGGACCTGGCCCGCGTCCTGGGAGACCGGGACCCGGAAAACGTCCGGGCGGCCGCCCTGGCACTGGGGAACATCGGCGGGCCCGAGGCCGCGGCGGCGGTGCCGGAATTGCGTCAGGCGGCGCGCGATGCGGACCCGGCGGTACGGCGGCTGGCGACTGCGGCCCTGGGCGGCATTGGGCCGGATGCGGCGGCCGCTCTCCCAGAGCTGCGCCACGCGCTGGCCGATCCCGACGCGGGCGTTCGCCGCAACGCCGCACTTGCTGTCGGGCACCTCGGACCCAAGGCTGCGGCGGCGGTGGCCGACCTGGCCGCTCTCCTCCGGCCGAAACAGCCGACCGACGTCCGCGCCTTCGCCGCCGAGGCGCTGGCCCATATCGGCGAGGCCGTGGAGGGCGCCGTTCCGGAATTGCTGGAGGCCGTGGCCCATGACACGAGTCCGCGGGTGCGGCAGCGAGCGGTGTGGGCGCTGGCGCGCGTCCGCGACCTGGAAGGGCTCGAGATCGTGCCCGCCCTGGAAAAGGCGATGGCCGACACCGACGCCAAGTACCTGGCCGCCCGCTATGAGGCGGCGCGGTTCCTGGCGCTACGGCTGGGCCCGCGGGCGCCGGACAAGGCGGTCGACGTGCTCGTCGCCATGCTCAAGGATCCGCGGCTGAAGATCTACCGGCGCTCGGATGCCACGGTCAGGAGCGAGGGGGCGGAGACCGGCGGCGGCGAGGCGACCGTAGCCGCTCGGGTCTCGGGGGATGCCCGCTGCCTGGCCGCCGACGCCCTCGGCGAGGTCGGTCCACGGCTCAAGCATCGCACGGACGTCATCGACGCGCTCAAGGCCGCCACCGAAGCAAGCGACGAGAGGCTGCGGCAAACAGCGACGAAGGCGCTCGGCCTTATCAGGGCGGATTGATTGCCAGCGGACATCGGTCCGGCCTTGGCACGCCCTTTGCAAACATACAAGCAGGACTGAAGTCGAGACGCCATGTCGGAAGATTGGCGGTAGGCAGCAGAACACGCGCCCGCGCGTCGGCCGTGGCCCCAGGCGCCCTGTTGAGAGGAGGTCTGCGATGATCCACGTCAAGAAGATCCTCTACGCGACCGATTTTTCGTCCTACTCCAACCAGGCGTATTTCCACGCCATTGCCCTGGCGGAGAGCCACGGCGCCAGCCTGACCATTCTCTACGTGTACGCGCCGAGCTTCGGCACGCCCGCCGGACAGGACGAGGGCGCGAACCGGCAATACTGGCGCGAGCAGCTGCGGCAGATCCGGCCGGTCGACCCGAAGATCCCCGTGCAGCACGTCTTTCTCGAGGGCGACCCGGCCACCGAGATCGTTCGCTACGCCGGTGAGGCCGGCATGGACCTCATCGTCATGGGCACGCACGGCCGCACCGGCCTGGAACGGCTGCTGATGGGCAGCGTCGCCGAGCGCGTTTTGCGCGAGGCGCCGTGCTCGGTGCTGGTCGTCAAGCTCCCCAAGGCCATGCCAGTGGCCGAGAAGGCGGACGCAAGCGTGGCGCTCAGCCCGGCGTGAGACCCTGTGTGCGAAAGGGGACAGGACCCGTGATTGTAGGGGTCCTGTCCGCTTTCGCGCGCAGCCTGTCACGGGTGCGAGCCGCTGGAGCCCAGGACGTAGTCGCGGGAGTGGAAGCCGGCCGCGATCTGGTAGAAGTTGTTGATGAAAAAGTCGTCGCCGTTGAGGACGTGCTCGGTGTGCCACTCCACGTGGCCGTCGGTGAAGAGGACGTTTTGGCCCCTGCCGCCGTGGTTGGGGCTGTTGCCGAAGTGGGCGGCGAGCTGCGCGGAATCTTTCACCGGTGGGCGGTCTGCCACGATCGGCACGGTGCCATCGGCGCGGCACAGGCCGCGGAGCTGGCCGCCCTCCCGGTACCCGAGGGTGTAGGCGTAACCGGGGACGAATTCGGGGGCGTGCTCTTGGAAGTCCTCGGGCGGCAGGCGGTGCAGCCGGTCGAGGGTCCAGCCGCACACCTGGGTCGAGCCCGTGGCGGGGCAGAGGACACTCACCTGGTCGTTTTCGGTGAGCGCCCCGGCGTGGACGAGGATGGGTATGAACAGGCCGGCGGCGGTGTGCTGCGGCGCGGGTGCGGCAGCCGGCTGCGGCTCTTCGGTGATATCATCGAACGGCCGCGCCACGTTGGGGAAAGCCCCCGTGGAAGCCGTTTGGTGGTTGTCGCTGTAGACCCTCAAGGCGAAACCGATGCGGCGGAGGTTGTTCTCACAGGCGATGCGGTTGTTGCGGTCGCGGACGAGGTTGACCAGCGGCAAGGTGAGGAGGGTGGCGCAGAGGAAGATGGAAGCGGCCACGGCGACGTCGGCCCGGCGCCACCAGTTCCGGGAGCTGGCTGCGCGGCCCGGCGCCCCCTGCGGGGCGCGGGGCAGCTCGCGGCAGCGGTACTCGGCGATGCGGGCGATGGCGCGGAAGGCCAGGCCGGCGGGCGGCTCGATGTCGTCCCGGTCGGCGGCCAGCGGCTCCAGGGCCCGACGGACTAACTCCAGGCGCTGCCGCGTCGCCGGCTCGTCCCGCAACTCGTCCTCGACCTGGCGGTGGGCGTCGGGCTCCAGCGCCTTCAGCAGATAGCCGAGCAGGTTGTCGTCCATAGCGGTCACGTCTCACGCAAAGAGGGCGAGGTACTCCAGGCTTCCTGCAACTTCACCAGGGCCGAGTGCAGCCGCGACTTCACCGTGCCGACCGGGATGCCCATGATGTCGGCGATCTCGCGGTACTTGAGCCCCTGGTAGTAGGCGAGGAGGACCACCTGGCGCAGGAAGTCGGGCAGCTGGTCGACATCGGCGCGGACGCGCTGCCGCCGCTCCTCACCGTGGGCCATGTCCAGCGGGCCGGGCCCGCGACTTTCGAGCAATTCAACCAGGTTGCGGATCTCGCCATTGGGCAGCTGCTGGCGGTTCTGGTCGAGACTGACGGCCTGGTGGCGGCCGTTGCGCCGCAGGGCGTCAATGGCCTGGTGCGTGGCGATGGTGTACAGCCACGGGCGCACCGGGCGGCCGGCCTCGTACTGGCCGATCTTGGTGTACAGCTGGAGGAAGGTATTCTGGAAGACGTCGTCGGCCAGGTCGCCGTCTCCCAGGTAGCGGCGCAGGTAGCCGTACAACTCGCGCTCGTAGCGGTGCACCAGGACACCGAACGCCTCCGTCTGACCCCGGCGAAAGCGGGCCAGCAGGTCCTCGTCGGAGCAAGTCGTAAGGGGGTCAGGTAGCTCCACGGTCGCCCTGTTGGTTGTTACGCCGCGGGGTGCGGTGCGGTTCATGTCCGAGAATAGTATAAGAAACAATTATCATGTGACCGAAAAAATCAGCGCTTGTCAAGGGAGCCGCTGGCGGGCATGGGGCCTGCCTCCAACCAGGCGTCGTTGCCGCCGTACTGCTGGCGAAGGCGGTCCAGCGTGCCGGGCTCGGGTCGCTCCCAGAGCCCGCGCTCGGCCGCCTCCAGCAGCCGCTCGATCATGGCCCGCTCGGCCCAGGGGTTGCAGCGGCGGAGGAACGCCCGAACGTCGTCATCAAACAGGTAGGCGGCGGTCAGGCGCTCGTACATCCAGTCATCCAGGATCTCGGCGGTGGCATCGTAGCCGAAAAGGTAGTCGACCGTGGCGGCCATCTCGACGGCCCCTTTATAGCCGTGGCGCATGACGCCGGCCAGCCAGCGCGGGTTGACCACGCGCACACGGAAGACGCGGTAGCTCTCCTCGCGCAAGGTGCGGGCGGAGACGTCGTCGGGCCGGCTGGTGTCGCCGAGGTAGGCCTCGGGGGCCGTCCCGGTCAGGGCGCGGACGGCGGCGATGAGGCCTCCGTGGAACTGGAAGTAGTCGTCGCTGTCGAAGATGTCGTGCTCGCGGTTGTCCTGGTTCTGGGCGACCACCTGCGCCTGGGCCAGGCGGAGGCGGAAGGCAGCGCGCTCCTCACGGCCGTCGCCGCCTCCGGGGGCGTCCGTGCCGGTGTAAGCGTAACTCCCCCAGGCCAGGTAAACCTCGGCGAGGTCGGCGGCGGTTTGCCAGTTGCGGCCGTCGACCAGCGGCAGCAACCCCGCGCCATAGGCCCCCGGCTTGCTGCCGAAAACGCGCAGCCCGGCCAGGCGGGCGGCCTCGTCGACAGGAATCGAGGATCGAGGGTCGAGGATCGAGGATCGATGCTCCGTGGCGGTTGCTGGCGATCCGCAATCCTCGATCCTTGATCCTCGACTCAGCCAAGCCGTGTCGCGGGCGATGTGGGCGCGGACGTGGTTGCGGTCGAGCGGCTCCTCCAGGCGGGCGACCATGGCGACGGCGTCGTTGAGCAGGCGAACGAGGTTGGGGAAGGCGTCGCGGAAGAGGCCGCTGATGCGGACCGTCACGTCGATGCGCGGGCGGCCCAGCTCGGTCAGCGGGATAGGCTCGATGCCGACGACGCGGTAGTTGGCCTCGTCCCAGCGCGGGCGGACGCCGAGGAGGTAGAGGATTTCGGCGATGTCGTCGCCGTGGGTGCGCATGTTGCTCGTGCCCCAAACGACCATGGCGACGCTCTCCGGGTAGTCGCCGCTGCGCTGGCGGTGCCGCTCCAGCAGCGCTGTGGCGGCCGCGCAGCCGACCCGCCAGGCGGTCTGCGTCGGGATAGCGCGGACGTCCAGCGAGTAGAAGTTGCGGCCGGTCGGCAGCACGTCGGCGGTGCCGCGGGTCGGGGCACCGCTCGGGCCCGGCGGCACGAACCGGCCGGCTAGGGCGGTTAGGATGTGATCGATCTCCTGATGGCACAGAGACAGCCGCGGCCACACGTTCTCGCACAGGTAGCGCAGCGTGAGCGCGGTCTTCTCAAGATGCAACTCGCCATCCTGCGAGGTAGCCATTGCCCTCCCAACAGATTTGGTCCGCAAGCATTTGGCCACGAGCTGTCGGCCCAGGTCCGATAGCCTGTCCAGCACATCGCCACAGGTGCGGCATTCAGACAACGGGAATTGCGAACTGCGGCTTGCGGATTGCGGATTGCGAGCTGAGGAGGGCGGTGGGGCTGCAAGGTCACTGGTCAACGCGGCGTAGTCGAGGCCGAGGTCCTGTGCCAGCGCCCTGGGCAGGCCGGCTACGGGGCCGTTGTCGAGCCGCACGAGCGACAGCAGCAGGTCGATGAGCTGCTCGCCGCTGGGCAGGCGGCCGAGCACGTGCAGGCCGTCGCGGATCTGTGCCTCCTTGATCTCGCACAGGTAGCCGTCCAGCCGGTTGAGCAGGGCGGCGAGCTGATCGGCTTGCGCCGTTTGCGCGGCCAGCGGGTCACAACCCAGGTCGTGGTGCAGGGCCGATTGCTCGATCAGTTGGCCGATGCGCTCCAGGATCAGCGGCCGCTTGCCGGGATCGAGGCTCTGCACGGCATAGTATTCGTCGAGCAGGTGCTCCAGCTGCCGCAGCTCGCCGTAGGTGTCGGCGCGGGTCATGGGCGGGATCAGGTGATCGACGATCACGGCCCCCGAGCGGCGCTTGGCCTGGGTGCCCTCACCGGGGTTGTTGATGATGTAGGGGTAGATGTTCGGCAGGTCCTGCAGCACCACCTCGGGGAAGCAGGCGGCGCTCAGGGCGGAACCCTTGCCCGGCAACCACTCCAGGTTGCCATGCTTTCCCAGGTGGATGACGGCGTGGGCGGCAAAAACGTCGCGAAGCCAGCGGTAGAAGGCCAGGTAATAGGGCGGCGGTGGCAGGGCCGGGCTGTGATAGACCGCCGACGGATCCTGATCGTAGCCACGGGCCGGCTGGATGCCCACGAAGACGTTGCCCAGCAGAAGACCGGCGACCGCGAAACCATCGTCATGGAACTGCGGCGATCGCTCCGGTCCGCCCCAATGGTTCACGATGGCGGCGCGGGAGGTTGGCGCGCAGCTAGCGAGCCAGCCGTGGTACCGGGCCGCGGTCACCCAACCGCAGCCGCCTCCATGCGCCGCGGCGGTGGCGAACTCGGGATCCTGCGTGGACGCGGCAATGAGCGCCTCGATGAGGGCCTGCCCGTCGGCGGGAATGCTGGGGCCCGTGTCGTAGCCGGCATCGCGCATGGCCACGAGGAGGCCGTGGAGACTGGCCGGGGTGTCGAGGCCGACCGCGTTGCCGACGCGGGCGTTTTTGCTGGGATAGTTGGCCAGCAGGATGGCGACCCTTTTGCGGGCGTTGGGCGTGTGCCTGAGGCGGGTCCAGTTGCGGGCCAGGTCGGCCACGTGCTCCACACGGTCGGCCCGCGGCTGGTAGCGGATGACGTCGGTCTGCAAGACGGGGTCATGAACCAGGGTGTTCTTGAACGAGACGGCGGTGGTGATCAGTCGGCCGTCGAACTCCGGCAGGGCGACGTTCATGGCGATGTCGCGCGGGGACAGCCCGGCGCTGTTGGCGGCCCAGGCGTTCTCGCTGGCGGAGCAGAGGATCGCCTGGAGCACGGGCATGTCCGGCAATGCAGAGACGGTGTCCTGTCCCTTGTTCACGGAGAAGCTGGTGGTCGTGATGAGCAGGTCGAGGTCATTGGGCAAGAGATGACTTTGTAGGACGGCGGCCAGGTCGGGTCCGAAAACGGCAAGGGCGTTGAGCCCGCGGGCTTGCAGGGCGCGCACCAGCGCCTCCACCGGCGCCAGGTTGCCGGTGACCCAGTGGGCACGGTAGAAGGCCACGGCGACCGTGGCGCGCTCCGGGCAGCGGTGGTGGCGCTGCCAGCTCTCCAGGTCGATGACACCCGTGTCGGAGGGGTAGTAAAGCCCGACCTCGGGCAAGACCGCCGGGGGCTCGTGTCCGAACGCGGTGCCGAGGATCACGTCGCTGACGTAGCGCAACATGGCCGCCGCGTTCGCAACGCCGCCCTGGATGCAGTAGCGGAAGACCGCATCGACGAGCGGCAAGGGGACCGTACACAGGGCGGCGAGGTCAGGGTCGGGCTGGTCGTCGCCCGGCAGGCAAATGAGGCGGATGTCGTGGGCGAGTGCCAGGAGACGGATCTGCTCCAGGTGCTGACGCCAGTAGCTGAGGCCTCCGAGGGCGCGCATGACGATCACGCGGCTGTCCTGGAGTACGTCATCCAAGTAGGCGCCGAAGACCCGGTGATCGCGGAGCCGATCCAGGTTGAGCGCGCGGACGCTGGGGAAGCGGGCGGGCAAGGAG
>Ga0307477_10003945_pt1 | contig 10887 bp, 8 predicted proteins | sample atmos_gasesECM2C_FD_203316 | JGI IMG/M metagenome (GOLD analysis project Ga0307477, IMG submission 203316) | Hardwood forest soil microbial communities from Morgan-Monroe State Forest, Indiana, United States - atmos_gasesECM2C_515 | ecosystem: Environmental > Terrestrial > Soil > Temperate... | reverse complement strand
CCATCGGCCTCCAGCAGCAGAACCGCCTGCGCGGTGAAAGTTTTGGAGATTGAGGCAAGCTGATATCGAGTCGCGGTTGAGGCCGGCAGATGCGTTGTTAGCACTGCCTCCCCGAAAGCGTTGGCGTAGGCAAGATGGTCGTCCATTACGATTGCTACAGATGCCGAGGGCGTGCCATCGGCTTTGAGACATCGTTGGGTGGCCTGATCGATTTGCCTGCGCATGGCCAGATCTATGGTTTGTCCATACGCACTCGCGGTGCTCGTCAGCATCGGGGGCACCAGAAACATGTACTGTAGAGGCCGCAGCATGGGACACAGGCTAGCATGAGAAATGCTTTGGATACTGAGTTGAATAAACCCCACAGCACCTGATGGAGAAGCTTCCTCAGATAAGACTCTGATCAACATGCGTCCCGCAAGCCGGCTTCTCTAGTGCGCTTGCGGCCACTCCCGAACGGGCAAACTGGAAGTAATACGCTGGTCGCTCGGAATTTTGGGCACTAAGCGGGCACCTGAAAAGCGCAGAAGAGCGCCAAGTCACGTAACATCAACACGCGGCTTGGAGCGGCCTAGCAGCTCGTCGGGCAACGATAACGACAGCCCTGCAAACGGGCCTTTGCAGAAAAATCTAAGTTGTATGTTATGATGGTTCTGCGGGGTGGAGCAGCCTGGTAGCTCGTCGGGCTCATAACCCGCTGAGTGGGATCGGTGGTTCAAATCCCGCTTCGGCAAAATGGGCGTCCGCACAGCAATGTGCGGGAAGATCACTCGTCAAAGTCGGTGGAACCTAAGGCCCGCTGTACGGCTAGGGCAATACCGAACCAAGCCTCGGAAGTTCGAGGAAGGCGTAGAGACTGGATGGCGAGCATCCCGCTACGCGGGATGAAGGTACAGTCCGACTCTCAGCGAAAGCTGAGTCAGATCGCATAACCCGAAGGTCGTCAGTTCAAATCTGACCCCCGCAACCATCTTTTGCTTCACGAGGCCGGAATCCAGAATTCCGGCCTTTTTCGTGCAAAATCATCTCCTGAACTAGATTCGAATTTGCAACCCTCCCTGAACAGCTGGATTTGCGCTCGCTTTGAAGCCGCCGCGGTGTCCTCTGTAACTTCTTTCCGCCTCGACTCGCAGTTCAGTTTTCCCAATTGTCCGAAGGCGGCGCAATCCCGAGTCGTTTCATCTTGTAAAACAACGTGGTGCGTTTCAGACCCAGCCTCGCCGCTGCTCCCCGCGGACCACCCAGCTTCCAATTCGCTCGCTGACAAGCAGCAAGAATCTCCCGGCGCACTTTGTCCTCCAGCGTCGGATTGGAAATCTCGACCGGTGATGGATCGCAATTCTCCGGCACTATCGGTGCGAACACTCCATCCGTGGAAAGGATGACCCCACGCGCAACATGGTTTTGAAGTTCGCGAACGTTCCCGGGCCAGGGGTGACGGACGATGGCACTCAATGCCTCCTCGGGGATTGTATTGATGAATTTGTCAATGGAGGTAGCGAACTGTTCAACGAAGTACTTCACGAATTCCCGGACGTCCTCTTTCCTTTCGCGGAGCGGCGGCAAGGAAATCGGGAAAGTGTTCAGCCGATAGTAAAGATCTTCCCGGAACTCACGGTCGCGAACCATTTGCCGCAAGTCCCGGTTGGTAGCGACAACAACGCGGACATCCACCTGCGTGGTACGTGTGCAACCGACGGCCTCGAATTCGCGTTCCTGGAGTACGCGCAGCAGCTTGGGCTGAAGTTCCAGCGGCATATCTCCAATTTCATCGAGGAGCAACGTCCCGCGATCGGCAAGCGCAAAGCGGCCCACGTGTGAAGTGACCGCGCCGGTGAACGCTCCCCGTTCATGTCCGAACAGCTCGCTTTCGAGAAGCCCGGCGGGCATCGCCGCACAGTTCACCTTGACGAGATTTCGGTTGCGGCGAGGACTGAGTTCATGAATCGCGCGCGCTATGACTTCCTTGCCGGTGCCGGTCTCGCCCGAGAGCAGGACGGTCGCGTTGGTGGGCGCCACGGCCTCCACCTGGGAGAGGATTTTGCGCAAGCCCCCGCGTCGCCCCACGATCGTCTCCAGGAAAGCGTCTTCGGCGCGCTCAAACTTGCGCATATTGGCTTCATCGAGACGACGAGTAGTCCCCCTAGTCGCTGCTCTTCGATATCCGTCAACGTGCGTGGCAAAGTTGGACATTACGCTCATGTTTCGCCCCCAGATGGCTGTCGCAAGTCTTGGTAACAGTGGAACTGGTTAGGCGACCAGAATTCATAGCGAATATCCTCGTCACCCACGCGCTAGCCACAGGCCGTACCGAATGGAGTCGGCGAAGCTGAATGCCTTGCCGTACCGCAGCACGCGATACCATTCGACCCATTACGGACTCTCCCAGTTCTTCAGCGCTTGAGTATTTGTATGGCGACACCCAGTAAAAGCACTTCACAAGCCAAATCCCTGGTGGTTTAGCTTGCTGAAAAAAGGTGCCTTAACTGTCCGGGTAGCCTTGTCTTCGGGAATAGGTGCCCACATGTTCGCAACCGCGCAGTTGTTGACAGACGGCGGGGATGTGAGGCAGGTCCTCAGGTGACCGTCAGGCGTTCCAGAGGTGACATCGGGAAGAGGAATCGTTTCTCGGCTAACGTATCCGCGTTAGCAGACTACTTCGTGCAGCAGACCAACGACGGCAGCGTTCGGGAGCTTCGAGTCCATCGCCATTCCGCGGTTCTGCGAATCATCATTGCGCAGGACAATTGCTTGGCGCCGGGATTCCGGCAAACCTGCCTGCGATCCAGGCCAGCTGGTCTCGTAAAGACCCGTAGACAACCGGATCATGCCCGAGACCGGGGTAAACATTCCGTTGGACGCGGGCCCCAGAACGGCAAAGGCGCTCGAAGATCTTTCCGCCAGCAGATTCCGTGAACAAGATGTCGTCCCCGCCACCCACAAGTAGCAAGGGACCATACGTCGGTTGCATTCCCGGTTGATTGCGCGCGAGAAACTGTTTGATGTATTTGTTGTCCCTCCACCCGGGCAACAACAGTTCCTCGGTGGACAGCTCTGCGAAGGCGCCGCTAGCCGCACTGCAGCCGTCCTCCAGGGAGGCGTTATAGATAGCGAGTGCTTTCTTCGTCAAAATGTCCTTAACCTCAAGCTCCGGATAAACCGTCTTGGCTCCGAAGACCCAGAATCCCACGAGTCCATTGAGCACGGGCAGCCCCACGCTGACAACGGCGCCAATCCCATCTTGGAGATCGCTTGCTCCGGCGAGTGCGACTGTGCCAAGAAAATTCCGGTCCTTGATTGCTCCTTCGAGCTCTGCGACTCCCAAGCTCGACAGGCCGCCCTGCGAATGTCCGACGACGAGCCACTTCTCACTCAGCGTGAGGACTGCGGCGCGCGCTGCAGGTACGGAGTTGATGACATCGGTGCCATTGCTCAACATATCGAGGAAGGCGTGTCGGCCTTCAGTTCCGAGTCCCGCGTAGTCCGTTGCAACCACGGCATAACCCATCAGGACATACTCATAGAGGCCTTCCCAGTTGTAGAACAGCGACTTCATGAGAGAGGGAGCGCAGATTCTTGCAACCCCGCTTGTGCCATGCGACCAGGCAAGCAGCGGCCAACCACGTTTCGGAGGCCGGCCATACGGGACCAGGACGACGCCGGACGCCAACGCATCTTTACCGCTTGCTGTTCGGGTGTGATAGAGGATGCGGGTTGCCGTGATCCCTGGCGGTAGCGCGAAGTCGGTTGCTGGTTCCAATCGAACTAGAGTTCCTGCCTCACCTTGTATTTTGCGATCGCCATTTTCGTAAAACGGTGTGATAGCAAGCGCTCGCCCAGCATCGATCTCTTTTCCCGCTCGGTAGGATGGCGCGAATAAGTCAGCCCCTCCCGCGAAAGGTTTCTGGGCCAACGTCGCCCCTGACCATAAACCCAGCGCGATCAGTGCGCTCGTAATGCGGAGAAAAACGTCTAGACCAATGACAAGTGGCTCACGGCCTGGCAAATGCGACATACGGCTCCGATCCTCGACCTGCCCGAATGGACCAGCGGGCAAGTACGCTTCATGCTGCCCGGGCGGTACGCCCCTTAGCTCAAACGAGAATCCGGCACGGCCGTACCAGGCGCTCTCCCATTGCTGCGAAGAGAGAGAACCAAAGGCAATCCCGTGCCCGAAATCAGTCCCTGCGAAAGACTTTCAAAGGCAATGATTTGTGGCGCTCTTGGCGGTGTGGAGCGGAGGAAAGATGTCAATCCGCGCGCATCTGCAGGGATGTTGACACCCGGAAGCCGCAGAGGAATGGCGACAAGCTTTGCGCCGTGAGGGCGCGAAAAAATCTAGACGGGAACTGCTCTAGGCAAGCCATGATCGAATGTCGATTCGCTATTTGAGAGTTCGATGGGCGGGGCATTTTTCAGCTATTTCAAGCAGCTTCGATCTTTGCTCGTCCGTCAGGGGACCTGCGAATTCGAGCTCACGGTCAATGCGATCAAGAATCCCTGTTTTCGTCTCACAGCCAGTGCTGTCGTCGGCGTAAACCTTTGTATGCCGGACACGCACGACCACTCCTTCGAGCGGCCAGTTCTTCCGCCGCGCATACATCCCCACCGTCGTGGAAGTACAGGCCCCCAGAGCAGCGACGAGCAGGTCGTACGGTGACGGACCCGCCAGACTTGACTTCCCCCTGACGCCGCCTACATCAGAACACGTGGATCGACGGGTTGGTCAGGGCTCAACTCTCCGGCGTACGCGCGGCGATGGATCTCGCCGGCCGTGGCGCCCGCAGCTCGAACCGCCACCATTTTTTCGGGATCGAAATACCTACCCATCGGCATGGCGGCAAATTCTGCCGAAATTCTCATGAAGTTCCCGGATTCTTCCCAATCCCCAAAGTTATCGGCGAACAGCTCCACGCTGTTGCCGTCCGGATCTGCGTAGTACATGGAAGTGGTCGGGCCGTGGTCGGCTGAAAGAATTGGTTTGATTTCCTTGTCTCTGAGCCGAATGTAGTTATCCAGGAGCTGGTCCAGAGAATCGTATTCATACGCTATGTGTTGGAACCGCACGTGACCACTCTTCTGTGCGTCTTGGGTTAGCTGTGGCATGGCGATCAAACCGATTCGATGATTCGCGTCATCGTTGGTCACCCAGGCAGCGCTTACCTGAATTGGCGCGTTCTTTCCGAGTGGGCTGGACGTTTGAAATACAACCATCATACCCAGCACCGTCGCGTACCACTCCGACATTTTCTTCAGGTTGGCCGTGGTGAGGCCGTAATGATGTAAGGTCGGATGGATCGTCCCTTGAACATTTGACATAGGCATCGCCTTTTATTCCTCCAAGAGTCCTCGAGTGCGGGCACGAGCTTTTTCATCAACTATTCAGGTGTGATTCCCATCGCCTCCGTCAATTCGTCGCGCGCCTGGATGTAATCCAACTGGGACTGCAGGAGCAGAGTTTTCGAGCGCCGTGCCTTCCTGCATTTGCTGGGCACTTCTTGAAGCTGCGGTGGCTCTTGGGTGGAGCAAAGGATACGCGATCGTCCGCCCATCTCCTGAATTCGACTCGCGCCCGAAGGTGCGTCTATACGGCGCTCTCTGAATTCAAGGCAATTGAGGACCCAAAATGAGTGCACCCGAATTGCGTTCAAACTAGGTGCGTTGCGTTACGTACGTCGTGGGAGCGCGCGAGTTCTCCGTTAATAGATTTACATTTGGGCAGATGTTGACAGTCGCCTAGACAAGCAAAATTAATGTTCTTCGCGAATTGTCTAAGAGAAGCTATTGGGCCGTTGCGAGATGTGAAAAAGTCCAAAGAGAATATAATGCACACCATGGCATCCCGCGTGCCCACTCCGGGGCAATCCATGGACCTTCGCGCCGTCATCGATTCGGCTCCCGCGCTGATCCACACCGGTCTCCCTGACGGCTATCTCGATTGTTTCAATCAAAGTTGGCTTACGTACGTCGGACGCTCTTTAGAGGACCTCCAGGGCTGGAAATGGACAGGCACAATTCATCCGGATGATGTCGAAGGAATCGTGGACAGGTGGCGAGCGTCATTAGCGAGTGGCGAGCCTTTCATGTATGAAGCACGGGTCCGCCGGGCGGATGGAGAGTATCGCTGGATGTTGCACCACAAAATCGCGCTGCGGGACGGCGGTGGAAAGATTGTCAAGTGGTATGGATCGAGTATTGATATCGAGGACCGGAAGCAGACCGAACAGACGCTCAGGTTGACGGAATCATTCCTCCTCCACGCCCAACGACTGACCAAAGCTGGAAGCTGGGCGTATAGGCCCCCAGATATCTGTGAATACTGGTCTGCGGAGATGTTTCGGATATTCGGCTACGATCCCGCAAAGGGATACCCGCCAAATGACGACATGATCGCTCGCGTGCACCCAGAAGACCGCCAGCGTGGCGTGCAAGCTCTTGCTCAGCTATTCGAACAGCACCGAGAGTTCGACCTGAAGTATCGGTTTATCAGACCTGATGGCCAGGTTCGCGTGATCCAAGACTTCGGTACTCCCGTCTTCGAAAATGGAATTGTGACTCGGTTTGTCGGTGCCTGCCTGGATATCACAGAGCAGGAACAGATGACGCAGGAGCTCAAGCGGAGCGAAGCCTACTTGGCCGAGGCTCAGAGACTGAGTCATACCGGCAGCTTCGGTTGGATGGTTTCCGCAGGTGAAATCTTCTGGTCAAAGGAAACGTTTCGAATCTTTTCGTATGATCCAGCGCTTAAGCCCACGCTAGACCTAGTATTCGAACGGATTCACCCGGAAGACGTGGCTTTGGTCAAAGAAACAATCGAGCTGGCGTCACAAGACGGAAAGAATTTCCATCTTGAACATCGGTTGTTGATGCCGGACGCTTCCATCAAACATGTCCACGTTGTGGCCCAGGCTTTGCGGAATGATTCGGGTAAGATCGAGTTTGTTGGTGCCGTCATGGACGTCACGGCCGCCAAGAAGGCGGAAGAGCGAATTCTGCAGAACGAGAGCGAGCTTCGCCTCACTATCGAAACCATACCGGCCTTCGTTGGCACTGCACTCCCTGATGGCAGCGTTGATTTCGTAAGTCAAAGCTGGCTGGATTACACGGGCCTTTCTCGCGAGGAGTGGCTGGGCTGGGGCTGGATGAAGGTTACCCATCCTGAAGATCTCGACCGATCAGTGGAGAACTGGCGAACCGCTTTAGCGGTTGGGCAACCAATCGAGTCTGAGTTACGCGTTCGGCAGGCAAACGGTGAGTATCGATGGTTTTTAGGCCGAAACGTGCCGCTACGCGATGAGAAAGGAAACGTCGTTAAGTGGTACGGGACGCTCCTCGACATCGAGGATCGAAAGCGAGCGGAACTCAAGCTGCGGCAAGACGAACAGGAGTTTCGACGGATCGTCGACGCAATCCCGCACGCCATCCACGTGCTGAAACCGGATGGTTCTTTTCTCTATGCAAATCAAGCGGTGCTTGACTATACCGGCTTCACAATGGAAGAGGTGATGGCGCCGGACTACCGCACGAGTGTCTTTCATCCAGAAGATCTGCAGAAAATACAGCAGGAGCGGCAAGAGGCGCTTTCGCGTGGTCTTCCCTTCGAGCAAGAACAACGCGGCCGTCGCAGCGACGGACAATATCGGTGGTTTCTTATCCACTACAATCCGTTGCGAGATGAACAGGGCCAAATCATTCGCTGGTACGCAACAGGGATTGATATCGAGGACCGTAAGCGGGCCGAAGAGAGAATGCGAAATGAAAACTTGGCATTACGAGAGGAGATCGACCGATCTTCGATGTTCGAAGAGATCGTTGGAACATCGCCGGCGCTGCAAACCGTGCTTTCGCGAGTGTCGAAGGTCGCTCCCACAGATTCCACCGTTCTGATAACCGGCGATACGGGAACGGGCAAGGAACTTGTCGCCCGGGCCATACACAGGCGGTCTCAGCGATCCTCGCACGCGTTTGTGAGCGTAAACTGCGCCGCAATCCCACGCGACTTGATCGCTTCGGAGTTGTTCGGTCATGAGAAGGGATCTTTCACGGGAGCCATGCAGCGACGGCTGGGCCGGTTTGAACTCGCCGACGGGGGCACGCTCTTCCTGGACGAAGTCGGCGAACTTCCCTTGGAAACTCAAATAACCCTGTTGCGCGTGCTCCAGGAACGCGAGTTTGAGCGTGTCGGTGGAAGCCAACCTATTCGTGCCGACGTACGTGTGATTGCGGCGACCAACCGCGACTTGGAGACTGCCATCTCCTCCGGTGCATTTCGAAGAGACCTGTATTATCGCCTCAATGTGTTCCCCATCGAGATTCCTACTCTCGCGGAACGAAAAGAAGATATCCCAGTGCTGGTCGAATACTTCATCGATCGCTATGCAAGAAAAGCGGGTAAGAAGATTCGGATCATCGAAAAGAACACTCTGGAACTTCTTCAGTCGTATTCCTGGCCCGGAAATATTCGAGAGCTCCAGAACGTGATCGAACGGTCCGTCATCGTCTGTGAGACGGAGACTTTCTCTGTGGACCCGAGTTGGCTTAATGTCGAATCTTCCCGGCCTCGTTCCGCAAACCAACCTCTTGCAAGATTATCTACGGCCCAAGAGAAGCAAAGGATCGAGACGGCTTTGGCGGAATCCGCAGGGAGGGTGTCCGGGCCTTCCGGAGCAGCGGTAATCTTAGGGATACCAGCTTCCACCCTGGAGACAAAGATTCGGTCGCTTAAGATCAACAAGTTTCGATTCAAGTCGCGTTAGCTTCCCACTGCTTTTCTCCAGTTTGCCAATAGAATTTCGCGGACCTTTTCGCTAAAAAACCGCGAATTCGCGGGCCGTCACGAAAGGCTATGCGGGCAAGACCTTATTTTTCACTTGCTTACGCCTGGCGGTCGAATTGCACGGTACTTCCAATAGATGGTCATCCAGAAGGCTGCCAATGCTGAAAATCCAGCGATCAGCGAACGGGAAGGTGGTGTTTACCCTGAGTGGCCGAATCGAAGCGGAGGATGTTACCGAGTTGCAGCGGCTGCTCGAGTTGGAACCGGTAGCTCGCCACCTGGTGCTGGACTTGGAGGATGTCACGCTAGCAGATAGGGATGCCGTGACCTTCCTCATGCGCTGCGAACAGAATGGGATCCGGCTCGAGAATTGCCCGCCCTATATTCGAGAGTGGATTGAGCGGGAAAAAGGAACGCGAAAGTCGGAAAGAGAGCCGAAGGATCGTAAGCGTTCCGCGCGTAGGCACAGCCAATGAAATCGACTGGAGCGTTGCGATGAGCTTAACCGGCTTCCCCTTGGTCCGTGACCAAGATCCCCATTTGACGAGTGGGCCTCTGAGAACTGTGAAGTTAAGCCTTTTGGACAAGCACGATAGCGCCGAGACTGCGTTCGCACGAATTGTGGGTCAGAGTTCAGCCCTGCGGCGAGTGCTCCAGTTGGTTGAAACAGTCGCTACCGGAGATTCGACCGTACTGCTCCTGGGGGAAACCGGTACCGGTAAGGAGTTGATCGCTCGCGCTATCCATTACAGCAGCCATAGGAAGAACCGCGCCTTTGCAAAACTCAACTGCGCGGCCATTCCGAGCGGCTTACTCGAAAGCGAGCTTTTTGGCCATGAGCGGGGAGCCTTCACCGGCGCCATTACCCAGAAAACGGGACGTATTGAGGTGGCAGACCAAGGCTCGCTGTTTTTGGATGAAATAGGTGATATCCCCTTGGAGTTGCAACCCAAGCTGCTTCGCGTCCTGCAAGAACGCGAGTTCGAACGGTTAGGCAGTACACGCACGAAAAAGGTTGACGTTCGGATTGTCGCCGCGACTCATCGCGATCTGGAAGAGATGATTGTAAAGAAAGAGTTCCGCAGCGACCTCTACTACCGCCTGAATGTTTTCCCAATCTCTATTCCTCCGTTGCGCGAGCGCCCGGAGGACGTTCCGCTGCTCGCACGGCATTTCGTCCAAGAGGCTGCGCAAAAGATGAACAAAACGATTGATACGATCCCGCCTGGAACGATGGAAGCCCTAACGCAATACGCGTGGCCCGGAAACATCCGCGAACTCGAGAACGTAATCGAGCGTGCCGTCATTCTGTCCCCCGGCTGTGTTCTGCAAGTACCGCTTCGAGACCTTCGTTCCAGAATCGTACCGGGGCACGGTAACGAAAAGTCGCGGACCTTGGCAGACGTCGAACGAGAGCATATCCGTTCGATCCTTCAAGAAACGAAGTGGGTGCTCTCCGGACCGAAAGGTGCGGCGACGCGACTCGGATTGAACAGGTCTACATTGCACTTCCGCATGAAAAAACTCGGAATCTTTCGGCCTTGCTAATGAAGCCCAAGCTGATGGGAGTTCCTCCGCACTTGCATCGATTAACCAGACGCGGGTAAAGACATGGCATTCCCGGATCGGCGATTCGATACGCACTGTGGCTGGCACGCTAGGCGGCTTTTCCGGCTAGGCATTCACGCAACGGTTTACAAGACCGTTGTAGTCTGAGCTTGGAACAGCTAGGGTCCAACTGGGGTCCAAAACCCGGCCATTTTGCGGGGTTTTCGGGTGTCTCATTGCTGTCAGGGCAACCGAATCAATGGGACTTAGAGTCTGATCGTCGAGCTCATAACCCGCTGAGCGGGATCGGTGGTTCAAATCCCGCTTCGGCAAAATGGGCGTCCGCACAGCAATGTGCGGGAAGATCAGATTCGGCCTGGGATTCAGTCTTTTGCTCGAATTCTTCCGGGGATCGATAGAAGCGCGACGATGGAGTTTTTTGACAACAAAGAGAACAGCAAAAAGAATTCTCACCACCAAGCGAAAATCGCTCACACAAGAGTGCGGATGGAAGGGTGGCGACCGAGGCGGCTTGGCGAAACGGAAAAAGAGAAGATCATGGC
>Ga0307477_10003943_pt1 | contig 10889 bp, 8 predicted proteins | sample atmos_gasesECM2C_FD_203316 | JGI IMG/M metagenome (GOLD analysis project Ga0307477, IMG submission 203316) | Hardwood forest soil microbial communities from Morgan-Monroe State Forest, Indiana, United States - atmos_gasesECM2C_515 | ecosystem: Environmental > Terrestrial > Soil > Temperate... | reverse complement strand
AATTCCTCTTCAATCGCGCACTGAACATTGATGAATTCGGCCGTTCGCACCTTCGCTTGCCCCGAGAAAGAACTGCTCGCCGGTTGCGCGCGAACTCGTGTGGATGCAACAACGGCTCAAAAGATTTCAGCGCTCCTGAGCGACGATCTCGACTGGGACTACATCTTCAACGAGGCGGAAGAAAACTCGGTTACGCCGCTCCTTGCCCGAAATTTGCAAGCTCTCGCTAACGCCATGATTCCGGCGGCGGTACTCGAACATCTGAAGGATGCTTGCCGTGCCAATACGATACGCTGCTTGTTTTTAACCGCCGAACTTACAAAGATACTCGATCTCTTTCGAGCGCGTGGAATTCAAGGGATTGCTTACAAGGGACCGGCGCTTGCAGTGCAAGCCTATGGCGACGTGACCTTGCGCCAGTTCGAAGACCTGGACATCATTATTCGCCAGAGCGATCTGCAGAAAGCAAATGAAGTGATGCTGGGCCTTGGATATCGGCCGCGGTTCGAGTGGATTCTTTCGTCCGGCGCGGCATCTTCGCTGGTTCCGGGTGAATACAATTATCGCGACGAAAAAAGGCGCGTGATGGTGGAGCTTCACACCGAATTAACGCTTCGACACTTTCCAAGTGTTCCCGACCTGGATGATTTTTCGAAACGCCTGGTAGGTGTAAAGCTTAATGAGCGGGAAGTTCCAACTTTTTCGGTGGAAGATGCGCTGATCGTTCTGTCCATCCACGGGGCAAAGGATTTCTGGGAGCGATTTTCGTGGATTGCAGACATCTCCGAGCTGGTGCAACGCTATCCAAACTTGGACTGGGACGCGACGATCGAGCGTGCTGAAGCCATGGATGCAGAGCGCATGCTTCACACCGCACTTTTGCTCGCAACGGGCCTGCTGGAAGTTGCCGTGGCGGACAAGGTCCGGCGGAGAATACAAGCGGATCGGGCCGCAAATGATGTGGCCGGCGAGGTCTTATCCAGCTTGATGAGCCGAGCATATCGCCCACTCGATGCCCGGGGACGATTCAACTTTCGCCGCCGCATGCGCCGCGGAAGGCTGGCTGGATTTCGCTACGCGATGCGGCTATCGGTGCTTCCCGCCGAAGAAGACTATGAAATGATGCGCTTGCCTGCCCAGCTATCCCCCCTGTATGTGGCTCTGCGCCCGTTAAGGCTCCTGCGAAAGTACGGTTGGAGCAAACGCAACCCCTAAAAAGCCGGCCGCGCTCGTCCCCCATCAAGTTTCCGTACCGATATTGACAAGTACGAACGAACTTCGTGTATCAGCGTTGACGCATCCCGCGATAGCAAACGAGACTGGCTATGGGCAGCCCGTGTTTATTGGGCAAATCTACAGTTTGGGGGAGCTGCGCGGATCCTTTCAGATCCCGCGGGTGCGCAAATCACCGCCAGTGCACTTGGGAAAAACGTCCGGATTAGTTCATCCAGTGGAACCGCTGGATAATTGTCGGCCGCTGCAAATATCAATCGGCAGCGTCCCGCTTTCGCTTTTCATTCGAGACGAAGCGCTGCTCGAACCTGCTGCCAGACGTTACCGGGAATTTGCGCACGACTCCGAAAACGGATTTCCAATCGTTCTGAAAAAAACAGAGGCGCGGACGCCAGAGAGCGGGGAATTCTCGTATCTGCTTGACGACGCGGGATTAATTCTGAGATCGCAAGGCGCTGAATTTCACGGCGTGCGCCATGAATACGCCTTGGACTCGTTGCTGCGCATATTGCTGACCATGGTGCTGCTGCCGCAACGCGGTTTTCTTCTGCATGGGGCGACTGTGGTGCGCGATGGCCGCGCATACATATTTTTTGGGCGCTCGGGGGCGGGTAAAAGCACGGTTGCTTCGCTGTCTCCGAAAGGTAGCGTACTAACGGACGAGATTTCTTTGTTGCGATATTCAAACGGCTGCTGGCAAGCACACGGGACACCTTTCTGGGGTGAATTCCGCGCAGCCGGGCAAAACCGTTTAGTTCCCGTGGCGGGTTTGTATTTGCTCGAGCAGGCCAGCCAGGAACGCGTGGAAACGTTGGACGCAAGACAAGCATTACGCGCGCTGCTGCCTTGCGTTTTATTTTTTGCGAACGAAAAGCCCGCGCATGAAACCCTGCTCCGCACGCTGCTCGGGCTGATTGAACAAATACCGTGCCACCGGCTGCATTTTCGCCGGAACGCGGAATTCTGGAGGGTGGTCGCTGCATGAACGGACAAATTACCCGAAACCCAAAGCTGGCATGGCGCGAGGTCGATGGTGAGATGGTGATTATCTCGCCGGAAGACAGCCAAGTGCATGAGCTGAACGAGACGGCGAGCCTGGTGTGGAAGCACTCCGAAGGCAAAACACTGGACGAACTGGCGGAGAAAATCTCGGCAGAGTATGAAGTTGCCCGGGAAACGGCCAGGGCGGATCTGGAAGAACTGCTGGCAGCCTTGGGAGAAAAGCAACTGATGTTCGTGTCGCCCGAGGCGAAAGGGTAGCGCATGCCGGGTACACCCGTGATGGACGGCTTGATTCGCAGGACGGTGCAGCGCCACCTTCCCTGGAGCGTCCATGTGGATCTCACCTACCGTTGCAACGAACGGTGCATCCACTGCTATCTGGATCACGAAGATCATGGCGAGATGAAAACGCCGGAGATCAAAAACGTGTTCCAGCAGCTGGCGGAGTCCGGCACGCTGTTTCTTACCTTGAGCGGCGGTGAGATTTTCCTGCGCGCGGATCTTTTCGAGCTTCTTGAATGCGCGCGATCGCTTCACTTTGATATCAGCTTGAAGACGAATGCGCTGCTAATTGATGGGGAACGTGCGCGCAAACTTCGAGACTTGAGCGTGCGGAAAATCCAAATCAGCATTTACAGCTCCGAGGCGGAAGTTCACGATGCGATTACCAAGGTGCGCGGGTCACTCGAGCGGACCTTGTCTGCGATCCGATTCCTTCAGGCGGAAGGTTTGAAAGTGAAAATTGCGTGTCCGCTGATGAAGCAGAACCTGCTGGCTTATCGAAACGTGCAAGCGCTTGCGACCGAGCTCGGGGTTCCTTACGTTCTGGATATGACCATCACTCCCAAAATGGACGGCGACATGGGTCTTCTGCAGCTGCGCAGCTCGCCGAAAGAATTGTTGCCCATTCTGCAGGATGCAACGCTGAATCCGCGGGCCTGCTCAACTGACAGCTCGGCGGCTCAGATTCTTCCCACCGGCAGCGCGACATCCAGCGGGATGGAAAGCCAGGCGTATGACGATATCCCGTGCAGCGCAGGACATAACAGTTGCTATATCTCACCGTATGGCGATGTTTTTCCATGCGTGCAGATGCCAGTTGCGACGGGAAACCTGCGAAAACAATCGTTTGAAGACATCTGGTTCAGATCGGCGGAGATGAATCGCGTTCGAGCCGTTCGCGAATCGCAATTGCCGGTTTGCTCAAAATGTACGATACGGCAGTACTGCGAACGTTGCCCGGGCCTGGCTCAAATGGAAGGCGGCGATTTATCGGGAGCCTACGAGCGCGCTTGCGAGCTGGCTGAATTGAACGCGCGGATTGGCGGAGTCACAAATCCTGTTAGCGCGATGCATGCGCAAAAACCAAACACTAGCGGAGCGTGCTCGATTCCGTTGCCGAACGCCGCGACGGAAGCGAGGATCGGCAGTAGCTGACTCTAGGGGAATAATGGAGAGAACGCAAAAAAACGCGCAGGGCGACGGAAAACATCCGAAGAAGAAACGACCTTACGTGAAGCCACAATGTGTTTCGGAGCCGATTTACGAAACTTTGGCACTGGCGTGTGGGAAGCTGCCGGGCCAAGGCGGAGTATGCAACGCGGCGCCGCGGCGTTCGTGAGCGTCCTTCAAGATTCGGTGAAATCTAGCGGAGGCAATAGGGCCATGTACACAGAACACCCGGTGATCGAAGTTCGGCGGACTCGCTGGCGCCGGTGGAGCAGTTTGGTGGTGATGCTTTTGATCGCTGCGCCGGTGATTGCGCGCGAGACAATCGTGTTGCAGAAGTCAGCCACAGATACACAGGCTCGCGGCGCGGATGCCACTCTGAATCAACTATTGCCGAACGGCAATAATGTGGGAAACACACTGACTGTCGCGTCTGTCACCGGAGCCACTCAACACGCGATCGTTGAGTTTGATCTGTCGCGCATTCCAAATGTCGGCATAAAGCAAGCGATGTTGACTCTGCACGTGACTGCGCCCCCAGCGGGCAATGTGACCTACGGCGCCTACAACATCTCAGATTTTTGGCAGTCAAACATGGCGACGTGGAATACCCGCGTGGCCACGACGGCCTGGAACACGGCTGGAGGAGACACTGCGGCGGCTGTCACCAACACCGCCAATCTAACCGCCGCCAGCACAACCGCCAAGTTTAACATTACGACCGATGTACAAAACTGGTACAACGGCAGTCCGAATTACGGAACGCTAATAAAGGATCAAGTGGCAAACGATACTTTTACAACGGTTTTCGGAGCCAAAGCGGCTAGTAACGCGAATTCGCCGGAACTTGACGTCACTTTCGTGCAAAATGTTGCCAGTCTCACGGCAACTCCGGGCAACGCCAGCGTCACACTGAGCTGGTCGATCCCTGCTCTGATCGGCACGGCAGTCGCGGGTGAGAGTTATACCGGAGTCGTAATCCTTCGTCGTTCTGGTTCTCCTGTCGACAAGAACTCCTTTCCCGCAGATACCGTGGTACCAGCTTTGTGTTCGACGCTGGGAACTGGAACGGTGGTATTTGTGGACGCGACGGGAAAAACAAGCTTCACGGACAATGCCACCAATGATACTTGCGCTGCCCCGGGCGGCGCGCCGGTCAACGGAACGACGTATTTCTATAAAGTATTCTTGCATGATAGTGCAAACTACTATTCGTATCAGCCCATAGGAAGCGGTTCGACCTACACCCAAGAAATTTCGGCAACGCCTGCGGCGACTCCCGCTGCTCAACAGAACACCCAGTGGATTGCCGCGACCTTCGCCACCGATCTGGCCAGTCCGTCCCTTGTTCCCGGGGCAACCGTCGCTATGGGCTCACAAACCAACCTCTTGTTTTTTATCAATGCGGTGACTGGTATCCGGCAGTTTGTTCCGATATCGCTGGGCGGCTCCATAGCTTCTCGTTCACCGCTCATCGATGCCGCATTTTCATCCACTGGACAAAATGTGGACTACGTGACCGACCAGGACGGACTGATCTACGCTATCTTTACGAATACCGGTGTGATCGATTGGGTTGTAAACCCTATCGGAAGCGGCAAATTGTTGCTTCAAGGTGGCCCGGCCGTTCAATTGGCGTCCATTTCGGGCGGTACGAATGACCAGGTTTTCTTCGGCACGCGCAACGCGGCAACGACGACTGGAAATCAAATCTTTGGGTTGAACGGCAACACCGGCGCGAATGCATCCTGGTCGCCCATCACCGGCCCAATCAGCACCACGAACAACGGCGTACAAAACCTGGACATCATCAATTCGACACCGCTGGTTGATTACGTTCACAACGCCGTTTGGGTTACGAGCCGTAGCGCATGTGGTACCTCACAGCCCAGCCTGTGGGAGATGAATCCAAGTACCGGAGCCGTGCAGGCAATTGCAAATCTTGGAGACATCGACGCCTCTCCGACCTTAACCTTCAGCAGCGACGTACTGTTCGTGGCTACGGTGGGTGATTCGGGTGGAACACCGTGCACAGCAGGCAACAGCACTATTTATGCGATTAATCCAACGACCGGGGCCACCATCGCTAGTTTTGTAACCTCGGATGGACCCGCGGTCAGCTACCCGGTTGTGCTGGGATCTGCGCCGCCGTACACGGTGATTTACTCAGGCGCAACCCAAGTTCATGCGCTATCTATCGACACGTCGCGGCCGATTCCCATTTTCGTTCCGGTGTGGAGTACAACGGTCGCCAACCCGTCCGCGCCGATCTCGTCCACTGGATTACAGTTTGTTTTTGTGGGATCGAGCGACGGGAAAATCCACGAACTCATGCTGACAACCGGGGCCGACGTGAAAGATGAAGTGACGAATATCGGGGCGACCAAGGGAACGGTCGGTGACCCCTCCATCGATGAAGTGATGTCGCGCATCTATGTAACGACCACCGATCAACGCGCTTATGCTTTTGCATTCCCATTCTAAAAATTGAGGACGCTATGTTTCGCTTAAAACGACTAAACAGCTATTCTTGGAAAAACTCGATTCTTCTGGCCGGCGTTGTGATCCTTGCCGCTTGGCAATTCTCCGGTTGCCAGATGACTTCAGCTGATGGAGGAACTCCTCCGCCGGCGCCAGCGACAGCCACATTTCTGTTTTGTGACAAAGAAGCTCCCAGCTGCGAGAACGAAACGAGCTTCAGCGCGACCGCGACTCGCGACCTGGAGGTGAAAGTCTCCTGGCAAAACGTTCCGGTGGGGAATCACGTGCAAACTTTGGAAATTCTGCTTCCGGGTGGCAATCTGTATCAACAAACGCAGATGGCCTTCGGTGTGGAGCAAGGCTCCAACGAGTCTCTGGTCGCCATCCAAACCCTCCCCGTGGCCGGAACCTGGATTCAACAACGGCACATGACTGGCGAGTGGACCGCGCGCGTCTCGCTTGACGGCCAGGTCGTTGCGAGTCAAATGGTGGAATTGACCCCCTGATGGCCGCTACCGCAGCCATTCCGCGAGTCGAAGAAAAAGAACGATTCATTTCTTCTCCAGCGGACTTAGGGTCGGAAATCTCCAGAAAGATACACTCGCAGGGCTCCGTGTGTCTGCGAGTGCTGGGGGGAAGCATGACTCCGTGGATACGATCCGGAGACCTAGTTTTCATCAAGCGTTTTGATTTTGAGAGAGTATCTACGGGCGATGTAATTCTCTTTGAACGCGATGACCGATTTTTTGTGCATCGGATTATTGGCCGCGCGCATAACCTGTCCGCTCGGAAAGGCGTGGCTCAGTTAGTTACCAAGGGCGATGCTCTGGATGGAGTAGATGCCCCCGTTTCAGCGGCGGAATTTCTGGGCCGCGCAACGCGCATTCATCGCGGACACCGTCACATCGATCTGGAATCTTTCACCCAAGTTCTTTTCGGACGCGCCCTGGCGCTCTTTTCGCGAATGAGTCCGCTTGTATATCGCCCGATTTGTTTCGCCAAGCGCGTTTTGTCCCGCTAGAAACAAATTTCCGCCACTCGAACCCAATCGGCGTTCGGACAATCCTTTCTGCCGAACAAACATCGGTTGAAATTTTGTTTAGATTGAACCTGAATCGCCACAGGATTAGTCTAATATATTGTGAGAACCTGAGCTCGCTGTTCTAGCGCGCGCACGCGCTTTGGAAGAGTGACATCGCTTACCGATTAGCTTTATTATGGAATGTTGCTCGAATCGCCATGGCGTCCTAGATTAGTTAGCGTGGAAAACAAAGCCCCGAAAATGATAACCGTTAGCACCAGCCCAAAAGCGCCGCAGATCTAATAGAATTTCAGTTGTTGAAGGAGACTTATTTATGAGCATAACCGCAAAACCGACCCCCGCATCGCAGGAAGGCAAACAATCAGAAAATCCGCTAAAGGCCCTGATCGGCTTTGGCCAATCTGTTTGGCTCGATTACATTCGGCGCAGCCTGATCACGACAGGCGAGCTCAAGAGACTGATCGATGAAGACGGTCTGCGTGGAGTGACCTCGAACCCTTCCATTTTTGAAAAAGCAATCGCCGGCAGCACGGATTATACGAAAGCACTCGAGGAACTTGAGAAAAGAAAAGACCTGGACGCCAAAGGCATCTTCGAGATCCTCGCTGTGAAAGACATCCAGGATGCCACCGACACCTTTAAACAGGTTTACGAACAGACGAAACGACGCGATGGTTACGTAAGTTTGGAAGTGTCTCCTTACCTGGCGCATAAAACACAAGAGACCGTGGACGAGGCGCGCCGACTTTGGAAACTCGTGGGCCGTCCGAACACCATGATAAAAGTCCCCGGAACAAAAGAAGGCATCCCCGCTTTCCAGCAGCTCATCGGCGAGGGCATCAACATCAACGTGACGCTCTTATTCGCGCAGGATGTTTACGAGCGCGTAGCGGAGGCTTACATCGCTGGCCTAGAAGAGTTTGCTAAAAAAGGCGGTGATTTGAGCCGGATGGCTAGCGTAGCGAGTTTCTTCGTCAGCCGTATCGATACGCTGATCGATGGGCAACTCGACGACGAGAGCAAGAAAAGCACCAATCCAGCGGAACAGGAAAAATTGCGCAAGTTGAAAGGCAAAATCGCGATTGCGAATGCCAAGCTCGCTTATCAGAGTTACAAAAGAATATTCAGCGGACCTCGCTGGGCGGCTCTCGATGCGCGAGGCGCGCAATCGCAGCGCGTTCTGTGGGCCAGCACCAGCACCAAGGATCCTTCATTTCCCGACACATACTACGTGGCAGAACTGATCGGACCCGACACCGTTGATACCATTCCTCCAGCGACTCTGGATGCATTTCGCGATCATGGAAAGCCACGCGCAAGTTTGGAAGAGGATATTGCCGGTGCACGCGAAATCATGGACGCTCTAGCGCGCGCGGGAATTTCGATGAAGGCGGCTACTGACAAGCTTACCGAAGACGGCGTGAAGCTGTTCGCGGAAGCTTTCGACAAACTGCTGGCTGCGGTCAGCGCCCGAACACAGAAAGCGGCGCCTCGACCGTGAACACCCTTAGGTACAATCTTCCGGGCGATCTGGCCCAAAATGTGAAGGCCACTCTAGAGGACTGGAAAAAAAACAATAAAGTGAAGCGCCTGTGGGCTCGCGACGCTTCGCTGTGGACCAATCAGGACGAGGGCAACTGGCTGGGCTGGCTGGGGGTCGTGGAGGAACAGATCGCCCGCAACGCCGATTTCAAAAAAATTGCTGACGAAATCCATAACGGCGGCTTTACGCATCTCGTCCTGCTTGGCATGGGCGGCTCAAGCCTTTGCGTTGAAGTTTTCGGGAAAACTTTCGGGAAGCAAGGTGGGTATCCGCAGGTGCATATCCTTGACTCCACTGATCCGGCGCAAATCCGTACGCTGGAGAGCAAGATCGACATCGCCAAAACCATTTTTATTGTTGCAAGCAAGTCAGGCACTACGCTCGAACCGAATATCTTCGAACAATATTTCTACGAGAAAATGAAGCAATCCGTCGGCGCAGCTGAAGCGGGAAAGCGCTTCATCGCCACCACCGATCCAGGCTCTCAAATGCAGAAAGTGGCCGAGAGCCATAGCTTTCGCCATATTTTCTACGGCGTACCCAGCATCGGCGGGCGATATTCGGCGCTCTCAAATTTTGGAATGATTCCAGCCGCCATACAGGGCGTGGACGTGCCAAAGTTTCTCGACCGAGCCGAAGGAATGGTTCACGCGTGCGCTTCGGCGGTGCCGGCGGATGAAAACCCCGGCGCAATTCTGGGGGCCATCCTAGGAGCGCTGCAGAAAGGTGGCCGCGACAAAGTCACTATATTCGCTTCGCCTGGCATCTCCGATCTGGGAGCGTGGCTGGAGCAGCTTCTCGCCGAGTCCACCGGAAAAGAAGGAAGAGGTTTGATTCCGGTTGACCGCGAATCCATTGGTACGGAGGATGTTTATGGCAACGATCGCGTCTTCGTTTATATGCGGCTCGATGGCGGAGCCGACGCAAAGCAAGACGCAGGCGTAGCTACTCTGGAAAAAGCCGGCCAACCGGTCGTGCGAATTCAGGTTGCGAATAATTACGAACTGGGACAAGAGTTTTTCCGATGGGAAATTGCCACAGCAGTAGCCGGCTCGATTATCGGGATTAACGCATTCAACCAGCCGGACGTGGAAGCAAGCAAGATCGAGACGCGCAAATTAACGGATGAGTACGAAAAGTCCGGATCGCTGCCCCAGGAGACGCCTTTCTACGAGGAAAAGGGCTTCCGGCTCTACTCCGATGATAAGAATGCATCAGCACTGAAACAAGCGGCTGGCAAGGATACGACACTTACTTCGTATTTGCGCGCGCACATGAATCGGCTGAAAGCAGGCGATTATTTTGCTGTACTCGGTTACATCGAACGCAACGAACAGAACCGCACCGAGCTACAGTCCATTCGCGAGGCCGTTCGCGATAAAAAGCGCGTGGCTACCTGTCTAGGATTCGGGCCGCGCTTTCTTCACTCCACGGGGCAGGCCTACAAGGGCGGCCCCAACTCCGGCGTGTTCTTGCAAATAACTTGCGACGATGCTGCCGATCTTCCGGTGCCGGGTAAGAAATATACATTTGGGATTGTGAAAGCAGCGCAGGCCCGTGGTGATTTTAACGTTCTTACCGAGCGCGGCCGGCGAGCTTTGCGCGTGCACCTCACAGGCGATCTGACAGCGGGTCTTACAACTTTGCAGCAAGCGGTCCAACAAGCGCTTTCATAATTCACACAGCAGCGGACACAAACCGGAGGATCACTTGGCGCAGAGTTCTGACGCAGCGAAGGTGTCCCAGGAAACGCTCGGCCGGACCGCTCCTCCCTGCGCGATGGTTATCTTTGGCGCGGGCGGCGATCTCACCAAGCGCAAACTGTTTCCAGCGCTATATAACCTGGCGAAGGGGAAATTGCTCCCGCAAGAATTTGCGATCATAGGCGTGTCCCGCGAGCAATTCTCGTCCGATGACTTTCGGCAGCGCACGAGCCAGGAAATCCGGCAATATTTAACAGGTGAAGTGGAGCAAGCTTCGTGGGATCAGTTCGTCAAGCGACTCTATTACATTCCCGGAGATTTCAAGGATCCCGAGCTTTATAAGAAGCTGGGGGAAACTTTGGGACAGGTGGAAAATGAGCAAAATACGCAGGGGAATAGGCTCTTTTATTTGGCGACCAGCCCCACTTTCTTTCCA
>Ga0307477_10003942_pt1 | contig 10890 bp, 9 predicted proteins | sample atmos_gasesECM2C_FD_203316 | JGI IMG/M metagenome (GOLD analysis project Ga0307477, IMG submission 203316) | Hardwood forest soil microbial communities from Morgan-Monroe State Forest, Indiana, United States - atmos_gasesECM2C_515 | ecosystem: Environmental > Terrestrial > Soil > Temperate... | reverse complement strand
GCCGTTCGGCCCAACCGCATCCGCAAGGGCATATCGCCATTGGTCCATTTCCGCTTGGCTCTTGACGAGGATCTGCCGGACTAGGGTCTGGAAGGCCTGCGCCAGGGTCGCATACGGGATGTCCCGCTTGTACTGGTCGAACTTTCCGGCGGCGAAGAGGCCTCGCGGCGGAACAAGCGCCTTGTGCAGCTCGTTCACCACGGATGATTTTCCAACGCCGGAATAACCGGATACGAGCGCGATCTCCGGGATACCGCTGGCTACGACTCGGTCGAAGGTCGCCAGCAGGGCGTCGATCTCGACCTCCCGCCCGTAGAGCTTTTCTGGGATCAGCAATCGATCTGATGAATCGCGCTTACCCAGCGGAAACTGATCGATCCTCCCCAGCGATTCCCATTCCGCCAAGCAATGCCGAAGATCGGCCTCCAAGCCTTCTGCCGTTTGATAACGCTCTTCGGCGTTCTTGGCGAGGAGCTTCATGGTCAGAGACGATAGCGGCTCGGGGACTGCGGCGCGACTACTTGGGGGAACCGGCTGGCGCGCGACGTGGCAGTGAACCCACTCTAGGGGATCGGCAGCGGCAAACGGCAGCGCGTCGGTAAGCATCCGGTACAAGGTGACGCCCAAGGAGTAAAAATCGCTCCGGGCATCAACCGAACGGTTCATGCAGCCCGTCTGCTCGGGTGCCATGTAGGCCAGCGTGCCGGAAATAATCTCCGGCGGTGCGGGCGGCTGGCGCTCGCGGGGCAGCCGCGAAGCAATTCCGAAGCCGGTAAGCCAAACTCTGTCGGCGTCGCCGACCAGCACATTTTCAGGCTTGATGTCCTTATGTACGATTCCGTGCCGATGGACTTGGCCTAATGCTGTCGTCAAGCCGATCGCAATACGCAGGAGGCGGGTCAGATCCAGCGGCCCCTGGCCTCGCTCAAGAATCCGATCCAGAGGCTGGCCGCCCGGGTCTTTCAGTATGAGGGCCGTTCTCCCCTCGTAACGACTGAGCACCAGAGGCTTGGCTGCCCATTCAGGATCGAGGTCGGCTGCGAGCGAGTATTCGTGCTCGAGCCGCCGAAGACTCTGAGGCGACGGGCGTTCTGCGGCGGGGGCCACTACCAGGACGGACGACGGGTTGCCGTCCTGCCGGCCACGGTATAGGGTGAATTCCGCACCTTCCCGCAGGGGTACGAAATCGTACCCAGAAAGCTCGATCCCGGATTGCGACCTCGTCGACACGGCGGTACGACCCCGGAACCATTCTGACAACCGGCTCCGAGGACGTCAACGCCGACGGTGCCAACGGCTGCAGCAGTATTCAGAGCCTGGTTCAGCTCGGTCCGGATCCGAATGGCCCGCGCGCTCCCGTCCTCGTCAAGATTAAGGGGCTGACAACAAGACCTATTTATAACCAGCGCTCGGCGCTTTCACGACGGCAAGATTTCGGGTTATCGTGCAACGCCGCCGGAGAGCTGAACAACGACTGGCGAAGAAGTGAACCCATGAGAAGTGTCCCTCAATCAGGGCACTCTACTCCCTATCCCGCCGTGTCCCTCGCTCGACTCCGCCTGCGGACACTTGCAGTGGCAGTCTACTCTACACCAGCGGTTCCAAGGGTTGAACCAAGCAGCCGTTCCCTCTTCGAACTGGTCGTCTGTAATTTGGCGAAGCCCGGTCCCTTCGACATTCCCTCCCCCGGCGCCGGAATCTGGAAGCCAATATTTGGAAACGGGTCGACCGACTCAATCGTTTACGCCCGATCCGCGGCCCCTGTGAAATGTGGTAACCGGATTGGATCTGTTCGGCTACCGATTCCTCGGCCTTTTTCAGGAGCCGCTAGTGTGCAGCGTCCGAATCTGGTTTCTGGAGTACCACTTTGGATTGCCGATCCGAACGTGGCTGGCGGAAAAGAAATCAATCCAGGGGCATTCAGCGCTCTCAGCGGCCGGCGCAAGGAGTCTTGGGACGACATGCCCTGCGCGAATTCGGCGCGACTCAGATCGATTTGACGGTGCGGAGGCAATTCAACTTTGGGAGAGGCTTCCCCTTCGGGTGCGAGCGGATCTTTTCAATATCTCAACTACCCCAATTTTGGCCCACCGTAAACTATCCAGTTCTCCTCTATTTGGGCAATCGACGCAGATGCTGGGAGCATCGCTCGGCAGCGGGGGCCAGAATGGCGGCCTCAACCCGCTGTCAAATTGTCGGCCCGCGCTCGCGAAAACTGGCTCTGAAGCTTCAATTCTGAGCAGCTAGCGGAACGATTGGATGGCAGCCGAAGTGCTTTGTTCATGAGCAGCGGGTCAGCCGCTTGAGGATCAATTACGATGGCCAATATCGAGCAAGCCAAGCAAAAGTGTGCGCATCCAGCCTGCCGGTGCACGGTAGTAGATGACCAATGGTACTGCAGCCAGTTCTGCGAGGACGCGGGAGACGAGGTCGACATCTCCTGCGATTGCGGGCATCCGGGCTGCTCACTCTCCGAATAGCAATTTTGATGCGGACGTCCGACGGAGCAGGAACGAGGCGTGCCCGGCAGCGTCGGGATTTCGTCACATCCGTCGGATCGAGTCATTAGCGCGGCGTCGAGCAGCGGCAGGCCCAAGGGTTCAATAAACATAACAAACATAGCTGTAGGAGTAAGCATCATGAAACAATCAAACACTACGCGAGTCTCGAATCTGAAGCATGAGCAGCGGGCGGCCTTGAACACGCCGACCGATCTCGGAGACGCGGCTTCCAGGGACATCAGCGCAGCCTTGAATGGCATTCTGGCAGACGTGTTCGCGCTCTATCTGAAGACCAAGAACTTCCATTGGCACATGAGCGGGCCGCACTTTCGGGACTATCATTTGCTGTTAGACGAACAGGCCGACCAGCTTTTCGCGATGACCGATCCGATCGCCGAGCGTGTCCGAAAAGTGGGCGGGGCCACGTTGAAGTCCATCGGCCACATCGCTCGCACCCAGCGCGTTTTGGACAACGATGCCGAATACGTCGAGCCGGAGGACATGCTTGCCGAGTTGCGCGAGGACAGCAGCACTCTTACCGCTCGCCTGCGGGAGGCCCACAACGTGTGCGAGGATCACAGGGACGTCGCCAGCGCCAGCCTGATCGAAGTCTGGCTCGACGAGACCGAGCGGCGTAGCTGGTTCTTGTTCGAAGCAGGCCGTAGAAGTGATTCCACCGGTCATTGAAAGGCCGCTGAATTGGTCAAGAGCCGACGCGTAGCTTTCGTCCCTTGCGATCTCACGCGCATCAACGCCCGCGCTCACATCTGGCACGTCCAACTGACTCCGTCCGTTGACCAGCGATAACACAATCCCTCAATCGGAACTCCTTCCGCTTGCGTGCTGAAAGCGAGAGCGGATTCGGGCAATCGACTCAGATGCTGGGAGCATCGATGGGAAGCGGGGAATGAGTGGAGGCCTCTCACCGCCAGGGTCTTTAAAATACGAGGTCGTGCGCCCTCCGTAACGACTGAGCGCCAGAGGCTTGGCTCCGCATACGGATCAACTTCGGCTGCGAGCGAGTATTCGTGCTCCAGTTGCCGGAGGCTCTGATGCAACGGCTGTTCTGGCGAGGGCTACTATGGACGGGCGACGGGTTGCCGTCCTGCCGGCCACGGTAAATGGTAAATTTCGGACCTTCTCGAAGGGGCACGCGAGAAAGTACCGGAAGAGCCTGGCCCGGAATGCATCATCGTCGCCAAGGCTGCACAACCCTTGCAACCATTCTTACAACCGGCTCTGAGGACGCCGACGCCAACGGCTGCAGCCGGACACAGAGTTTGTTCAGCTCGGCCGGGACCCGAACCCTGCGCGCTCCCGTGTTCGTCAAGATCGAGGGCTTCGCCGACAACGAGATCTATTTGTACCAGTGCTCGGCGCTTTCATGACGGCAAGATCTCGGGATATCGTTCAACGCTGCCGGAGAGCGGAGCAACCACTGGCGAAGAAGTGAACCCGTTAGAGGTGTCCCTCCTCGAGCATGACACTCTACTTCCTACCCCTCCGTGGCCCTCGATCGACTCCGTCCGCGGACACTTATCGGTGGCAGTCTCCCTGTACACCTGCGGTGTCATTAGGTTAGCGATGGCCCCTGCTTTGCGTTTAAATGGCTGAACAAGTCGGGACAACGCCTGACGTGAAGGAGAAGGATGACACCGAGGGAGAAGACTTGAGGGCGAACTCAAGAATGGTTCGGGGACTGGTGCGGCAGGCACCAGCCGGACTGCTCGGCACTTACGACGTCGGCACTGGCGAGTTGCAAATCCACAGACATAAAGGATTAAGAACATGCGTTCAAAACACATGATTATTTTGGCGACGGGTCTTTCTCTCTTCGTAGGAAGGGCATGGGCGCAAGAAACCACCGGCTCCCCTGCTAAGAATGTAGCGGCCGGCTCTGGCACGCCGAGTGACACGAACGCGGCGAATAACCCGGTTAATCCCATGCTCACGATCGATCTGCAGAATTACGTCGTGCCTTCGCCGGAAGGATATTCCGGCAGAATTGGTGACCAGGGGCTGCTGCGAGTATCGGTGCCCATAGACAAATTCGGTCTTCATCAATTCGTCCGCGTAATCCTGCCGATCGAGACAACTGCGACTGAGCAGGGCGGCCCGAATACTGGAGTTGGAGATCTGACGGTCTACGATCTTCTCCTTTTTCAAACGCACGGGACCACGATCGGAGCTGGGCCGCTCATCGCGGCGCCAACGGCGAGAGGATTTGCCTATGGTTCCGGGAAATGGCAGGCTGGCGCTGCCGGAATCGTACTCAGGCCCTTTGGCTGGGGATTATTGGGCGTACTCACCAACTATGAGCACACCTTCTCTGGGAATAATTCAGGCCCAGTCGGCGAGAACACGACTGTTCAACCAATCATTCACTACAATTTCCATCACGGCTTCTACCTCCGATCTACTGGGGTCTGGACGTTCAATAGCTATTACCACGTGCAGGACATCCCGCTTGGATTCGGCGTAGGCAAGGTTTGGAGGCGTTCAAATGGTGATTTAGTGAACTTCTATATCGAGCCACAATACTCCGTTTACCAATCCGGTGTTCTATCGGCCAAATGGCAGCTGTTCGCCGGCCTCACGTTTAAATTCCCGATTGGAAGACCCCGAACAGAGCGCTAGCATGCTCGGGGATGGCGTTGGGAAGGAAGTATGGCTGATCAAGAGCCGGGCTGATCTGGTATCGGACGTCACGTGAATCGTTCTGCAGGACGGCACGAAGTACGCGCCATTCGTTGCGTCTCGGGATTTCAACTGGCACCTAATCAGGCATGAAGGCAAAGGGATCATGGCCAAAATCTTGTTCCGGTGGCCACGCACCGGCCAAAGAAGACGGGAGGAACGCGCCACGCACTTGACGAACGGCATTGGTTACGAAGAACTCCTACACGCCACAAGGATAGAACTGCGCACAAGGAGACATCATGATATCCACAAATGACGCATTACGGCGGGTCGCCGTACCAGAAATGAGGTACGAGATCGCGCAAAGACCCTTTGACACATCGCGCCGCAAGATTCTTATTGGCGGTGCCGGTATTGTGGCTGCTCTCGGACTGCCGATGCGCTCACCTGCCGATCAACTAAGCTCTGCGAGCGCTTCAGCTCGACAAACCAATAATAAAGGAAAAAGACAGATGAACACGATCACTACCAAAGACGGAACGGAAATCTATTTCAAGGACTGGGGCGCGGGACGGCCGGTGGTTTTCTCGCACGGTTGGCCCCTTACTGCCGATGCGTGGGACGCACAAATGCTCTTTCTGGGCGAAAATGGCTATCGCGTCATTGCTCATGACCGGCGCGGCCATGGTCGTTCAAGCCAGCCTTGGAACGGAAACGACATGGACACCTACGCGGATGACCTCGCGGCGCTCATCGAAACGCTCGATCTGAAAAATATCAGTCTCGTCGGGCATTCTACCGGAGGCGGCGAAGTCGCGCGATATATCGGTCGGCACGGTGGCAAGCGTGTGTCTCAGGCTGTTTTGATCGCCTCGGTACCGCCTCTGATGCTGAAAACAAAAAACAATCCCGGAGGGCTGCCAATCTCTGTCTTTGACGAGATTCGCGCCGGGGTCATTGCGGACCGCTCGCAGTTCTTCAAGGATCTGAGCATTCCGTTCTACGGCTACAATAAGCCGGGCGCCAAGATCTCCCAAGGCGTTCGAGACTCGTTCTGGCTCCAGGGAATGCAAGCATCCATCAAAGGGGCGTACGACTGCATCAAAGCTTTCTCCGAAACGGACTTCACCGAGGACCTCAAAAGGATCGATGTTCCAACATTAATCATGCAAGGTGACGCGGACCAGATCGTGCCTATCGACGATGCGTCGAGACTGGCTGCCAAGCTGGTCAAACACTCCACGCTAAAGATCTATCCGGGTGCGTCACATGGTATGTGCACTGTTAATGCGGACGAGGTCAATGCGGACCTTCTGGCGTTCCTGAAGACATAATGGTTAGTCTGACGAGGGCGTACTTACCCACCTCGCCAGATGACAAGCGGCGCAAACTGTCGTGTTTCCCGCGAGAAGAACCCGGATTCAAGCAGCGAACTTGTGCAGATGACAGCGTGTTCTGTTATTGGCGCTTCGACTGCGGCGGAATTCCAGTTGAAACGACGGCGTTTATAAGCCCCTGTCGCTGGCGGCGCGATTGCACCTTACGTAAGCGAAGGAGAAATTCATGGACGGACAACTTAGAAAATTCAGCCTCATCGGGATGGCGCTGTTGGGGGCGGCCGCCCTATTCGGGCAGCAGGTGAAGACCGACTACGACCGCGCTGCGGACTTTAGTCAGTACAAGACGTACTCCTGGCAGAAGGTCCAGACACAAGACCCGTTATGGGTCGACCGCATCGAGCAAGCGGTCAATGCGGACCTGACCGCCAAAGGATGGACGCAAGTGCCATCCGGAGGCAACGTCGCCATCGTGGCGATCGAGATGACTCGAAACCAACAGACGCTCGACACTTTCTACAACGGATTCGGCGGCGGCTGGCGGTGGGGTAGTGGATTCGGAGACTCCACAACAACGGTTGAGAACTACAAGGTCGGCACCCTGGTCGTCGACATGTTTGACGCCAAAACCAAAGCCCTCATTTGGCGAGGATCGTCGAGCGACACTCTCTCCAGTAAGTCCGACGCGAACATCAAGAACCTCGACAAAGGTGTGAAGAAGATGTTCGACCATTTTCCTCCGGAACCAAATAAGTAGGTGAGGCCGGCGCCAGGTTGGCGCGCGCTTCGGTACACAGTGTTGAAGCAAGAAAGGAAAACCAAAATGATGAAAACAATTCGACACGGCATGGCACTAATCGTTTCCTGGTGCCTTGTCCTTGCCAGCACACAAAGCGGGTACGCGCGGCCGGCCAGCGACTCTGCACCCCAGGCGCCGCCTCAGGCCGCCGTACAAAGTCCGGAGCAGTTACAGCAACTGGTCGCGCCCATCGCACTCTACCCTGACGCCCTAGTGGCCCAGATTCTGGCGGCCGCAACCTATCCGGATCAGATCGTACAGGCCGAGAGCTGGATGCAGCAGCATAAGGATCTTCAGGGCCAGCAACTGGCTGCGCAAGTTGATACACAATCGTGGGATCCGAGCGTAAAGGCTCTGGTTCAATTCCCTTCAGTACTCGCGAATATGAACCAGAATCTCGCGTGGACGTCCGAACTCGGCGACGCCCATGTGAACCAGCAGCAGGAACTGGCCAAGGCAATTCAGGTCATGCGACAGCGGGCGCGGCAGGCCGGTAATTTGAGTACCACGGCTCAGGAGAAAGTAGCGACCAAGGATAAGGCGATCGTAATTGAGCCGGTAGTAACAGACGAGGTCTACGTACCTGAATACGATCCCTGGCTCGTATATGGCGCCCCGCTCGCCGTCTTTCCCGGTTGGTATCCGTATCCGGGACTGTTTCTCGACGGTCCCGGTATCGATTTTGGACTGGGGTTCGGCGTAGGACTATTCGGCGGCTTCGGCTGGGGATGGCATCACTGGGGATATGACTGGCGCCACGATGGAAGAGTTGTTCACGACCACAATACCTGGATCTCGCACAGCAGGACGATCGTGAACCGGAACAATTTCCAGGGCCGAGCCGGATTCAATCGCGGGATCGAGTCTCGTGGCCAGAGTTTCAGCGGCCATGACGCTTCTCGTGGAGCTTTCACGGCGCACGGTCCTCAAGGAATGCGTTCGGGCGCCTTCAGCGGGTTTGGCCACGGGGGAATTGCCAGAGGCAATGCTTTCCGGGGCCAGTCCAGTCTTGGCGGTTTACACGGGGGTGGCGGTTTCCATGGCGGAGGCGGCGGCTTTCACGGTGGCGGTGGACATAGATAGTTTGCACGAGGTGAATGAATCATGAAACGAGAAGTTATGGCGACACTCAAATTACGTTTGCGGGCGTGCCCGACGCTCGGCCGGTTCGGATTGGCCTCATTTGCAGTCCTGGCAATTTGGTCAACCAGCGCCGTTTTACCTGCGCTATCGCAGGTATCTGATCAGCCGGTTTTTCCTACCGCCACCGATGCAAGCGAGCACCTTTTCAATGCTGTGAAAAGCAATGACGAGAAGGCAATCGCGAGCATCCTTGGCGAACCGACGGAACTTACCTCCTCGGGGGATCAGAGCGAGGACAAGGCCGATCGGGAAATGTTCGTCCGAAAATACCAGGAGATGCACCGCGTTGCTTTGGACGGCGCCGGATCGTTGACTCTATACATCGGGGCGGAGAATTGGCCGTTCCCGATTCCCCTGGTTGAAAAAAATGGGGGATGGCGCTTCGATCCGGAAGTCGGCCAGAAGGAAGTCACTTCCCGGCGAATCGGCGAGAATGAGCTCGCGGTGATCGCTGTCTGCCAGGAGTTCGCAACGTCCGGTATTAATCATGACGGCTCAACGTCGAGGCCGACAGATCCGGAAGACGGCTCTCCAGCGGGTTTGTTCGCCAACGCGAGGCCTGGCGTCACCAGCGCTGCGCCGGTTTTGTTCCGTGGGTACTATTTCCAAATGCTGGGCAAGCCGACGGGCAAGTTCACGGTTGTCGCATACCCCGCGGCGTACCGTTCGTCAGGCGTGATGACGTTTGTTGCTGTGGGTGGCCGTATTTACGAAAAGGATCTTGGCGCCAACACTTCGGCGCTGGCATCGACTATGACCGCATTTCGCAGAGACACGACCTGGCATTTGGTCAGTGAATAGTGACACGAGCCGACCGCGGCGACAGGATTCAACATCTGATAACGTTAGTCTCCGTTGCGGTCTTCATCTCTCTGTCCTCGGTCCTGCTGTGCGCTGAGGATTCAACCTTCTGCCGGCGACGGGTCGATGCCGAATCCGGTGAGCCACACGCGGCCGGCGTCGTCGCTTGGTTCCAACGCGACGAGCACGTTTTCAGGCTTGATGTCTTTATGGATCAGACCGCACTGGTGGACGTGGCCGAGCGACGTTGCCATACCAATCGCAGGAGCCAGGAACCGAGGCACATCGACTGCCTCCGGCCCGTCCCGATCGAGAATGCGGTCGAGCGGTTCGCCGCCCGGGTCGACGAGAACAAGAATGGTCCGTTCTTTGTGGCGTGTGAGCGCCAGAGGTTTGGCCGCCCACGCTGGCTCAAGTTCGGCCGCAAGCGAGTATTCGTGCTCAAGGCGTCGCAGACTCTGGAGCAACGGTTGTTCCGCGGTAGGAGCCACGACCAGAAGGGGCATGTCGTTGCCGCGCTGTCGGGCGCGGTAAGGGGTGAATTCCGCGCCATCGCGGACTCGCTCCAACACGTACTCAGAAGATGCTGCCATTTGAGAGCGCACTCGTCGCCGGGTGGCGCTCTTCAGAACGTAAACCGACCAGCCAGTTGAATCTGGCGTCCGGTGCCAACAGTGGTCAGGATTTGGCCTGCGTTAGCGGCGAAATCCCCCGCCGTATTCTTGAAGACGGCATCCCCGTTACCCCCCAGGGCAAACGGATTTTGTGTGTTGCTCGGTACGCCAAAATTCGGATGGTTGAACAGATTATAAGCTTCCACTCCAAGCGTAATCTTCCGTCGATCGGTGATCGCAAAATCTTTGTGCAGCGAGACATCAAACTGCGCAAACGCCGGCCCCCTCAGAATATTTCGTCCGGCATTGCCAAACTGACCGGCCGGCGGTACCGCAAAAGCACTCGGATTAAACGAGCATGACGGAGTACCCACTCTGGCGCCGTTCGGACAGACACCCGCGTTAGGGTTGCCAATCAGGTTCGGGCGCTCTGGAATCAGCAGCGATTGCAAGTCGGCATTGTCGAAGTCGAGCACAGGGGTAAATGGGAGGCCGCTGTGAACGCTGGCGACACCCGAGACCTGCCAGCCACCCAGCAGACGCCCTCGTCCAGGCAGGTCGTATGCGACATTTGCCACGAAATTATGCCGAACGTCAAAATCTGACGGGCCCCGGCTTCCCTTGCGATCGAAAATGTTCTGAGACAGGGGAGGATCATTCGAAGATTCCACGGACAAATCCACCGAAGCATCGTCCACGGAATGGGCTAGCGTATACGAAACCTGCCAGAAAAGGTTATGTGCATAGTGTTTCGAGACTGAGACCTGGAAGGAATTGTAGAAGGATTGCACGTCAGTCAATACCGCTGCCAGAGGTGATGCCAAGTTTGGATTGTAGCGATGGCCTAACGCCGGCGCAAAGGGGTTCTGCTCGGCTTCGCGGGTGAGGTGATTGCCGCGCGTGCCAAAGTATCCCGCGCTGAGGATCATGCCCTGCGCGAGTTCCCGTTGCACGTTGAGGTTATACTCCAGCGCGTATGGGAACTTCGGGTAGTAGGTTGTCGCGATAATGTCGAGTGGCTGGGTCAGGAGAGCATTCTGTGGGTTCAGAAACTG